>Ga0335083_10002208_pt1 | contig 25929 bp, 16 predicted proteins | sample Lox_Sample_42_FD_206716 | JGI IMG/M metagenome (GOLD analysis project Ga0335083, IMG submission 206716) | Soil microbial communities from Loxahatchee National Wildlife Refuge, Florida, United States - Lox_Sample_4.2 | ecosystem: Environmental > Terrestrial > Soil > Wetlands | place: USA...
GCACCGAGCCGTGCGTGGGTAAGTAGAGTTTCGCGACGAGGCTCATGACCGTCGTCTTGCCGCCGCCCGTGTGCCCGACGAGCGCCACGGTTTGCCCCGGCTCGGCCGTGAAGCTCACGTGCGAGAGCACCGGGCGCCCCGGCTCGTACGCGAAGCTCACGTCGCGAAACTCGACGCGGCCCAAAAGCTCGGGCAAATCGCGCGCTGCGGGCTCGTCCGCCCAATCGGGCTTTTGATCGAGCAGGGCAAACACGCGTTCGGCGCCGGCCATCGCCGTGAGCGCTTGATTGTATTGGTTGCCGATCATCGGGATCGCGCCGAAGAACGCGTTCGACAAGAAGAGGAATTGGATGAGCGCGTTCAGCGGCACGTGGTGGCCGAGCGCCTGGTAGCCGCCGACGACGAGCAAAATAGCGAGAAAGAGCTGGCCGTTCAGCTCGAGCAGCGGCTGGAACACGGCCGATTGCTTGGCGGCGCCGTAGTTGTAACGCGAGTGATCGCGGATGAGCTCCGCGAAGAGCTCACCGTTCAAACTCTGCCGCACGAAGCCCTGGATCTCGCGAATGCCGGTGACGCTCTCCGCGAGCTGCGCGGTCACGCGACTGAAGCTCTCCTGCTGCGCGCGGTAGGCGCGGCTCAAGGCGAGACGAAAATGCCGCACGACCTTCCAGAGAATCGGCGCCATGACGAGCACCACCAAGAACAGCTGCCAGTCGTAAAACAGCATCAAAGTGGCCGAAACCAGGAAGTTTCCGAGCTGCACCGCGCTCACGAACGCCACGTCCTGCACACCGACGCGCACGACGTCGACGTCGGAGGTGACGCGACCGAGCAAGCGGCCGATCGGCGTGCGCTTGAAGAACCCGATCGGCATGCCGAGCAGGGTCGCGTAGATGTCGTTGCGCATGTCGTGGACGACGGCTTCCCCGAGCTCGAGCGCGTAGCGCGAGCGATACACGAAGCAGAACTCGGTGAACGCCGCGAACGCGAGCAAGGCGAGGACGCCGCGCAACGTTCCGGCGGCGTCACGCTCGGCCACGGGTCCGCTGATCACGGCGGCCGTCCCCCACGTGACGGCCGGAAGCTGCAGCGAGCGCAGCAGCACCATGAAGACGAGCCGATTGCGGAGGCGCGCGTGCGGTCGCGTGTACTCGTAGATACGGCGCACGATCCCGAAATCGAGCGGGCGCTGATCGGCGCTCGGCGGCGACGAGCTCATGCGCTCTCCCCCGGCGCGACGAGGAGCTTCATGCTCTCGGCGTCCGGCGCCTGCAGCGCCGCAGCGCGAAAATACGCGCCGCGCCGCAGCATCAACGCTTCGTGGCTCCCCTGTTCGACGAGCCGGCCGTCGTGCAGCACCAAAATCCGATCCGCGCGCCGGAGCGTCGCCATGCGATTGGCCACGATGACCGTGGTGCGGCCCGCGCGCGCGCCGTCGATCGCTTCGAGCACTTCGCTTTCCGTCTTCGCGTCGACCGCCGTCGTCGGGTCGTCGAGGAGAAGGATCGGCGGATCGGTCAGGACCGCTCGCGCGATGGCGAGCCGCTGGCGCTGTCCGCCCGAAAGGTTCGCGCCGGACTCCTCGAGCACGTGGTCGTAGCCGTTCGGCAGCGCGTTGACGAACCCGTGCGCACCGGCGACGCGAGCCGCGCGTTCGACGCGTTCACGGCTCGCGGCCGCGTCGCCGAAGGCGATGTTCTCGGCGACGGTCGTCCGAAACAACAAGCTCTCCTGAAAAACGAGCCCGACGTTCCTTCTGAGCCCGTCGAGCTCGAGCACGCGCACGTCGATGCCGTCGACCAGCACGCGGCCGGCCGTCGCGTCGAAAAAGCGGGGGATCAGCCCGAGCAGCGTGCTTTTGCCCGAGCCCGTCGCGCCGAGGATTGCGACGCACTCGCCGGGCTCGATCGCGAAGTCGAGCTCGCTGAGCGCTTCGTCGCCGTTCGCGTAGCGAAAGCTCACGCGCTCGAAACGGATCGCGCCGCGCAGGCGCGGCACGGCAACCGGGTGCGCCGTGTTCGCCACCTCGAGCGGAGCGTCGAGCACCTCGAACACGCGACGCGCTCCGGCCAGACTCTGCTGCAAGGTGTTGACGACGACGGACATGCTCGAGACCTGCGCCGAAAACTGCTGCAGGAGCCCCGCGAACACGATGAGCTCGCCGAGCGAGAGCGCGCCGCGCGCGACCAGGTGCCCGCCGTAAGTGAGCAGCATCGCGACGTTGAGTTGGGAGAGGAAGTTGATCGTCGGGCTGTAACGCGACACGCGGCGGAAGATGTCCCGCTGCTGATTTCGGAGCGCCAGATTCCGTTCACGAAAGCGCGCGAGCTCGTCCGCCTCGCGGCCGAACACCTTGATCACGAGCATGCCGTGAATGCCCTCGGTCAGAGCCAAAATCAGCCGATCGGAGAGCGTCCGGCTCTCGGCGTAGGCGGGGCGAATGCGCCGTGAGAACCGTGTCGTCACGAGCCAGAGCACGGGCGCGAGGCCGAGGCAGGCGAGCGTCAACACGACGTTCGTCCGCAACATGTACACGAGGTAGAGCGTGAGCGAGATCAGCATGATCACGCCCTGGAGCAGGACGCCGTCCACGAACGAACGCAGCGACTGCACGTCCCCGGTCACGCGATTGATGATGGACCCCGTCGCGTTTTCGTCGAAGAAGCGAAAGCTCAGGCGCTGGAGCTTTTCGAACACCTGCGTCCGCAGGGCGGGCACGATCTTCAGGTGCACCAAGCGTCCGATCAGCACCTGGTACGAGTAGGACAGCGCCGCGCGGAGGAGCGCCATCGCGAGCACGGCGGCGCCGATGGCGAAAAGAAGCTCGTTCGGCCGTAGCGCGGCATGCGGAGCGAGTCCGAGCGGCCAGCGCGGAGCGGGGGCTTGCGGCTCGAGCGCCGCGCGAATCACGTCGATCGCGACGCCGCTCAAGCCGAGCCCGAACACGCCGAGCCCGAGCAGCACGACCTGGAGCGCGAACACCTCGAAACACTCGCGCCGATACGCCAAGCTCAGACGCAAGAGTCGCCCGACGAGCCCGAAACTCTCGGCCGGCTTCGACTCCGCACGCGGCGCTGACATTCGTGCGTTCTTTATCACCGGCGTCCGATCCAAGACACGCGACGGCTTGCGGTCGAACGTCGGTGCACGCTGGAATAGCGGACGAGGCCGCGGTCGTTTCGAGAACCGTGAAGGGTCGCTTGGCGTTCTACGGCGCACTCGTATTCGCGCTGCTTTCGTGCGTTGCGTATGCGACGATGATGCCGGGGACTTCCGAGCGGGGCCCCGGACCGCCGGCATCGCTCGAAGAGCAGCGGCTCGCGACGGCGCTGTCGGACCACGTCTTTGCCCTGGCGGGAACGATTGGTGAGCGACGGGTCGGCCGTGGAAATTCGCTGGAGCGAGCTCGGGACTACGGAGCTCGCCCGAGCAGATTGAATTCGAGACGAGCGGTCGCGCCAGGCCTGAGCGCAATCTCCCGGGAACTCGCGCTGATTCGTCGATGCGGGCGCCCTTATCGGGAAACGTGGGTGGACGTTGGGAGGGAAGTTCGCTAGACTGATTTCGTTCAGTGATTTCCGGGCGCTTTTTCTATTGGTTCGGCTTTTGGCCCGCGGCTCCCGCGGCGTCCAGGGTCGGCCTCTAGCTAGTAAAGAGCGAAGCCGAAAACACCGAAACCCCTGGTCGCCGCGAGCGGCCGGGGGTTTTTCGTTTGAGGAACCCTCCCATGCTCGAAACCCAAAACCTTCGCGTCGTCGATACCACCTTGTTGCAGAGTCCGAGCACCGTGACCGAGGAAATTCCGCTGAGCCCGCGCGCGGCGGAGACGGTCGTGCGCGCGCGCGAAGAGATCCAGCGCTCGATCGAAGGGAAGAGTCCGCGGCTCCTCGCGATCGTGGGTCCGTGCTCGATTCACGACACGCGCGCGGCGCTCGAATACGCCGAGAGGCTCATCCGCGTGCGCGAGCGCGTCGCAAGTGAGCTCGTGGTCGTGATGCGCGTTTATTTCGAGAAGCCGCGCACCACGGTCGGGTGGAAGGGCCTCATCAACGACCCGCACCTCGACGGGTCGTACGACATCCCGGCGGGCATTCGCGTCGGCCGCAGGCTCCTGTCCGACATCGCCGAGCTCGGCATGCCGGCCGCGACGGAGATGCTCGATCCGATCATCCCGCAATACATCGCCGATCTCATCGCGTGGTCGGCCATCGGCGCGCGCACGACCGAGAGCCAGACGCACCGCGAAATGGCGAGCGGACTCTCGATGCCGGTCGGCTTCAAAAACGGCACGGACGGCTCGCTCGGTGTCGCGATCAACGCGATGATCGCGGCTTCGACGCCCCACAGTTTCCTCGGCATCGACGCGAGCGGCCGCGTCGGCGTCGTGCGCACGGCGGGCAACCCCCACACGCACCTCGTGCTGCGCGGCGGGCACAGCGGTCCGAATTACGGCGCGGACGCCGTGAAGCGCGCGGTGGAAGCGCTCGGCAAGGCCGGCGTGAACCCGCGCGTCCTCGTCGATGCGAGCCACGACAACAGCGGGAAGAAGGCGGAACGGCAGCCGCTCGTGATCGCCGACGTCGGCGATCAGGTGCGGAACGGCGGCGAGCAGGTGCTCGGCGTGATGTGCGAAAGTCATCTGGTGGCCGGTCGGCAGGATCTCGGCGACAAGTCGAAGCTCGTCTACGGCCAGAGCATCACGGACGCGTGCATCGACTTTCCGACGACGGAGCGCACGCTGCTAGAGCTGGCGGATGCGGCGTCGCGACGCCGAGCGCCCGCGGCGGCCGCGAGCTGAGCCGGCGTCACTTGAGCGCGATCGTCTTCTTGAGCGTCTCGGGCTCGCCGCTGTAGGGCGGCACCTGGGCGCCCTTGAGCTTGGCGATGATGCACTTGCCCGTGTGGGTTCCGGCGTAAACCGGCGTCGTCACGGTCACGTCGGCGACGCGCCCGGACGGAACGAACGTCACGACGGTCGCGACGGTGCCCGCCGGCGCGGTCGCGTCGCGGCAGTGCATGGCGCGCGCGGCGGCGTTGCCCAAATTGATGTGCGCGGCCTTGGCGTTGAAGGGCTCGAGCTGCGCTTTGGGGCTGCCGTTCTTCGCCGCATCCGCTGACTCCGCCGGCGCGGGGACGCTCGGCGGCGCCGCTTGCGCGGAGCTCACCGTGTCCGCCGACGCGACGCTCGCGGGAGCTTCCGCCGACGGAGCGACGAGCGCCGGCACCGCGGGAGGCTCGGCGGAAGGCGTCGCCGTGACCGCGGCGACGCGCGCCGCCGCCCGCGCCGAGTTGGAGGTGCGGCCGAGCAACAGCCCGACGACGAACGCGACGCCGACGAGCACCATCCCGAGGGAAAGCCAAGCGTTCGTCGGGCGTGACGCCGCGAGCGACGCGAGCCACGGATGACGGACCTCGTCTTCGAGGTCGGCGGCCGTGAGCGGACGCGGATCGAGGCTCGGAACGGGCCGCGGGGAAAGCGAGCTCACGGACGGCATGCCTGCGGTCTGAGCGGGGGGCGCCGGCGGCGCGACGGAGGGTGGCGGGGCCGTGAGCATCGGCGCCGGCACGGGCAGCGGCGGCAGCGGCGGCAACGCTCGCGGCTTGTCCCACTCACCGTCCTTGATGGACGCGGACGGCCGTACGGTCGACGTCGAGTCGGCGCCGGGCTCGCTCGTCAGCTCGACGTCGCGCGGCGCGCTTTCATCGTCGGCAGAGGAGTCGGCGTTCGGCATGGATCGCCCCGCATCGTAGACTCGGCCCGGGCCCTTGAAAACCTCCGCAACATGGCCGAGCGCGGATCACGTCGTTCTTGCGAGCACCCCGGGCGTTTTCCGCCGCGAGTGGACGCGCCTCAGTTGAGCTGCGTCTCGACGGCGCGCTCGCCACGACGACCGCGAGCGGCTCGTGTCGTCTCGGCGTGAATCGGATCGGCGCCGATCGTGCCGGCGAGCGAGTCGAGGTACTGGTCGCTGCTCACGCGCTCGAGCTCGCGCTTGGCGTGCTCGAGGCGCTCCTCGATGCCGAGGCGAAGCGCCTCGTCCCGATGGCCCGGGCGAGCCAAAAACGCGCTCAGCGAGCGCACGTGCCGGGCCCAGAGATCGACGTCGCGCTCCTGCTTCACGTGCAGGCGCTCCTTGTACCAATCGCTCGCGAGCACCGCTTCGCGCGAGAAGAGCGCGCGGATCTCGGGATGGCGCGCGTCCTTACCCTGGTAGTGCCCGTGCGCCATGATGTGCAGCAGCGCCTTGAGCGGGGGGCACGCGTCCTCGACGCTGCCGTCCTTGAAGTACGCCTCGGCAACGCGACGTTGCGCATCCACGATGTTGTCGACGCCGTCGGCGAACACCTTCGGGTCCTGCACTTCGGGTCGCAGAATCTCGTCGCTGAAGACGGTCGCCGGGTTGTCGAAGACGCGCCCGAAAAACGTCGCCACGAATTTGGCGGTGATGCGGCAGCCGAGCCGGCTCGCGAGCACGCGGCGTCCCTCGAAGTCGTAGTCGTCGAGCCGCTCGAGGTGACCTTCGGCGAGCAGGCGTTCGGGGTCGCGCTCTTGGGGGAAGAGCCGGCACCAAATCTCGGGCACGAGCAGGCTGATGTCGTGCTCGAAGCAGTAATTCGGCCCAATCCAGCCGGCGGCCGAGCTGAAGCCCGCGTAGCCGCAGAGCAGGATCGAGACGAGCGCGTTGTTCAGATCCGCCGTCGCGCAGAGCGCGTTGAACGGACCCTTCGTGAGCGCGCCTTCGGTGCCCGCGCCCGTGGTGCTCGGCGACTTGCCGGTGACCGAGCAGATGTAGTCCATGAAGAGCTCCGGCAGCTCCTGGTAGTGAATCGGCCCGTAGACGCAGAGCGGTCGGATCGCGCCGTCGGGCGGATTGTTGCGCCGCCCGGCGAGCACGCTGACGACGGGGAACACGACCGCTTCGTCGATCGGGATCTTGCGGTAGAGCCGCGCCCCCATCTCGGCGACGTAACGATCGCGCGGGCGCGCCGCGTCCGGCCGCACCTGCAAGTAGCGCGGATTCTTGGTGGGTTTGCCGCCGACCATGCGCGGCTTCGCGGAGCAAATCGAGAACCCTTGCGCGCGGGCGGCGTTCTTCGTCAGGTGCTCCTGCATCGCGGGCGTGAAGGCGTCGTGGAACGCGACGTCTTCGACCATCGTCCGCACGTCGGGCGTCGTGAGCGGCTGAAAATTCGAACAGAAGAGCCCGGGCGCGGACATGTCCGCCTCGGTTTGCTTGTCGAAGCCCGGATGGATGGCGTCGTCCGGACGCTGGAACAAGCGTGATTCGCAGTTCACGGCGAGCTTCAGGCTCGGATGACCGTCGTACTCCTTCGGCAACCCCTTGAGCTTGTCGCGCGGCACGACCGTCGAGGCGCTGATGTCGTCCTCCATCTGCACCTTGTCGGCCGGCACGAAATCCTGCCGGAGCTTGTAGGTGCGCCAGGCCCCGCTCTCTTCCAAACCGACGCGCAAATAGCTGCCGACGAGCTTGCGACCGTCGTGCTTGAGCTCGTGACCGGGCGCGCCGTTGATGATGTCGACGCTGAAGTGCGAGCGCCAATCCTCGCCCCAACTCGGGCTGTGGAAGCGCTTGATCACGAACACCAGCGCGCGCACGTGCTTCGGAATCGATTCGAGCCAGGCGTTGTGCTCCGGCGTGTGATCGGGCGTCGGCGTGAGCAGCTTGATCACCGAACCGAGCGAACGCTCGGGCGAGAGAATCGGCCGGCTCTTGCCGCTCCGCCCGTGCGACGAGAGCGAATCGGAAAAATCCTTCTTGAAGATGGCGTCGACGAGCGCGAGATCTTCCTCCACGTTCTGGACGAGGATCGGACCGTAGAGCACGGCGTCACTCAGGCTCTTGCTGATCTCGGACTTGCCGCCGCCCGACACCGTGCACGGCTTGTGACAGAAGGTGCCTTCCGGCGTCGTCCCGACCAAACGCCAGCTCGGCGCGGCCGGGTGCTTCGCCATCCGCACCTTGTAGCCGTTCGGTAGGAAATAAACGTGATTCGGCAGCAGCTTGAGCTGCGCCTCCGAGTCGCCGCGCGCCCAGGTCACGGCTTGCTTGCGCACGTCGAACTCCGCGTCCTCGGGGACGAAATGCAGCTCCGGATACACGTTGTCCGTCGCGTAACCCGAGTCGTGCACGGTGACGCGCTCGCCCAAGAGCTCGACCGCCTCGCCGAAGCGGTGCTCGCTGCCGAGCTGGCGCCCCTCGGGCGCGTAACGGTCGCCGAGGCTCACGGTCGAAAACGCGAGCGCGCCGCCCGCGTGCTCTTCTTCGGCCAAACCGTAGAGGTTCGCGCTGAAGCTGATCTGCGTTTTGACCTCCTTCTTGCAGTAGCCGAAGTAGTTGTCGGCGAGAATCGTCACCATCACGCCGCCGACGCTGCGGGCGGTGACTTTGAACGGACTCCCGCCGTTGTAGAGCTCGTCTTCGCTCGACCAGCACATGCCGTTCGCGCGCTGATCGGCCGTCGCTTGCGACACGTGCGGCAGGCCGAGCGCCTTCTTCTTCAGGCGCGTGAGGTGCGGCGCGAGGATCACGCAGCCGGTGTGGCCGGTCCAACCGTCGACGTCGAGGCCGGCGTCGTTCTCGGGCAAGAACGGGTCCCCCCAGTTGCCGAAGATCGACTCGACGAAGTCGAGGTTCGACACCAGACCGCCCGGCGCGAAGAAGCGAATCTCGAGGCGCTTCTCGCTCGACGTCCCGGGGACTTCCGGACACACGAGCGGGCGCAGGAGCAGCGAAACGATGGTCTCGACCGGGTCGTCCCAATTCGCGGTGAACGGCAGCCGCAGGAGATCGCGCGGCGGGCGCAGCGCCTCGCGCAACATGCGCGCGTACGCGACGAGCGGCACGCCGATCTTGTCGCCCGGCACCGGCAGGCCGACCTCGGCGACGTGGAAGACGCCCTGGGTCGTGCGGCGATCGTTGATGGGATTGTGGAGCACGCCGTTGTCGAGCCGGTAGCTCGAGACTTGCTCGTTGTGCCAATGGTCGGCTTCGAGCGGCAGCGAGAGCTCGCGTGCGAGCCCGTAGCGGTCGAGCAAGAACGTCTCGCTCGGCATGCGAATGGCCGCTTCGCCTGCGAGCGACGAGAAAATCTCGTCCAGGAAATCCTGAATGCGGCGATCGACGGGGCTCAGATGCTCGCTCAAAAGGCGGCTCTGCTCGCGGTAACGCGCGAAGAGATCCCGGCCGAGATCGAGCACCTCCGCGTCACCGACCTGGTCGGGCACGGAGAAGCCCATCGCCGCGAGTTTGAGCACGATCGAACGCAGCATCGCGCGCCGATCGGGCACCACGACTCGTCCATCCCCCTTCAGACCAACCTGTCGCTCGAGATCCATGGGGCCTCCTAGCGGTCCAGTCGCGAACCGGAACGCCGTTTTACCAGGAGGCTGCGCGGGCGGCCACGGTCCTCTACGCTCCGAGAACGATGAAAGCGGAGCAAGGCTGGCAGAACATTGCGGGCGAGCGCTGGGCGGCGCTCCAGGACCTCACGGATGCACAGCTCGGGCCGTTCGGGCGCGCCGCGCTCGTGCGCGTGGAGCCGCGTGCGGGCGAACGCGCGCTCGACGTCGGCTGCGGCGCAGGTCAGTCGACGCTCGAACTTTCCGCGCTCGTGGGCGCGAGCGGCAGCGTCGTCGGGCTCGACGTCTCGGCGCCGTTGCTCGACCGCGCCCGAGCGCGCGCCGCCTCCGCGCCGCACGCCAACGTCGAGTTCGTGCTCGGCGACGCGGCGACCACGCGTCTGGAGCCGCCGTTCGATCTCTTGTTCTCGCGCTTCGGGGTGATGTTTTTCGAGGATCCCGTCGGCGCATTCACGCATTTACGGACGGAGCTTCGCCCGGGCGGGCGCCTCGGCTTCGTGTGCTGGCAGCCGCTCGCCGTGAACGCGTGGGCGCGTGAGCCGCTCGACGCGGTGCGCGCGCTTCGTCCGGGACATCCGCCGCCCTCGATGCTCGAGCCGGGGAAGCCGGGTCCGTACTTTTTCTCGGACCCGAGCTTCGTCGCGGGCGTGCTCGGGAACGCCGGCTTCGAGAACGTCGTGATCGAGCCGTACGTCGCGGACGCGCTGATCGGCGGTGCTCGCACGCTCGACGCGGCCGTCGACTTCACGCTCCAGATCGGGCCGGCCGCGCGCTTCGTCGCGGAAGCGGACCTCGCGGGCGACGAGCGGGTGCGACCCGCGCTGCGAGCGGCACTCGCGCCGTTCGCGAGCGAGCGCGGCGTCCTCGCGCCGCACTGCACGCTGCTCGTCACCGCGCGCCGAGCGTGAATCCGGCGCTCCGGCCGAGTGTTTTCAACGCCAGGTGTGAATCGAAGATCACGGTCGGCGCGAACGACGATGGGCGCCCGGGGCCGCGATCGCCCGAAATACGCGCCAAAACGCAGGGTGTCTCCGAAGCACCTACACACGGCCCGTAAATGGCGTGTAAATTGCAGATTGGTGGAACATGAGGATTCTAGGGTTCTTAGGGGTACCGGTGGTGTTGGCTCTTTCGGCGCCGGCGTTCGCCAGCGTCATGATCCTGCCCGTTAAAGCCACGAACCTCGACGAGGGTTCGGCCGACGCGATTGGACAGATCTTCGCGAATTCGTATCAAGCGGAGGCGAAGGACACGACGATTCCGCCCGCCGACTCGCAAAAGGCGGTCGACGAGACGGGCGGCTACACGCAAGCCGCGCAGAAGCTCGGTGCGAACGAATACGTCTTCGTCACGGCGACCAAGCTCGAGTCGCGCATTTCGCTCCAGGCGACGCGCTACGGCGCCGACGGCCACTACATCTATTCGGCGAAGATGTCGGCGACGAGCCTCGACGACATCGAACCGGCGAGCGATCGACTCGCGCGGGCGCTCATTCATCAGGAATCGACGGCTGAAGCGCGCACCGTGAACAACGTCACGCGTACCGAGCAGTCGCAGCCGATCCGCGCCACGTCGCAGAAGATCGCCGGCTTCAAGGGCAGCTTCACCTATCCCATCGGTTGGAAGAGCGGCAACGTCGCGCCGCAGATGAGCGGCGCCTTGGATCTGCGCTTCGAGAGCGGCATGCACTTGATCGAATTCGGACTCGGCCTCACGTTCCCAGCAGGACACAGCGACTACGCGTACGGCGGTATTTGGGCCGACATCGGCGGCGACTTCTACCTCACGGACGACAACATCGCGCCTTACATCGGCGGCGGCATCATGCCGCGGCTCGAGAGCAGCTCGCTCGCGAACCTCGCGCCCTACGTGCAGGTGGGCGTGATGTTCTTCCGCGACTCGTCGACGCGCCTCTACACGGACTTCCGGTTGGCGCAGAACCTCTTGCCGGTCAGGGTCGGCGGCGACGGCGACATCTACGGGGATTCCGGCACGGATCTCTTCCCGACCGAGCTCACGTTCAGCATCGGCATGGGTTTCTGAGCGCGGCGCGGGTGTAGACTGCGCACCCATGCCGGACACGATCGCTCTCGCGCCGACGGCGCGCTCGAAATGCCGTGCGTGCGGGCGCACCATCGACAAGGGCGTGCTTCGTTTCGGAGAAGCCGAGGCGAACCCGTTCGGTGAAGGCGAAACTCAGCGCTGGTTTCATCTCGATTGCGCCGCGTTGCGCCGCCCAGAACGCTTCGGCCCCGCGCTCGAAGCGACCCCGGACGTTCCGGAGCGCGACGTGCTCGCCGGGCTCGCGCGCGCCGGGCTCGAGCACCCGCGGCTCGTGAGGCTCACGGGCGTCGAACGCGCGCCCTCGGGCCGCGCGCACTGCCGTCATTGCCGAGAAATCATCGAAAAAGGCGCGCTCCGCGTCGCGCTCGAAATCTGGGAGGACGGCCGGTTTTCACCGATGGGCTCGGTTCACGTCACGTGCGCGCCGAGCTACTTCGGAACCCGCGAGCTCATGCCGCGCATCGAACGCGTGAACACGAAGCTGTCCGTCGAAGATTTGGCGAACGTTCGTGAGCTCGTCGCGACGGCGCCCGAAGTCGCTTACGTGCCGTCGCCGAACGCGGCCTCGAGCGAAACCGGCGGCGACGGCAAGAGCGACGACGACGCGAAGAGTTGAGTCCCGTTTCGCCCCGCGCGCCCTCGCGTCGATTCTTCACTCGAACGCTGCACAAAAGCCTGTTGCCCTGCCCGTGAGCGCGGTGTAGCGAGAGGTGCCGCATCGCGGAACGCGGTGACGGTGAGGGTCATCACGTCTGGGAGGACATCATGAAATTGTCGAGGAGTCTGGGGATCGCTTTGTTCGTGAGCGCGGTTTCGAACGCGGCCGTGGCCGCGCCGGTGTTCGCGCCGCCACCGCCCGCGAAACCACACCTCAAAGCCTACGGGGATTGGGCCGCCCTTTGGTGGCAATGGGCGATCGGAACGCCCGCCAACGTGAACCCGGTGCTCGACCAAACTGGGGCCGATTGCGCGGTCAATCAGCCGGTTCCGGGCGTGTTCTTGCTGGCCGGCAGCTTCTCGAGCGGCACGTTGACCCGGAGCTGCACGGTGCCGGTCGGAACGTCCTTCGTGATTCCGATGTTGAACGATGCCTATTTCGCGCAGCAGACCGATCCACCGAGCCAGCGCACCGAGGCGTTCGTTCGCGCGCAGGTGCATTGCGTCGAGCAGGCGCCGGCGCTCGCGCTTTCGGTCGACGGCGTGCCGCTCGCGAACCCCGTCGGAACGCTCGAGCATTCGAGTCTGTTCTCGGTGTCGCTGCCGGCGAACAACGTGTTCGGAGTGCCGCCGCAAGTCTTGAGCCCGTCGGCCGACGAGGGTTACTACGGCTTCGTCGAGCCGCTCGCGCCCGGCGCGCACACGCTGCACGTCACGTCGTCGTCCGGCTGCGGCGTCACCGAGGACGTGACGTACTCGCTGAACGTGCAGGGCGCCGTCGGCACGCCGCTGTCGTGCTCCGGCAACCAGCAGCTCAACGTCACCGGCGCCGACATCCAGGCGACGGGCGTCGCGCTCACCGTCGCGGGCAACTGCAACGTGCACGTCACGAACAGCACGCTTTGGGGCGGCACCGCCGCCATCGTGATTCACGACCAGGGCCACGTGATCGTCGACGGCAGCGTGATCGGCGGCGGCGCTGCGGTGGCGGCCGACGGGCACGGGCACGGCGAGCTCCGCAATTCGGCCGTGATCAGCCCGCTCGCGGTGACGCAGTTCGCCGTCGTGAGCGATTCGGGCGGCAACGTAGCGTACTGAGGCGGCGCCCTCGGCGTCCGGCTTCGCACCAACGACAACGGCCGAGGACTGCGGTCCCCGGCCGTTGTTGGCCGCTACGGGGCGGTTGCCGTCATTCCTCGCCGACGGCGGCGAGCTCGATCGGCTGGACGCGCACGAACTGCGGCGGAGCGTACGTCGGCGCCTTCTCGTCGACCACGACTTGGAGGCGCTTGTACGGCGGCAGGCCCGTACCGGCCGGGATGAGCCGGCCCATGATGACGTTCTCCTTGATGCCGCGAAGGTCGTCCGTCTTGCCGCAGATGGCCGCTTCGGTGAGCACCTTGGTCGTCTCCTGGAACGAGGAGGCGCTGATGAACGACTCCGTCGAGAGGGACGCCTTGGTGATGCCGAGCAGCATCGGTTCGGCGACGGCCGGCTGCCCGCCGCGCTCCATCACGCGAGCGTTCTCGCGCTCGAACACGTGCTTCTCGACCTGCTCGTCGATGAGGAACGTGGTGTCGCCGACTTCCTTGATCCGGACGCGACGGAGCATCTGCCGCACGATGACTTCGATGTGCTTGTCGTTGATGCCGACGCCCTGCAGGCGATAAACCTGCTGGATTTCGTTCACGAGCCAGGCAGCGAGCTCCTTTTCGCCCTTCACGCGCAAGATGTCGTGCGGGTTCGCCGGACCGTCCTGCAGCGGATCGCCCGCGCGCATGTGATCGCCCGGCTGCACCTGGATGTGCTTGCCCTTGGGGATCAAATACTCGCGCGATTGATCGGTGAGCGCCACGCCGTCCAAACCGTACGGCGTGATGAGCACCTTGCGCTTGCCCTTCGTGTCCTTGCCGAACGAGACCACGCCGTCGATCTCGCTGATGATGGCGTGATCCTTCGGCTTGCGTGCCTCGAAGAGCTCGGCCACGCGCGGGAGGCCGCCCGTGATGTCCTGCACCTTGGTCGTGTCGCGCGGGATCTTCGCGATCGCTTCACCCGGCGTGATGTGCTCGCCCTCGACGCCGACGATGTTCGAGCCGACGGGGAGTAGATAGCGAGCGTCGAGATCGGTGCCCGGGATCTTCACCGGCTCCGCCGTCTCGGGATCGATGATCGCGATGCGGGGACGCAAGTCCACCGCGCGCGACTCGATCACGATCTTGCGGGAAAGACCAGTGACTTCGTCCACCTTCTCCATCACGGTGACGCCCTCGACGAGGTCGCCGAACTGGAGGATGCCGCCGACCTCGGTGAGGATCGGCGAGGCGAACGGATCCCACTCGGCCACGATTTGACCGGCTTCGACCCGCGCGCCGTCCTCAGTCTTCAAGACGGCGCCGTACACGAGGCGGTGGTGTTCGCGCTCGCGGCCGGTGTCGTCCATCACGATGAGCTCGCCGTGGCGGTTCATCACGACGACGGTGCCGTCCTGCTTGCGGACGAGCTGGGCGTTGCGGATGTGGATGGTGCCTTCCGTGCGCGTCTCGAGCGAGCTCTGCTCGATCTTGCCGCGCGCGGCCGCGCCACCGATGTGGAACGTGCGCATCGTGAGCTGCGTACCGGGCTCGCCGATCGACTGCGCCGCGATGATGCCGACGGCTTCGCCGATGTTCACGCGGTAGCCGCGCGCCAGATCTCGCCCGTAGCACATGGCGCAAATCCCGCGACGCGTCTGGCACGTGAGCGCCGAACGAATGACGACCTCTTCGATGCCGGCCTCTTCGATGGCGCGCACGGCGTCCTCGTCGAGCTCGGTGTTGGCCTTGACGATCTGCTCGCCGTTCAACGGGTCGACCACGTCCTCGAGCGCGACGCGGCCGAGGATGCGATCGCCGAGCGGCTGGATCACTTCGCCGGCCTCTTCGAGCTTGGTCACGCGGATGCCGTCGAGCGTGCCGCAGTCGAACTCCGTGATGACGCAATCCTGCGCGACGTCGACCAGACGGCGCGTGAGATAGCCGGAGTTCGCCGTCTTGAGCGCGGTGTCGGCCAGACCCTTGCGGGCGCCGTGCGTCGAGACGAAGTACTGCAGCACCGAGAGACCTTCACGGAAGTTCGCCGTGATGGGCGTCTCGATGATCTCGCCGCTCGGCTTGGCCATGAGGCCGCGCATCGCCGCGAGCTGGCGCATCTGCTGCGGTGAACCGCGCGCGCCGGAGTCGGCCATGATGTAGATCGGGTTGAAGCTCGACTCCTCGGCGGTCTGGCCGGTCTCCGGGTCCTTCACGACCTCCTTCGAGATACCGCCCATCATCTCTTCGGCGACGCGATCGGCGACGCCGGCCCAGATGTCGACCACCTTGTTGTAGCGCTCGCCGTCGGTGATGAGCCCTTCCTGATACTGATCGACGACGCGCTCGAGCTCGGCCTGGGCGGCATCGACGAGCCCCTTCTTTTCCTTGGGGATCACCATGTCGTCCATGCAGACCGACACGCCCGCCTGCGTCGCGAAGCTGAACCCGAGGCTGCGCAGCCGGTCGGCGAGCAGCACCGTCTCCTTGTTCCTGTGCTTGCGGTAGCAGATGTCGATGAGCTGGCTCAGCGCCTTCTTGTTCATCACCTTGTTGGCGGCCTCGAAAGGCACCTCGGGCGGCAAGACTTCGCTGATGAGCACGCGACCGACGGTGGTCTGGACGATCTTCTCTTCGTCCTCGCCTTCTTCGTTCACGTCGTTGATGCGCACCTTGATGCCGGCGTGCAGATCGACGATGCCGTTGTCGTACGCCATGCGCACCTCGTCGACCGACGAGAACACGCCGCGCAGGTAGCCTTCGGTTTTGCCCGTCTTCTCGTCGTACTTGAGGCTGTCCTCGCGGTACGAGCCGGCCGCGAAGCGGCGCATGCGGGTCGCGTAGTAGAGCCCGAGCACGATGTCCTGCGTCGGGTTGATGATGGGGCGACCGTTCGCAGGGGACAGAATGTTGTTGGTACTCATCATGAGTACCCGCGCTTCCATCTGCGCCTCGACCGAGAGCGGCACGTGGACGGCCATCTGGTCGCCGTCGAAGTCGGCGTTGAACGCCACGCACACGAGCGGGTGGAGTTGAATCGCCTTGCCTTCGATCAGGACCGGCTCGAACGCCTGGATGCCCAAGCGATGGAGCGTGGGGGCGCGGTTCAGGAGCACCGGGTGCTCGCTGATGACCTCGTCGAGGATGTCCCACACCTCGGGACGCTCCTTCTCCACCATCTTCTTCGCGCTCTTGATGGTGTTGACGTAGCCGCGCTCTTCGAGCTTGTTGTAGATGAACGGCTTGAAGAGCTCGAGCGCCATCTTCTTCGGCAAGCCGCACTGGTGCAGCTTGAGCGTCGGGCCGACGACGATGACCGAGCGGCCCGAGTAATCGACGCGCTTGCCGAGCAGGTTCTGCCGGAAGCGACCCTGCTTGCCCTTGAGCATGTCGGAGAGGCTCTTGAGCGGGCGCTTGTTCGGACCCGTGATCGTCTTCCCGCGGCGACCGTTGTCGAACAGGGCGTCGACGGCCTCCTGCAGCATGCGGCGCTCGTTCCGGATGATGATCTCCGGAGCGTTGAGCTCGAGCAGGCGCTTCAGACGGTTGTTGCGGTTGATGACGCGGCGATAGAGATCGTTGAGATCGCTCGTCGCGAAACGGCCGCCGTCGAGGGGGACGAGCGGACGGAGGTCCGGCGGGAGCACCGGAATCACCGAGAGCATCATCCACTCCGGGCGGTTGCCGGAGCCGCGGAACGCTTCGACGACCTTGAGGCGCTTGGCGTACTTCTTCTTCTTCGCCTCGCTCGTCGACGCGATCATGTCCTGGCGGAGCTGCTCCGCAAGGGCGTGCACGTCCACGCGCTTCAGCATCTCGAGCACGGCTTCGCCGCCCATGCCCGCCTCGAACGCCTCGTCGCCGTACTCCTCGATGAGCTGGGCGTAGCGCTCCTCGGAGAGGAGCTCCGCCGCCTCGAGCGTCGTCTGCTTCGGGTCGATGACCATGTACGCCTCGCAGTAGAGAACCTTCTCGAGGTCCTTCAGCGAGATGTCGAGGATGTTGCCGATGCGGGACGGCAGGCTCTTCAAGAACCAGATGTGCGCGACGGGCGTCGCGAGGCTGATGTGGCCGAGGCGCTCACGGCGCACCTTCGACTGAATCACCTCGACGCCGCACTTCTCGCACACGATGCCGCGGTGCTTCATGCGCTTGTACTTGCCGCAGATGCACTCGTAGTCCTTCACCGGTCCGAAGATCTTCGCGCAGAACAAGCCGTCTCGTTCCGGCTTGAACGTGCGGTAGTTGATGGTCTCCGGCTTCTTCACTTCGCCGTGCGACCACTCCCGGATCTTCTCCGGGCTGGCGAGCGAGATCCGCATCGCCGAAAAGCTGAGCGGATCTTTGGGCTTCTCAAAGAAGGAGAAAATATCGCGCATGGGTTCTCCTCTGTTCATTCCTCGGCGGCTGCCACGACGGCGCCGCCCTGGGTGGATTCGACGAGCTCCACGTTGAGACACAACGACTGGAGCTCTTTGATGAGCACGTTGAACGATTCGGGCAGACCGGCTTCGAGCGCGTAGTCGCCCTTGACGATGGATTCGTACATGCGGGTGCGGCCCTGCACGTCGTCGCTCTTGACGGTCAAGAACTCCTGGAGCGCGTAGGCCGCGCCGTAGGCTTCCATCGCCCACACTTCCATTTCGCCGAGACGCTGGCCGCCGAACTGGGCTTTGCCGCCGAGGGGCTGCTGCGTCACGAGCGAGTACGGTCCGATCGAGCGCGCGTGGATCTTGTCGTCGACCAAGTGGTGGAGCTTCAGCACGTACATGACGCCGACCGTCACGTCCTGCTGGAAGGGCTCGCCCGTCCGGCCGTCGAACAGAATCGCCTGACCGCTCGTGTTGCGACCCGCACGCTCGAGCGTGCTCTTGATCGAGGTCTCCTCGGCGCCGTCGAACACCGGAGAGCCGAAGAACAAGCCGCCCTTGAGCTTGGGCGCGAGGCGCATCACGTCCCCGTCGTCCATGCTCTTCACGAGCTTCGAGAAGTTCTTGTCGGCCTCGTAGTAGTTCGCGATGCGTTCGCGGACCTTGTCGGGTGACCAGTTCGCTTCGAGCGCTTGATTGATCTTGCGCCCGAGCTCGCGCGCACCCCAGCCGAGGTGCGTCTCGAGGATCTGCCCGACGTTCATGCGGCTCGGCACGCCGAGCGGGTTCAAGACGAGATCGACCGGAGTGCCGTCTTCGAGGTACGGCATGTCCTCCTCCGGCAGAATCCGGCTCACGACACCCTTGTTGCCGTGACGACCGGCCATCTTGTCGCCGACCTGGAGCTTGCGACGGATGGCGATGTAGACCTTCACCATCTTGATCACGCCGGGCGGGAGCTCGTCGCCCCGGCTCAAGCGTTCGATCTTGTCGCGGAAGTGCTCTTCGCGTTCGCGCACCATCGTCTCGAGGTCCGCGAGCAGCTGCTGCACCTGGTCCGCGCCCGTCTCGATCGGGATTTCGCCCCAGTATTTGCGCGGAATCGCCTCGAGCTTCTCCTCGTCGAGCTTGTCGCCCTTGTTCAACAAGGCCTTGCCCTTGTCGTCCACGAGCTTGCCCGTCGTCTCCTTGCCCGAGAGCACGTTCCGGAGCTTGCGGTAGAACGAGTCGCGCAGGATCTTCGACTCCTCGTCGCGCGAACGCTCGAGGCGCGCGCGCTCCGTGTCCTCGATCGAGCGAGCCCGCTCGTCCTTCTCGGTGCCCTTGCGCGAGAAGATGCGGGCGTTGATCACGATGCCCGAGACGCCCGGCGGCACCTTGAGCGAGCTGTCGCGCACGTCGCCGGCCTTCTCGCCGAAGATCGCGCGGAGCAGCTTTTCCTCGGGCGAGAGCTGGCTCTCACCCTTCGGAGTGATCTTACCCACCAGGATGTCGCCCGGCTTCACCTCGGCGCCGATGCGCACGACGCCCGCGTCGTCGAGGTCCTTCAGGGCCTCCTCGCCGACGTTCGGGATGTCCTTGGTGATCTCTTCCTTGCCGAGCTTCGTGTCGCGGGCGACGCACTCGAACTCCTCGATGTGAATTGAGGTGAACACGTCGTCCTTGGCGATGCGCTCCGACACGAGGATCGAGTCCTCGAAGTTGAAGCCCTGCCACGGCATGAACGCCACGAGCACGTTCTGGCCGAGCGCGAGGTCGCCCATGTCGCACGCGGGGCCGTCCGCGAGCACGTCGCCCTTCTTCACGACCTCGCCGGGCCGCGCGACGGGCTTCTGGTTGTAGCAAGTGCTCTGGTTCGAGCGCTGGTACTTCGTGAGGTGATAGATGTCCGGCACCTCGTCGCCTTCGCCCGACGTGGCGCGCACGACGATGCGCTCGGCATCGACGCTCTCGACCACGCCTTCGCGCTTGGCGATGACGCACACGCCGGAATCGATCGCGACGCGACGTTCCATGCCCGTACCGACGAGCGGCGCTTCCGTGCGCACGAGCGGCACGGCCTGGCGCTGCATGTTCGCGCCCATGAGCGCGCGGTTCGCGTCGTCGTGCTCGAGGAACGGCACGAGCGCCGCGGCCACCGACACCATCTGGTTCGGCGCCACGTCCATCAGCTCGACCTGCTCGGGCGTCGCCATCCGGAAGTCGCCGTTCAAGCGCGCCGAGACCAGGTGCTGCTTGAACTTGCCCTTCTCGTCGACGTCGACCGTGGCGGCCGCGATGTACTTGCCTTCCTCTTCGAGCGCGCTGAACCAGTGCACGTCCTGCTTGACGGCGCCGTGTTCGACGTTGCGGTACGGCGTCTCGACGAAGCCGTACTCGTTCACGCGCGCGAACGTGGAGAGCGACGCGATCAGGCCGATGTTCGGACCTTCAGGCGTCTCGATCGGGCAGATGCGGCCGTAGTGCGTGGCGTGAACGTCGCGCACTTCGAAGCCCGCGCGTTCGCGCGTGAGGCCGCCCGGACCGAGCGCCGAGAGGCGGCGCTTGTGCGTCACCTCCGAGAGCGGGTTCGTCTGATCCATGAACTGCGAGAGCTGGCTCGAGCCGAAGTACTCCTTGACCACGGCGCCGACCGGCTTCGCGTTGATGAGATCGTGCGGCATCAACGTGTCGATCTCTTGCGACACGCTCATGCGCTCCTTGATGGCGCGCGCCATGCGCACGAGGCCGATGCGATACTGATTCTCCATCAGCTCGCCGACCGCGCGCACGCGGCGGTTACCGAGGTGGTCGATGTCGTCGACCGAACCGCGACCGTTCTTGAGCTCGATCAGGTGGCGCACCGTCTCGAGGATGTCGCTCGGCGTGAGCACCGTCTGGTCGAGGCCCGGCTTCTGCTCTTCCGGCAAGTCCCGATAGAACTTGTAGTTGAGCTTCAAGCGGCCGACCGCGGAGAGGTCGTAACGCTCGGCGTTGAAGAACAGGTTGTGGAAGAGCTGCTTCGCCGTCTCGAGCGTCGGCGGATCACCGGGGCGGAGGCGCCGGTAGATCTCCATGATCGCGTCTTCCGTCGTCTTCACCTTGTCGGCGATGAGCGTGTCGCGGAGGTACGGACCGACGTTCAAGCCGTCGATGAAGAGCACGCGGAGCTCCTGCACGTTCGCTTCGCGCAGGCGCTCGAGCGTCACCTCGGTGACCTCCTCGTTGCACTCGAGCAGGACTTCGCCGGTCTCCTTGTCGACCACGTCCTCGGCGCTCACCTTGCCGACGAGCTCGGGGAGCTCGATGGGCAAGCGGTCGAGGCTCGCTTCCTTCAGGCGCTTGATCGCGCCGCGCGTGAACTTGGTGTTCTTCTTGACGACGACTTCGTTGCCGATCTTGATGTCGCGCGTCGCGCGCTGGCCGGCGAGGAGGTCGTACTCGATGCTCTTCGAGAATTTGCCGCCCTTTTCGATGTAGACGGTCTCGGTCGAGTAGAAATAATTGAGGAGCTCCTGCGTGCTGTAGTTGAGCGCGCGGAGCAACACCGTCGCGTGCATCTTCCGGCGGCGGTCGATGCGCACGAACATGATGTCCTTGTGGTCGAACTCGAAGTCGAGCCACGAACCCGAGTACGGGATGATGCGAGCGGAGTAGAGCAGCTTGCCGCTCGAGTGGGTCTTCCCCTTGTCGTGATCGAAGAAGACGCCGGGGCTGCGATGGAGCTGCGAAACGACGACGCGCTCCGTCCCGTTGATGATGAAGGTGCCCGTCTCGGTCATGAGCGGGATTTCACCGAAGTAGACTTCCTGCTCTTTGATGTCGCGAACGATGCGCTCGCCACCCTCGCGGGTGTCGTACACCATGAGCTGCGTCGTGACCTTGATCGGCGCGGCGAACGTCATGCCGCGCTGGCGGCACTCGTCGACGTCGTACTTCGGCTTTTCGAGGTTGTACGAGACGTAGACGAGCTCGCTCGTTCCGTCGAAGTCCTTGATCGGAAACACGCTGCGGAAGACGGCTTCTAGGCCGATCTCCTTGCGCTCGCGCGGTCCTACGTCGGACTGGAGGAACTTGTCGTAGCTGCTTTTTTGGATGTCGATGAGATTCGGGATCTCTTCGATTGAATCGACATGCCCGAGATTCGTACGATGCCGGAAGTTGGACTGGACCTTGGCTGCCATCGGGTCACTGCCTCCACAAAACGTGCGTAGCCGAACCCGTCACGACCGGGCCTTCGGCGCGCACCAATGCGCCGCAGCGGCGAGACGGACACTCGTCCGCCGCCGCAGCGCTCATGGGATCACGTTCGCTACACATGCTCGAGACCCTGGTGGCCCCGAGCTCGATCTTTGACTGGGATGCCGGCAAGGCGGTCCTACTTGACCTCCACCTTGGCGCCGGCTGCCTCGAGCTTCTTCTTGATGTCCTCGGCCTCTTCCTTGCCGATGTTCTCCTTGATCGACTTCGGAGCGCCCTCGACGAGGTCCTTCGCCTCCTTCAAGCCGAGCGCGGTGATCTCGCGGACCGCCTTGATGACGTTGATCTTGTTGGCCCCGCCGTCGGCGAGGACGACGGTAAACTCCGTCTTCTCCTCGGCCGGAGCCGCCGCCGCCGCGCCGCCACCGCCGCCCGCCGCCGCGACAGCGACGGGAGCCGCGCTGACGCCCCACTTCGTCTCGAGCTCCTTGACGAGCTCGGCGATCTGGATGACCGGCAGGTTGGAAAGGTAATCGACGACCTGATCTCGCGTAATTTCAGCCATAACGATGCTCCTGTGATCCCATACGGGGGAAAACTCTTCTGCTCGGGGCTCGGCCCCGAAAAATCCGATTTACGAAGGGGTATTGGTTAATACGAACGACGGTTTCACCCGCCGTCCTTGCGCTGCTTGGCGGCCAGAACTCCCACGAACTCGCGGGCGGGCGCGTTCAGCAACATGACGAAACGTTGAGCCGGCGCGTTGAGGGTCGCGAGCAGGCGCGCTCGCATCTCGTCCTTGCTCGGCAGGGTCGCGAGCTGGTCCTCGACCGCCTTGGCGGAGAGCACCTCGCCGTCGAGGAGGCCCGCCTTGATCTTGAGCTTCTCGTTCTCCTTCGAGATGTCCTTGAGCAGACGAGCGGCCATGCTCGGCTCCTCGAAGCTCCAGGCGATGCCCGTCATGCCCTTCAGGGCGCCGGCGAGAGCACCGACGTACTTCTGGTCGGCGAGCGCCTTCTCGACGAGGGTGTTCTTGACGACCTTGTACTCGACGCCCTTCGACCGGAACGTGTCGCGGAGCTTGGTCACCTCTTCGACCGTCATCCCCGTGAAATCGAGGAAAACCGCCGAGCTCATGCGGTCGAAGCGCGAGCGGATGTCTTTGACCTGCTCGTTCTTTTGCGCGCGGTCCATCAGTTCTCCTCCTCGCCCTCGGCAACGAGGCTCGACGAATCGATGCGGATACCGGGTCCCATCGTGCTCGTGAGCGTGATGCTGCGGAGGTAGATGCCCTTGGCCGTGGACGGCTTCTTCGCCACGAGCTCCTTCAAGAGCGCCGTCGCGTTCTCGGAGAGCTGCTTGTGGTCGAACGACTTCCGACCGATGCGGCAGTGCACGATGCCGGCCTTGTCGACGCGGTACTCGACCTTGCCGGCCTTGGCCTCGCGCACGGCCTTGCCCACGTCGAAGGTCACGGTGCCGACCTTCGGGTTCGGCATCAGGCCGCGCGGACCGAGCACGCGACCGAGCTTACCCACGGCGCCCATCAAGTCGGGCGTCGCGATCACGCGGTCGAAGTCCATGAAGCCTTCGTTGACCTTGGCGACGAGCTCGTCGCCGCCGGCGAAATCGGCGCCCGCCTCGAGCGCCTCTTTCTCTTTGTCGCCGCGCGCGAACACGAGGACGCGCACGGTCTTGCCGGTGCCGTGCGGCAGCACGATGGCGCCGCGCACCATTTGATCGGCGTGCTTCGGGTTCACCCCGAGGCGCACCGCGAGGTCCACGCTCTCGTCGAACTTGGCGAAGGAGCTGGACTTGAGGACCCCCACCGCCTCGTCGACGGTGTGGCGCTTGGCTCGGTCGACCTTACCGAGCGCCGCGGTCATGTTTTTGCTGAGTTTGATGGTCATTCGTTAGCGTCTTTCGACTCCTGGGATGCGGTCGGAAACGACTCCCTTCGGGCTATCGCCCGCCGCTCCAGTACTTGCGGTGCCCGCGGGGCGGGCCGAGCTCAACCGACGTCGACCCCCATGCTGCGGGCCGTGCCGGCGATGCTGCGCGCGGCGGCTTCGATGTCCGTCGCGTTCATGTCTTTGATCTTTTCCTTCGCGATCGCGCGAACCTGATCCCAGGTGAGCTTGCCCACCTTGGTCTTGTTCGGCTCCTTCGAGCCGGCGCCCGGCTTCTTCGAGGTCGGAAGGCCGCACGCCTTCTTGACGAGCACGCTCGCGGGCGGGCTCTTCATCACGAACGTGTACGAACGGTCGGCGTACACCGTGATCACGACCGGCAGGATCGTCTCGCCGAGGGGTGCGCTCCTCGCGTTGAAATCCTTGCAGAACTGCATGATGTTCACGCCGTGCTGGCCGAGCGCGGGGCCGACCGGCGGCGAGGGATTCGCCTTGCCGGCGGGCAGCTGGAGCTTGATGTACGCGTTGATTTTTTTCTTGGCTGACATGGCGGGGGACCTTCGACTCGACCTGAACCGTTGGTGTAACTGGCAGCGCCCTAGGTTGAGGCCAGCCCAAGCCGACCCGCGCCGGTGCCGAACCGGCGGAGGTTGGCGCTGGTCTCGCCAGCTTTCTTGTTTGGGCTGTGGCTGCTCATGACGATCGTGATCTGTTCTTCCAAGCCTTTGAGGGGATTCCGGGGCGCTTCGCGCCGCCCGCGCAGTGGGTCGACTAGCGTTTAGCGTTTCTCCACGTGTGAGAAATCCAGCTCGACCGGCGTCGGGCGCCCGAAGATGCTGACCATGACCTTCAGCTTCTGCTTGTCCGGCTTCACTTCCTGAACGGTGCCGGAGAAGTTCGCGAACGCGCCCACCACGACGCGCACCTCGTCGCCCTCGGCGAACTGGTGGCGGGGCTTCGGCTTGACCGCGCCCTCGACGATGCCGCGGCGGAGATCCTCGATGTGCGGCGACTTCACTTCCTGCGGCCGCTGGTTGCCGATGAAGCCCGTCACCTTCGGCGTGTCCTTCACGAGGTGCCACGCGTGCTCGCTCATCTCCATCTCGACGAAGAGGTAGCCGGGGAAGCTCGTCTTCGTACGGACGCGCTGCTTGCCGTCCTTCGTCGTGTCGGTGACGGTTTCGGAGGGGATCAGGATTTCCCCGAACTTCTCCTCCATTTTGAATTGCCGGATCCGCTCCATCAGGGCGGATTTCACCTTGCTCTCGTAGCCGGAGTAGGTGGTGACGACGTACCACTTCTTCGAAGGGGTCGTGGTTTGGGCCGGGGCTTCTGCTTCTTCGTTCATGCGCCGTACACCAGGTTGGTGAGGAAGCTCCAGAAGCGATCCAAGATGGTCACGTAGACGGTGGCGATCGCGCTCGCGACGACGACCACGAGCGTCCCGTTCAACACGGTCTCGCGAGTCGGCCAGGTCACGCGCGAAAGCTCGCCGGCGACCGCGTCCGCCCAGCCGCGCACCCGCTCCTTGCGGTACGCCTGGATGACGCCGAGGGTGCCGGCCGCCGCTCCCGCGGCCAGCGTGATGCCGTCGCGCTGATCCTCAGCGACGGAGACGAGCTGCGGCACGGCGCGGACGGCCGCGGGCCACTCCGCAATCGCACCCCACGCGAGGAAGAGCATCTTGCCCGCGACGTACGCACCGAGGATTGCGAGCGCAAAAAAGGCTGCGTGGACGTAGCGAGCCGCTCCGAGCGAGCTCGCGACGGGACGCGCCTCTCGTTCGAGCTCGGCGGACGTCTCCTCGGCGGCTTCGGCTTCGTCGGCCTGCTCCGTCGTGTCGTCCTTGATGTCTTCGTCGCTCGCCATGAGTTTCCTTGCTTCGCTGCAGGGGCGGAGAGACTCGAACTCCCGGCCCGCGGATTTGGAATCCGCTGCTCTACCAACTGAGCTACGCCCCTAGATCCGACTTCCCGGGTGGGAAGCGGGTTTCCTAAGGTTTCCTACCTTCCTTCGATGTGCACCGTATGACGCTTGCAGTCGCTGCAGAACTTCTTCAATTTCAGGACGGGTCCGCCGTCGCGCGGGGGCTTTTTCGTCAGGTAATTCCGGCTTCCACACACTGAACAGGCGAGCGCGATCTGGATGCGCCGCTGCCGAAACGGCGCTGGCTCGCCCGCAGCCACGACTTACTCGAGGATCTTGGTGACGACGCCGGCGCCGACGGTCTTGCCGCCTTCGCGAATGGCGAAGCGCATCTGCTCTTCGAGCGCGACGCTGGTGATGAGCTCGATCTC
>Ga0335083_10002209_pt1 | contig 25925 bp, 24 predicted proteins | sample Lox_Sample_42_FD_206716 | JGI IMG/M metagenome (GOLD analysis project Ga0335083, IMG submission 206716) | Soil microbial communities from Loxahatchee National Wildlife Refuge, Florida, United States - Lox_Sample_4.2 | ecosystem: Environmental > Terrestrial > Soil > Wetlands | place: USA...
CTTTGCGATTGAAAAGACACTTTCACCGTTCAAGAAATCCTTGATAATACGTTTAACTATCGGGGTAAGTTCATTCTGGTCGTATTGCCTCTTGTCCTTGTTGTAAGTGTAATAATGTGGTGCGTGATGGTGCTTGAGAATTTCGCCGTTATTCATCCGCTCACGTTTAATCGCTTGTGCTGACTTAATCCTCTTTGACAGTTGTTCCGCATAATCAAATGCTGATTTTAGTGCTACAAGAATTTGAATTCTATCCGCTAAAGATTTGGTGCTCTCATTAGTAAAAACCTGAACTGTCGGTAATGTGATGCAAATATCCACTCCACATTTAAGCAAATCAATTATGGCGGGTTCGGACTCATCTATATCTTGCCGTGAGAAGCGGTCAAGTGCCTCGACGCATAACACGGGTGATGGTGCCAATTTATTTTCTTTGGCAAGTTTAATGAAGATGGATAGGTCTCCTTTGAGACGATTTTTTCCCCGATAGGCACTGACTCCCAAATCTTGGAACGTCATATTTGAAGGAGTCCAGCCGTTTTGTTTGCAGATCGATTGAATTCTTTTCTGCCGTTCCTGTCCGGTGGACTTGTCCGACAACTGCTTCTTGGAACTTAATCTCGTGTAAAAATATGCTGTTTTCATACTGCTTAATATACACGAGTAATAGCATATTGTCAATGGCGAACAGATGCATGGTGCCGGCGCGCAGGAACGGTTCGCTGATATCGCCGCTGAGCGCCGTCCGCCAGCCGAGGGTCATGGCCCAAAGCAGTCGCAACGGCTCGTCCTCCACCGGCAACCCCAGCGCGAGGGTCTTTTTCGACCAGTTCAAAAACCGGTCGGTCAACGGCGGGTTCGTCAACGCAAGTGTTCCCAACTGCCAATCGTTCGTGGAATCGGTCTTGAGCTGATAAAAAATGCCGCGGGTGGCGAGATAATTGCGGTAGTCAAAAAGTCCTTCGGCCAGCGGGGGCGGCGGGCGGGCGATGACCCCGGTAACTTCCACCGGCTGCCCGCCAAAGAAATTGGCCGGGAGTGGCTCCGGCGTGGTGACGAAAACTTCGCCGGCCGCGGCCTGCCAGTCGTCTCCCCGGCGCAATTCGGTCACACGAACCCGGGCGAGTGAATGCTCCAGTTCCCGGTCATCCCGTTCAATGATTCTGATGTGCGGGGTTTCCTGCAATGTCCCGCGCACCGTCACAATGGCGGCCTCGTCGCCCAGCATCCGGCGCAAATCATCCGGTGAGACGACGGCCGTGCGGGTGGCCAGATTCGTCCAACCAGCGAGGGCAATGAGCAGCCAAATCAGCCACGGACGATGTTTTGCCAGGACAATGACGAGGACGAGTACCAGAAACGAAACAGCGAACAGCGCGCCGAGGGGAAGTTGAAACAATCCGGCGAGCAGCAAACCAACGACATAGCACGAAACGACAGCGACGAGCGGACGTTTCACATTCTGAGATTACCAGCGTTTTCGCCAGCGGCCAATCAACCAAAGCAGGAACAAACCTGCCGCGCCACCCAGCGTATCAATGATCACATCATGCACCGCCGGTGTGCGCGTCGGTACAAAAATTTGATGAAATTCATCGGTTGCCGCGTAAGCTGCGACAATCAGCAACACCCAGCCCGTTTCACGCCAGCTCCAAGGGCGCGGATTGCCTTTCTGGGGCCGGCGGAATGCGCGCCAGAGCAGCAAGGCGAATACGGAGTATTCACCCAAGTGCGCACATTTGCGGGCGATGAAAACCACCCAGTCCACCGCCTTCGCCGAAATGTGCGGAAACAGCCAGTACAATAACGGCGCGATGATCCGGGACGAGTGTTCGTAGGAATGCGTATCGCTGGAGGCGGAGAATATGACCGCCATCCAGACCAGCACCGGGAGCCAGTATTTGAGAAACCATCGGGTGTTTGGCACGCCAGATAAAATCGGATTCGTCCCGCTGAGGCAATTAGATTGTAATTGCATTTGCCAAGCAGCGGCGCATTTGGCACAGAAATGCCCGCTATGGATTTTGGGCCGCGCGGGCAAGAACCCGCCGGTCGATTTATGCTCAAACTAGGCGTCAACATTGACCACATCGCCACGCTGCGCGAGGCGCGCTATCGCGGACGCGGATTCGGCGAGCCTGACCCGGTCGCGGCCGCGCGGATTTGCGAAGCCGCCGGCGCCCACGGCATCACCGCGCACCTGCGGGAAGACCGCCGACACATTCAGGACCGCGACATTTTGAAATTGCGCGAGACCGTCAAAACCCGGTTGAACCTCGAGATGGCCAATGTACCTGAAATTATCGCCATGGCTCTGAATTTGAAACCGGACATCGTCTGCATCGTACCGGAGAAACGGACGGAAGTGACGACGGAAGGCGGACTGGAAGTTGCTGCTGCTGAAAAATCTTTGACCGAGACCCGCAAGAAAATGAACGACGCGGGCATTGAAGTGAGTCTGTTCATTGCACCGGACGAAAAGCAGATTGAAGCCAGCGCGCGGGTTGGCAGCCAGTTTATTGAACTGCACACCGGCCAGTTCGCGGAGGAATTTCATCGGTGGGGCGAGGCTACTGACGAGCCGGCCTCGGCGCGCCAAAATAAAGCAAAAAAGGCTCGCGAGGACGCTCGCCCCACCGATTTTCCGGAACTGCAGCGTCTTATTTCCGGCGCGAAACGGGCGCAAGCGCTCGGATTAAAGGTGAACGCCGGGCACGGGTTGAATTATACAAATTTACCAACCCTTTTCGATGTGCCGCATTTGGTGGAACTGAACATCGGCCACAGCATCGTCAGTCGGGCGGTGCTGGTCGGATTGGATACCGCCGTCAAAGGCATGCTGCGGCTGATGAAAAATTATCGCGGATAAAACTCGCAGGACAGGCGCGACGCCTGTCCGACGCAAGTTTCCTTGCGCGCCCATCGCAAATCATAAATCGTCAATCGCAAATGATCCTAGGTACCGGCATTGACATCATTGAAGTGGCGCGCATCGCCGCATCCTACGAGAAATTCGGCGAGCGGTTCGTGAACCGGATACTGTTGCCGGACGAAATCGCCTATTGCCGATCGCACAAGAACCCGGGGCCATTTCTGGCGGCGCGGTTCGCGGCCAAGGAAGCCATCTCCAAGGCGTTCGGCACCGGCATCGGCGCGGCGCTGGGGTGGCAGGATATGGAAATCCGGCGCAAGGAATCCGGTGAACCCTACGTGGTCCTGCATGGCAAAGGTGACCAATTGTTTGCCTCGCGCGGTGCGAAACGGCTCCTCATCAGCCTGAGTCACACGTCGAACCACGCAGCAGCCACGGCGATTCTGGAGGGTTGATGAATCCAAAGTTCGAGGTCCAACGGTCGAAGTCACCACCGGAGTTTGGACTTTTGACTTTGGATGTCCCTCTTTAGACTGTCTTCATGGAGCCCGCGGTAACAACGGCGGTGGCGGTAATATTAATTTCTGCCGGCGCGAGTTTCTTCTTCGCGTTGGCCGAGGCAGCGTTGCTTTCCCTCAGCAAATGGCAGGCGCACCAACTCGCCGAGCGCCACCCGCGGGCCGGAGGCGTGGTGGCGCGGTTGCTCGAACAACCGCAGGATTTGCTGGCCACCATGGCGCTCGGTAACACGTTCGCCAACGCCGCCATGCTCGCCGTGGCGCTGCAGATGGTGTTTGACGGCCGGTGGCCGTTCCTGGCGACGGTGGCCGTGTTGCTGGCGCTGATTCTCCTGGGTTGTGAAGTCCTGCCCAAGGCACTGGCGGTACGCCAGCCGGAACGCTGGGCGCGGCGCACCGGCTGGCTGTTGCTGATGTTCCAACGATTCACCACGCCGCTGCGCTACGTGGCGCAGAAAATGAACGAGGTGATCTTGAAAGTGGCCGCGCCGCAGTTCGCGAGACCAACGCCCGCCCTCACCGACGGGGATTATCATGAACTGCTCGAGATGGCCTACCAGCAGGGAACTCTCGCCGAGTCGGAAAAGGAGATCATCCTGCAAATCATCAGCCTCGACCAGCACATGGTGCGTGACGTGATGCGGCCGCGCACGGGCATGGCGTGTATTTCAGACGACGCGCCGGTCGGGGAAATGATCGCCGCGTCCAGAAGGTTCAAACACCGCCGCCTGCCGATCTACGACGAAACGCCGGACACCATCGTGGGGATCCTGAACACACGCGCGCTGCTGCTCGATCCGGCGATTGACCTGGCCGACGCGATTGAATTTCCGTCGTTTGTGCCGGAGACGATGAATTTGCTGCAATTGTTTCAAAGTTTGCAGAAACAACAACGCGGGCTGGCGGTCGTGTTGAACGAATTCGGCAGCACGGCGGGCATCGTGACCATGGAAGACATTCTGGGCCTGATTGTCGGCAAAATCCGCGCTGAAGCCCGGCAGCCGGAGGGGTTTGTGATGGAGAAACTGACCCCGGGCCGCTGGCGGGTGAACGGCACGATGCGGCTGGACGATTTCCGCCGGGAATATCCCGCTCTCGGCGACGTGGCCGAAGTGGAAACGATGGGCGGATTGCTCGTGCATTTGCTGGGCGTCGTGCCCGATACCGGTGAATCCGCGACGTACAATGGACTGAAACTGACGGCGCAGGCAGTGGATGACCGGCGTGTCCGTGAATTGTTGGTGGAAACCGTAAAATAGAAATGGAAACCTCGGTTCTGACCGGACTGTTTTTGGCGGCATGCCTGGCCCTGTCGTTTCTGTTGTCAGGCCTGGAGGCGGGTGTGTTTGCACTAAACCGGCTGCGGGTGCGGCATCTGGCGCGCGCGGGCCTGCCGTCGGCCCAATTGCTCCACGATTTTCTTGAACATCCGGAAAACTTTCTCTGGACCATCCTGGTCGGCAACACCCTCGCCAACTTCATCATCCTCGGATGGGTTGTCGCCAATCTGCACGACCGGTTTCCGGGGCGTTACGGTTTGGTGACCGGCTTTTTTGCCGTGATTGTATTTCTGTTCTACGCGCTGTTTGATCTCTTGCCCAAGATGCTGTTTCGGGCGCATCCCAATCAGTTGTGTCTCTCGGCGGCCCGGGTCTTCCGGCCTGTCCACTTTGTGTTGCGTCCGCTGGTGGCCCTGGTGGAAACCACAGCGGCGGCCGGGTTGCGCTGGACCGGCGGGCACGCGTTCACCGGCCGCCCCTTCGGCAACCGCGAGGAGATGCGCGCCGTCATGCAGGAATCTGCCCAGGCCTTCACAACCGGCGAACGCGCCATGATCAATCGCGTGCTTGACCTGCAAACCTTCACCGTCCGGCAAATCGCCATGCCGCTGACCCAGGTGGTGACCGTGGAAACCCAGACGCCCATCGGCGAAGCGCTGGCCCTTGCGCGCGAACGGAAATTTTCGCGCCTGCCGGTTTGGGAAACGCGCGAGGGCCGGCGCCGCATTGCCGGACTGCTCATGCTGGGACCACTGTTGTTCCGGGATGATTTGGATTTGCAGAAGGCTGCCGCCGCCCACATGACCCCGGCGCTGTTTCTGGATGAGGATGCACGCCTGGAAGTCGCGCTGCGGCGGATGCAGCGCGCCGGCGAGCGGCTGGCCATCGTACTGGGGCGCGACCGGCACGAATCGGGCGTGGTCGCGCTGGAAGACATCCTCAAGGTCTTGTTTGGCGAGGTAAAGTTGTGAACCCAAACCCGCTCATTCACAACGCGCTGAACCTGCTGGCGGTGGTACTGCTGGTGCTCTTGAATGCCTTTTTTGTGGCGGCAGAACTTGCCCTGGTGCGCATTCGGGACACGCAACTGGCGGCCTTGGCGGCCAAGGGCAATCGCCGGGCAAAAATGGCGCGCCAAATCGTCGCGCGAATCGACGCCTATATCGGTGCGACGCAATTCGGCATCACCCTCGTCAGCATGGCGGTCGGCGTGGTCGTCGAGCCGGAATTCAGGGATTTGCTGAATCCGCTTTTTGACCTGCTTAAAATAACGTCGCTGGAAGCACAGCGCAGCATCGCCATCGGGGTCGGCTTCTTCGTAAACTGTTATCTGCTGATTGTGGTGGGGGAACTGGTGCCGAAGGCAATCGCCATCCGGCGCACACTGCAGACGTCATTGTGGGTGGCCGCGCCCTTGAACTGGTTTTACCGGCTGTCCTTCCCGTTCATCTGGTTGTTGCACCACTCGTCCCAGCTCATCATCCGGCGGCTGGGTTTCACCGCGGAGGAACTGCGCAGCGCCCCTTCGGAGGACGAATTGCGCCTGGTGCTCGCCACCGCCCGAAGCGTGGCCGGCGGACGCAATCTCATCCTGAACGCACTCGACCTGCGTCACCGCGTGGTGCGCGAAGTCATGAGGCCACGTCACGAAATCACCGCCTTCAACACCGCGGCGAGCCTGGCCGACTGCGTGGCCCTGGCGGAGGAAACGCGCTACTCGCGCTATCCGCTTTGCGAAAATGGGGACCTGGACAAGACGCGCGGGGTGGTGCACATCAAGGATCTTTATCCGGCCGCGCGCGGGGAAGGGCGGTCAGCGGGGAATCTGTTGCCGGTGGCGCGCAAACTGATTTACGTCCCCGAATCCGGCCGGCTGGAAAAATTGCTGCAGATGTTTCTCGAACGGAAACTGCACTTTGCCGTCGTCGTGGATGAATATGGCGGCACGGTGGGCGTGGTAACGCTCGAAAATGTGATCGAGGAACTGGTCGGCCAGATTCAGGACGAATTCGACCAGGAAAAGCCGGAGCTGGTGCGCACCAACGAAAACATTTGGGAAGCCGCGGGCACATTGCCGTTGCACGGCCTGGAAAAAATCATCGGCGAAACGCCGCACGAGGAAGGCATCGCCACGGCCAGCGGCTGGCTGACACGCAAACTCAGCGGTTTTCCCAAAGCCGGCGACATTGTCCGGGTCGGTCCCTATGAATTGCGGGTGGAAGAGGTGGATGGCCCGCGCGTATTGCGTTTCAAAATTACCAGGCACTCCGCGGAAACGGAATTCCTCAGAAAACCGGGGACTTGATGGTAATCACCAGGTCCCGCCGCGTATAGCGAACACGGTGACAATCGCGGCCAGGAATCCGTCCGCCACGGCCGCGGGCAAAAGCCCGTTTTGCACGCAACCGGCGCCGAACAGCAGAACCATCCCCAGCCAGACGGCGAACGGATGAAAATCAGGGGTGTTTTTCTTGCCCGGCTGTTTATTGATCAAGGCGGGCGCGATGACCACCGAGATAAGCACCGATACCGCCGCCCAACCCAGAAAATTCGACAAGGGAACACCCTGCCACGTCACCGGAAATTTAGTCGGCGTCCACAGCCAGTAATGTTTCACCCGCGAAGCGAACGGTTCCATGGCGAGATCAAAGAGCAGCGCCAGCGCCGCCGTCAAGCCGATGAGCCAAAAACCATAGGCGCCAATTTTTCGCCATGGCCGCAGGATGAGCCGCGCCACGCCGCGCGCGTTCAAAATGGCCAGAATCCAGATCAGGGGCACGGCCCACGGCAGGGTTTTGAAAACCAGCGGACCGATGCTCTCGCCGAACTCGAACGGACCGAACGGGATGCCGGTGATGGCGCCCAGGGCATGCACGGCGCCGCCCAGCACGGCGATGATGAACACCGCCAGCAATACGTTTTGCAGCGGTAATCGTTGCGCCAGGGCGGTGGCGGTGCAAGCCGCCCCCGAGGCCAGCAGCAGCAATTCCGGCCAGCCGGGATTGCCCGGGAGTTTCAATGGCTTGAAAAGCGACACCACCACCAGCACAAACACGGCAGTGAACACCACGGTCAACAGCCAGTGGAGGCACAGGACAACGACGGCTTCGGAAGAGACCTTGGGTTGTTTTCTGAGCGGCATGTGCTTCGCGTAATTCTAGCTAAAACAGGCGAGCGCGCAATCTTATGCATGAGCGGGGTTCCATAAATCTGGCAGCGAAGGACGCAAAGCGGGCGAAAGATTTTTAGCCACAGATGAAACACAGATTTGAGAAATAGTTAGTGGTCACGGCCTCCCTCGCCCGGCCCTCTCCCCAAGGAGAAGGGGAATCATTCGCCGCGTTTTTGCAACGATGCGCGACTGGATTGGCCGGACGGTTTTCCGTCCACCAAGGGATGAACGACAGCGACACCTTCTCCGGAGGGAGAAGTCCGGGATGAGGGCGGGCAAACCAAATCAAATTCAACCCTGGAAGGGTTGAATCCAGCCAGTGATACGTTGATACAACCCCGTTGCGGGCTGGTGATTCTTTCGGACGTTGCCCAGTGTAGGCGCCGCGCGCCAACCCTGGGCTGAAGGATGGAATCCCGTCGGGATAACGAGGAAATTTAGAATTTGTCGAGCGCCCGCTCAATCCGCGTCACCACCTTTTCTTTGCCCAAAACTTCGAGCAAATGATACAGGCTGGGGCCGGCGGGTCTGCCGGCGACGGCGAGACGGCAGGGATGAACCAATACCCCTGCCTTTACGCCGAGGGTCTTCGCCGTTTCCTTGAGCGTGGCTTCAAGGGTTGCGGCGTCGAATTTCGGGGCGGCGGCAAATGCATCGCGAAGTTTTTGCAGCCGCGGTTTGTTCTCCGGTACAAAGTCCTTTTTCGCGGCTTCGGCGTCGTATGCCACCCGGTCGGTGAAATAAAATCCCGCATAACCGGGCAGTTCGCTGAAGAGCTTGAATTTGCCCTTGCAGGTGTCGAGCGCAGCCTTGACGTAACTTAACGGAAATTGGTTCGTGTCCATCTTCGCCCGGGCGAAGGCGTGGACGGCCAGTTCGTAAAAGCGGTCGTCGTTCAACTCCCGCGCGTATTCGCCCTGCAACCAGAGGAGTTTTTCGTGATCGAACCGCGCGTTGTGCCGGAGGATTTGCGGCAAATCGAAGGCTTCGACGGTTTCGGCCAGCGACATTTTTTCGCGATTGTCCTTCGGCGACCAGCCGAGCAGGCACAGGTAATTTACGACGGCTTCCGGCAGAAACCCTTCTTCCAAATAATTTGAAAGCGACGCGCCGGTGTCGCGTTTGCTCATCTTGGTGCCGTCGGCGTTCAGAATGAGGGGAATATGCGCATAATGCGGCGGCTTTACGCCAAACGCCCGAAAGAGCGCAATGTGTTTGGCCGTGTTGCTCAAATGATCCTCGCCGCGGATGACATGTGTCACGTCCATCTCCAGATCATCAATCACGTTCACCAGATGAAACACGGGCTGGCCGTCGGAACGTTGGATGACGAAATCGGGATCGGTTTCCTCGCGGTCGGTCAGTTTGCGGACGACCTCGCCGACAACGACATCCTGAATTACGACCGGCTCGCGGGTCATCCTGAACTTGACGGCGCCTTCATGTTCGTAAGCGAGCCCGTGCGACAGTAATGCCTCGACGCGACGCTGGTAATTTTCCCGGCGCTGACTTTGAAAGTACGGACCGCAATTGCCCTTGCCCGGGCCGGTGGCGTCATCGGTCAGCGGGCCCTCATCCCAATCGAGGCCGAGCCAGCGCAGCCCGTTCAGGATGACGTCCACGGCCTCCTGCGAATTGCGCGCGGCGTCGGTGTCCTCGATGCGGAGGATGAAGGTGCCGCCGGTGTGGCGGGCGTAAAGCCAGTTGAACAAGGCCGTGCGCGCCCCGCCGATGTGCAGGTAACCGGTAGGCGAAGGGGCAAAACGAACACGCGGTTTCATGGGCTTGATTTAACCACGGATGAACACGGATGAACACGGATAAAATGCCGCCGCCATCTCATGATCAGCGCGAGGGGTCCAATTGATGCAGCACTTCGCAGAGGCTGACCAGGCGTGGCACCGGCACGCCGGCTTTTTGCGCCTGACGCAGCGGTTCGAGAAACATGCTCTCCAGTTCCAACGGCTGGCCCCGCTCAAAATCAAGCAGCGTGGACGCCTTGTACGCGCCCATGACGCGAGTACGATTGATGTTTTCCCCGGCCAGCGATGGCGGAACTTCAAAACCCAGGGCGTTGGCGGCGGCAATGACTTCCAGCATCAGTTCGCGAACGAGTTTCTCCCAACGCGGATCGCCGAGCAGGAGGTCGGTGGTCAGGACAGCGGAGTGACACGTGACACCTGACACGTGACAAGATGGATTCATGAACGCGTCGTACCCGGCGGTGCCGGCCACGCCAAGACCGTTGAAGGGAATGTTCCAGACGAGTTTTTCCCAATGGGTACGGGCAAGATTGTCGGTCAGGCTACACAGAATGCCGGCGTGGCGGAAGACCGCGGCCAGTTCATGGGTGCGCGGTTGTGACGGCCCCTGAAATTCGCCGAGCACAACCTTTCCGTGTGCCGTGTGGTGGACGACGCCCGGTTCGATGCGATTAAGGCAAACGAAGCAAAGGCCGCCCAGGATTTGTTCCGGCGGGAACAGGCCGGCCAGTTGTTCCTCGTTGCCCAGGCCGTTTTGGAGCGTGACGACGGCCGTGCGCGGACCGACCAGTGGCGGGAGCAGTTTTGGGTACTGGTCGTTGGCGGTGGTCTTAAGTCCAATCAGGACGACGTCGCACACCCCGATTTCGTCCGGCGTTCGGGCGCAGCGCGGTTGAACATGAAAATCACCATCGATGCTGCGGATGGTCACACCCTTCTGCCTGACGATGTCGTAGTCGGATCGAAGCAGAAAATGCACGTCCTGCCCGCTCCGGCAGAGTTTGGCGCCATAAAAACTGCCCAGCGCACCGCAGCCAACCACGGCAAGTTTCATGGATCGATGGATAAATGGATTGATGGATTCATGCAAACGGGGCGGCACATTAATCCATTACTCCATCAATCCAATACCCCAATAAAAAAGGGCGCTCCGAATGATTCAGAGCGCCCGGTAAAATCCAAAAATTACTTGGCGCCGAGAATGGCGTCTTTCGCGGCCTTGGCGACGCGGAACTTCACGACGCGTTTGGCGGGAATCTGGATGGTCTCCCCGGTCTTCGGATTGCGGCCCAAGCGGGCGGCGCGATCCCGTAGCACTAGTTTGCCGATGCCAGGCAGCGTGAACGTGTTTTTTGCGTGCTTGTAGGCGAGTTCAGCGATGTAATCGAGAATTTCCACCGCTTGCTTCTTGGAAATGGCAGCCTTTTCGGCAACTGCGGCGGCGAGTTGGGATTTGGAGAGGGCTTTTGACATATTGTCGGTGTCCTTCGGTTGTGGTGTTAATTGTCTGGTTTCGTTTATAAAGTCATTTGACTCGCGTCGAATTAAAGACCTTCATTCGTGGCGTGCAAGCAAAAAACATAAAAAAATCACGGTTTTTTATCACCACCGGGACTTGACTTCGCGGACGGTTTTCCCACTATCCGCCCCATGGCGCTCTTCACGATCAATAGCGATTTCAGCTACGACGTGGTCCGCAAAATTTTTGAAGGCGGCATGGGCGTGGTTTATGAAGCCGAGCAGCATGGCGCGCGCAATTTCGCCAAGCGCGTGGCCATCAAAATCATTCGCCCCAATTTCGCCAGCCAAAAGATGTTCATCGAGAATTTCATCGGCGAAGCCAAGCTGGTAGCCGACCTGATTCACACGAACATCGTCCAGACCTACCATCTGGGGGAGGCCAACGGCGCCTGTTTCATCTGCATGGAATTGATCCGCGGCGCGAACCTGGAACAATTCACCCGCCAACTGGTTGAAAAGAAACACACCCTGCCCAAGGAACTGGCCGTGTTCATCACCAGCCGCGTGGCGCGCGGGCTGGCTTACGCCCATGCCAAGACCGACAAGGATGGCAAGCCGCTGGGAATCGTCCACCGGGACGTGAGTTTCAAGAACATCATGATCGCGTTTGAAGGCGATGTGAAGCTGACCGATTTTGGCATCGCCAAGGCCCGCGGGTTCCTGACCGACCAGGAAGGCGAAGTGGTCGCGGGCAAAGCCGATTTCATGAGCCCGGAACAGGCCAATTTTCAAGTCACCGACAAGCGTTCCGATCTGTTTTCCACGGGCGTCGTCCTCTCGCATTTGTTGCTGGGGCGGAACATCTTCAAGGGGCCCACTGCCGAGGAATCCCGCCAGCGCATCATCAACCAGCCGATTCCCGATTTCCGCACGCTCGATGCGCGCATTGATGATGCGCTGAATGACCTGCTGCACCATTGTCTCGCCCGCGACCTGAAGCGCCGCTACGCGTCCGCGGATGAGTTGATGTATGACCTTGAGTATTACATCTACCACGGCGGTTACGGACCTACGAATGAGACGCTCGGCAAGTTCATCCGCGAACTCTTCAACCAGGCCGCTCCGCGCGACGGCGCCGGCGACAAACACGCCGAGACCACCATTCTCGAAGAATCCGCCCGGCTCAAGCAACGCGCCAAATGAATGAAACGGGCCCCCGCCAGTGTTGTAAAAATCGGGTTGATCCAGACCGCCTGTTCAGCAAACCCCGACACGAATCTCCGGCAAATCCTTGCGCTCGGTGAGCGTGCGGCGCGGCGTGGCGCGCAAATCATCTGCACCCAGGAATTGTTCCGCTCGCAGTATTTCTGCCAGAGGGAAGATCATGCCAATTTCAAACTGGCCGAACCCATCCCCGGCCCCAGCACGGAGGCTTTGGGCCGACTCGCAAAAAAACACCAGGTGGTGATCATCGCTTCACTGTTTGAGAAACGGGCGGCCGGCGTTTACCACAATACCGCCGCCGTCATTGACGCCGACGGATCCCTGCTGGGCAGCTACCGCAAGATGCACATTCCCGATGACCCGTTGTATTATGAAAAATTTTATTTCGCGCCCGGCGATCTCGGCTTCAAGGCGTGGCCGACCCGGTACGGAAAAATCGGCGTGCTCATCTGTTGGGACCAATGGTATCCGGAAGCGGCGCGGTTGACGGCCCTGCAAGGGGCCCAAATCCTGTTTTATCCGACGGCGATCGGCTGGCATCCGGGTGAGAAGAAAAAGTACGGCGAACGCCAGCACGACGCCTGGGAGACCATCCAGCGCAGCCATGCCATTGCCAACGGCTGTTACGTTGCCGTGTCCAACCGCGTCGGCCATGAAAAGCTGGCGGGCCGGGGCATCGAATTCTGGGGGCAAAGTTTTGTGGCGGGCACGTCTGGTGAGATTCTGGCCCGGGCCGGCGCGAAGAGAGCGGAAGTCTTAATTGTGCCGGTGGATCTTGCCAGGGTGGATGTGACGCGCACCCACTGGCCTTTCCTGCGCGACCGCCGGATTGACGCCTATGGCATCCTCACCAAACGGTTCGTTGACTGAATCGCACTCAAAACCCCTGGTTTGGGTTACGGGCGCCAACGGACTGATCGGCAATTACGTCGTAAGACTCGCGCCGAAATTGGCCCCGAATTGGAGGGTACGAGCGGTGACGCGTGCACAACTTGACCTGCTTGATTTCAACGCGGTCCGCCGCAAATTCGAGGAAGATCGGCCCCGACTGGTCATTCATTGCGCCGCCATCACCGGCGTGGCCGAGGCACAAGCCGCGCCTGCGCTCGCCCGGCGGGTAAATGTCGAAGCCACTCAACGGCTCGCGGAGTCGGCGGCGGAAATCCAGTTCGTTTTCTTCTCCTCGGATCTGGTTTTTGACGGGCAGAAGGGAAATTATACTGAAGCCGACCCGGTAAATCCCATTCACGTTTACGGTGAAACCAAGGCCGTCGCCGAACAAATTGTCCTGAAAAACCCGCGCCATCTGGTCGTGCGCACGTCCATCAACGGCGGCATTTCGCCCGCGGGTAATCGTGGCTTCAATGAACAGTTGCGGCTCGCCTGGAAATCGGGTCGGCCAACGACATTGTTTAAAGATGAATTCCGCAGCCCGATTTTTGCCGGCGAAACCGCGCGCGCCGTTTGGGAACTTGTCACCAAAAGATGCGCCGGGTTATTCCACGTCGCCGGCGCAGAAAGATTGTCACGTTGGCAAATCGGCCGGCTTCTGGCCCGACGCTGGCCGGAATTGAAAGCCGACATCAAGCCCGGCTCGTCCAGGGATTTTCCCGGACCACTGCGCGCACCCGATACCTCCTTGAACATTTCCCGGATTCAGAACGACCTGTCCCGGCCCCTCGCCGGCCTGGTCGGGTGGCTGACGGCGAATCCCCGTGAACCATTTTGAACAGGCAGGGACGCCGCATTGCGACGGCCGGTCGGCGTAGCGCCGACCCTACTGTCCGCTCGTCTTCAACTCCAAAATCGTGATGGAGTAAGGCGGAAATTCGCGGGTAAAATCCGTTCCCAACCCGGTTACGGATTCGGTGAAGGGAACAACTTTCCCTGGTTCCTGGAGGGAATTTGTATCATTCAGGCTGTCTGCCTGTAGCACAATCGCCGTACCTTCGGGTTCCACACCGGTGGCACCGCTAATTTGAATTTTCACCCGTTGCGGCGTGCCGAGTTCGTTGACGACTTTCAAATAAACAGTTCCAGTCCGGCTATCGCGCGTGGCATCGAAGAAAATCTGTCGAATCTGCTGCACGGACGGTTGCGGTTGTTCGACACCCCCGCGCCGCCGGGCTGGCGGATGCCAGTCGCGCGTCGGGATGTTTTGTGAATCAGTCGCGAGAATTTCGTCACCATGATGTGTGCTGAACATGACTTGCGCGTAGTAGGCCGGCGAGCCATAGCTGGACAAAGCGTCGTAGCCAATCAGATCCGGCCGCCATTGCATGGAATGGTCCGGCCCCGTCAACCGGCTGACGTTCACGAACAACGGCGCGTAGCTGGAAATGAGGACGAGGTCGGAATTGCGTTCCATCCCCGTCATCCAGGCGGCATCACCGAGTGCGCCGGCCATATTCGGCGTCGGCGAACCGACACGCGTGGCCCATTCACCGACGAAAATTTTCGGACCGGTGCGCGGACGTTGATCATAGTCGAGCGCGTGCGCTTCCATCTCTTCCTGCGAGCGGTAGTAATGTTCATCCACCAGGTCCGGCACGCGGCTTTTGACCGGGGTGGTCGCGATGAGTTGCAGATCCGGATATTTCGCCTTGATGGCATCGAAGAATTGCGCAAATCGTCCGTCGTAACTGTGGGAGCGGTCGAAGGCATCCTCGTTTCCAATTTCAACATATTTTAACTCAAACGGCGTCGGGTGCCCGTCCCGAGCTCGTTGCGCACCCCACTTTGTGGTCGCGTCGCCGGTCACGTATTCGATCTCGTCCAGGGCGTCCTGAACATAAGGTTCAAGTTTCGGGCCCGGATCAACATGTTGCTGGCGCAATGAATAGCCGGCATAAACCGCCAGCACTGGTTGCATATGCAAATCCTCGCACCACTCCAAAAATTCGAGCAGACCCATACCATCGGTGGACCAATAACCCCAGGGACTGCGATGTCCGGGGCGCTGTGAAATGTCGCCGATGGTTTCTTTCCAGTTAAAACGCTCCGCGATGATACTGCCTTCGAGGTAATTGCCGCCGGGGAACCGTAAAAACTTCGGCTGCATGTCCGCCAACAACTGCATGATGTCCGGACGATTGCCGTTCGGACGGTTATTCCACGTAGGTGGAAACAGGGAAACCTGTTGAAACCAAACGGTGCCATGCCGGTGCCAGAAGGTCCCGGGCCGGGTCGTCGAGATGACCACCTGGTTGTCTTTGGATGCAACCACATTGCCCACGGTCAACGTCACTTCATACTTTTGCCATTCGCCGGAAATCTTCGGGACCGTGGCGCTGGCGAAAATCGTTTGCCCATCCCGGCTTTTGATCGCGACAGTCAAGGGGCCGTGGAAGTGTTTCCCCTTGGCATAAAACGATGCGCGATATGGCGTGTTCGGCCTGACCGGGATTCCCCAGTAGCCGTCGTTGGCGATTCCCGCAGGCGACTTTGCCGACGCCTTGCTCGTGTCCAATTTCAGGCTCACCTGCAGCGCGGAATTGAGCGGCTGATTTGTGTCGAGCGAAATCACGCCGCCGCCGACGTTGTTCCAGAAAACGGGATTTGCCGCATTCGCCTTGAACGACCGGTTCCGCACCAGTTCGCCGTAAAGCCCGCCTTCGTAGGAATAATTGATTTCCTCGGTCATCAAACCGTAAAGCATCGGGCTGACATGGGCGGTGACCTGATCGGCCTTGATTTGCAGGACCGGAATGGAGACCGAAGGGGCTTCGGTGGCATTTGTGGTTCCAGACTCGGAACTGGTTTGGGCGTTTGACAGACTTGCCGGGGCAGCAATGACCGCCAGGAAAAGGGCAAGTTGCGGGGTCAAATGCATTTTCGGCAGATGGGTCGTGCGCATGGCAAAAAAATGAATTTTTTGCGGGAAAAGTCCATCCCTAATCCCGGTGACATTGGTTTCCAGCAAACGGAAAAGACTTTGTTCCTTCGTTCCTTCGTTGTTAATTCCCTTCATGAATCTGGAATCCGCGCTTGCCGCTTCCCCCTATCGCGGCCGGCTCGCGCCGTCGCCAACGGGCTACCTGCACCTTGGCCACGCGCGGACGTTTTGGACGGCGCAACAGCGCGCGGAGAAAAACGACGGCACGTTGATTCTGCGGAACGACGACCTGGACGCCACCCGCTTCAAAATGGAATTTGCGCCGGCCATGGTTGAAGACTTGCGGTGGTTTGGGTTTCAGTGGCAGGAAGGGCCGGATTGCGGCGGGCCATTTGCGCCTTACAACCAAAGCGAGCGGCTTGAGTTTTACCGCGCTGCTGTGGAGGAATTGTGCGCCCGCGGATTCATTTATCCTTGCACTTGCTCGCGCAAGGACATCCGCGATGCTGCCAGCGCGCCGAACGTCGAAGGGGAAGAGCCTGTTTATCCCGGCACCTGCCGGCAAAATCGTAAATCCGAATTCGTTAATCGTAAATGCTCGTGGCGTTTTCGCGTTCCCGACGGCGAGGCCATTTCGTTCACGGACGGAAATTTCGGCCTGCAGACGTTTGTAGCCGGGAAAGATTTTGGTGATTTTGTGGTATCGCGCCACGACGCCACCCCGGCCTATCAACTGGCGTGTGTGGTGGACGACGCGGCCATGCACATTACCGAGGTGGTACGCGGTGCGGACCTTCTGGTGAGCACGGCGCGGCAAATCCTGCTTTACCGGGCGCTGGACTTGAAACCGCCGGCATTTTTTCACTGTCCGCTCCTGCGCGATGCGGCGGGGGTACGACTGGCCAAGCGGCATGACGTCTTGAGCCTGCGGGCGCTCCGTGCCGGGGGAAGCACGCCGGAATCATTGCGCCGGGCCTGGTCCTGATCGCCCCGCCACCGCCCAAAAATTCACCAAAAATTGCTTGTGAATTATTTCACGATAAGCCAGTCTGGGCGGCCTTTGACACACAGCCTGGTTTGAATGACCACGCCGTTTGTGTCGTTCGAAGGGCCGGATTTTAAATGAAGCGATTGATTCAAATCATTTTCGTTTTCGCGTTCATGGCCGCAGTGTTGGCAATGAGCGCAGGGGCGCAATCATCGGCACCGGCGGCGGGGGAAATCGTGTCCGTACCGGCGCCGGCGCCGGCCGAAGCCGGGCATGCCACGGAAGGTGTTCCGCAGGCCGCACCCGCCATCTTCACGGTCCTGGGGTTGCCGGTTACCAACTCGATGATTTGCACCTGGATTGTCACGGCCCTCATTATTGTCATTGTGCGCGCGACCACCTGGCGGATGAAGGAAATCCCGACCGGCGCGCAGAACGTGATGGAGACGCTAATCGAAGGCTGGGAGGGATTGATAAACGATATCCTGGATGCCAGGGTGGCGCGCTGGGTCTTTCCCTTTGCCACGACGTTTTTCATTTTCATCGTCATGTCGAACTTCGTGGATCTGGTTCCCGGCGTCGGCAGCATTGGTGCCTATCACCAGGGACAATTCACCCCGTTCTTCCGTCCGCCGACGACCGACGCGAACCTCACCGTGGCCATGGCGGGAATTTTTCTGGTGATGAGCCTTTTTTGGGCCGCGCGGTACAACGGCATTTGGGGTCTGGTAAAGCACATTTTCGGCGTAAAGATGGAGACGAGCCGGTGGATTTATCCCCTGTTTTTTTTGCTGTTCCTTTTCATTGGCGCCATGGAATTGCTCTCGGTGGGGTTTGCGCGGCCGGTGGCGCTGGCGATGCGTCTTTACGGGAACATTTTTGCCGGCGAAACCATCCTGCACATGACGACGCACAGCGGATCGTTTTGGGTGGGTTTGCTCCTGACCACCTTCACCTATTTCTACGAGACCTTCGTCTGCCTGGTGCAGGCCTTTGTATTCGCGATGCTGGTCGTGGCGTTTGTCGGCACGCTCTGCACGCCGGCGGAGGAGCACGGCCATTGAATATTTGAATTTGCCCCGGCATGGGCGCCGGGGTGACAACCAAAATCAACAGAAAGATAAGTTATGATGCTTGCAGAAACAGTCGGCAATATCCACATCGGTCTCGCCTTTGGCGGCGCGGCCATCGGCATCGGCATTGCCACGGCCGGTGGCGTCATGGCCATGAGCCGCAATCCGGGAATGTTCGGCAAAATCCTCACGTTCATGTTTGTCGGCATGGCGCTGGCCGAAGGCTGGGCGGTCATCGCGTGGCTGGTCGTCAAATAATTCCGCCATGAGCGATTTAGGAATCCAGTGGCAAATCCTGCTCGCGCAGACGATCAGCTTTTCCGTGGTGCTGTTCGTTCTGTGGCGGTTTGCCTACCGGCCCGTCTTCACCATGCTCGAAGCGCGCCGGCAGAAAATCGCCGAAGCCACGGCCAATGCGGAAAAAATCAAGACCGAACTGGCCAAAACCGAGGCCGATCGCCTCAAAGTTCTGGCCGAGGCCGGCGACCAGGCGGACAAATTGATTGACGAAGCCCGCGGGGCCGCCGCGCGCGTGCGCGCCGACGAGACCCAAAAGGCCGTCGCCGCCGCGGAGCAAATCATCGCCAAAGCCCGCGAGGCCGCCGCGCAGGAACATGCGCAGATGCTCGCCGGGTTGAAACGGGAAGTCGGCCGCCTGGTGGTGCAAACCACCTCGACCGTCACCGGCAAGGTACTCACACCGGAAGATCAGCGGAGGCTTGCCGAGGAAACGGAAAAACAATTATCCGCGTAAAAAATAACCGGTAGCGCTGACCAGCCGGTCAGCCGGACGCGGAGCGGCGTGTCCCCGCCAAAGAGTGAAATGAAAATTTCCAAACAAGCATTGCGTGAAGCCCGGCAACTGTTCCGCAGCTGCCAGGTCAACGGTTTGCTGGATCCCAATCGCCTCCGGCAGGTGGTCTCGCTGCTGGCCGCGCGGAAACCGCGGGGCTACGTGGAAATTCTGTCGCGTCTGCACCGGCTGGTGAAACTGGACGTGGAACAGCACACGGCACGGGTGGAAAGCGCGACGCTATTGCCCGCCGATGTGCAGGCCGACGTGTCGGATCACATCAAAAAAAATTACGGCGCCGGACTGGACATTTTATTCAGCCAGAACCCGGCGTTGATTGGCGGACTAAGAATCCAGGTCGGGAGCGACCTTTACGACGGGAGTGTCAAAACCCGCCTGGAAAAACTGGAGCAGAGTTTTTAACGGAATTTTATGAGCAACGTACTGCAGGAAATTGAGGCCCAAATCGCCGGCGCGAAACTCGCGACCGCCAAACAAAATGTCGGCACCGTCCGGGAAATCGGCGACGGCGTGGCCAAGATAGAAGGCCTGACCGACGCCATGCTCAACGAGATGCTGGATTTCGGCAATGGCATCACCGGCATTGCTCTCAACCTCGAGGAAACCGAGGTCGGCGCCATCATTCTGGGAGATTACACCCGGATCAAGGAAGGCACCGAAGTCCGCACCACCGGCAAGCTGTTGCAGGTGCCGGTGGGAAAAGGGTTGCTAGGCCGGGTGGTCAATTCCCTCGGCGAGCCGCTCGACGGCAAAGGCCCGGTGAAAAGTGAAACGTTTTATCCGGTCGAAAAAATCGCGCCGGGCATTGTGAAGCGACGGCCGGTCAGCCAGCCGGTGCAGACCGGCATCATGGCGATTGACGCGATGATTCCGATCGGCCGCGGCCAGCGGGAATTGATCATCGGCGACCGTTCGACGGGCAAAACCACGCTCGGCATTGACACCATTATCAACAACGCGCGGCTGAACAAGGCCGCGGAAAGTTCCGGCGACAAAGATTTTCGCCCGCTGTACTGCATTTACGTTGCGATCGGCCAGAAGCAGTCGAGCGTCGCGCGCGTGTTGAGCGTGCTCGAAGAGGAGAACGCCATGCCTTATACGATCGTTGTCGTGGCAGCGGCCTCGGATTCGGCAACGAACCAATACCTCTCGCCGTTCGCCGGCGCCGCAATCGGCGAATGGTTCATGGACAACGGCATGGACGCGCTCATTATTTTCGACGATTTGTCCAAACACGCCGTGGCGTACCGCCAGGTGTCCCTTGTGCTCAAGCGTCCCTCGGGCCGCGAGGCGTATCCCGGCGACGTATTTTACCTGCACAGCCGTTTGCTCGAACGCAGCGCGCGCGTCGGCGAGAAATATGGCAATGGCTCGCTCACGGCGCTGCCCATCATTGAGACGCAGGCCGGTGACGTTTCGGCCTACATCCCGACCAACGTGATTTCCATCACCGACGGCCAGATTTATCTGGAGACGGATTTGTTCTATCAGGGCGTGCGGCCGGCGATTTCCGTCGGCTTGTCGGTGTCGCGCGTCGGTTCGGCCGCGCAGGTAAAGGCGATGAAACAGGTTGCCGGACGCATCAAAGGGGACCTGGCGCAATTCCGCGAACTCGCGGCGTTTGCCCAGTTCGGGTCCGACCTCGACGCAAAAACGCAGGCCCTGCTCGATCGCGGCAAGCGCATCGTGGAATTGTTCAAACAGAACCAATACCATCCGCAACCAGTCGAAGTGCAGGTGGCGGTGTTGTGGGCGGCGCAAAACAATTTCCTCGACGACGTGCCGGTGGAAAAGGTGAAGGATTTCCAGGCCAAACTCACGGATTTCCTTGTGACGCGCAAAACCGATTTGCTCGCCAAAATTCGCAACGAAAAAGCCATCGGCGACGCGCTGGCGGCCGAGTTGAAGGCGGCGGTGACGGAATTCAAGCCGACGTATCATTAAAAATTAATGCCCAGCACACGCGACATACGCCGGCGAATCAAGTCGGTCCGGAACACGGCCCAAATCACCAAGGCGATGCAGATGGTGGCGGCGGCCAAGATGCGCAAGGCGCAGCAGGCCGCCCTGGTCGGCCGGCCCTACGCGGATTTGCTGAACCAGATTCTGGCCGAAGCGGCGCCGCGGATCGTGTCGTTTCAGCATCCGCTGATGGAGCCGCGCCCCGTGACCAAACGCGCGGTCATTCTGGTCACCACGGACCGTGGTTTGTGCGGCGGTTTGAACGGTAATTTGCTCCGGGAAGCGACGAAGCTGGACAAAGGCGCGACGGCTTTCATTGCCGCCGGAAAAAAGGGCGCGCAGTTCATCGCGCGCACGAAACGGCAACTCGCCGCCGAGTTTGCCTACAAGGACACGCCACAGTTTGCCGAGGCGCGGGCCATTTCCAAATTCGCCCAGGACTTGTTTTTAAAGCGTGAGGTGGATGCCGTGGACGTGTTGTTTACCAAATTCGTTTCAACCCTGGTACAGCAGCCGACGGTGGTACCTTTTTTGCCGATCGGCAAAATCCAGGCGGTCACGGCCGGCATTCCGCACGCCGACCAGGAACTGGCCGCTCCCCGCAGTCCGCGCACCGATGTTTTCGAATTTGAACCGGACGAAAAGTCGGTGTTGGGTGAATTGCTTCCGCACAGCCTGAATTTTCAGATGCACCAGATTTTGCTGGAAGCAAAGGCCAGTGAACAGAGTGCGCGCATGGTGGCGATGAAGAATGCCACCGACAACGCCCAGCAAATCATCAAGGACCTGACACTCGAATACAACAAATTGCGCCAGTCAAACATCACGAAGGAACTGTTGGAAATCGCCACTGCGCAAATGGCGGTCGGCTAGGAAATCATTTCGCTTATGAACAAAGGCAAAGTCGTTCAAATCATCGGACCGGTCGTGGACGTGGAATTTCCCGAACCGCTGCCTGCCATTTATAACGCCCTGACCGTGGAATTTGACGTGCCCGGCGAGGGCCGTGCCAAACGGATCCTGGAAGTGGAACAACACCTGGGTGACAACTGGGTGCGCTGCGTCTGCATGGGTTCGACCGAAGGCATGAAGCGTGGTTATGAAGCCACGGACAACGGTGGTCCCATTGCCATGCCGGTCGGCGAAGCCGTCATGGGCCGCGTGTTCAATGTCACCGGCGAAGCCGTGGATGAACAAGGCCCGGTAAAGGCGGACAAGTTCAATCCCATTCATCGGGCGGCGCCGACGCTGATAGACCAATCCACCAGTCCGCAGATTTTGACCACCGGCATCAAGGTCATTGACCTCATTTGTCCGTTCCTGAAGGGCGGCAAGGTCGGCGCCTTCGGCGGCGCCGGCGTCGGCAAGACCGTCGTCATCATGGAACTCATCAACAACATCGCGAAGCTGCACGGCGGCATCTCGATGTTTGCGGGTGTCGGCGAACGCACGCGTGAGGGCAACGACCTCTACAACGAAATGATTGAAGCCGGCGTCATCAAGGTCAGGAAAGACGCCAAGGGACATCCCGTCAAAAATGAAAAGGGCCTGCCGATCATCGAAGGCGGTTCGAAAATCGGCCTCGTCTATGGCCAGATGAACGAGCCGCCCGGCGCGCGTCTGCGCGTGGCGCTGTCGGCCCTCGCGGTCACGGAATATTTCCGTGACGAAAAAAACCAGGACGTGCTCCTGTTTATTGACAACATTTTCCGTTTCTCGCAGGCCGGGTCCGAAGTCTCGGCGCTGCTCGGCCGCACACCGAGCGCCGTCGGTTACCAGCCGACGCTCGCCGCCGAAATGGGTGATTTGCAGGAACGCATCACCTCCACCAACAAAGGTTCCATCACCAGCTTTCAGGCCGTTTACGTGCCCGCCGACGACCTGACCGACCCGGCGCCGGCCACGACGTTTGCGCACCTGGACGCGACCATCGTGCTGGACCGTTCCATCTCGGAACTCGGGATATATCCCGCCGTGGACCCGCTGGCTTCGAACTCCCGCGCGCTGGCGCCGGAAATTGTCGGGCAGGAACATTATGACGTGGCCCGGGGCGTCCAAAAGGTGCTGCAGCGTTACAAGGACTTGCAGGACATCATCGCGATTCTCGGCATGGATGAACTTTCGCCGGACGACAAGCTCACCGTATACCGGGCGCGCAAAATCCAGCGTTTCCTGAGCCAGCCGTTCTCGGTGGCGGAAGTGTTTACCGGCCGCCCGGGCAAACAGGTGCCCGTGGCCGATACCGTCCGCGGTTTCAAGGAAATTCTTGAGGGCAAACACGACGAGGTGGCCGAGCAGAATTTTTACATGAAGGGCGGAATTGAAGAGATCAAAGAAACGTAGGCGGGAGGGACGGCGTTTCGCCGTCCCCCAAACTGGGTCGCCGACACGGCAACCCTCCCAATAAAAATGGCTGGAACCCTGAAACTCGAAATCGTTACTCCGGAGGCGAAAATCTACTCCGAGGACGTGGACATGGTGACGCTCACCGGGACCGAAGGCGAGATGGGCATCCTGCCGCAGCATATGCCTTTGATGACGCAACTCGTCGCCGGCGAAATCGTCGTGCAGAAGGCCGGCGAGACCATTTTCATCTGCGTGGGCGACGGTTTTGTGCAGGTCACCGGCGACCGGGTGGCGGTGCTTACCGACATGGCCATCAAAGCCGATAACATTGATGAAGCCAAGGCCGAGGAGGCATTACGCCTTGCCGAGGCGCGTCTGGCGGAGAAGATCAGCGACGAGGAGTCCGCCCGGGTTCAGGCCGCGCTCACGCACGCCGCCACGCAACTCAAAGTAAAACGGCGGCGGCGTTGACGAGTATCGGCGCCCGGCGCCCGGCGCCAACATTGCATTTGCCTTCGGGGAAATTACCGGCAAAATTTCGCTCCATGCGCAACATTCTCGTTTTCATTTCCACACTTCTGCTGGCCGGGAATTCCTTTGCCCGCCAGGACACCCTGCTGGATTCAAACTGGCGATTCAAATCCGGTGACATTTCAGGCGCGGAAGCCGTGGACTTGAGCGACACGAATTGGGAAACGGTTTCCATTCCCCACAACTGGGGCTGGCAAGAGGCCCAACAGGGAAAGGATTATTATCGCGGGCCGGGCTGGTACCGGCGCGAACTGGACCTGAAGCCGCAAGCCGGCAAGCGGTACTTTCTACGATTCGAAGCCGCGAGCCTGTTTGCCGACGTCTACGTGAACGGCGACTTTCTGGGTGAGCACCGCGGCGGGTTTGGCGCGTTCTGTTTTGAAATCAGCGGGCACCTGGCGGCCAGCGGCACGAATGTAATTGCCGTGCGCGTGAGCAATTCCTGGGAACCGGACATCGCGCCGCTGAGTGGTGACTTTTCGGTCTACGGCGGCATTTATCGGCCGGTACATCTATTGGAAACCGCGGCAGAAAACTTCACTCCCACCGACCACGGTTCACCCGGCGTCATCTGGAGGCAAACGAGTGTCACGAAGAAAAAGGCCGTGCTGGATGTCACCGCCCAGATTTCCAACGGCACGCGCGACAGTCGGCCATTGATACTGGTCGCCACGGTGTTCGATGCCAACGGGAAAAAGGTTGTCGAAACCAAACAACCAGTCGTTTTGACGCCGAATGCGACGGCGCCGTACTGGTTGCACATGGAGATGACGCGCCCGCATTTGTGGAACGGGCGACTGGATCCTTACCTCTATCGGGCGGTGGTGGAATTGCGCTCGACGAATGGCGTCGTGGATTCGGTCACGCAACCGCTCGGCCTGCGATTTTACCGGGTGGACCCGGACAAGGGATTCTTCCTCAACGGCAAACCCTACGCCTTGCACGGAGTGGACCGGCATCAAGACCGCTGGAACCGGGGTTGGGCCATTTCCGACGCGGACATGGACGAAGACATGCAGCTCATCCGGGAAATCGGCGCGACGGTCGTCCGTTGCGCACATTACCAACACAGTGATTATTTTTACAGCCTTTGCGACAAAGCGGGCATATTGGTCTGGGCGGAAATTCCCCAGGTCAACGAAATCAACACCTCGTTGCGCTTTGCCGAGACGTCGCGCGGCCAGTTGCTCGATCTCATCCGGCAGAACGTCAATCACCCGTCGATTTTCACCTGGAGTTTGTTCAACGAAATCGGGTTGAGGACCACGCCGGATCCCGAACGCGAGTTACAGGACCTGAACAATCTTGCCCACAGCGAAGACCCGACCCGCCCGACCATCGGCGCCACCTGCACGGATAAATATCCGCAAATGAATAAGATTCCCGACCTGCTCGGTTGGAACTTTTATCCCGGCTGGTATTCCGGCTGGGGTTCCTTGACCAACTTCGGCACCTTGCTGGAGAAACACCGTTACGACAGCCAGCACGGCGGCTTCTGCGTGAGCGAATATGGTGCGGGTGCAAATGTGGCACAGCATGAACAGAATCCGACCCAACCGCGCACCGACGGCCAATGGCACCCTGAGGAATGGCAGGCCATGGTCCATGAACAAATGTGGGCGGTGATGGCGTCCAAACCCTACGTCTGGGGCACCTTTGTCTGGAACATGTTCGACTTCGCCGTCAACACCCGCCACGAAGGTGGTATTCCCGGGCGCAACGACAAGGGGCTGGTGACCTATGATCGCAAAACCAAGAAGGACGCGTTTTATTTTTACAAGGCCAACTGGTCCGATGAACCCGTGTTATACATCACCGACCGCCGATTCACTGAACGTACGAATGCCGTCACCGATGTAAAAATTTATTCCAATGCCCGAACCGTCGAGTTGTTATTAAATGGAAAATCGGAGGGCTATCACCGGAATGCCGTGGACGGCGTGTTCCTCTGGAAGAACGTCAGTCTAAGGCCGGGTGAAAACCAGGTCACCGCCCGGGCTGAGCGCGACGGAAAGGCCTTGGGTGACACCTGCACATGGACGCTCGAGACGCCACAATCCATCCCACCGAACCCCACCGGACACGA
>Ga0335083_10002210_pt1 | contig 25920 bp, 24 predicted proteins | sample Lox_Sample_42_FD_206716 | JGI IMG/M metagenome (GOLD analysis project Ga0335083, IMG submission 206716) | Soil microbial communities from Loxahatchee National Wildlife Refuge, Florida, United States - Lox_Sample_4.2 | ecosystem: Environmental > Terrestrial > Soil > Wetlands | place: USA...
CGTCGAAGGTGGTCCAGCCGTACCCGGCCTGGCCCTGGACCCGCACGCAGCGCAGCTCCCAGTCCGAGCTCGGGGCCCTGACGCTGGCCTCCACGATCGGCTCCGTGCGAATCTCGAACGGCAGGCTCACCGGCCGCGTGGTGCGGGTGCCCCTCAGGCAGGCCGTCCACAGCTCCGGGTAGCGCACGTGCAGCAGCTCGGCCACACCGATCGTCTCGTCCTCGAAGAGCACGTTCGGGTGGTGGCCCTCGCGCGCCCATCCACTCTCGGGAGCCGCGTACACGAGGTATCCCGTGATGGAGTCGTGCAGCGCCGTGAACAGCGCCAGCTTGAGCGCGTCCCACAGGGCTTCATAGAGCTTCTCGGCGCCACACAGCTGGGTTTCGAAGCAGATCTCGGTGCCCTCGTCGGGCCTGGCGAGGACGTCCACCCGTCCGAGCCATCCCGCCCAGCAGTCCTTCACCCCCGCGGGCAGGGGGCCATCGACGATTGCCACCGAGCCGAGCTGCGCCTGCAGCGCGTTGCACACGGCCCGCTGGAGGTCGTTGGGGCGAACCCCCGAGGAGCCCTCGGCGAGCGCCCACCCGGGGACCGAGGCCATCACCTGCTGGAGCTCCCCGGCAACCGCCGGAAGGGCCCGCCTGATCGTCGCGTCCATGTCGGCAGAGCTCATGTCGACCCCGATGCGAGCCATCCTAACCACGTACGCGGCGCCCCGGCTCCCATGTGGCGCGGCTCTCCAGCGGCCTGCCGATAATGGCGGACGGATGCAGGCGCCACACATGAAGGCCCCGGGGTCCCCCCGCCTCCGGGTGCCCCTGGTCGCGCTCGCGCCGCTGCTGGCGCTCGTCCTTGCCGCACCCGTCCGCGCCGTCACCGGCGCCGCCAAGACTCCCGCGGGCGGCGCCGGCACTCCGGTGGAGCCGGCGTCGTCGGCGCCGGGTGGGGCAACGTCGGGCCAGGGCAGGGCGACCGCGTCGGGCCACGGCAAGCCGGCATCGCCCCGCCGCGGTGCCGCCGGGCACAAGCGTCGCCGCCGCAAGCCGGGCCCGCCCGTGACGACGGTCTCGCTCGAACGCTCGGCAGCCGGTGCGCCGGTGCCCAGCGGCTTCCTCGGGCTGTCCTTCGAGGTCGGCAACCTGGCGCAGCTCGCCGGCTACGCGAACAGCGGCGACCTCGTCACCCTGCTGCGCTCGCTCGGCCCCGGGGTGCTGCGCTTCGGCGGTGTCACCGCCGACAAAAACGTCGCCTGGGTGGATGCCCGCACCCCCCGGCCCGCGTGGGCCACGGCGGTGATCGGGGAAGCCGACCTGCAGCGCCTGGGGGTGCTCGCCGCGCGCAGCGGCTGGCACGTGCTGCTGACGCTCAACCTCGGACATTACGAACCGGAAGCCGCCGCCAGGGAGGCCGCTGCCGCCCGGGCGGCGCTGGGCGAATGGCTGGCGGGGCTCGAGCTGGGCAACGAGCCGAACGCCTACGCACACCAGGGCCTGCGCGAAGAACCCTGGACGTTCCTGCAGTACGACGCACAGGTGGCCGCCTACCGGGCGGCGATCGAAGCCGCCGCCCCGGGGGTCCCGATCGCCGGTCCCGACGTGTCAGGGTCCAGCGCCTTCGAAACCTGGGGTCTGGGCGAGGTCGTGAACCAGCCGCCCGCGCTGCTGACCGGACACCACTATCCGCTCAGCTGCCAGGGGCCGCCACCGCCGACGATCGAACGCCTCCTGAGCGCGCCGATCCGGGCGCTCGAGGTGGTGTCCCTTCAGCGGTACCTGTCGGTCGCACAGGCGGGCGAGATCCCGTTCCGGCTGGACGAGGCCAACAGTGTCTCCTGTGGCGGGGTGGCGGGGATCAGCAACACCTTCGCCGGGGCCCTGTGGGCGGCCGCCTACGTGAGCCAGGCCATGAACATGGAAGTCGATGGCATCAACCTGCACGGCAACCCCAACAACTGCTCCGGCTACACACCCCTGTGCGCGACCTCCCGGCAGGCCGCCGAAACGGGGGAACTGCTGCCGCAGCCGGACTGGTACGCGTTGCTGCTGCTGCGGGGCCTCGTCGGCGACCGTCCCGTTCCCAACGTCCTGGGGCCCCTCCACGGACACAACCTGCAGGTCAACACCTTCCTGGCACACGATGGGTCGGTGCAGACGGTGATCGTCGACGACGACCCGCCGGGCACCCGCCGCGCCTACGTGCGCCTGAAGGTGGGCAGCGCTTATCGCTACGCCCGCCTGCTTCCGCTGACCGCACCCGCCCCGACCTCGCTGTCGGGGGTCCGGCTGGCGGGCACGGCGGTGGCCGCCGACGGCACCTGGACGCAGCCCGCGAAGCTCGCGGGAGTGCGCGCGAAGGACGGCTCGATCACGCTCGCGGTGAGCCCCAGCCGGGCGATGCTGCTGTCGATCGAGCGCTAGGCCGGGGCGGACGCATCCCATGGAGGCGTGCCAGTCCCCGTTCAACCCTTCCCGAGCAGGCCGTCCGCCTTCTACAGTGGGCATGAGGGAAGTCGAGGGAGGGTAGGACCAAGCTCGTGAGACATCCGGCCCGCACCGGGCTTGCATTGCTTGTTGGCGCTCTTGCCGGCCTCGCCGTGTGGGCGGGGGCGGCCGTCGCCGCCCCCGGTGACTCGACGGGAAAGGTCCAGACGCGCTATGCCAAGGAGCGCAGGCTGTGTCGCGCGCCGAGGCCCCGCCGCGCGAGCTGTCTGGCGGTGAAGTTGACGCGGGCCGCCGCGGGCACGCCGGGTGCGCGCCAATACGAACTCGCTGCGGGGGCCCGTTCGAAGGGCCCGGCCGGGGGACTGACGCCGGCCGACCTGGCGAGCGCCTACTCGTTCTCGACCGCCTCGGGGGGCGGGCAGACGGTGGCGATCGTCGACGCCTGGGACGACCCACGGATCGAAAAAGACCTCTCCACCTTCGACTCCAATTACGGCCTCCCCGCGTGCACCACCGCCAACGGGTGCTTCGAGAAGGTCGGCCAGACCGGGAGCACAAGCGCACTTCCCTCGCCCGACACCTCCGGTTGGTCGGTGGAGATCAGCCTCGACGTGGAGACCGTCCACGGCGTGTGCCCGAACTGCAAGATCGTGCTCGTGGAGGCGGACTCCGAAAGCGACTCCGACCTGGCGGCGGCGACCAACGAGGCGGTCGCGCTGGGCGCGAACGAGGTCTCCAACTCCTACGGGGGCCTGGAGGGCGAAGAAGAAGAAGAACCTCAGGACGTCGCCGCCTACGACCACCCGGGGGTCGTGATCGTCGCCTCCTCGGGGGACGAGGGCTATCTGAACTGGGAGGAAATCGAGGAATTCGCGCCCGCGCCCGAGCGCCCCGACGCGCCCGCGAGCTACCCCTCGGTCGTGTCGGTTGGGGGGACGTCGCTGAAGCTCACCGGCAAGGGGGTGCGCAAGAGCGAGACGGTGTGGAACAACAGCGGCCAGCCGAACGCGAACGGGACCTTCAAACACGCCAAACAGTTCATCGCCACGGGCGGCGGGTGCAGCCTGGAGTTCACGGCCCCGGCCTGGCAGCAGCAGGCCGCCGGGTGGTCCGCCACCGGGTGCGGCACCCATCGCGCCTCCGCCGACGTCTCGGCCGTCGGGGACCCCTACACCGGCTTTGACATCTACAGCAGCTACAAATACGAAGCCTTCGCCGAAACCGGCTGGATGACGATCGGCGGCACCTCGCTGTCGGCTCCCCTGGTCAGCGGGATGTTCGCGCTCGCGGGGGGCAGCCACTTCGTCGGCTACCCGGCCGAAACGCTGTACCAGCACCTCGGCGACTCGCACATGCTGTTCGACGTCACCCAGGGCGGCAACGGTTACTGCGACGACGAGTCGCCGTCGGCGTGCGGCGAGCCCGAAGCCAACGAACGCAACGGGAACGTCGACTGCATGGGCACGACCGCGTGCGACGCCGCTCCCGGCTACGACGCGCCGTCCGGCGTGGGCGCGCCGATCGGGCTGGGAGCGTTCGGCGGCTCATCCCTCACAGGGCCTCCGACGGTGGTCACCGGTCGGGCGACCGAACGGGAAGGGGGAGCGGCGCTCCTGAACGCGACGGTCAACCCGAACGGCGGGGAAGTGAGCTCCTGCACGTTCGAATACGGCCCCGGCACGACCCTCACCCAGAGCGTCCCGTGCTCCTCCTCTCCCGGCGCGGGCGACGTGCCGGTGGGGGTGTCCGCGCACCTCAGCGGGCTGACGCCGAAAAGCGCCTACCGCTTCCGGATCACCGCCTCCAGCGCGGCCGGGACGAGCACCGGCAAGACGAAGAAATTCAAGGCCCACTAGGGCGCAGGACCATGCGACTCCCACGTCTGGGGCGGCGGACCCCCCGCGAACCACAGGTCGCGATCGCCGACCCGCGTTTCGAGGACTGGGAGACGGTCACCACGTTCGAGAACCGTGACACCGCGATCGCATGGCGGGACCAGCTGAGCAGCCTGGGGGTGGACGCCGCCTGCGTGGCGGACCACCCGCTCGATCCCTACGGGCGCGGCGACATCTACCTGGTCGTGGCCCCGGGACAGTGGTCGCGTGCCAACGAGATCGTCGAACAGCTCGACTAGCGACCGCCCCTCGGCGGTGGCCCCGACCGGCACGCGCCGGGCGGGCCTGCGTTCCTCAGCCGACGGTCTCCCCGCTCGCGAGCCTGCCCGCCGACCCCGGGTCGTGGGAGGGGAGGAAGATCGTCGGGTGGCGCCGGCAGTGCTCGAGGATCAGCTCGAGCGTCGCGCGGTGGACGCGTGGATCCGGGCCGACAGCGTCGGCCCGGCGGGCGTGGAGCTGCTCGAGCGTGTCGGTGACGTCGCCAGCCAGCATCACGTGGCGGCCCTGGTCGTCCACGCAGATCACCGACACGTGCCCCGGCGTGTGCCCCGGCGTGGGCACCGCCACGATGCGCCCGTCGGCGGTCAGCCTGCCGCTGCTCGCGAACGCGCCGAAGGCGCCGTCGCCGAGCGAAAGCGGAGCGGGTGCGAAGCCCGCGGGCAGCGGCTGGCGCAGCACGCGGCGCATCAGGCGCGGGAACGGCTGGCCCGCGAATGCCAGCTCGGCCTCGCTCATCGACACGGGCGCCCGCACGTGCACCAGTCCGTCGACGTGATCGCCGTGGTGGTGTGTGAGCACCACCTCGGACACCGCCTGGGCGTCGATTTCGGCGCCCGCGAGCGCGGCGGGGAGCTCCTGCTCGGGTGCGACCTCGAAGCGGGCGAAGGGAACGTTGCGGGCCCGGGCGGTCTCGCCGGTGTCCACGAGCAGCACGCGTCCTTCGTGCTCGACCGCCCAGCAGTGGATCGGAAGCGGATCCGACCACGGCCCCGGCAAGAACAGGTCCAGCTGCCGCCGCACGCCCTTCCCCGGGAACAGGAACGAGTGCTTAACCCGCACGCTCCCGGTTCTCAGAGGGTGGATCACCATCGGCGGGCCGAGGCTATCGGTTTGCTGCCCGTGGTGAAATGGGTGGGTCGCTGATGGGAGCCCAGAGTGGAACACTGCAAGCGCTGGCGCCGCGATACCTGCACGATCTCGCGGGCCGCTACGACGCCGACACGTTCGAGCCGCAGGAAAGGCGCGCGCGGGTGCGCCTGGGTGTCGACCGGCTCGGCGAGTGGGACGCCGTGATCGAGGACGGCACGGCCCGCATCGCCCCCGCCGGCGGCGACGCCGGCGCGGTGATCCGCGCCCGCCCCGAGACCTGGGAGCTGCTCGCCGCCGACCCGCAGCTGGGCCTCGCCGAGTTCCGGGCCGGCCGGCTGTCCGTGCGGCGCAACATGCACCTCGGGATCGGTTTCCTCGCGGCGACCAGCGGGCGCACGGGGGCGTCGCGGATGCGCTTCGAGATGGTCCGCACGCGCGGGGCGCGCATCTCGACGATCCAGGCCGGCAGCGGCGAGCCGCTGATCGCGATCCACGGCCTCGGGGGCACGAAGGGGTCGTTCCTGCCCACCGTGGCCGAACTGTCCACGCACTTCCGCGTGATCGCGGTCGATCTTCCCGGCTTCGGCGACTCCTCCAAGCCGCTGGGCGCCTCATACGACCCCGCCTACTTCGCGCGCTCGATCGTCGCGGTGATGGACGCGCTCGCGCTGGAGCGGGCCCACGTGGTCGGCAACAGCCTCGGCGGGCGGGTGGCGATCGAGCTGGGGATGAGCCACACCCGGCGGGTGGGGAAGCTGGTGCTGCTGTGCCCGGCGCTGGCGTGGCGGCGGGAGCGGCCGATGGCGAACCTGATCAGGCTCACGCGACCCGAGCTGGGGCTCGTGCAGATCGCCCCCCGGCCGCTCGTAGAGGCGATCGTGCGGCGGGTGATCCCGGGCGCGGAGGAAGGCTGGACCGCGGCCGGGGTGGACGAGTTCCTGCGCGCCTACCTGAGCCCCGCGGGGCGCGCTGCCTTCTATGCGGCGGCGCGCCACATCTACCTGGACGCGCCGGAGGGGCCGGGGGGATTCTGGCCGCGGCTGAGCGAGCTGCAGGCCGAGTCGCTGTTCGTGTGGGGTCAGCAGGACAAGCTCGTGCCGATCGCCTTCGCCCGCCACGTCGAGCAGGCGCTGCCCCGGGCGTCCCATCTCGAGCTCGACTGTGGCCACGTACCCCAGATCGAGCGCCCGCGGCGCACCCATGCGGCGATGCGCGAGTTCCTGGGCGCGCCGGGCGGCGAGTCGATCGACGAGTGATCATGGGCCGGCGCGGCGCGCCCTCCGTGCCCCCGTCCGCGCCCGGGCCTACCCTGACGGCGTGACGTATCCCGTCGCGTTCGAGGTCGACTATTCGGACAGCCGCTCGCGGCTGAGCGCCTTCTTTCGCCTGATCCTCGCGATCCCGCTCGCGATCTGGCTGTACGTGTACGGGATCCTGGCGACGATCGTGGTCGTGATCGTGTGGTTCGCGATCGTGATCACGGGCCGCTATCCGGCGGGCATGTACGAGTTCGTGTCCGGATTCGTGCGCTTCTTCGCGCGCGTGACGGCGTACATCGCGCTGCTGTGTGACCCGTACCCCTCGTTCGGCGGCTCCGACGACCCCGCCTACCCCGTGAGGATGCACTTCGACGGGCCGCTGCCGAGCTACAGCCGCCTGAGGACCGGCTTCAGGTTCATCCTGGCGATCCCGATCCTCGTCGTGCGCTACGTGATGCAGCTGATGCTCGAGATCGGGGCGATCGGGGCGTGGTTCGTGATCGTCGTGACGGGCGGGATGCCGCGGGGGCTGTTCGACCTGATGGTGCTGGCGAACTCCTACATCGCACGCTCGGACGCCTACCTGATGCTGCTGACCGAGACCTACCCTCCCTTCCAGGACGAGCAGACGCGAGCGGCCGGGCAGCCCGGCTAGCTAGTGGTAGCTGTAGGCGGCGCCGGCTTCTTTGCCGGTGCTCTTGCTTTTCCCGACCGCTGCCTTCACTTTCACGGTCTGGGGTTTCGCGGCTTTCGGTGTGAGCATCGTGCATTCGCTCGAGGAGGCGCATTCCACGGCCGTGGCGAAGGCTTTCCCGAACGCGAAGCTGGTGGCTTCTTCTCCCGGGGCGAAGCCGGCGCCGCTGATCGCCACTAGCGTGCCCCCGTTGGTTGGGCCGCTGGACGGCGTGATCGAGGCGATCGTCGGCTTTTCGTACTTGAAGTGGTCGCCGCTCACGGGGGCGCTCGTGCCGAACTCGTTCGTGACGGTGACGTCGGCGGTGCCGCTCGTGCCCGGCGGTGAGTGCACGGAGATCGACTGACTGGAGACGACTTCGAATTCTTCGGCGGGCGTCTGGCCGAAGGACACGCCGGTGACAGCGACGAAGTTGGTGCCGGTGATAGTCACGAGCGTGCCGCCGGCGGCCGGCCCCTTCTTTGCTGAGAGTTTCTTCACGGTCGGCACGGAGCCCGCGTGGACGTAGGTGAACTGCGAATGCGCCCCCGCTGTGGTGGTCCCGTACGGGGTCGTGACCGTCACCGCCGCGGTCCCCGTGCCGGCGGGGGCGACCGCTGTCACCGACGTCGAGGACTGCACGCCGAAGCTCTGCGCGGCGGAGGCTCCGAACCTCACGCCGGTGGCTTCTCCGAGGTTCGTCCCGGTGATCGTGACGGTGGCGCCGCCGGCTTCCGGGCCTTCCTTCGGTTCGATGTGGGTGAGCGTCGGCGGAGGCCCGTAGGTGAATTTGGAGTGTGAGTTGGCCACGCTGGCGCCTTCCGGCGTGGTGACGGTCACGTCGATCGTCCCGCTGCTGCCCGGCGGCGAAGTCGCCCTGATCGTGGTGGGGGAGACGATCGTCATCTGGGTGGCTTCCGCGAAGCCGAAGGTGACCGACGTCGCCCCTGCGAAGTTGGCGCCCGTGATCGTCACGACGGTGCCGCCTTCGGTCGGGCCGGTGTCCGGTTCGAGGGCGCTGATGACGGGCACCGGTGTTCCCCCGACGAGGTCTTCTTCGGATACGGCGGCGCCGAAGCCGCCCGCGTTCTTCGCGGTTTCCCTGACCGCGACCGAGAAGTTGACATCGCCCGAGGTGAGTGTGTATTCGGGCGCGGTGGCGCCTGCGATCGGGACGCATTCGCCGGGTTCGCAGCGCAGCCACTGCAGCGAGTGCGCCGTCGGCGAGTTGCTCCAGGAACCCGCGTGCGCCGTCAGCGTTTCTCCCTGCTGGGCGGTGCCGGTGACGGTGGGCCCGCTGATCACGACCGGCGCTTCAGGCAGCACCTGCGCGGTGGCCGCCGAGGCGCTGGGCGACCCCGTCCCGGTGGCGTTGTGGGCAATCTCTTCCACCCGCAGCCGGTGGCCCACGTCGGAGGGGCCGGGCACGTAGCTCTTGCTGGTGGCACCGCCGATCGGCGCGCACTGTTCGCCGCCGCCGTCACACCGCGTCCAGCGGTATTCGAAGCCGGTCGGTTCCTCGCTCCAGGTGCCGCGGAACGCCCGCAGTGTCTGCGCGGGCTGGGCGTTGCCTTTGATCGTGGGCGCTGTCTGCGCGACCGGGATCACGCCCGTGACGAGGCCGGTGGCGGCCGAGTTGGCGATCGCCGAGCCGGCCGCGTTGGAGGCGGTTTCCTTCAGCACGAGGCGGTGGCCGACGTCCACGCCGCGCAATGTGTAGGTGACTTCGCTCGCGCCCGGGATCGGGTTGCAGTTCACGCCGTTGTTGTCACAGCGCTTCCACTGCGGGACGGTCTGCTTGACTTCGCCCGACCAGGTGGCCGGATGGCCGGTCAGCGTCGCCCCCTGTTCGAGGTTGCCGGTGATCGTCGGCGGCGTCTGCAGTGCGGGCGGTGCGGGCGGTGGCGTGGGAACGGCCACCGTCGCCGCCGAGGTCGCAGGCTGGCTGGCGCCGACGTCGTTGTACGCCGTTTCGCTCACCTGCAGCCGGTGTCCCACGTCTTCGGAGACGATCGTGTAGGTCTTCTGTTCGGCGCCTGCGATCGGGGTGCAGTTCTGCCCGGCGCCGTCGCAGCGCAGCCACTGCCAGGTACGTTTGTTGGCCGCGTTGGTCCATGTGCCTTCCACGACCGTGAGCTTCTGGCCCTGTTCGACGGTGCCCGTAATCGACGGCGGGGTGCTGTTGACCGGCGGCGCGGGCGGAGCGATCTGGACGGCGTGGGAGACCGAGATTTCCCACCCGCCCGGGTTTTCCCCGCGCTCCTGCACCTCGATCCACACGCCCACGTCTTCCGCCTGGGCGACGTAGGTTTCGCCGGTGGCGAACACTTTTTCGCCTTTGCCGTTTTCGACTTTGATCGGCGAGCACGTGGCGCCGAGCCCTTCTTTGCTCACCCCTTTGCAGCGGAACCACTTGTCTTCCAGCGCGGTCGGCGAGCTTTCCCACGAGCCGTGATGCGCGGTGAGCGTTTCCCCCTGCACGGCCGAGCCGGTGATCGTGGGAGGTGAGACCGGGGTGGGGAAGGCCGGTTCGGATTCTTCTTCGGCGGCAAGGATCAGTTCCGGCTCAGACACGGCCACGGCCGCCCCGCTGGCGTTTTTGGCTTCGACTTTCACCGCGATCGTGCGTGACACGTCCTGTGGCTGCACTTCGTAGGTTTCGCCCGTGGCGGGACCTTTGCCGGTGGTGATCGGTTCGCATTCGCTACCCAGTTCTTCGCTGGTACCGGCTTCGCCGTTGCCTTCGCAGCGCAGCCACTGGTAGGTGAACTGGGTGGGGCTCCCCGACCACGTCCCCGGAGAGGCCGTCAGCGTCTGGCCGAGGCGCAGTTTCGCGGTTTCGGTCGCCGGCGTGCCACTGATCGTGGGGGGCGATGAGTTGGCCGGCCACGATTTCGGGGACAGCGGGGTGGCGATGATCTTGCGCACCTTTTCCCGTCCTTCGCGACCTTCCCCGGGGCTCTTCAGGATGACCTCGTAGGGCTCCGGTTTCAGCCCCGTGAACTGGAGACTGCATTCGCCTTTGCAGTTGCCTTCCTGCGTCGGTTTGCTGAATTCGCGCGTGCCCACCGGCACGTAGCGGATTCTGTACGTTTCGGCCGGCACTTTCCACGTGAAGGTCAGTGCGCCTTCGGCGGAGCTCAGCGACAGCCGCGGGGGCGGCGCGGTGCCTCGCTGGAGCAGCGCCACGGCGGTGGTGCCGCTCGCCGAGACGGCCCGCACCGAGGGGATGCCTTCGATCGGCGTCGGGGTGGGGGTGCTGGTGAAGGGCTGGTTTCCGAGGCCCAGCAGTTCGTAGAAGCCGCCGGCCCCGAAGGAGTAGATCACCTTGCTGGCATCTTCTTCTTCTTTGACCGCGAAGCTCACCCCTTCGCCGCCGGCCGCAACCTGCACGACGTGGTCGAGTTCGGGCACCGCCTGGGGCGTGAGGCTGCATTTCTGGTGGCCGCAGCTTTCGTTGGCTTCATCGCCCGTTTCGAACCCGAGCTGGCCGTTTCCGTCGGCACCCCAGGAGTAGACCTCGCCGTCAGCGAGCAGGACCAGCACGTGCTGTGAGCCGCCCGCGATCTCGGTGACGGGTGAGGGCGGTTCGAAGGATGCCTTCACGGGCGAGGCGCTTTCGTCGTTTTCGCCGTTGCCGAGCTGCCCTTTGCTGCCGGCGCCCCAAGCCACCACTTCCCGCCCCCCGTCACGCACCGCATAGGCGGTTTCTTCGGCGGCACCGATCCGTTCGACGCCGGTCAGCACGCCGAGGCCCGCGACCTTCACGGGGCGGGGAACCGTGCTGCACTTGATCGGCATGATCATGTGCGTTTCGCCGTAGCATTCTTCTTCTTCGGAGGGGCCCAGTTCGACCCCGAGCTGGCCTTTCTCGTCGCTGCCCCAGGCCATCACCTCGCCGTTGGCGAGCAGCGCGTAGTCCCGCCAGCCGCCCGCCGCGATCTGCTTGACGCCGCTCAGGCTCGGCACCTTGGTGGGACGGTCACGGGGAACGAACACCGATGGTTCGGTCTGGCGCGCGGTGCGTTCGAAGTTTTTTTCGCCGTTGCCTCGCTCCCCGAATTCGGAGGCGCCCCACGTCGAGACCGTGCCGTCGTAGCGCAGTGCCATCGCGTGAGCGTTGGTGACGGCGATTTCCTTGACTTCCGTGAGGCCGGTGACCGCCACCGGGTGGGGCTCGGTCTGCTGCAGGCTGTTGCCGAGCTGGCCCTTGTTGCCCGTCCCCCACGCGCGCAGCGTGCAGTCGCCCATCAGGGCCAGGCCGAACTTGAAGCCGGCCTTCACGTCTGTCGCCCCCGACAGCCCGTTGACCGGCTCCGAGGAGTTCTCGTAGCCGCCGAAGAAGCCGGCTGCCAGCTGCTCGGTGCCGTTTATGCCCCAGTTCAGCGCCGCCGGGCCGCCGTGGGCGTGCGGGCAGGATTCGCCGGCCGCCACCGCCGATGCGGGCAGCCAAGCCCCAATCGCCCCCAGTGCCGCAACCAGAGCGGCTATGCCCCACCTGAGCACGAAGTCCAGCCTCCCTCCTGGATCGTCTGCAGTTTCGTGTTCTATACCAACAACGCCCCAACGTCGAGAAGGTTGGGGAACATTCGAGAAGCTTGGCAGCCGCACGGCCGCTCAGCGCCGGTAGCTCCCCCCGCGCTTCGGGCCGTGATCGAGCGTTGGGGCGACGCCCGCGGGATCCCTCTCGGGAGGCATAGAATCGCCGGTGCGGACGGTCGGACGCCGGCCGTCTCCCAACCCGAGAGAGGGGGACCAAATGTCGATTGCCACCAGCTATCCGCTGCTCGAAGCCTTCGAGACGATCCTGATCTTCTTCGGCTTCGTGATCTGGCTCTGGCTCCTGTTCACGGTTTTCGCGGACCTGTTCCGCCGCACCGACATCAGCGGCTGGGCCAAGACGGGGTGGATCATCCTCGTCGTGATCTTCCCGTTCCTGGGCGTGTTCGTGTACCTGATCGCCGAGCACAAGGGGATGAGCGAACGGTCGGTCAAGCTGCAGGAAGCGGCCAAGACCGAAATGGACCAGTACGTCCGCTCCGTAGCCGGCAAGAGCGATCCCACGCAACAGATCGCCAAGGGCGAGGAGCTGCTCAAATCGGGCGCCATCACCCAGGCCGAGTTCGACGAGATCAAGAAGCGCGCACTCGCCACGTAGGGCGATCGAGTCCCGGAACGCGCGCTCGCTCAGGCGGTCCGGCGCCGCAGCGTCAGTGCGCCGAGCCCCAGCGCGGCGAGCGTGAAGCCCGCGACGGCGAGCACGTCTGCCGCCATTGCACCGCCCAGCGGCGCGGGTGCTGTCGCACGGGCAAGTGCTTCATAGGCATAGGTGAGAGGCATCAGCCAGGAGATCGCGTGAAGCCAGTCGGCCATCTGGCTGCGCGCCACGAACAGGCCGCACAGCAGCAGCTGGGGCAAGATCAGGGCGGGCATGAACTGGACGGCCTGGAACTCCGTTCGGGCGAATGCGCTGGCGGACAGCCCGAGCGCCATGCCGAGCAGCGCGTTGGCGATCGCCAGCAGTCCCACCAGCCAAGCGCCGTGGGCCGCGTGCAGCCCCAGGATCGCGAACCCGACGGTGCACACGATCAGGGCCTGGAGGGCGGCGAGCAGGCCGAACGCGATGCCGTATCCGAACAGGATGTCCACCTTTGCGAGGGGCAGGGTCATGAGGCGCTCGAGCGTGCCGCTGGTGCGCTCGCGCAACATCGCGATCGACGTCACGAGGAACATCACGATGAACGGGAAGAGGCCGCAGAGGGGAGCCCCGATCCGCTGGAAGGTGTGGGGCTGACCTTCGAACAGGAAATACAGGAGGACGAGCAGCCCGGTGGGCACCACCAGCAGCAGCGCGACCGTACGCGGGTCGTGACGTATCTGCCACAGGACCCGCTGGGCGGTGGCGGTGGTGGCGCGGGCGCTCAAGTCTGGGCCGGGTCGCTGCCGCCGGCCGCCCGGCTTCGCCTTATGACCGACAGGAACGCCTGCGCGAGGTCGCTCTCGCCGGTGCTCTCGCGCAGCTGTTCCGGCGTGCTCTGTGACAGGAGCTCCCCGTCTCGCATCAGCAGCAGGCGGTCGCATTGGCCGGCCTCGTCCATCACGTGGCTGGAGACGAGCAGCGTGGTGCCGCCGCGTGCCAGCTCGTGGAAGAACCCCCACAGTTCGCTTCGCAGCAGGGGGTCGAGGCCGACCGTGGGCTCATCGAGGATCAGCAGCTCGGGCTGGTTCAGCAGCGCCGTCGCGAGCGACACGCGGGAGCGCTCGCCGCCGGAGAGCGAGCCGACGAGCTGACGCTCGCGCCCCGCGAGCCCCACCGTCGCGATCGTCCGCTCGATGCGCTCCCGGTCGGCGCCCACGATCGCCGCGAAGTAACGAAGGTTCTCCCCGATGGTGATGTCCGCGTACACCGAGGGCGCCTGCGTCACGTAGCCGACCCTTCGGCGCAGCTCGGCTGCCCCGGCGCGGTGGCCGAGGACCGTCACGTTGCCCGACGCGATGATCTGAACGCCGACTATCGCTCTCATCAGCGTCGACTTGCCGCAGCCGCTCGGGCCGAGCAGCCCGGTCACGGTCCCGCGTTGCACCTCGAGCGAGAGTGCGCGGAGGACCTCGCGCCCGCCCCGCCGAACACGCAGGTTCTCAACCGTGAGCGCCGATGCCTCGGCCACCGTGCCGACCTTATCCGAGGCCGGCCGGATGCCGCCCGGGGGGTCAGCCCTCGAGGCGCGCGGCTTGCTGCTGGAGCGCCTCCAGCGAGGCGGGCTGCGCGAGCACCTCGGCCGCCGATGGCAGCCCGGGGCGGGAGCGATCGACGAACACGGGTGCCCCCGGGGCGGCGCTCAGCGCACCGGGCTCGGGAGCGGCGTCCGAGAATGCGCTCCTGACCACCTCCACGAGCTCCCGGGGCTGGTCATTCTGGAGGTAGTGGTTGGCCTCGGGCAGGAGCCAGAACTCGTTTCTCCCCGGCTTCTGCACCAGGAACTCGTTCCACACGTAGGCGGCGACGCGCAGGGGGGAGACGGTGTCGTACAGGCCCCACACCAGGGTGGTCGGCACCTCGGAGCTCGCCAGCGCGTCGAGCCATCCGCGCTCGTTGCGGGAGCGCTCCACCAGGTACTGGATCGTGTCGTGGAGCACGGCGACGCCGTCGTTGTGGGCGAACGTGTCGGCGAGCGCGATCACCTCCGGGTCCTCGGGCGAGCGTGCCGGGGTGAAGGTCGTCTGGCCCATCCCCGCCGCCAGCGCCTCGGGGGTCAGGGCCTCCAGCACGGCGGGCGCGGACGCGGGGTCGAGGATCAGGCGCTGGAAGCCGGTGAGGTTGGACAGCGGCAGGAACATGTTGCCGTTGCTGAGCACCAGGTGGCGCAGCTCGAAGGCCCCCTCGGGCGAGCCGCACCGCTCGGCGAACGCGAGCGCCACGCTGTCGCCGCGGTCGTGTGAGATCACGGCGCCGGACCCGGCGGCGAGGACCTCGGCGGCGTAGTGCTCGACGAGGAGGCGGTCGCGCTCCAGCGAGTAGCCGCCGCCGCGCGGCTTGTCCGAGAACCCGAACCCGGGGAAGTCGAGCAGCGCCACGCGGTGGTCGGCTGCGAGCAGACCGGCGACGTCGTACCAGTCGATGCTGCTGGTGGGGAAGCCGTGGAGCAGCAGCACCAGGGGCGCGGCGGGGTCGCCGAGCTCGGCGTGGAAGATGCGCAGCGGCGCTCGCGGCTTGTCCGGGGGACCCCACTCGAAGAACGAGCCGGCCTCCAGCCACTCGGTGGCCCTTCCCTCCCTCACGGGCCGCGATCCTAACCGTCCGGTTACCCTGCCGCGGTGGCGCCGGAGCCCTTCAACCATCCCCTGCGGGTGCGCTACGCCGAGTGCGACCCCCAGCAGATCGTCTTCAACGCCAACTACTTCGCGTACTTCGACATCGCCATGACCGAGCTGTGGCGGGCTGCCGTGGGGAGCTACGGGATGATGATCGAGCGGGGGATCGACATGGTCGTGGCCGAAGCATCGGCCCGCTTCCTGGGAGCGGCCCGCTTCGACGACGAGCTCGTGCTCGAGGTGCAGATCACCCGCCTGGGCAACACCTCGTGCGTGACGCGTCACCGTGTCCTGCGCGGCGGCGAGGGGCTCGTTGAGGGCGAGATGCGCCACGTGTTCGTGGATCCGCAGTCACTCGAGAAGACCCCCGCACCCGAGTGGCTGCGGGACGCGCTCGCCCCGTGGACGCTCGAGGCCGCGGCGAGCAGCTGAGCGAAGTCGCGGGCGAGTTTCGGGGCGGCGGTGCCAGGCGGCCCGCGGACCGCGTCTAAGCTGGCGGCGATGACGGTCCTGGACGTCGGCGAACTCGACTTCGAGCGCGAGGTGATCGAACGCTCGCGCGCGCTTCCCGTGGTTGTGGACTTCTGGGCCGAGTGGTGCGGTCCGTGCCGGCAGCTGGGGCCGCTGCTCGAACAGGCGGCCGCCGAACGCGAGGGGGAGGTCGTGCTGGCGAAGCTCGACACCGACGCCAACCAGGCTCTCGCCCAGGCCTTCGGGATCCAGGGGATCCCCGCCGTGAAGGCGTTCAAGGACGCACGGGTGGTCGACGAATTCGTCGGTGCGCAGGGTCGGGAGGCCGTGCAGCGGTTCTTCGACGGGCTGCTTCCGTCCGAAGCCGACGTGCTGGTGGACGGCGGCAGCGAGGAGGATCTTCGCCACGCGCTGGAGCTGCAGCCGGGACGGCCCGACGCCGCGGTCGCGCTAGCCCGGATCCTGATCGAGCGGGGTGAGCACGAGGAGGCACTCGAGCTGCTCGAAGGGGTGGAGGGGAGCCTGCGGGCCGACGGCCTCGCTGCGCGGTTGCGGCTGCGCTCACAGGGTCTGTTCCCCGAGGCCCTGGGGGCCCTCGACGACGGCGACCTCGAGGCCGGCACCGGACTGCTGCTCGACTCGCTGCCGGCGGCGCGTGACCGTGCCGAGGAGATCCGCCGCGTGATCGTCGGCGAGCTCGACACGATCGATCCCCAGAGCCCGCTCGCGAGCACCACGCGCAGGCGCCTTGCCGCGGCCCTCTACTGAGTCACGCCCAGGGGCTGCGCCTTCCGCCGAGACCCGTCCCGCCCAGGGGGCTGCTCGCCCGGGGCGTCACACGGAGGGTCGGCGCTTCAGAGCACCTTGCCGGCGGCGCGGATCTGGAACGCGCGCACGATCAGGGTGACGCCCTGCATCAGCGCCCAGATTCCGGCGAACACGAGCAGCGTGTAGGCGCGCTGCAGGAAGAACTGGCCGCTGGTCCAGAACCCGAGCACCACCAGCAGGATGCCGGCGACCAGGCCCAACCACCAGGTCGGGTCCAGGTCCTTCGTGAGGAACGCCCTGATCATCCACCACACGCCGACGACCACGAACAGGAAGCCGAGCACGTTGGCGAGCCCCGTGAAGGTGCCGGCGGGTTCGATGAAGCAGATCACCGCACAGGCCGCGAACAGGACCCCGAACGCGATCCACAGCCAGCGCATGCTGTCGGCGATCGCCGACAGCGCGAACTGCTCGACAGCGGCCACGGCGAACATGATCCCGAGGATCACGCTGACGGTCGTGATCGAGGCGTGGTTGAACTGCAGGATCACGAGCGCGGCGATCACCCAGGCGATCCCCAGCACCAGCCACAGCCACCAGTAGCGCGTGACTTCACGAACCGCCTCGGTGAGGCCGCCCGCGCCTCCCGCGTGACCGTATCCGGCCTCGGAGCTCATAACAGGGACTTCCATGGTGCCACTCCTTTTCCTGCCTGTCTTCCTGCTTGTGCGGCGCCCCCAGTGCCCTGATCGAGCGTATCGCTCGTGACGTCTGCCACGTGCTGAGCTGGCCGTTTGTTCGCGCAGGTGGTGCGAGTGCACCACGCGTCCGTGGGCCCCGTTTCACGGGGCGATCACGCCGGACGGTGGACGTCCGGGGGTGGCCTGCGGCGCCGGGGTAAAGGCCGCCGGGGCGGCTGCCGACCACTGTCGGGCGGGTGCGCGCTCCGACCGTTGTGAGCATGTGGCCCGTGGTTGTGTCCGCCCAACAGTCGTCGGGCACCGGGTTTAGCGGATGTCCGACTCGGGAATCGCATTCCACCGAGTTAGGGAAAGCGCATTCCAAGGAGGTTTTGAAGAGATGCTCAACCGACCCCGAGCGATCGTCCTCACCGCAGCCTGCTGCACGTTGGCGGCGATCGGTGCCCCGAGCGTCGCACTGGCGCATCGAGGTCACGATCACTTCGGCCGCTTCGTCTCGCACGCCAGGCAGGTCCAGCACGTGTGCGCCGAGGCCGGCGTGCCGTTGGGCGGTCATTCGCACGGGAGCTGGGAAGGCCACGGCCTCAGCTCCCTAACCGAAACGCAGGAAAAAGAACTGAAGGCCGCATGCGAAAAGCTGGCCACCGCATATGCCGCCAAGAGGACGGCCGACGAGGCAGCCGGCAAGACGCTCTGGGAAGCGCTGAAGGCGGCGCGCACCAAGCTCGACGAAGCGTGTCCCGCCGTGACCGAACACCACGGACCGGGCGGCTGGTGGAGCCACGCCGAACTCAGCACGGCCTGCCAGGAAGCGCTGAGGGCGTTCTGGACGTCGGCTCACGAAGCGAAGCAGGCATTCCGTGCGGCGATCGAAGCGGCCGGCAAACCCTTCCAGGCTGCTCTCACCGAATTCGAATCCGCAACCGCGTCGATCATGGCGGCGCTCGAAGCGGCCGAGAGTGACAAGTTCTTCTCGCACGGTCACCGCTTCGGCGGACCGGCCGGCCGGGGGTACGGTTCTCCCGGCTCCGGCCAGGGCTACAACGGCCACGTCTCCGACCAGGGAAACGACGGGTCCGGCTCCGGTCACGGCGACGGTGATTCCGGGTCGCACGGGTCTTGCGGGCACTGATCGCGTTCTCGGAGCACTGAACAGGGCTACGGGCCAAGCGGGGGCGTGCAAGATGCGCGCCCCCGAACGCCCGCGGCGGCGCCGAGACCCGGGGCGCCGAGACTCGGCTCCGGCAGGGCGCTAGCGCGGGGCTCAGCCGAAGACGAGCCGGGCGGAGCCGCTCACCGGCGACCCATCCGCCAACGGGGCACGTCGGCGAACTTCAGAAGCTGGGCGACCACGCCGAGCTGCAGTCCGATCGCCTCCAGCGAGACCATCAGGTCCGCGTTGGGCGCGGTGTCCGTGCGGGACAGCAGCTCGAGCATCGCGATCGTCTCGCCGCCGTCGTTGATCGGGACCAGCAGCGCCGAGCCCATGCCGTCCTCGGCGGCGGCCCTCAGGAGTGGGTCCTCGGCGGAGCGCAGCTCCAGCACGCAGGTGCTGGCCATGCGGTTGCGGGCACGTCCGAACTCCGCGCTGGTGGCGTCCCTGCGGTGGTGCCAGGTGCGGGTCTCGAAGGTTGCCAGGGCCGACGGGTCGCGCATCCAGATCGCGTTGCACCGCATCGCACCGCGGGGATCGTCGCGGCACCACGCGACCGTCGCGTCCCACCCGCCCTGGGAGCCGAGCGCGTCAACCGCGTGCTCGAGCACCGAGCGCCACTCCGTGGGGCTGCCGAGTGCGGCCGAGAAGGCGCGCTGCGCAGAGGTGCTCCAGCTGAGCCCGTCGTTCTCCGGCTCGGCGGGCGGTGCCGACACGGCGGATTCCAGGGCTTCCTCGTGCTGGACGTGCTCCGTGAGCTCGGCTCGCGCGGTCGTCAGCTCCGCTTCCAGCTCTCCTACACGGGCCTCGGTGTCGGCGAGCGAGTGGGCCAGCTCGTCGGAGTGGGCGTGCTCGGCGGCCACCGCGCCGTCGAGCTCCTGGGCGCGCTGGGCGGAGCGCTCCGACTCGGCACGCAGGGTGTCGCGCTGCTCGCGCTCCTTCGACAGCTCTGCCTCGAGCCGAGCGGCCGTCGCGAGTGCCTCGTCGCGCTCGACGAGCACCGCCGCCACACGGTCGTCGCGGTCGAGGGGTGGGCCCGAGCTGCCGTCGGCCAGGGTCAGCCCCCACTCGTCGAGGAGCTCCTGTCGTATCGCGAACGCGTCGAGGCGCCGCCAGCGATCGACCCGCATCAGCCGCTCGCATTCCGTGCGGGCCAGCGAGGCCTCCGTCAGCGGTGCCGCCACGCCGCAGATCGCGGCCGGCTGCCCGTCGCCGTCGCGCAGCGCAAACCGCAGGGCGGCGAACGCCGGGCGCTCTTCGAAGGCGCCGATCATGTACTCGAGCTCCAGCGGCTCGAGCCCGGCGGTGTCTTTCTCCTCCAATCGCAGTCCTTCGATCGAGGCGGCTGCCGTGAGCTCCGCGTCGGTGTGGCCGCACACGTGCTCGGAGTCGGTCCCGAGCTGCTCGGCGTAGCGGTGGTTCACATACAGGTAGCGGCCGTCAAGGTCCTTCAGCCACACGATCGCCGGGCTCTCGTCGAGCGGCTCCTCCAACAGTGCTGCGACGGGCTCGGTGTCCGTCTCCGGATGCTCGATTGGAACCGTGAGCACTGCGACCCGCCGGCCGCTCCGGTCGACCACCGCCAGGAGGTCCGCGTCGGCGCCGTCGATGGTGACGCTCACGTGGTCGGCCTCGGCCGCGGTGATCTGCTCGACCTCCCCCGGACACGACGTGAGCGTGCCCTCGTGCACGTCGAACCGCTCCAGGAAGGCGCTCGTGGCCCGCTCTACCGAGCCGTCCTCACCCACCACGGCGATCGCCGCAGGCACCCCTTCGCAGACTGCGACATCACCTGTTGCGCGGGTCCGGGCGGGGACACCCACGCCGCACAGATCGGCTGGTGCAGGAGGAAACCTGGGGCTGCCGATCCGAAGTGGACGAACTGGCAGTCCGGGGCTGGGGCCTGTACGAGACTTGCGAGGGCTAGCGCGGAGTACTCGAGGCGGCGCGGGCCGGTGCTCGGTCGCTGAACTCGCGACCTGGCTTCGAGCTCAGCTCCGCGCAGATGACCGCGGCCGCGGCGACCACACCCTGCATGTAGCTGCAGCCCTCAACCGAGTTCTCCTCGGCCGGCATCCATCCACTCACCCGATCGTGTGCGAAGACCTCCAGGCGCTCGACCGTCAGTCCCGCCTCGTCGACGACACGACGGAACGTTCGTGGCGCGTACTGCAACTCCCAGCCGAGGTCCAGGTCGCTCCCCGCCGGGACCGTGACGAGCACGCGTGGAGCCACCCGTCCGAGCTCGCGAAGCGCGTCGACCTGCCCCAGGCCGCGACCGCTGATGTTGTAGTTCGTGTTGTCCATCCCCACGTGCTCCAACGTCGAGATACACATCACAACGTCGAAGCTGCCCGTGGCGAACGGCAGATTGCGCATGTCGGCCACATGGCTCCTCACGCCCGGGATGTACGTTTCGTTGAGGTCGGCGACCTCGACCGCGTAGGGCTGCCTCGCAAGTAGCCGCTTGTACGTCATGGGCGCGTACGCGGTACCCAAGTCGAGGACGCGGGTCCGCCGGTCTGCTTTGACGGATCGCAGGACCCAGGGGACCTCGATCACCCGCTCGGTCAGCCCGACGCCGATTCCCACGAGTGGGCTCGTGCCCAGGGCAAGCCGTTCGATGATCACTTCCTCGTCGAACTCCCGGCACGTAGAAGCATCCCGACGAGCGAGCCTCGGCAGATATGCAAGCTGACCGAATCTCCTCGACCAGGGCTGGGGCAGGCGAATTCGAATCCAGCGGTAAGGGCGAGTCAAGAAGGCCGGCGGCAAGCGGGACAGGCTAGCCGAGAGGGTGCAGGTTGGCGCTGGAGCGCCGATCGTCGCAGGCGCGACCGTGCATTACGCTACGTGGATCACAGCTCCCGCGACCCTGCTGATGTGGTTTCAGCTTCGCTCCCCGGAGCTGGCCGGAGACTTCGAGCGTCTGATGGCGGAGGACCGGGACATCGTCCGCGGATCGCTTGACACTGTGTCCGACTGGCGTCTCACGCGGCCGGCCGACGTGCCCGGACAGGCGATCGGTCAAGCCGATTACGTTCTGATCGCGGAGATCGTCGAGGTGCAGCGTTTCGAGCAGCAGGCGAGCGAGCACGTACAACGCTTGACGGACGACCTGGCGCACCTCGTCTCGAGCCGAGGGATGCTGGTCCTGCGTCCCGCCCTCTGAGATCCGCGGTCGGGTAGAGGGAGATCGGACCAATGCTCCAGACGAGCTTGCGAGGGGCGGTTGCGGGAGCGGTCGCGACGGTGGTGATGACGCTCGAGCAGCCGCTCGACAAGCGCCTCTTCGACTGCGAGTACGACGACGTCGAGATCCTGGGCAAGCTCGTGACGCGCGGTGAGGACTGGCAGCCGATCGGCTTCGCGCTCCACGTGCAGAACGGCGCGATCTTCGGCGCCGCCTACGCGCGGCTGAAGCCGTCCCTACGTGGGCCGCCGGTCCTCCTCGGCCTGCTGACGGGCCTGATCGAGCACGTCGCGACCTGGCCCATGGTCGCGCTGGTCGACCGCTACCACCCCGCCCGCAAGGAGCTCCCGAACCTCGCCGCCAACCGCCGGGCCTTCGGCCAGGCGACGATCCGCCACGCAGTGTTCGGGATCGTCCTGGGGCTCCTCGAGGACGCACTGAACGGCCCACGGGCGAAGCTCACGTCGTAATCCGGCATGAGCCCGCGGATGCGGGCAGCTGCGGCGCCACGGCATGAGGGCGCGCTCATGATTGTCTGGCCGCGCGACCAACCTCCGCTTACTCCGAGCGTTCTAACGATATGAAGATCTATCGGCGGGGGAGGCAAGCCATGTCGGGTCGGGGCGTTGGAAGGAACGGCGCGCTGCGCACCCTGGTCGTGCTCTTGGTAGTCGGCGCGCTTGTGGCGAGCGGAGAGGCGTTGGCTTTGCGCCCGGCCTCAAAGGGGGTCAGTTGCGCGGGGCCGTTTGCCGGGAGCGCTCACGCACTCGTTGTGCCCGCCGGTGCCGTCTGCACGCTCGAAGCGACCGCCAAAATCAGCAAGAACGTCGACGTTGAACCGACGGGATCGCTCATCGTCCAAGGCGCCAAGATCGGGGGGAGTGTCGTCGCCGTGAGCCCGGCGGGGATCCAGATCGGTGGGCCGGTGCTGAGCGCAATCAGCAAACACGTCAAGATCACCGGGGTGACGGGACATCTGACTGGTGCCAACTTCATCTGCAACGCGAAGATCGGTGGCAACGTGCTTGTCGAAGGAGCGGCGGCGACAGCCGGACCCATCGTTATCGGCGACGCCCCGTCGTGCAGCGCCGGCGATCACTTCTCGAAAAACCTGGACGTGCGGAGCAACGCGACGGCGGTGGATGTTTCCTCGAGCACCATTGGACAGAGCCTGGAGGTCGAAGGCAACACCGCTGGCGTGACCGTGTCCGAAAACCACGCAAGCCAGAACCTGGTCGTCAGGGCCAACAGCGGTGGTGTCACCGTGAGCAGCAATAGCTCTGGGCGTACCGCACGTTGCGAAGGCAACATGCCGACAACCGAAGGGAGCGGTAACACCGCTCACAGAGGAAACACCTGCCCGCTGTAGGCGCCGCCAACCCGAGCTGAACCGCCCCGAGAGCGTCGTTCTCGAAGAGGTCGATCCGATGGCCCGTGCCCCGATCCTGCGGCGCTACGTCCAAGTGGCGCCCGGCGCACGGGCCCATTTTCCGATCGATCGACGTGCGCCACTCGACGACTTCCAGCAAATCGCCGAGCAATATCTCGTGTTCCGTGTCTGCGCCGAGTAACTGCAGCGCGCGGTCGCTCAGACTGCCGGCTACCTGCGCCAAGCGCGAACACTCAAACCCGGCGCGTTAGCAGGAATACTTCGACCGTATTGGCCTGCTCCTGGAGCTCGGGATGCTCGGCGACCAGCTCATCAATCGCAGGCTGCATCGCGCTCTGTACTCCAGCCCGCGCGACCCGCAGCACTCGCCAGCTGAGCGTCCGCAGCGCCGCAGCGTAGCGTTCGGCCGACTCGGGCGCGAGCGCATTCTCGAGCACGCTTGTCAGCTCCTCGACCATCGTGGCATTGGCAATCATCGCGAGCACGACCTGCTCTCGGTCGCTGGGTGCGAGCGCGGCCAGCGCCGCCTCCCGCCCGCTCTCGGAAAGCCCGTCGATGCGTTCCGCTGCCTCCAGGATGCGCTCGTCATTGGCCGGCGGGCTCACGGCTGCCCCCGCCACCGCTGGCTTGAGTGGAAGTAGCTCCCGGCGGTCGGATAGCCCTCGGAGCTCATGTCGTCAGGCTACCGCCGCGCCCCAACTGTGGAAGTCAGGGCGCACCGTTGCCGACTCTCACGAGCAGGCCCGCGCTATCGGCTTGCGCGAAAAGCAGCGCCGGAGGGCCCTCACCAGGCGTTGGCTCAAATCGAGCCTGTCCTCGGGCAGCCCAGCAACGGACTCCAACCGTTGACCCCTTCCTTAGCAGCTGCGGGAGCACTGGGGGCGGCCTTCGTTGCACTGGTTTGCGGGCAGTCATGTGCTCCCACGGTCTCGCCGCGGAGCGGCCCACGTACGTCACGCCGCGCTCAAACGTTCGTCTGCTGGCCCTAAGCCGCACGGGCCTGCAGCCGATATCCCTCGCGAAGAGCTACAAATCTGCGCTGAAAAGGCAAACTCGTCGCGAGGCGAGGACGCAAAGTCAGAGGTCTCTCCGAGATAGCTCGGCTGCCAGTGGAACGTCACGGAGGACATCGTGCTTCCAAAGTCTCGCCCCACGGCAACAGAGATCAAGCAGTGCCTCAGTTATGCAGCGGCCATCTGCTGCACGCTGGTAGCCGCCATCGGCTTGTGCGGCATGGCTGTCCCGGCTAGTTCCGTCGCGCTGCTACCACATTTCACCACTCAACCAGCGATCACGGGGAACGCACGGCAGGGCGAGACGCTCACGGTCACCTCCTGGTTCTGGACCCACTCGCGGGCCTCCGGCTACCAGTGGCTGCGTTGCAACACCTCGGGCGAAAGCTGCGTGCCGATCGCTGGGGCCACCGCCAAGACTTATCTGCTCCTCGTCGAGGACGTGGGCCATGAGCTCCGGGTGCAGCGGACCGTGGACGACTTCACTGGCCACCCACATATCGAAAGATCCGCCGCCACCGCAGTGGTCCTCCCGGCGACACCCGCGAACACTGTGGTGACGATCGCGCCGCCAGCGCCCGTCGTCCTCGAGAGGAGGCCGGTGACCATCACGCGCCGCGGCGTAGCGCCGATCGAGGTGAGCTGCGCAGCAGGCGCGCTTCAAGGTTGCACGGGAACGATCACGATCCGGCTCCCCGCACGGCACGCCAAGCGGGCCAGTGCGATCGCAGCACAATGTGGGCGCGGGTGTCGTCCGCTGGGCACCGCCAAGTACGAAGCTCGCGCAGGCAAGAAGGTCCGCGTTCGTGTGCACATCGCCTCGGCCGGACGTCGGCTACTCGCACGACGCAAGACTCTGCGCGTGAGCGTGGTCGCCACGAGCGTCTCCGGTGTCAACAGCGCCACCACGAGCCTGACGACGAGCCTCAGAGCAGCCGGTTAAGCGGTTCACGCGGCCGCGCCCTTGCTCGATCCGACGTGCCTGCCTGCAGTGGAGGCGGCAGTTGCGCTGGCGCGTTGAGCAAGCCCAGCAACGGACTCGAACCGTTGACCCCTTCCTTACCATGGAAGTGCTCTACCAACTGAGCTAGCTGGGCGGGTAGCGACCGATCGTAGCGCGCGGCCTGCCGCCCCGGCGGTGGGGGGCCTGCCGCCCCGGCGGGGCCGGGCCTGCGCCGTGGCGGGGAGGGCCGAACGGTGCGCTCGGCCTTCCCGTCGTCTCGCCACGGTTCTACTCGTCGGCCGGGGTCACCGTCTGCACGGGCAGCCCCATTCCGGACACCTTGCTCGGCAGATCCAGCTTCAGCCATCGGGACACCCGGTGGGGGAGGGTGGAGATGATGATCTCATCGAACCCCCTGAGGTTGATCGCGTCCTGGACCGCCGCAACGGGGTCGGGGTCGCCGATGATCCCCTCGACGGTGCTCCCGGCCGACTCGCTCAGCTTGGGCAGCGCCTGGTTGAGGACCTCCTGGGCCTCATCCGGGCCCTGGTCCTGTGCATCCACGACCTTGTGCAGTCCGTGCGCCCGGTTCGGCACGAGCAGCGTGAACGTGCTCGGGCCCTGCTGCGCTCGCGATCGGACGGCGTCGAGCAGCGGCTGGGTGGCCGCAGTCTGGTGGGCGACGACGAGCACCCTCGCGGGCTGTGAAGACTCCATGATCGCTCCCTTCTGGCTGCGTTGGCCCACTGGCGCCGTGCACTGCGGTGCCCGGGCCCTGGGTCCGAGTTCTACCCCTAAGCCTCGCTCGGTGCGGTCACGGTGGACGGGTGCGCCATGGCTCGCTCGCGCCGCCCGCAGGGGGTGGACGGCGCGAGCTCGCCCTCTCAGCCGCGCGGCACGACTTTGGCTTTCTTGACATCTCTGGTGTCGGTCTGTGCCAGCGAGCCGGTCAGCACCGCCTTGCTGGCGCCCGCCGCCGCGGGCAGGCCGGCCTGGAGATCGACCACGGTGTCGAGCACAGGGCTCAGCAGTGCGCCGCCGCACCCGGTCACCCCCGGCGCGGTGAATGTGTTGTCCACGAGTGACGCTCCGTTGATGGTGGCGATCGTCAAGGACGGG
>Ga0335083_10002213_pt1 | contig 25898 bp, 18 predicted proteins | sample Lox_Sample_42_FD_206716 | JGI IMG/M metagenome (GOLD analysis project Ga0335083, IMG submission 206716) | Soil microbial communities from Loxahatchee National Wildlife Refuge, Florida, United States - Lox_Sample_4.2 | ecosystem: Environmental > Terrestrial > Soil > Wetlands | place: USA...
CGAGCAGCAGTGCCTCGGGGTCCAGCTGGAGCACGCGCACGAGCGCAACGATCTGCGCTTCGCCACCCGAGAGTTCGGAGGTGGGCCGTGCAAGGAAGTCGCTCGCGCGCCCGGCGGCCCCAAGGAGCGCGCGGGCGCGCGCCGCGTCGAATTGCACGTCGCGATACACCGCTAGCGTGTAGGGGTAGCGAAGGTTGTCCTCCACGGTGCCGTCGAGCAACGCGGGCCGCTGCCGCAAATACGCAATGTGCCGGCGATAGCGTACGATGCGCGCGCGCGTGACGCGCTCGCCGTTCCAGCGCACTTCGCCGCCTTCGAGCGGGTCGAGCAAGGCGAGCGCGCGCAGGAACACACTCTTTCCCGAACCGGACGGCCCGGTCAGCACGGCGCGCTCGCCCGCGCGCAGGGCAAAATCGGCAGGCTGTAGCAGCCACTGGTCGCGTTGCGCGTCGCGCCGGGCGATCTGGCGCGCTTCGACGAGCGGCGCGCTTTCGGCGTGGGGAGGGGCGGAAATATTGTGCTTGAGCATCGAAAGATTGCAAACGAGACATGCATTCGGGCCGCATCGCAGTCATTCGCAGTCCGGCGAATGCAATCGGGCACGCTGACTGCTCTCGCGGTGTTGCAACACACCAGACGAAACAACAACGCATAACACGGGAGTGCGCATGACGCCACCGCAAACGAAAGCCCGCGACTTCAGCCTTGGCCGCACGCTCGCCAGGATCATCGCATGGCTCGTCGTGCTTGTCGTCGTGTTGATCGGCGTGCTGGTCGCCTTCATCTTCACGTTCGACTGGAATCACGCGAAGCCCTATGTGAACGAGAAGGTGAGCGAGGCAATCGGGCGCCCGTTCGCCATCGTTGGCGATCTCAGGGTGGGTTGGCGCAGGCCCCCCGGGGAGACGGGCTGGCGCGCCTGGGTGCCCTGGCCGCGGTTTTCCGCCACACAGATCGAACTTGCCAATCCCGCGTGGACCCAGGTCCCGCATTTCGCCACGCTCGACGAGATCGACTTCGAGGTGGCCGTACTGCCGCTCCTTGCGCACGACATCGTGATTCCGGCAATCAACCTCGTGAACCCGTCCGTCGACATCGAGCGCCTCGCCGACGGCCGCAACAACTGGACCTTCAAGCTTCCCGCCTCGAGCGGGCCGTCCACATGGCGGCTCGATCTGCATGACATCAGGTTTTCGAGCGGCAATATCGGCGTGAGCGACCAGCAGACGAAAACCGATGTGAAGATCGCGGTGAGCTTGCTTGGGCGCGGCATCCCGATCGGCAAGGTGATGGAGCAGCAGGAAGCGACTTCGCGCGAAGGCTCGGCGCAGGTGATCGGTCGCGCAGGGGCGAGCCGGCTCGCGCAGCAGGCGCGCGAGCAGGAGGCGTCGGAGGCGGCCGCGGCGAGTGGGGCCAGCGCGGCCAGCGCGTCGAATGTTGCGTCTGCGGTCGGGGTGACGGCCACGGCCAGTACAGCGATCACAGCAAGCGCGCCTGCAACCGGCTCGCAGGCGCTCACCTCAAGCGGCACGGGCGGCGCATCGAGCGCCACGACCACAGAGCCCCCCGTCAAGGAGCCGTTCTATGCGATCGGCTGGACGATCAAGGGCACGTACAACAAGACGCCGCTTTCGGGCGAAGGCAAGCTTGGCGGCGTACTCGCGCTGCAGGACGCGAAGCGCCCCTTCCCGGTCCAGGCCGACGTGCGCGCTGGCGACATGCACATTGCGCTGGTCGGCACGCTGACCGACCCCGCACATCTGGCTGCCGTCGACCTGCGCCTCTGGCTGCAGGGCCAAAGCATGGCGCACCTCTATAACCTGACGGGAGTGACGCTGCCCGAAACGCCGCCCTATGCCACCGAAGGCCGCTTCGTCGGTCAGTTCCATCGCGGCGCGAGCGTGTTCCGCTACGAGAACTTCACGGGGCGCGTGGGCGGCAGCGACCTGCACGGCACGCTCGTCTATGAGCAGCGCACAACTCGCCCGCTGCTGTCGGGCGAGCTGGTCTCGAACCTGCTGCAATTTTCGGATCTCGCACCGATCATCGGTGCGGACAGCAACGCGAGCAAGCACAAACGCGGCGACACGGCCACGCAGCCCGCCGACCGCGTGATTCCGGTCGAGCCGTTTCACACCGACCGCTGGAACGCCATCGACGCCGACGTCAAATTCACCGGCCGGCGCATCGTCAAGCAAGGCAGTTTGCCTATTCAGGACCTCTACACGCACGTGACGATGACGGACGGTGTGCTCGTGCTCGATCCGCTACAGTTCGGCGTGGCGGGCGGCACGCTCGCCACGCGCGTCACGCTCGATGGCAGCGGCACGCCGCTCAAGGCGCGCGGCACGGCCGAGGCGCGCCACCTGAAGCTCAAGCAGCTGTTCCCGAACTTCAAGACGATGCAGTCGGCGCTCGGCGAGATCAACGGCGACGCTTCGCTCTCGGCCACCGGCAATTCGCCGGCGGCGCTCGCATCGACTTCGAACGGCGAGGTGAAGCTGCTCGTCACGCAGGGCACGATCAGCCGTCTGCTCATGGAGGCGGCGGGCCTGAACGTGGCGAACGTGGTGTACGAGAAGCTGTTCGGCAGTCACGACGTGAAGATCAACTGCGCGGCGGCGGATTTCGTCGCCACTAATGGGTTGCTCGACCCGCGCGTGTTCGCGCTCGACACCGACGACGCCGTGATCAACATCGACGGTCCGATCAACCTGCACGACGAATCGCTCGATATGAAGGTCCACCCGCATACCAAGGGCTTTCGCGTGTTCACGCTGCGCTCGCCGCTTTACGTGAAGGGCACCTTCAAGAACCCGCGCGTGGGCGTCGATGCGACGGCGCTCGCGCTGCGTGGCGGCGCGATGGTCGGGCTCGGGTTGCTGAATCCGTTTGCCGCGCTCATTCCGCTGATCGCGCCGAGCAACAATCAGCCGCTGCCGTGCGATGCGTTGTTCGCGCAGATGCGCCAGCACCCCGTAGCGCCGCCCCCGGGACAGAAAATGCATGCGGCGGCGCTCCCGAAGCCCGCCACAGGCACCCCGGCCACGCGCGCGCAACCTTCGGCGCCCACGCCGAAAGCGCCGCAAACGGGGCCGTCGAATCTCTACCGGGGAAGCTGACGAGAAATGCGTCGGGTGACCTGCACCCGGCGCACCGACTGAAGATGGCGTAGCTCGGCTAGCGCAGCGAACGTGGTGCGGTGTCGCCGGCCGCATCCTGGCGACGCGTGACGCGCCGCGAGGAGGTCATGGCCGGACGCGTCGCCCCGAACTCGGGCAGGATCCGCCCGCGCGCGCGGCTCGCGAAGACGAGAAAGCCGAAGCCGTCCGCCTCATACCAGTACCCGCCGTTTTCGAGGCCTTCGATCGGCTGCTCGAGCGCGTGAGCGATCGATTCGATGCAGCGCTTGCGCAACTCGCTCGTGCCCGGATAAGGCGGCTGTGCACCGCGCACGCTGCACAGGAGCACATCGAGCCCAGGCAGGATATGCGCATAGAGGACAGGTTCGTCCTGCGCGCGCGCCCGCGCGATCTTGGTATCGAGTTGGCCGAACGGTTTGAAGTGGCTCAGCACGGCGAGAAACGACTCGTCGCCGTCGGCCTTGATGCGTTTGCGCTTTTTCGGGAAGGACATAAAAATTCGCCTGAAAAAGGTGGATTGCAAAACACGCAGCGTTCCCATGCGACCACTCCCGGACTGGTGCGCCGCACGTCGATCCTTTATAGCACACGGATTTGCAGGGTTCACGAGGATAGAGATGGGGACGGTCCGCCGAGACGGCGTGCGGGTCGACTTGTGCGATCCGCCCATAATGCCCCTGTCCAAACCCTCACTGCGTCAGCAAACGCCATGCCGGATCGCACGTCGCGCTCATGTAGATATCCCGGCGCTCTCTCGCTTGTCTCCGGTCTCAATAATAGACCTGAGTGTGCGCGCAGTGTGGCGAATTGCCGCAAAAAAGCGGGTTTTCCACGAGGCAGCGTGCGTGATGTCACATACATTGTCATCCTGAAATTTCACGCCGATAATGTTGCGGTCCTGGTGCCTGCGGCCGACACGCGTCGCGCGGGCGGACGCGGCGCGAGACACGGCACAAGGCACGACGCGCTGCCTAGACCCGCCACTGAACCAGACCGACATGAAACTCTTCGCCAAGGGGCTCCTGCTGATCGCGATTCCGAGCGCCGTCGAACTGGCGCTGCTCGGCGTCGTGTTCGATACCCAGGGAGAGGCCGCGCTCGCGGCAAGGCGCGCCGAGAACAGCCAGCAGATCCTCTGGCAAGCTTCGAGCGTCGCCGATCCGCTGTTGCGCGAGGCTGCGCGCGTGCGCACCGGCATCGTGCTCGAAGACCCTTCCTTCATCGACCGCCACGCTGTCTGGACCGAGTTTTCCGATCGCATCACGCTGCTCGCGCGCATGGTCGCCGACAATCCAGCGCAACTCGCGCGCGTGGAGCACATGCGCGCCGCCGCTTACGCATGGCGCAAGCAGGCGAGCGATATCGCCGATGCGCTGCGCATGGGCCACGGCACGCCGTTCGCGCGTGCGGCCGGTGGCGGCTTGCCGGCCGAGATCGAGACGGTGCGCGAGGTGCTGGGCGATTTCATCGCGGAGGAAACCCGGCTCGACGAGGCCCGCGCTGCCATGCTGCGCATTTCGCGCGAGCGCCAGCAGTACGCGCTCATTTTCGCGGTCGTGGGCTCGATGCTGATCTGGGCGTTCACGGCGGTGGCGTTCGCACGCAATGTGGGCGTGCGTCTTGCCGCGCTCAGCGCGAACGCCGAGCGTCTGGGCGAGGGAGCGGCGCTCGCGCCGTCGCTTTCGGGCAACGACGAAATCGCCGCGCTCGATGCCGTGCTGCACCAGACGAGCGCACGGCTACTCGACGCCGATCGCGAACAGGCTGCACTCAAGGCGCAGCTGCAGGCGCGCGCCGCGGATCTCGCGGGCGCCAACGAGCATCTGCGCCAGGAGACTCAGGACAACGAGATGTTCATCTACAGCGTCTCGCACGATCTACGCTCGCCGCTCGTGAATCTCCAGGGTTTTTCGAAGGAACTGGAGGTATCCTGCGGCGACCTGCGCGCGCGGATAAACGCGGCGGGCTTGCCTGAGCACGAGCACCGCGCGATGGCCGAACTGCTCGACGGCGAAGTCGACGAATCGCTGCAATTCCTGCGCCTCGCGGTCTCGCGCGCGGCGGCCATCATCGACGCGTTGCTGCGCATTTCACGGGCGGGGCGGCTCGAGTACCGCTGGCAGCGCGTGAGCGTCGCGCGGGTGGTCGAGCGCGTGCTGGGCGGCCTCGCCGGCGAACTCGCGCATGCCGCGCGCATCGACGTGCGCGACCTGCCGCCCGCGTGGGGCGATCCGGCCGCGCTCGAGCAGATATTCGGCAACCTTATCGACAATGCGCTGCGGCATCTCGATCCGCGGCGGCCGGGCCACATCGAAATCGGCGCGCTCAAGGCGGACAGCGACGTGGGCGATCAAATCGTCGGTGATTCTGCCAGGGAAGTTGGCAAGGAAGCGGACAGCGAGGCAGCCGGGCATACACGCACTTACTATGTGCGCGACAATGGTGTAGGAATCGCGCAGGCGTACCTGCCGAAGCTCTTCCGTGCCTTCCAGCGGCTGCACGGCGGTGAATCGGCCGGGCAGGGCACGGGCCTCGCGCTTGCGAAGCGCATCGCGGAGCGGCACGGCGGGCGCATCTGGGTCGAATCGACCGAGGGCGCAGGCTCGACGTTCTTCGTCGCGCTGCCGGATCAGCCGCTGCGTTCCACCTAGCGGGCATGGCGGCAATCTTTCAACGAGCACCAATAGACAAAGCAGGGTGTGGGAGAGTCGAGATGACTAACGGGGAACAGGTCAGCATCGTACTGATCGAAGACGACGACGGGCACGCCACGCTCGTCGAGCGCAATCTGCGGCGCTCGGGCATTTCGAACGGCTTCCTGCGTTTTCGCGACGGCCAGGAGGCGCTCGATTACTTTTTCGGCGCACCGGGCGCGGATCCGGCCACAGAGGCGATCTATCCGTCGCGCAACCAACTCGCGAATTTCGTCGTGCTGCTCGACCTGCGCATGCCGCGCGTGGATGGCTTCGAAGTGCTGCGGCGGTTGAAGGCGGAGCCCACCACGGCTTCGGTGCCGGTGATCGTGCTCACGACGACCGACGACCCGCGCGAGATCGAGCGTTGCTACGAGCTCGGCTGCAACGTCTACATCACGAAACCGGTCGAATATGACGCGTTTATCGAGGCCGTGCGGCGTCTCGGCTTTTTCCTCCAGGTCGTCAAGTTGCCGCCGGGGCAGCGCTTCATCCAGCCTTGATCCGCTGGAACCGGCTCGCGCATCACGCATGGAATCATCACGCATTGGCAAACGGCCGCAAGCCAGGCCCGTGCCCCAAGGGACGCTTTGCGCATGACTGAGGAATCCACGATGCTGGCTGGCGCACGCGTGCTCGTCGTCGACGACGACGAAGGCATCCTGCGCCTCGCCCGCAAGTCGCTACTGCGCGCCGGTGCGCGCGTGGACACCTGCACCGGGGTCGGGGAAGCGCGCGCGCTGCTGGCCGTGCAGGCGCCCGATGTGCTCGTGCTCGACTATCAACTCGACGGCGCGGAAACGGGCCTCGACTTCTTCCGCCGGCTGCGTGCAGACGACGTACGCGTGCCCGCCATTCTCGTAACCGGCTTCACCGACGAGTCGCGCGTGATCGCCGCGTTGCGCGCGGGCGTCTCGGATGTTGTGCCGAAGTCGGGCGATTATCTCGACTACCTGCCGGAGGCGGTTGCGCGCGTGCTTTCGCAGGTCGCGCTCCAGCGCGCCTCCGACGAAGCGCTGCTGCTGCGCGATCGCGAGGAGCATTACCGCACGCTCTCCGAGGCCTTGCCGCATCTCGTGCTCACCTGCGGCGCGGACGGCAATTGCGACTTTCTCTCGAAGCAGTGGCTCGACTACACGGGGCTCGACGCGCGCCATTCGCATGGCCTCGCGTGGCTCGACGCCGTGCACCCAGACGATCGCGAAGAAGTTCGCCACACGTGGCTCAAGGCCGTGGGCAGCGGCGCGACCGACTATCGCCACGAACTGCGCATTCGCCGCCACGACGGCGTCTACCGATGGTTCGATGTCCGAATCGTTGCGATGCGCGACCCGCGCGGCGGCGTGAACCAATGGTTCGGCAGTTGCACCGACATCGACTCGCAACGCGAAGCGACCGAGGAGCGCGAACGCTTGCTCGCCTCCGAACAGGCTGCGCGGCAAATCGCCGAAGAGGCCAACCGCGCAAAAGACCGCTTCCTCGCCATGCTTTCGCACGAGTTGCGCACGCCGCTCACGCCGGTGCTCGCGGGCACGCGGCTACTCGAACAGATCCCCGGGCTGCCCGAGGCGGCTCGCGCGGGCGTGCTGATGATCCGCCGCAACATCGAGCTCGAAGCGCGTCTCATCGATGACCTGCTCGATCTCACGCGCGTGGCCAACGGCAAGCTGAGCCTCGCACTCGAAACGGTCGACGTGCACGAGGTGATCGAGGCAGTACTCGAGCTTTTTCACAGCGAAATCCAGATCAAGCAGCAGGACGTGCACGTCGATCTGCGTGCACAGCAGCACTACGTGCGCGGCGACCGAGCGCGCCTGCAGCAGATGCTGTGGAATCTCGTGCGCAACGCCGCGAAGTTCACGCCCGACGGCGGCCATATCTACGTGCGTACGCGCGACGAGCGCATGCACGTGGAGATCGAGGTGGAGGACACCGGCATTGGCATTGCGCCCGAGCAGATCGGCAAGCTGTTTCATGCATTCGAGCAGGGCAGCCACAACCTCACTCGCCAGTTCGGCGGGCTCGGCCTCGGGCTTGCCGTGACCCGTGCGCTGACCGAGGCGCATGGCGGGCGCGTGAGCGCGAAGAGCCCGGGCGCCCATTGCGGCGCCACCTTTACGATCGTCCTGCCGACCGCGGCGCCGGGCGAGGGCGCCACGGCGATTGCCGAGTTGCGCGGGCCGCAGCGCGCCGGCGCGTTGAATATTCTTTTGATCGAGGATCACGAGGACACGGCCGAGGTGATGTCGCAACTGATGCGCGCGGGCGGCCATGAGGTGGCGGTGGCGGGCAGCGTCGCCGGTGCGCTCGCGCTGACGGCAAGTGCGCGCTTCGACCTCGTGGTGAGCGACATTGGCCTGCCGGACGGATCGGGCATCGACTTCATCCGCGCGTTCCGTACGCATTCATCGGCGCCCGCCATCGCGCTCACCGGCTTCGGCACCGACGATGACGTGCGCCGCAGTGTCGAAGCGGGTTTCACCGCGCATCTCACGAAGCCGGTCAACTACGAGCATCTCGAACGGCTGATCGAAGAAGCCGCGGCCGCACACGCGACGCCTGCCAGTCCTGAATCGGCCCGGCCCGCGCGCTGAGCGCCGGCCTGTCACACCCCGGCGCAAAAAAGCCCGCGCGGCCTCGTGAGCTGCACCCCAAAAGTTGGATCGGTGTCCAACTTACGGGGTGCAGTTCATGCAGCGGCGCGGGCTGATGCCGGGGGCGCAATGTTCAGCGCGGACTTTCCTTCAGCGAATCGCGGATCTCACGCAGCAGCAGCACATCTTCGGGCGTGGGCGGCGGCGCGGCGGGCGCGGCTTCAGCCGGCGTGCGCAGCTTGTTGATGAACTTCACCATCAGAAAGATGATGAACGCGAGGATGACGAAGTTGATCACTGCCGTGATGAACGAGCCATAGCCGAATACGGCCACGCCCGCTGTCTGCAGATCCTTGTACGAATCGGGGTTGCCTTTATAGGTGCCGGGAATGTGCCCGAGCCGGACGAACAAGTTCGAGAAGTCGAGGCCGCCTGTGACCACGCCGATGACCGGCATGATGAGGTCCTTCACGACCGAGTTGACGATGCTCGAAAACGCACCGCCAATAATCACACCGACCGCGAGATCCATCACATTGCCTTTGACGGCGAATTCCTTGAACTCCTTGATCATGCTCATGAGCGGGCTCTCCATGATTGGCGCGGTACAAGCCTGGGGGTCAAAACGACGTATTCGCGCAATGATAACGAAGGCACCCGTATCGCGGTAGCAGTTTGACATTGCCTGATGTTTCCACGGGCGCTCGACGAAGTCCCGGCATGCGCATGCTGCGTGCCCGTCGCGCGTGCCTCGTCCTCAGCGCGCGAGTGAGATCTGCTCGTGGAAGGTCGCGGGGTCGGTGTTGGTGCCGCACAGGAGCACGCCCACACGCTTGCCTTGCAGCGTGTCGCGCAGCGGCCCGAGGAGTCCCGCCGTGGCCGCGGCGCAGGCCGGTTCGACAGCGAGCTTGAGTTGCGAGAAGAGCACACGCATCGCGCTGCGCAAGGCGTCATCGGAAACGGTGACGATGCGCTCCATATGGCGGCGGCACAGCGTATAGCTGTATTGCTCCGTGTGCGGAGACATCAGCGAGTCGGCGATCGAGTGCATATGGGTCATGCGCACCGTGTGGTTCGCGGCGAAGCTGCGGTTCATCACGTCCGAACCTTCGGGTTCGACGCCGTACACGCGTACGCGCGGATTGGCGAGGCGCAGCGCCGTGGAGACGCCCGCCGCGAGCCCGCCGCCGCCAACCGGCACGATCACCGCGTCGAGGTCGGGCGCCTGGGTGGCCCATTCGTAGCCGAGCGTCGCCGTGCCCAGCACCGTGCGATAGCCGTTGAACGGATGCACGAAGTAGCGGCCCTCGTCGGTCTCGATGCGTCGCACGATGTCGAAGGCCTCGGTGCTGTTGTCGGCCACGACGATCTCCGCGCCGAAGCGTCGGCATTGCTCGATGCGCGCCTCGCTCGCGGTGCGAAAGAGCACGACCTTCGCGCTGATGCCCAGGCGCATGGCCGCATACGCGACCGCGATTGCGTGATTGCCCCCCGAGACGCAGGTGACGCCCGCACCGCGCTGCGCGGCGTCGAGCGCGAGCAGATGCGTGAATGCGCCGCGCACCTTGAAGCTGCCGCTCGATTGCAGCAGCTCGAACTTGAAGTTCACGAGCGTGTCTTCGAGCGTGGACAGATCATGGCGGTCGAACACCGGCGTGCGCAGCACCCACGGCGCCAGCGCGAAATGCTGCGAGGCGATGTCGTCGAGGGTGGGGATCGCCTCACCGTCGATCGTGTGGTCGGTGGGCAGTGGCGCGGCGGTGGACATGATGATGCGCGTCCGGTTTCGTCACTTTGCCAGGGCTTCGACGGACATGCCGTGCACGAGCTTGCGCAGAAAACCTTCGCAGGCCGCGAGCTGTTCGAGCGACACATATTCGTTGGGCTTGTGCGCCTGCTGGATGTCGCCGGGCCCGCACACCACGCTCGGAATACCCGCGCGCGCGAAGAGGCCTGCCTCGGTGCCGTAGGCCACCTTGCGTTGCGCCTGGTCGGCGGTGAGCGCGCGCACGAGTTGCGTGATCGCGGCTTGCTCCGTGGCGTCGAGGCCCGGCGCCCCCGCGATCTTCGTGAACTCGATCGCGCCCGACTGCTGTTCGCGCTGCATCTTCGGCACGAGCGTCTCGCGCGCGTACTGCTCGATGCGCGCGAAGATCACGTCGGGGTCGAGCGTCGGCAGATTGCGGAACTCGAACGCGAAGCGGCATTCGGCCGGCACCGTGTTGATGGCGTTGCCGCCTTCGATCGTGCTGGTTTGCGCGGTCGTGAACGGCACGTCGTAGAACTCGTCGAACGGGCCGTTCGCGCGGAACTCGTCGGCCATATCGCGGATGTAGCAGATGAGACGCGCCGCGTACTCGATCGCGTTCAGGCCGCGCGGCGTGAGCGACGAATGCGCGGCGTGGCCGCGCACGCAGCACTGATACGCGTTGAGCCCCTTGTGCGCCACGATGGGGCGCATGCTCGTGGGCTCGCCCACGATGCAGCCTTCGGGTTTCACGCCGCGCTTCACGAGTTCTTCGAGCATGAGCGGCGCGCCTACGCAGCCCACTTCCTCGTCGAAGGAGAGCGCCAGGTGCAGCGGCTTTGCGAGCTTCATCTGCTGGAACTCGGGCACGAGCGCGAGCGCCGCGCCGATGAAGCCTTTCATGTCGCAGGTGCCGCGGCCATAGAGCAGGCCCTCGCGGATCTCGGGCTTGAACGGGTCGCTGTCCCACTTCTGGCCGTCCACGGGCACCACGTCGGTGTGGCCCGAGAGCACGATGCCGCCGTTCGTCGAGCCGTCGTGCGCGGGCAGCGTGGCGAACAGGTTGGCCCACTTGCCGTCGCGGCCATAGGTGAGCGTCGATTCGATGCCGCGCGCGCGAAGGTCGTCGCGCACGATCTCGATCAGGCCGAGATTCGGATGACGGCTGACCGTATCCATCGAGACGAGGCGGGTGACCCAGGGGAGCGAGGCGGGAAGGGAAGCGGACTGCGGGGACGACTGCGCTGATGCAGCGGCATGCGACATGTTGGACTCCAGCTTGCTTGTGTTCTTCATCTTACCCAAAAAGAATCACGCAAGCCAAAGCCCAATGCCCAACGCGCCGGCGCACACCATGCTGCATTGCGTTCGCGGGCGATGACGCGCCGCAACATCGCCCGCGCGTCTGCCGTTGCGCGCGGGCTCCGAAGGCCTGTAGCGGCTCAGCGCGTAGCGCCCGCGCGCGTCGGCGCGCCAAGCGCGCGCAGCGTCTCCTTCACGGTGGCCACGCGCACGGCGAGGTCGGGGCTGCGCGTTTCGATGCGCAGCTTGTCCTGGCCCGCGAGCTTGATGTGCTTGTGCTTCTGCACCATCTCGATGATGCGCATGGCGTCCACGGGCGGGTTCGGCACGAACTGCAAACCGATCACGGCGTCGCCCGCGTCGATCTTCGTGATGCCGAGCGGCTTGGCGGCCAGGCGCAGACGATGTGTTTCGATCAGCGCATGCGCTTGCGGCGGCATCTTGCCGAAGCGGTCGATCAGCTCCTCCTGGATGCCGTCGATCGAATCGTCGTGCTCGCAGTTCGCGAGCCGCTTGTAGAGCGACAGGCGCTCCTGCACGTCGCCGCAGTAGTCGGCGGGCAGGATCGCGGGCGCGTGCAGATTGATCTCCGTGGTCGCGGCGAGCGGCGCGTTGAGGTCGGGCTCGCGGCCGTCCTTGAGCGCCTTCACGGCGTCGTTGAGCATGTCGGTGTAGAGCTGGAAGCCGATCTCCTGGATCTCGCCCGACTGCTTGTCGCCGAGCACTTCGCCCGTGCCGCGAATCTCGAGGTCGTGCATCGCCAGATAAAAGCCCGAGCCCAGTTCCTCCATCTGCTGGATCGCTTCGAGACGGCGCTGCGCCTGTTTCGTGAGGCCTTGCGGATCGTGCACGAGCAGATATGCGTACGCCTGGTGGTGCGAGCGGCCCACGCGCCCGCGCAACTGGTGCAGCTGCGCGAGGCCGAACTTGTCGGAGCGGTGGATGAGGATCGTGTTGGCGCTCGGCACGTCGATGCCGGTCTCGATGATCGTGGTACAGAGCAGCACGTTCGCGCGCTGCGCCACGAAGTCGCGCATCACGGTCTCGAGCTCGCGCTCGTGCATCTGGCCGTGCGCCACGACGATGCGCGCCTCGGGCACGAGGGCTTCGAGCATCGCGCGGCGGTTCTCGATCGTCTCTACTTCGTTGTGCAGGAAATAGACCTGGCCGCCGCGCTTGAGCTCGCGCAGCATCGCCTCGCGAATCACGCTGTCTTCTTCGCGGCGAACGAAGGTCTTGATCGCGAGGCGCTTTTGCGGCGCCGTGGCGATGACCGAGAAGTCGCGCAGGCCTTCGAGCGCCATGCCGAGCGTGCGCGGGATCGGCGTGGCCGTGAGCGTGAGCACGTCGACCTCGGCGCGCAGCGCCTTGAGCGCTTCTTTCTGGCGCACGCCGAAGCGGTGCTCCTCGTCGATGATCACGAGGCCGAGGCGCTTGAACTGCACGTCGGAGGAGAGCAGCTTGTGCGTGCCGATCACGATGTCGACGCTGCCGTCGTTGATCTGCTGGATCGCGCCGCTCACTTCCTTCGCGGACTTGAAGCGCGAGAGCTCGGCAATGCGCACGGGCCAGTCGGCGAAGCGGTCCGTGAAAGTTTGCGTGTGCTGCTCGGCGAGTAGCGTGGTGGGCGAGAGGATCGCCACCTGCTTGCCGCCCATCACGGCGATGAAGGCCGCGCGCAGCGCCACCTCGGTCTTGCCGAAGCCCACGTCGCCGCACACGAGGCGGTCCATCGGCTTGCCGCTTGTCATGTCGCCGATCACGGCGGCGATCGCCGCCGCCTGGTCGGGCGTCTCCTCGAAACCGAAGCTCTCCGCGAACTTCACGTAGTCGCGCGGATCGAGCTTGAACGCATGGCCCTCGCGCGCGGCGCGCCGTGCGTAGAGATTCAGCAGCTCGGCGGCCGTGTCGCGGATCTGCTGCGCGGCCTTGCGGCGCGCCTTTTCCCACTGGCCCGAGCCGAGCGCGTGCAGCGGCGCGCTATCGGGGTCGGCGCCGCTGTAGCGCGAGATCACGTGCAGTTGCGAAACCGGCACGTAGAGCTTGCTGCCATTCGCGTATTCGAGGTGCAGGAACTCGGTGTCGCCTTCGCCGAGATCCATCGTCACGAGCCCGTGGTAGCGGCCGATGCCGTGTTGCGCATGCACCACCGGGTCGCCCACCTTGAGCTCGGAGAGGTCGCGCACCATCGAATCGACGTTGCTCGCCTGCTCCTGGCGGCGGCGTCCGGCGCGGCGCGCGAGCGGCCCGTAGAGCTCGGTTTCGGTGATGACCGCGAGCTCCTCGCCTGGCAGCGCGAAGCCCGTGGAGAGGGGCGCGACGCCCAGCACAAAACGCTCGTCGCCGGTGAGCCAGTCTTCGTAGCTGTCGGCGGAGGCGGGGCGCAGATGGTTGTCGGCGAGCAGTTGCGCGATGGTCTCGCGCCGGCCCGCGGACTCCACCGCGAACAGCACGCGGTTCTTCGTCGAGTCGAGGTAGGTGCGCAGCGAAGCGAGCGGGTCGTCGGCGTGGCGGTCGATCGCGAGGTTCGGCAGCGCCGTGGCCCAGCCGCCCGCGCTCGCGGCTGGCAGCACGAGGCGCGCGAACGGCTTGGCGAGCGTGAAGAAGTCCTCGTCGGTCAGGAAGAGGTGCTGCGGCTCGAGGATCGGCCGCTCGCGGTCGTGCGAGAGGAAGCTGTGGCGCTGCTTCGTGTCGTTGGTGAAGCGGCGGATCGAAGCGTCGAGGTCGCCCGAGAACACCAGCTGGGCGTTGTCGGGCAGATAGTGGAACAGCGTTGCCGTTTCCACGAAAAAGAGCGGCAGATAGTATTCGATGCCCGCCGAGGGCACGCCATTGCCGATGTCCTTGTAGATCGTCGCGCGGCTCGGGTCGCCTTCGAACACTTCGCGCCAGCGGCTGCGAAATGCCGTGCGCGACGCTTCGTCGAACGGGAACTCGCGGCCCGGCAAGAGGCGCACGTCCTTCACCGGGTAGAGACTGCGCTGGCTGTCCGGATCGAACGCGCGGATCGAATCGACCTGATCGTCGAAGAGATCGATGCGGTAGGGCAGCGGCGAACCCATCGGGAAGAGGTCGATCAGCGAGCCGCGCACGCAGTATTCGCCCGGGCGCACCACCTGGCTCACGTGCTCGTAGCCCGCCAGCGTGAGCTGGGATTTGAGCTTCGCCTCGTCGAGGCGCTCGCCCTGCGAGAACGAGAACGTATAGGCCGCGAGGAACGAGGCTGGCGGCATGCGGTAGAGCGCCGTGGTGGCCGGCACGATGAGGACGTCGCAGCGGCCTTCGCCCAGGTCGTGCAGCGTGGCGAGCCGCTCGGAGACGAGATCCTGGTGCGGCGAGAACGTGTCGTACGGCAGCGTTTCCCAGTCGGGCAGCAGGCGCACACGCGCCTCGGGCGCGAAGAACGGGATTTCCTGGGCGAGCCGCTGCGCGTCCACGGCGCTCGCGCAGATCACGGCGAGAAGCGGCGCAGCAGCGGCACTGGCGCGCGCCGCCTCGCGGTAGCGGGCGATCAGGAGCGCATCGGACGAGCCGTGCGTACCGTCGAACGCGTAGCGCTGCCCCGCCTTGACGACGGTGACGGGAGACGGAGACCGGAACGGTGACTGCGGGGAAGCGGCGATATCGGACATAGGCAACAGGGTGGCCGACGCTTGTGTCGGTAGGGTGGCCGTGAATGCTGGCAGTCTCCGGCTGGCAGATTCAGGCCAGGCTCAACGCCAGAATTTGGGGGCCGGGTTCGGGCCTTCAAATGCAAAACCATGCGCGTGGCCGCACTGGCCGGGCCTGGGCGGTCATTCGAAAAGCGCCACGCAGCCGCGTGAGGCGGGCGGGCAGGCGCCATTCGGGCGACCGGCGCGGGCGCGCGCCGCGGCTCGAACTCTTGCGAATGCGGCGCGTTTTGCGGGCGTCCGGCGTGCGGATAAGGGACCTATTATAAAATCCGTCCTTTACTTTGACTCATGCGGCTTGCGACATCGTGACTTCACGCCTTTTTGCCCTGATTCCGTGCGCCGGCACCGGCAGCCGTTCAGGGTCGGCCATGCCGAAACAATATCGAATCGTAGCCGGTCGTGACCTCCTGCACTATACGCTCGCCGCTTTCGACGCCTGCAACGAGTTCGCGCAGACGCTCGTGGTGATTTCCCCCGACGATAACCACTTCGACGCGCGCCGCTTCGGCGGCCTGCGCTTCGCGGTGCGTCGCTGCGGCGGCGCTTCGCGCCAGGCCTCGGTCTACAACGGCCTCGCCGCGCTCGCGGAATTCGGTGCGCGCGACGACGACTGGGTGCTCGTGCACGACGCGGCACGCCCCGGCATTACGCCCGCGCTGATCCGCACGCTCGTCGAGGCGCTCAGGGACGACCCCGTGGGCGGGATCATGGCGCTGCCCGTGGCGGACACGCTCAAGCGCGTCGCGCCAAAAGACGACGCCGCACCCGTCGCGCGCATCGCTCGCACCGAGGCGCGCGACGGTCTCTGGCAGGCGCAGACGCCGCAGATGTTCCGCATCGGCATGCTGCGCAGCGCCATCGAACGCGCGCAACAGGACGGCCACGACCTCACCGACGAAGCCAGCGCGATCGAGTGGCTCGGCCACGCGCCGCGTCTCGTGCAGGGGAGCCTGCGCAACTTCAAGGTGACGTACCCCGAGGACTTCGCGCTCGCCGAGGCGATCCTCAGCCGGCCCGCTGAATAAGCGCTCCGGGCACGCCTGGCAGATGACGCGTCCCGCAACCCCTCAACCCGGAACCCCACACATGGACATCAGAATCGGACAAGGCTACGACGTGCACGCGCTCGTGCCCGGACGCCCGCTCGTGATCGGCGGCGTGACGGTGCCCTACGATCGCGGCCTGCTCGGCCACTCGGACGCAGACGTGCTGCTGCACGCCATCACCGACGCGCTGTTCGGCGCCGCTGCGCTAGGCGACATCGGCCGCCATTTCCCCGACACCGACAAGCAGTTCTATGGCGCCGACAGCCGCGTGCTGCTGCGCGAATGCCTGCGCCGCGTGCAGGAGGCGGGCTTCACGCTCATCAACGTCGATACCACGGTGATCGCGCAGGCGCCCAAGCTCGCGCCCCACATCGAGGCGATGCGCAAGACGATCGCCGAAGACCTGAACCTGCCGATCGATCGCGTCAACGTGAAGGCGAAAACGAACGAGAAGCTCGGCTATCTCGGCCGCGGCGAGGGCATCGAAGCGCAGGCCGCCGTGCTGATCATGCGCGCTTGACGGGCTTCCGAGCCTCGCATTTCCGGGGCTGGCCAGCGGGAGCAGGGCGCGTGCCCACTCGCGGCATCGCGGCGATGGTTGCACTTGCAATCGTCGCCGCGGCTTTTCTTGCCGATTAATTTCCGTTTTTTTCGTCCCATACTGAGCCGGTAACGGAAGTGGGGAGGGCAATGGCGGCAGTTGAAAGACGCGTGAAAGGCCTGGACGGCATGCGCTCGCTCGCGGTGGTGCTAGTGTTCCTCTCGCACAAGGCCCACGTCGACATGGTCGATGCGGGCAAGATTGGCGTCTGGCTGTTCTTTCTGATCAGCGGCTATCTCATCGTCGGCGATTTGCATCGTAGCCGGCTGCGCTTCGAGCAGCACGGCGCGCGCACGGCTGCGCTACTGTACGTCTTCTTCATGAAGCGCGCGTTGCGCATCTTGCCCGTGTATTACCTCCTGCTCGTCGCGCTCACCATCGCGCACGCGAGCTTCTATCAGCGCGATGTCGAGCTTGGCCTCGCCTGGCATTTCGCATTCCTCTCCAATTACTGGATCGGCGTGGTGCACGACGGCTGGCCCGGCACTGTCTCGCACTTCTGGAGCCTCGCGGTCGAACAGCAGTTCTATCTGGTCGCGCCGTTCGCACTGCTGTTCACGTGCGCCTCGCGCCATCTCACGTTATGCGCGGTGGTGATCGCGGCTGCCGCGCTCGCCCATCTCGCGCTTTATCGGGAAGGAGCGAGCGCGCCGCTCATCTATGCGTTTTCGCCCTGGAATTTCGCCATGCTCGCGTTGGGCGGCGCGCTGGCGATCGGCGGCGAGCGCGTGCCGTTGCCGGCAGGGGCGGCGGGCCTCGTATGGTTCGCCGGGGCCTGGGCGGCCATCGCCGGCTTCGCGCTGGCGCATGCCGATTGCACGTGCAGCCTGCCGGGCGCGGTGCAAGCGAGCGCGGTGTTGCCCGGCTTTTTCGACATCGGACTCGCGCTCTCGCTCGGCGCGCTGTTCCTGTGGCTCGTGCGTCGCCAGGACAGCGCGTTCGTTGCGGCGCTCGAAGTGCGTCCGCTCGCGCATCTCGGCACCATCAGCTATGGCTTCTATCTGTTCCACAACCTCGTGCCGTCGCGCCTCGGCGTGGCGCCTGGGCTCTATGCGCGGCTGCAAGTGCCCGATGCCGCGCAGCCTGTCCTCGCGCTCGCGCTGCAGTTCGCATTGGCCGTGCTGCTTGCCCATCTGTCGTGGCAGGTGCTGGAAAAGCGCGTGCTCGAATGGAAGCGGCCGCTCGAAACGGCGATCCGCAACCGCCTGCCCGCACGCGCGGCGGCAAGCCAGACGTGACGCACGACGCAGCGTCGCGACAAGCGTCGCCCTCTGGCAACGCCCTAAAGCGTCGCGCCGCCAATCTCGCGGCCGCTCGGGCACAACTCCCCGGTCTGCAGGCCATCGAGCACGCGTAGCACTTCCTCGGCGCTGCGCCCGACGTTCAGATTGTTCACCGTGACATGCTGGATCGTGTTGTCGGGATCGACGATGAACGTCGCGCGCAACGCGACGCCGGCCTCCTGGTCGCGTATGCCGAGCTGGTCGATGAGCTCGCCCTTCACGTCGCCGAACGAAAGATGGTTGAGGCGGTCGAGTTCCTTGTCTTCGCGCCGCCAGGCGAGCTTCACGTACTCGTTGTCGCAACTGCCACCCAGCACGACCGTTTCCCGATCGTCGAATTCCTTGATCAGGCGGGCGAAAGCAATGATCTCGGTCGGGCAGACGAGCGTGAAATCCTTCGGGTAGAAATAGAGAACCTTCCACTTGCCCGGGAAGGATTGCTCGGTGATTTCGACGAATGCGGTTTCGCCGTTTTCTTCGGGATGGTTGAAGCCAGGCTTCGCGGCTGTGACGGTGAAGGCTTCGAGTTTGTCGCCGACGGTTTTCATGGCGCAGTTCCTCAGGCGAGAGGCGGGCCGGTCGGCCCGTTTCGACGGCGCATGCGTGCGCGTCCCCATGAACGCGATTGTGGCAGGTGCGCCCGGTGCGCGCCGTGAGCATGCGCCGCGGCGGCGGCGCATTGAATCCGGGTTGGGCTCAGGCGCCTTTGGCGAGCGGGAATTCGATCGTCACTTCTAGCCCCGGGCCGGGCAGGCGGTTGCGCAGCCGCAGCGCGCCGCGATAGCGGCCCACGAGCCGCTGCACGATGGCCATGCCGAGGCCGGTGCCGTTCGCCTGAGTGCGGGCGGTATCGACGCGGTAGAACGGGCGCGTGACGAGCGAGAGCTGATCTTCGGGAATGCCGGGGCCTTCGTCGACTACCGAAAGCTCGACACGCGAATGCGAGACGCGCGTTTCGAGCATGATGTGCGGAATGCCATCTGTTTCGCTTGCGCCATATTTGCGCGCGTTTTCGATCAGGTTGCCCACCACGCGGCGCATGTCGGTGTCGTCGGCCTCGATGAGGGCCGAGGGCGCGAGCCGTGTGATCAGACGCACGCCATCTTCGCTCGCCATGCGCGCGGCCATCTCGCCGGCGATGACCGACAGATCGACGCGCTCGGGCATGCGCTGCACGGGGCGCGCGTAATCGAGGAAGCGGCCGATGATCAAATCCATCTGCTCGATGTCGTCGATCATGGCGTCCTTGGTCGCCTGATCGGACGGACTCATCTCCGTTTCGAGCCGCAGGCGCGCGAGCGGCGTGCGCAGGTCGTGCGAAATGCCCGCGAGCATGAGCGCGCGGTCGGCTTCCAGCTGCTCGAGGTCGCGCACCATCTGGTTGAACGAGCGATTGGTTTCGGCCGCCACGCCCATGCCGCTTTCGGGCAGCGGCGCGGGCGACTGGCCGGAGCCCAGCATGCGCGCCGACATGGCGAGCCGCGCGAACGGCCGGTTCACGAGACTCGTGATGAAGGCCGCGCCGAACAGCGAGAGCGCGAGCGCCGAAATACCCCAGCCGACCCACTGCAGACCCGTGACGTTGTCGAGCTGGTCGCGGTCGAGCGCGACCCAGTAGTCGTCGTCGTCGATCTTGAAGCTGATCCACACGCCAGGAATGTCGTTGACGGACTGCGCGATCACGGTGTCGTCGCCAAGGCGCCCGCGAATGTCATGCTCGATCAGGCGATTGAGCGACTCGTCGGGCTGCAGCTTGTACTTGTCCGTGGTTTCGCGCGGGTACACGCGCACGCCCTCGTTGCTCTCGAGATCCTGCAAGAGCGCGCGGCGCAGATCGGGATCGGAGTAGAGGAGCGCGGTGCGCGTGAGCTTGACGACCGCGACGAGCTGCAACGCCACGCGCTGCGCGCGCGGCTCGCGCTCGATCACGCGAAAGCTCTGGAACCATGCCGCGAGACTGACCGCGATGAGCAGTGCGATCAGCAGGAAGGTGCGCCAGAACAGGTCGCCGAACGCGAGCGTGAGCAAACGCCGGTCAATCCGCATGGGCCCTTCCCGTCAACAGAGGTAGTGCAGGCAACGCTACGCCATCCATCCAGGGGTCAGGCGGCGCCGTCGGGAATGAATACGTAGCCGAGGCCCCAGACCGTCTGGATGAAGCGCGGGCTGCCCGGATCGGGCTCGATCAGCTTGCGCAGGCGCGAGATCTGCACGTCGAGGCTACGGTCGAACACCTCGTATTCGCGCCCGCGTGCGAGCTCCATGAGCTTTTCGCGCGAGAGCGGCTGGCGTGGATGACGCGCGAACACCTTGAGGACCGAGAATTCGCCCGTGGTGAGCGGAATTTCCTGACCGGCCTTGGTGAGCGTGCGCGTGGCGAGATTCAGCGCGAACTCGCCGAACTCGAATACCTCGGTGGTTTCCGAGGGCGCACCCGGCAATTCAGACGGCGCCTGGCGGCGCAGCACGGCGTGAATACGCGCGACCAGCTCGCGAGGATTGAAGGGCTTGGGCAGGTAATCATCGGCGCCCATTTCGAGGCCGACGATGCGATCCACGTCCTCGCCCTTGGCAGTGAGCATGATGATGGGCGTGCGGTCGTTGCTGCCGCGCAGGCGCCGGCAGATGGACAGGCCGTCTTCGCCGGGCAGCATCAGGTCGAGCACCAGCAGGTCGAAACGTTCGCGCACCCACAGCTTGTTCATGGCGGGCGCGTTTTCGGCTACGTACACGTTGAAGCCCTGTTCGCCGAGGTAGCGGCGCAGCAGGTCCCGAAGCCGGGGATCATCATCGACAACGAGAATTTTGGACGGGTTTTTGGTTTCCATGCCTGGCATCTTAGCGCGATTGGATAGTGATGCGAGTTTGCACCAATTATCGGGTTACAGTCAGTTACAAAATTTACCCGTGCTGTGCCACGGCATCAACCACTGACAGATAGACTATTTTGCGTAAAGCGGCTGTTCGGTAGATACTTCAATCGACTTTATATTCCAGGCCCACGCACAGTTGGGTTCGCACATGTATTCGAGGTAGCCGTTTGCCGCGTCAAGAAGGGAACAAAACGATGGGAGGGGTCAGGCCGACAATGCGCCACACCATGCTTGCACTGGCGCTTGCCGGTGGCGTGGTAGCCGCATTGGAGTCGGCGCCGGTCCGGGCCCAGCCCTCCTCAGACCGGTACGAGGACGCGCAGCCTCCCGCTCGCGGGCCAAACGGTAAATACCCGGCACGGCGCTTTCGCAGCGATTCCCCTCCGCGTCCCGCCTCTGACATCAACCCACGTCCTGCCGTTCCCCCCGATCTCGATCAGCGTCGCCGCGACGGCCATATGACGCCCGAAGAGCGTCGCCTTTTGCGTCAGCATATCGAAGACGCCGTGCGCGAACTGTATAAGCGCTGATATCGGCCGGGTTTCGAATCGCGTTGAAAAATATCGTAGCAATTGCGCGGTCAACATGCGTTCTCGGGCGGCCGTTAAGCCGGTACATTCGTTTGATGCGCCGGCGGTTTCGTCGTGCGCCCATTCATCATGAGCGACTCCAGACGGTCCAGACCGAACGCGATGTCTCGCGCCGCGGCATCGGCATCTGCATCGGCATCGGCATCGGCATCCGGCGATGCTGACAGCGACGGCGATGCCGCGCTACTCGATGCCGACGACGCCCGCCATCTCATCATCCGCACGGGCTTCGCGCCGCGCGCGAGCGAAGTCTCGCCTTATGTGGGACTGACGCGCGCGCAGGCCGTCGCGCGTCTCATCGGCACGGCACGCAATGAGGCACTCACGCCGCTGCCCGCATGGACCGCCGAAGTGCCGCCGAGCCGCGCCCAGCGCCGCGCGTGGACACCCGACGAGCGCCGCGAGGCGCAGCGCCAGCGCGGCGCGCGCTACGACGAGCTGCGCGCGTGGTGGATGCGCGAAATGCTCGACACGCCTGCGCCGCTCACCGAGCGCATGACGCTCTTCTGGCACAACCACTTCGCTTCGGGGCAGGACAAGGTCTACGAGCCGCAGTTGATGGCCGCGCAGAACGTGCTCTTGCGCCGTGACGCGCTGGGCAGTTTCGCGACGCTGCTGCATGCCGTCGCGAAGAATCCGGCGATGCTGCTTTACCTCGATGGGGCGAGCAATCGCAAGGGCAGGCCGAACGAGAATTTCGCACGTGAAGTCATGGAGCTGTTCACGCTCGGCGAAGGGCAGTACACGCAGCGCGACGTTGCCGAAGCCGCGCGCGCGTACACGGGCTGGAGCCTGGATCCCGATACGCTGGGTTTCGTCTGGCGTCCCGACCTGCACGATGACGGCGAAAAGACCGTGCTGGGGCGCAGCGGCGCATTCGGTGGCGACCAGGTGCTCGACATCCTGCTCGAGCAGCCGCAAACTGCGCGTTACGTGGCGGCGAAGCTTTGGCGCGAGTTCGTCTCCGACACGCCCGACGACGCGCAGCTCGCAGTCGTCGCCGAGCGTTTTCGCGCGAGCGGCTACGACAACAAGGCGGCGCTCGGCGCGTTGCTCATGACGCCCGCGTTCTGGGACGAGCGTAATCGCGGCGTGCTCGTGAGTTCGCCAGTGGAGTTCATCGCCGGTACGATACGACGCTTCGACTTGGCTTATGGCGACACGCTGCCGCTCGCGCGCCGATCGGCCGCATTGGGCGAGAACCTGTTCAATCCGCCGAACGTGAAGGGCTGGCCGGGCGGGGCCGCATGGATCAACAGCTCGTCGCTGCTCTCGCGCAAGCAGTTCGTGGAGCAGTTGTTTCGCGCGACGCAAGCGGGACCTTCGCACGCGCGAGGCACCATGACGAAGATCGCGGCGGCGATGCAGCAAGACGCGCAAGACACGCAGAACGCGCCGCGGCGCGACGCATCGCAGGGCGGTTTGCACTTCGATCTGGATGCCTGGCTTTCGCACTTCGGCCTCACCGCCGACGCCACGCCGGGGCTCTCGGCACAGTTGCAGATGCAGCATGCACTGTTGCCGCTCGCTCCCGTCGATGCGATCGCGGCGGGCAGCAGTGCGGGTTCGTATCTCCAGGCACTGCTGACGGATCCTGTGTATCAGTTGAAGTGAAGCGTTGAAATGAACAGCCGAATTCGAGGCGGCAACGTTCGCCGCCGCACAGACGAGCGAGGCAAGACATGAAGCGACGCGAATTTCTTGCCGCCGGCGCAACGGCTGCGGCCGCGGCCACGATGGCCGGCTCGGCGCTCTGGTTGCCGCGCGTGGCGCGCGCGCAAGGTGCGGCGCTCACGCACGCGGGCGGTGCGAACGGCTACGAGAATCTGCTGATTCTCGTCGAGCTCAAAGGAGGCAACGACGGCCTGAATACCGTCGTGCCCTTCGCGGATCCGCTCTACTACAGCTATCGACAGACCATCGGCGTGCCGCGCGGTGACGCGGTGCAACTCGACGAGCGCACGGCGCTGCACCCGGCGCTCGCGCCGCTCATGCCGATGTGGCGCGCGCACGAACTGGCGATCGTTCAGGGCGTGAGCTACGCGCAGCCGAATCTCTCGCACTTTCGCTCGATCGAGATCTGGGACACGGCTTCGCGCTCCGATCAATATTTGCGCGAAGGCTGGCTCACGCGAGCGTTCGCGCACGAGCCGGTGCCGGGCGGTTTCGCCGCCGATGCGCTCGTGCTGGGCAGTGCCGAGATGGGGCCGCTTTCGAATGGCGCGCGCGCCATTGCGCTCGTGAATCCCGCGCAGTTCGCGCGCGCTTCGCGGCTGGTCACGCCGGTCTCGCTCAAGGAGCGCAACCCGGCGCTCGCGCATATTCTCGACGTCGAGAACGACATCGTGCACGCCGCCGATCAATTGCGGCCGCGTACGGGCGACTACGCGCTGAAGACCGCGTTCGCGCCGGGCGCGTTCGGCGCCTCGATCAAGACGGCCATGCAGGCGCTCGCCTCGGCCGACACGCCGCAAGGCGCGCCGATGCCGGGGCGCGGCGTCGCCGCGATTCGTCTGACGCTAAACGGTTTCGACACGCACCAGAACCAGCCGCAGCGTCACGCCGACCTGCTGCGCCAGTTCGCGGCCGGCATGGTGTCGATGCGCTCTGCGCTCGTCGAACTGGGGCGCTGGGACCGCACGCTCATCGTGACGTATGCGGAATTTGGCCGGCGCGTACGCGAGAACCAGAGCCGCGGTACGGATCATGGCACGGCGTCGGCGCATTTCGTCGCGGGTGGGCGAGTGGCGGGTGGGCTTTACGGGCAGGCTCCGCAGCTTGCGCGTCTCGACGGCAACGGCAACTTGCCAGTGGGCGTCGACTTCAGGCAGATCTACGCGACAGTGCTTGGGCCCTGGTGGGGGCTCGACGCGCAGGCCGTGCTGCAGCAGCGCTTCGATCCGTTGCCGCTGTTGCGGGCGTGACGGGATATCGGACCCCACAGGCGTTTCAAGCCACGGTGGCGTCTGCCTCATCGTCGGAATCAGCCGCGCCGGGCGGCGCGCCAGGCGATCCAGAGTTTGCGGATGGGTGTGAGCACGATTTGCTGATGCAGCACCTGGAAGCCCTCGCGCTCGACTTCGTCGAGCAGCGCGAGTGCGAGCGCCGCGAGCGAGCGCAAGGTGCGCTGGTCGCGGCGCGCGGCGGCGGGAATCGCGTCGAGCGCGGCTTGCACCGATTCGCGCGCGCGCGAGGTCTGGAACTGCATCAGCTCCGTGAATTCCGCGCTGTAGCGTCGGTTGATCAGATCGGCGGCGGTGACGTTGTATCGCTGCAGTTCGTCGATGGGGACGTAGATGCGACCGTGCCGCGCATCGTTGCCGATTTCAGGCACGAACTGCGCGAGCATCAGCGCATTGCCGAGCGGCGCGGCCCAGCGCGCGGCGTCGCGGCGGTCCTCGTCGGTGCGAGCGCTTAGTTGCGCGACGATCGAGGCGAACGTACCGCCCACGCCATCCATATAGCGACGCAGGTTCGGCAGGTCGAGATAGCGTGCCTGCTCGAAATCCATTTCAAAGCCCGCGAGCAGCCCCTGCAGATCGGGATAAACGGCGCTCGTGTCGTCGAGATGCTGCGCGAGCGCCTGCGTGACCGGGTGTGAGGGATTGCCCGCGGCGAGCGCGGCCAGTTCCTTTTGCCACCAGGCGAGCTTCGTTCGGCCGACCGTGGGATCGCTCGTTTCCTTCGCGGATTCCTCGAACTCGCGGCGCAACGCGAAGAGGGCCGTGAGAAGGGGTTGGCGCGCGGCGCGGGCCTCGCGCAGCGCATAGTAAGTGCTCGATCCGGGAGGAGCCGCCTTTTCCTGGCAGTAGTCGTCGAAGTTCACGGCGTTCGGAGGGTATGTGGCGATGCCGTTCGCGTGCCGGCCGGAGGCCGCTACGACAGCAGAGCCGCGATTCTAGCATCGGGGCGACTTTCGGCCGGCCCGGGTGGGCTTGCCGGCAGCCCGGCCAAAGCATCGCCGCGCCTGGTTTTCAGGGTGCAGACAAGCGCCGGGCAATCGGTTAGAATCTCGCGCTTGCGCTTTCTTGGCGTGAAGCTGGCTTATAGTAACAAGCGAGTAACAAGCGAGTCAGAAGCGGAAAAAAGCGTGGCTGCAGGCGCGCAAAGCCAGCGCAATGCCAGAAAGCAAGCCGGATTGCGGGCCAGGTGCGACACACCGGCCCGATGTCTCACGAGGACTCGATCAGTCGGCATGTCGCAGAGGGTTGTATCGCACGCGTTATTCGCAGCGGTCCTGCCAGGCGCACGAAGCAAGCGCAAGAATTCGCGTGAGTGGCGAAATTGGTAGACGCACCAGGTTTAGGTCCTGACGCCCGCAAGGGTGTGCCGGTTCGAGTCCGGCCTCACGC
>Ga0335083_10002214_pt1 | contig 25897 bp, 28 predicted proteins | sample Lox_Sample_42_FD_206716 | JGI IMG/M metagenome (GOLD analysis project Ga0335083, IMG submission 206716) | Soil microbial communities from Loxahatchee National Wildlife Refuge, Florida, United States - Lox_Sample_4.2 | ecosystem: Environmental > Terrestrial > Soil > Wetlands | place: USA...
TGACGATGCTCACGGACAGCGAATTGTCGCTCGCCTCGGTGTAGTGCCACGAGCCGCGCGGCACGAACAGCACCGAGCCCGGCTCCATCAGCGCGGTCTCGAAGTGTGCGCCGGTCGGATCGGGGAAGCCGGTGCAAGCCTGCGCATACAGGTCATCGAAAGGAACGGTGTCGGCGACGTATTGGCCGCCCGTGGGGTCGCGAAGTCCGGCCTCCGGCGCGTAGTGAAAGTGCTTCGATCCGGCGAGCTGCACGGAGATGAGGTCGCAGTTGTCGAAGTGGCAGACCAGCCCGCCTTCGCGAGGCGCTGCGAACACCGAGAACATGATCGAATTGGCGTGCAGGCCGAGCTCGCCTTCGAGCTGGCGCAGGAATGCCGGTACGCCCGAAAGCACGCTGGGGAGGTTCAGGAACTGCACCGTAAGCCCCATGTCGAGCAAGCTCACCGCGTTGACGTCGGACACCGTCACCATGCGCTCGGTGCCGCCGTGCGTGAACCTGAGAGGTCCGCTGTAGCGTTGCGCGAGCTCGGCCGCGCTCGCGAGTACCGGGTCGAGCAGCAGGGACGGCAGACGCTCGCGCGGCCCGTGGACCTGCATCGCGCGCGACGGCCAATGCTCGCGCAGGAACGCCTCCGCGGTGCAGGGCGCCATCAGCGCCGTCAGTAGCGGGTAGTCGGACGCGGCCACGCGAAGGCCTTGTTGTGTTCGTGCGCGGATTCTCGGCCAATCCGGATGGAGCCGCAACTAGCACATAAATTCAATGACTTATGCGCACAATTCGCGGCACCTATGGCCCGCATTCGAAATTGCGATTGGCTTCTCCCGGCGGTGATGCCTATCTTGTCGTTGTGCGGCGCAACATAGCCGCGTTGAGACAAGGAGTACGGCAATGCAACGCAAGCAAGCTTTTCGAGTCGTCGACACGATGAACGCAATGGAGCGGACGCGCGCCTCGCGCGAAGCGCAACAAGCCATGCGGCTCGGCCACAGCGTCGACGCGCTCGTGTCGGGCGTACGCAACGCGCTCGCCGACGCCGGGCGCGCGATGACGCTCGTGTACGGCCGCAGCTTCCACTAGGAACTGCGCATACCGGCCGCCCGGAAGGGCGCGCCGAACGCGGAAGGCCAGCCATCGCGCTGGCCTTCTTGCTTTGCTGCGGCATTGACATTTTCGCCGCGCACGCTTTTGATCGGCCCCATGCGAGCGATCGTTCAACGCGCGACGGGGGGTGTCGAGGTGCTCGGCATGGAGGACGTCGCGCGCCCCGCGGTCGGTGCACTCGGCGTGCTCATCCGCATCGGCGCGTGCGGCGTCTGCTTTCACGACATCGTCGTGCGCAACGGGACGATGCGAGCCGGCGTGCGGATGCCGCTCATTCCCGGCCACGAGATCGCCGGCATCGTGGACGAGGTCGGGGCGCACGTGACGTACGTGCGGCCGGGCGATCGTGTGGCGGCCACGCCGCGCTATCACGTCTGCGGCCACTGCCGGCACTGCCGGAGCGGGATCGAGCCTCTATGCGACGCGCGCAAGTTCCTGGGCGACCAGGGCATGGTCGGCGGCTACGCCGAGTACGTCGCCGTCGACGAAAGCTGCGTCGTGCGCATCCCCGATGGCGTAGCGGACGCCCACGCCGCGATCGCCGCGTGCGCGATCGGCACGGCGCTCAACGCCGTTCGCGACGTCGGGCGCGTCACGATCGGCGATCGCGTCCTGGTCACCGGAGCCGGCGGGGGCGTCGGCGTGCATGCGGTGCAGCTCGCCCGGCTGGCGGGCGCCCAGGTCATCGCGCAGACGACGTCGCCCGGCAAGGCCGGGCTTCTCGAGTCGCTGGGCGCGCATGCGACGCTGGTCACCGCGCGCGGCGAGGATTTCTCCGGCCGCGTACGCGATATCACGTCGGGTGACGGCGTCGATGTCGTCGTCGACTGCGTCGGCACCGTCGCCTTCGACGCGATGCGCCGCAGCCTCGCCGGCGGCGGACGCTGGACGCTGGTGGGCCAGCTGACCGGCGACTTCGTGCGGTTCAACCCGGCGCAGCTCTTCCTGCGCGGCCAGTCGATGTTGTCCGTGCACAGCGCGACGCGCCGGCAGCTCGCCGATTGCCTTGCGCTCCTCGCGCGCGGCGATGTGAAGGCCGTCGTGAGCGCGACTCACCCCCTTGCCGACATCCGTCGCGCGCACGAGCGCGTCGAACGCGGCGACGCGACCGGGCGGATCGTGGTCGTGCCCTGACGGCGCCTCAGGACGCGCGGTTGCGCCGCGCAACCCAGTAAACGGCGCCCCGCTCGTCGCCGTAGCGCTCGGCGTGCGGCACGTCCCGCTCCAGCGCGAACTCGTCGCCAGCCCGGAGGTGGCGGACGTCGTCGCCGACCGTCAGCCACATCTCGCCGTCGACAACGAGCGCCCGCAGCGAGAAGGGATGCGTATGCGAGCCGAGCACGGTCGAAGGCGCCCACGTGCGCTCGATGACTTCGTCGAAGCCCTCCGCCAGCGCCTGCGCCTTGAACGCGTCGAAGGTCGGGAGATTCATCGCGACCCTAGGCCGCGCCGAACAGCGCGCGCAGCGCCTCGCCGTAGTCAGGCTCGTGCGCGATCTCCGACACGAGCTCCACGTGACGGACCACGTCGTCCTCGTCGAGCACGACCACCGCGCGAGCGGCCAGTCCCGCAAGCGGGCCGGAGGCGATCTCCACGCCGTAGTTGCGCAGGAATTCTCGGCCGCGCATGGTCGAAAGCGGCACGACGTTCTTCAAGCCCTCCACCGTGCAGAAGCGCTTGCTCGCGAACGGCAGGTCCGCCGAGACGACGAGGACCACGGTGTTGCCGACCTCGCCCGCGTTCTTGTTGAACTTGCGCGTGGACTCCGCGCACACGCTCGTGTCCAGGCTCGGCACGATGTTCAGCACCTTCCGCTTGCCGGGAAAGTCGGTGAGGGTCACGTCCTTGAGATCGCCGTTCACGAGCCGGAACGGCGGGGCCTTCTTGCCCTCCTCCGGCAGCTCCCCGGCGACCTCGACCGGCTTGCCCTGCAATGTCACTTGGCTCATCGCGCGTCCTTCTCGATAGGCGTCACAGCCATGTCCCGCCCTGGCGCTCGTTCGGCACTTGCGTCGCGGGGTCGAATTCGTGGATCCAGTGCAGATGGTGGTACATGCCTTCGTAGGTCCCGAGGCGGGCATTACGCTTATCCGCGGCGGGCCCGTCCGGAAGATGGAGCATGTCGGCGGTGCTGATCGAGGCGTACTGGACCTTGCGCGTGCGGCCGCGGCGAAGCCGCTCGTAGCGGTCCTGCGCCTGGGCATACTCGGCGGGGCTCGTCTCCGCCAGGCAGCGCGCCAGCACGACGACGTCCTCGATCGACTGGTTGGCGCCTTGCCCGTGGTGCGGCACCAGGGCGTGCGCGGCATCGCCGATCAACGTGACACGGCCCTTGCTCCAGCGGCTCAGCGGCGGCCGGTGAAACAGCCCCCAGCGCGGACTGATCGGCACTGCCTCGATCATTTGCGTGATCGCCGGATGCCAGTCCTTGAAGCGCGCGAGCTGCTCACCCTCCTTTGCGGGCATGGTCCATTCCCGCGCCGGCCACGGCGACGGATGGCGCTCGACGAGGAAGAAGTTCTGATCACCGTTGCCGATCGGGTAGTGCAGCAGATGGCCACCCGGTCCCATCCAGAACTGGATCGCGGCCGGATCGGGAAGCTTGTCGAGGAGCTCGGGCGCAACGATGCCGCGGAAGGCCGAGCACCCCGAGTAGAGCGCGTCGTCGTAACCGAGCATCCACTGCCGCACCGTCGAGCGCGCGCCGTCGCCGCCGACGACGAAGTTCGCCTTCGCGGTGCTGCCGTCCTTGAACCGGAGCGTGACCTCGTCGCCTTCGTCCTTGATGTCGACGAGGCGCTTGCTCAAGTGGATCCGCTCCATCCCCAGCGTCTTCGACAGGATCGCCTGCAGATCGGCGCGATGGACTCCCCAATACGGGGCTCCGAACTGCTCGCGATAGCTTGGGTTCCCGCTGTGCTTGCCTATCACCTTGCCGCTGCGGCCGTCACGATAGATGAGCGTGCCGATTTCGAACGCCCGTCCGGCGAACTTGGGCGAAAGCCCGATGCGCTCGTAGAAGCGGGTTGCGTTCGCCGACAGCGCGACCGCGGCGCCCACCTCGCGAAGCTCGTCCGTCTGTTCGTAGATGTCCGCCGTAAGCCCCTGCTCGCGAAGTGCCAGCCCGAGCGTCAAGCCGCCGATGCCGCCACCGACAATCGCGATCTTCCAGTGTTCGTTCGCCACGCCGGCTCCAGGTCGGTCAATACTTGATCATCACGTTGCGCAGTTCGGTGTAGAACTCGAGCGAATGCACGCCGCCCTCGCGGCCGATGCCCGACGCCTTCGATCCGCCGAACGCGGTGCGCAGGTCGCGCAGGAACCAGCTGTTGATCCAGCAAAGGCCCACGTCGATCTGCGTCGCGAGACGGTTCGCGCGGCTCACGTCCTGCGTGTAGATCGAGGTCGCGAGGCCGTACGGCGTGTCGTTCGCCATGCGCACGGCGTCTTCTTCCTTGTCGAAGGGTTGGATGTGGCAGCAGGGGCCGAAGATCTCGTCGCGCACCACGGACGCCGTCTCGGGCAGCCCGGTCCAGATCGTCGGCTGAACCCACGCGCCCGCCCGCAGGTCGCCGGGCATCTCGGGAATGCCGCCGCCCGTGACGACCGTCGCGCCCTCGTCGCGCGCCTTCTTGTAGTAGGAGAGGACTTTCTCGCGATGCTCGTGACTCACGAGCGGCCCGATCTTGGTGGCCGGATCCTCCGGCCGGCCGGGCTTCATCGCTTCAGCCTTCGCCTTCAGCGCCGCGACGAACTTGGCGAAGATCGGCCGCTCCACGTACACGCGCTCCGTGCCGAGGCAGACCTGCCCGCAGTTCTCGAAGCACGACCGGGTGACGGTGTCGACCGCGACGTCGAAGTCGCAGTCGGCGAACACGAGCGCGGCGTTCTTCCCGCCGAGCTCGAGCGACACCGGGCGAATGCCTTCGGCGCCCGCCTTCATGATCGCGGTGCCCGTGCGCGTCTCGCCGGTGAACGTGATGCCGTTCACGCCCGGATGGCTCGTGAGGAACGCGCCGGCGGAGTCAGGGCCGAAGCCGTGCACGACGTTGTACACGCCCTTCGGCACCCCGACCTTGTTCATCACCTCGCCCAGCAGCGTCGCCGTGCTCGGCGTCTCCTCCGACGGCTTGACCACGACGGTGTTGCCGCACGCGAGCGCGGGCCCGACCTTCCACGTCATCAGCAGCAGCGGAAGGTTCCACGGGCACACGACGGCGATGACGCCGCGCGGGGTGCGCACCGTGTAGCTGCGTGCCGTCTTGTTGTCGGGCGTGGTCATCTCGAACGACTCGGTCGACGCGTTCTTGATCGTGTCGGCGAAGATCTTGAAGTTCGCCGCGCCGCGCGGGATGTCGACGTGCGAGGCAAGCGAGTGCGGCTTGCCCGTGTCGGCGACTTCTGCCGCCAGGAAGTCGTCGAAGCGGCGGTTGATCTCGTCGGCCACCGCATCGAGGAGCTTGACCCGCTCGTTGACCGGGAGCCTGCCCCACGGCCCGTGCAACGCCGAGCGGGCGGCCTTCACCGCTGCGTCGACGTCGGGCTTGCCCGCCTCGTAGACGACGCCTATGAGCGAGTTGTCGATGGGCGTGCGCTTCTCGAAGGTCTTGCCGCTCGCGCACTTGACGTACTGCCCGTCGATGAAGTTGAGGATCTCTTTCATGGTGGCCTCTGTGGGGGAAACGTCAGCGCCGCGCCGGCCCGAGCCCTGCCGGCGCCGGCATCAAGTTGACGATCTTTCGAAACAGCTCGCGGAATTCCTTCTGCACGGGCACGCCGACGATGGGATCGTTGTTGGAGGCAAACGCGGCGTCGATCTGCGCCCAGTCGGCGGGCTGCAGCGCGCGCTCGGCCGCCGGCAGGATCTCGCCCTCCTCCGTGCGCATGTGGGCATACTGGAACTCGGCGTAGCGGCTGACCGCGCCGGCGAACGACGTGAACGCCGCCTCGTCGCGCTCGTAGGCGTCGAGCGCGTGCGACAGCCGCTGCGTTTCGCCCGGGCCGCGCGCGTGTTCGTCCTGCAGCGCGTCGAGCACGCTCGAGACCTCGGGCGCCCGCTGCCGAAGCACCTTGTACAGGTAGTCGTCTTCCTTCGGGTGGTGCAGCCTGTCGGGAAAGGCCTCGATGTAGCGCACGATCGCGCGCAGCAGCTTGAAGTCCGGCGGCTGCCCGCCGCGTATCTCCTCGACGAGATGGGACAGACCGCGCAGCACGGAGCCCACCGCGCGGTGCTCGTCCTTGATGATCGTCACGGCTGATGGCATCGCGCCCTCCTCCTCTGTCAGACTCCGAGCAGCTTGGTGAGCATCGGGTCGGCGGTGACCTTCGCGGCTTGCCCCGCGAGCTCGACCTTCCCTTTCTGCAGGACGATGGCCTGGTCGCTGTGGGCGAGCACGCGGCGGTAGTCGCGGTCGACGATCATCGTAGCGATGCCGCTCTCGCGGATCTCGCCGATCACGTTCCAGATCTCGTTGACGATGAGCGGTGCGAGCCCTTCCGTGGCCTCGTCCAGGATCACGAGCTCCGGGTGCGTCATCAGGGCGCGGCCGATGGAGAGCATCTGCTGCTCGCCTCCGGAAAGCTGGTTGCCCAGGTTAGTCAAGCGTTCCTTCAGGCGGGGAAACGTGCCGAGCACGCGCTCGTACGACCAGTCGTTGCGCCCGTCGCGGCCCGGCCGCGCCGCCATGATCAGGTTCTCGCGCACCGTGAGGTTGGGGAAGACCCCGCGGCCCTCGGGAACGTAAGCCACGCCGAGCCTCGCGACCTCGTGCGGCTTGGCGCGCGACGCGTCCTTTCCGAAGAAGGCGATGTGCCCCTCGCGCTGGGTGACGTGCCCGAGCAGCGTGCGGATCAGCGTGCTCTTGCCCATGCCGTTGCGGCCGAGCAGCCCGACCGTCTGGCCCGACGTGATCGTAAGGTCGATGCCGTGCAGCACGTGGCTCGAGCCGTACCACGCATGCACGGCTTGCGCATCGAGGAGAAAGTCGCCGGATGCGGCCATGGTCAGTGTCCCTCCCCGAGATAGGCCACGCGCACCTCCGCGCTGTTGCGGATGAAATCCGGATCCCCCGATGCAATCACCTGGCCGTTCACCATGACCGTGATCCGGTCCGCGATGCGGAACACCGCGTCCATGTCGTGCTCGACGAGCAGGATGGCATGGCCGTCCTTGAGCTCGTCCAGCAGCTTCAGCATGCGCTCCGTCTCCTCGGCGCCCATGCCCGCGAGCGGCTCGTCGAGCAGCAACACCTGGGGCCCGGTGGCGAGGCACATCGCGATTTCGAGCTGGCGCTTCTGGCCGTGCGAGAGCAGGCCCGCAACGCGCTCGAGCGCGCCGTCCAATCCGGCCCGCGACGCCGCCTCCTTCGCCGCCGGCACGCTCTTGCCGCAGCGGTCGGCACGCTCCCAGATCGTCCACGGCTTCTGCGACATCGCCTGCGCCGCGAGGCGGCAGTTCTCGAAGACCGTGAAGCTCGGATAGATCGTGTTGCGCTGGTAGCTGCGTCCGAGCCCGGCCTGTGCGCGACGCGGCTGGGTCCACGCCGTGACGTCCTCGCCCATCAGCTCGACCGTCCCCTCCGACGGCGGAAACTCGCCGGAGAGCATGTTGATGAGCGTCGACTTGCCCGCCCCGTTCGTGCCGATCACCGCGTGCACGGTGCCGCGCGCAAGCTCGATCGACACGTTGTTCACGGCGACGAGGCCGCCCCAGCGGCGCGTGATGCCGCGCCCGCGCAGCAGAATCTCCTCGGCGCCCATCATGCCCCTCCCACCGGCGCGTCTGCGCCGCGGCCGCTCAGGCGGCCCTGCAAGCGCTCGCGGATCTGGCCGGGCAGCCCGACCAGCCCTCGCGGCAGGAGCGCGACCGACAGGATGATCACGAGCCCGAGGCCCAGGCTCCAGTGCTTGGCGAAGTTGCCGAAGATCGCGTCGGACTTGAAGAACTCCTGCAGCAGCGCGAAAGCGAACGCGCCGATCAGCGCGCCGCGCAGATGGCCGATGCCGCCCAGGATGATCATGATCAGCACGGCGCCGGAGAGGTGCCAGCTCATCATCTCCGGATTCACGAAGCCGTCCTTCACGGCAAAGAGAAATCCGGCGAGGCCCGCGATGGCGCCCGACACGGCGAATGCGGCGAGCTTGTACGGGTAGGTCGCGAATCCCGTCGCGCGCATCCGCTGCTCGTTGACGCGGATGCCGGCGAGCGCCCGGCCGAATCGCGACCGCAAGAGCACGGCGAGGAAACCGAAGGACGCGGCGAGGCAGGCCCACGTGAACAGGTACATCGTCAACGGCTTGTCGAGGTCGATTGCCTCGCCGATCACCGGCTTCATGGTGAGGTAGATGCCGTCCGTGCCGCCGCCGAGCGGCGTGTCGTGCACCACGAAGTACGCCATCTGCGCGAAGGCGAGCGTGACCATGATGAAGTACACGCCGCGGGTTCGCAGCGACAGGGCGCCGACGAAGATCGCATAGAGGGTCGCGGCGATCACCGAGGCAGGCAGGAGCCACAGCACCGATGCGGACTCGCTCGAGGGCGACAGCAGCACCGCCGCATAAGCCCCGATGCCGAAGAACGCGGCATGGCCGAACGACACGAGGCCGGTGCCACCGACGAGGAGCTCGAGGCTCAGCGCGAAGATCGCATAGATCATGATCTTGTTGACGAGGTCGATCCCGTACGTGCCGCCGATCATGGAATAGGCGAGCAGGGCCAGGAAGACGACCGCCACGAATACGATGCGGGATGTGTTGTTGGTGTTCATCGCGTCAGTTCCGAAGGGCCGCCCCGAGGAACTGACCAGCCCCCTCGGGGGGTAGCGAGCAAAGCGAGCGTGGGGGGATGTTCATCTAGCCCGCCTTGAAGAGCCCGTCGGGCTTCCACAACAGGATCACCGCCATCAGCAGGTAGACCAGCAGGCCTGCGATCTGCGGCACGAGCACCTTGCCGAACGTGTCCACCACGCCGATCAGCAGCGAGGCCACGAGCGCCCCCTTGATCGATCCGATGCCGCCGATGACGACCACGACGAAGCAGATGATCAGCACGAGGTTGCCCATGCCCGGATACACCGACGACACCGGCGCGGCGACCATGCCGGCCAGCGCCGCGATGGCCACCCCCGCGGCGAAAACGACCCGGTACAGGAACTTGATGTCGATGCCGAGCGACTGCACCATCTCGCGGTTGGTCGCCCCGGCGCGGATCATCATGCCGAGCCGTGTGCGGGTGAAGACCAGGTACATCCCGATCGCGAGCGCGATGCACACCGCCGAGATGAACAGCCTGTAAACGGGATACGTCATCACGTCGCCGAGGGGGAGCGACCCCGCCAGGATCTCGGGCGCCTTAACGCCGTAGACCTCGTCGCCTACGAGGAGGCTGCGCAACTCCTCGAAAACGAGGATGAGTCCGTACGTCATCAGCACCTGCTGCAGGTGGTCGCGGTTGTACAGGTAGCTGTAGAACGCCCATTCCAGCACGTACCCGAGCACGACCGCGAGCACGAGCCCGACGATGAGCACGGAGAAGAACCCGCCGCCGAAGGTCGACGCGACGATCGGCGACAGCGAGTACGCCATGTACGCGCCGATCATGTAGAAGCTGCCGTGCGCGAGGTTGATGACGCCCATGATGCCGAAGATCAGCGTCAGGCCCGACGCCACGAGAAAGAGCAGCAGCCCGTACTGAACCGCGTTCAGGCACTGGATGAGAAAGGTCGACAGTTCCATGGTCCCCCCGGACGATCCCTCGCGCCGATACGCGAGGGCTGCGGCTAGCCGTGATCCGCCGCCGGCGCGGCGGCTCGCGGGGGACTACATCTTGCAACCGCGGCCGGGGTCGGCCAGCGACTTGCTGGCCACGCCCGAGACCTTGTTCTCCTTGCCGGAGACCTTGCGCAGGTAGATGTCCTGCACCGGATTGTGCGACGGCGATATCGTGAACGGGCCGCGCGGGCTGTCGATCGTCGCTTTCGTCACTGCCGCGGCGAAGTCCGCCTTCTTGCTGACGTCCCCCTTCACGGCCGTGAGGCCGACGTTGAGCATCTGAGCGGCGTCGTAGCCTTGCACGGCATAGACGTCCGGCGGCATCTTGTAGGCCTTCTCGTAGGCGGCGCGAAACGCCTTGTCCTTCGGCGTGTTGAGCTCGTCGCCATAGTGCAGCGTCGTTTCGAGGCCTTCCGCGTCCGCCCCCTGCGCCTCCAGCGTGCCGTCGGTGAGGAAGCCCGAGCCGTAGAGCGGGATGGTCTTGCGCAGGCCCGCAGCGGAATAGTCCTTGACGAACTTGACGGCGCCGGCACCGGCGAAGAACGTGAAGACGGCGTCGGGCTTGGCGGCCGCGATCTCGGTCAACAGCGACTGGAACTCGACGTTCGGGAACGGCAGGCTGAGCTCCTTCGTCACCTTGCCGCCACCCTTCTCGAACGCTTCCTTGAAGCCCTTGACCGATTCGTCGCCGGCCGCGTACTTCCAGGTGATGGTGACGACGTTCTTCACGCCCTTCTTCGCCAGAACCTCGCCCATCGCGTAGCCGGGCTGCCAGTTGCTGAAGCTGCTGCGGAAGATGTTGACGGAGCACATCGGACCGGTCACCGCGTCGGCACCCGCATTGGGAACGATGAGGAGCGTGCCGGACTCCTTGGCGGCCTTGGCCATCGCCATCGCGACACCCGAATGCACGGTGCCGACGAGCACGTCGACGTTGTCCCGCTTGATGAGCTTGTTCACGTTGTCCACGGCCTTCGCGGGGTCGGACTCGTCGTCGACCTTCGTATATTCGATCTCGCGGCCCGCGAGCTTGCCGCCCTGTTCGTTCACGTAGAGCTTGAATCCGTTCTCGATCGCCGTGCCGAGGCTCGCGAACGTTCCGGTCGCCGGAAGCATGAAGCCGACCTTGAGCTTGCCGGGTGTCTGCGCCTGCGCAAGCGGGGCCGCAAGCGCCGCGGCGGTGGCCAGGGCCATGAAGCCGCTGCTGCGAATCGAGAGCATGGTGGAGTTCCTCCTGAGCGTGCCGGTCGCCGCCGGCGGATTTGGTGGCTTTGTCTTACACATGATAGAAGTCGAGCACCGAATCGATGGTGTCGTTGAGAATCACGACGTGCTTCTTGAGGATGGTCCAGGTGAAGCCGACCGGCTTCAGCAGATAGGTCGCATCCCCATAGAAGAACGACGTCTGGCCGAAGCGATACACGTGCGTCATCCACTTCGCCTTGGCCTCCAGCTGCGAATCGGACACTTGCTGAATCATCACGTTGGTGATCATGTGCAGCGTCCGCGGCAGCGGCGTCGACGCCGCCGACTTCCCCGTGCCGAGGCGAAATACCCGGTCCTCGAGCCCCGCGCGGTTCGGATAGTACATGAGCGACATGCCGCGCTTGGGGTCGGTCGTGTAGACGTGCTCGGAATCCCACTGCGGAATGTGGAACTCCGAATCCTCGTCGAATAATTCGAGGTAGTCCACCCACTGCTGGCGGTCGGCGAGATCGCACTTGCGGTAGAGGAACTGCTCGACACTCTTCTGCAGATCCGCGGTCATCGGCTTGCTCCCTGCGCGGCGATCTTCGCTTCCAGACCCTTCAGAAGCGCGTCCCGCCACGCTCCGTGCTGATTGGCATAGAGCCCTTCGTGCGTCAGTTCGGCGCCGGTCAGCACGGGCTTGATGCCGAGGACCTCGGCGTTCGGCGTGCTGCCCGTGATCCACTTGTCGCAGCCGCGCGAGATGTCGTTCCACCTCTCCATCCGGCTCTGGAAGCCGCGCTGCGCCTCGCGGAACTCGGTCAGGTCGTCCGGGGTGCCCATGCCCGACACGTTGAAGAAGTCCTCGAACTGCCGGATCCGGTTCTCGCGGTCCTTGTCCGACTCCCCCTTCACGCCGATGCACTGGCTCAGGATCTCCGTCTTGTTGTAGGCGACCGGACGAATGATCCGAAGCTGCGAGCTGATCTGGTCCATGAAGAACAGGCTCGGGTAGATGTTGAGGTTGCGAAGGCGATGCATCATCCACTCCGCCTTCTTCTGCCCGTGCTCCTTGACCAGGCGCGGCATCACCGAGGCGTACCCCGGGCGCACCTGCGGGTTGGGCATGTCGCTGAACAGCACGCTGTGCCCGTTCGGGAAGGAGAACCAGCCGTCATCGGTCTCCGTGTCCCCGGCGCCCAGCTTGCGATAGTCCAGCGTGTTGCCGTCCGCCACGCCCTTCTTGGCGTTGATCTCGGCGCGGTGCTGAACGGTGGCAACGTAGTTGTAGTGGACCGTACTGACGTGATAGCCGTCCAGGCCGTTTTCGTTCTGCAGCTTCCAGTTGCCGGCGTAGGTGTAGTGCCCCTTGCCGGGCAGCACCTCGAGCTCGCCGGTGGGCGACTGCGCCACCATGAGGTCGAGGAACACTTTCGCGTCGCCCAGGTAGTCTTCGAGCGACTGCGTGCCTTCGCTGTCGAGGTTGACGAACACGAAGCCCTTGTAGCTCGCGATGCGCGCCTTCTTGAGGTTGCGGCCGGACAGATCGAAGCCCTCCGGATACTCCGCAGGTGCCTTCACCTTGATGAGCTTGCCGTCGGACTTGTACGTCCAGGCGTGGAACGGGCACGTGAACGTCGATTGATGACCGCGGCTCACGCGGGTCAGCGTCGCGCCGCGATGCGCGCACGCGTTGATGATGCCGTTCAGGTTGCCGGTGCCATCGCGGGTGATGATGAGCGGCTGGCGGCCGGCCTGCATGGTGACGTAGTCGTGGTTCTGCGAGATCTCGCTCTCGTGGCAGGCGTAGATCCAGCACTTCTCGAAGATCAGCTCCATCTCGAGGTCGAACAGGTCGGGCTCCGTGAACATCGCGCGCGCGACCCGGAAGACGCGATCCTTGGGGCGGAAATCGAGCGAGTCGCGGACGAATTCACGCCAGTCGTTCGCGGTTCGGGCTATGGGCATGGCAGACCTCCTATCCAATACGATGATGACTCTCGGGTTCTCGCTCGACGTCCCACGGCGCCTGCGCGCCGGTTCCTCGCATCGCGCGGCGCAGCACCACGGGAGCGCCGTTGGTCACTTTCTTCACCACCCAGGCGGCAAGCGAGGCGTCCATGTAATCGGAATGACCGGGGAACCAGTCGGCCAGCGCCTTCGCCAGGTCGCGGCCCGTCTCGACGTCGCCCGCCGCGACGAGGGGAAGGACCTCGCGCACCGAGGCGAGCACCCGCTCGTGCTCGTCGACGTGACAGTCGCGCGGCGGAAAGCCGTAGCGCTCCATGAGCTTCTGCTCGGAGGCGAAATGCTCTTCGGCGTGCTGCGCGAACGCGTCGAGCGCCGCCGCGAAATCGCCGTCGGCGGCGCATAGCATGGCGTTGACCCGGGCGGCGAACTCGCGGTGCGTGTCGTCCATAACCTGGTGCCCGACGAGATAGCGGTCGTCCCATTCGAACGCGATTGCGGTGTTTGTGCTCATCGACGTCGTCCGAGTCAGCTGATGCTGGGCGCGAACTTCTCAAAGTGGAATGACGCCGACGTCACGCCGGCCTCCCGCAGATACTGCGAGACCGCCTCGACCATCGGCGGCGGACCGCACAGGTAGATGTCGACGTCGCCGTTGTTGAGGTGCGCCGCCTCGATATGATGCGTGACGTAGCCCTTCTTCGGCTGCTCGCTGTTCGCGTCGACGACGCACACGGCGAACGTGAAGCCGGGAATGCGCTTCGCGAGCGCTTCGAGCTTGTCCGTCTCGACGATGTCGCGGTCGGTGTTCACGCCGTAGAGCAGGTGGATCGGATGCCCGCTGCCGCCCTCGGCGGCGATCTTGTCGAGCATCGCGAGAAACGGCGCGAGCCCGGTCCCGCCGGCGAGCATCAGGATCGGCCGCTGGATCGGCCGCAGGTAGAAGCTCCCGAAGGGCCCCGCCATCGTGATCGTCCCGCCCGGCTTCGCCCGCTGCGTGAGAAAGCCGCTCATGAGTCCGCCCGGCACGTTGCGGATCAGGAACGACACGCTGTCGCGACCGGCCGAGACGGAGCTGAACGAATACGCGCGATGATGCTTCTCTTCGCCCGGCACGTGCAGGTTGGCGTACTGGCCCGGCAGGAACACGAGCTTCTTGAGCGCGTCGCCTTCGAGCACGAGCCCAAACGTGCTCTCCGACAGCCTCTGCACGTCCCGGATCGTCGCGACGTAGTCTTCCTGCTTCGTCTTGCAGACCGCGGAGCTGGCCGAGATGAGCACCACGCAGTCGGTCTTGGGCCGCATCTGGCAGGCCAGCGCGAAGCCGACATCCGCCTCCGCTTGGCTCAGCGCGTCCTCGACGTATTCGCCGAGGTCGTAGCTGCCCGACTCGACCTTGCACTTGCACGTCGAGCACGCGCCCTCCCGGCAGTCCATCGGGATGTTGATGCCCTGGCGGTACGAGGCATCGACGACCGTCTCCGACGGCTTGCAGCTGATGAAGCGCGTGACGCCGTCCTCGAAGTTAAGCGCGATGTTGTAGGTCACCGGCCCTCCCCTTCCTAGGCTGTCAGTCCGATGGCGGTCAGCCCCGCTCGCGCGCAGGCCTCGTCTTCCTCTTCCGAGCCGCCCGACACGCCGATGCCGCCGACCAAGCGTCCCTCGTAGCGGATAGGCAGGCCGCCGCCGAAGCACACCATCCGGGGACGGCGCGGCAAGCCTTCGCGCACCGCGGCGGAGTGCGATTCGAGCGCGCCCATCCATGCGCCCGTCGGAAACCCGAACCCCGCCGCCGTGTAGGCCTTGTCGATGGCGATGTCGATCGAATGCAGGAAGGCGCCGGGCATGCGCAGGAACGCGGCGAGGTTCCCGCCGGCGTCGACGACCGCGACGTTGATCCGAAGCTTCGACTTTTCAGCGTGGCGCACGGCCGCGGCGACCGCCGCGGCCGCCGCTTCCCAGTGCACCACGTCTTGCGATGCGGCGATCCTGGTCACGTGAATACCGAGAGGAAGCGCTCGTTGAGCCTGCGGTCGTGGTAGAAGATCGCCGGGCCCAGGGTCTCGTCGGTCCACGTAATCGGAGGCTTGTCGGGATAGTAGATGTAGCCGCCGGCGAACACCTCGTTGCGGTTGCCCGACGGGTCGAAGAAATAGACCGTCTCGCCGCGGGTGATGCCGTGGCGCGTCGGGCCGATGTCGATCGCCGTCTTCGTGCGCGACAGGATGTCCGCCGCGCGCAGCACCTTCTCCCAGCTGCCGAGCTCGAAGCTCGCGTGGTGGAACTTGCCCTTCACCGGCTGGCGGATGAACGCGACGTCGTGCGCCTTGTTCGAGCACGACAGGAACGCGCCGATCATCAACTTCTTGTCCGGGCCGGCCATCACCTGCTCGGCAAGCCCGAACCCGAGCACTTCCCGGAACAGCTTCACCGTCCCGTCGAGGTCGTCGCCATACAGGAGGCAGTGGTCGAAGCGCGACGGCGAGATGCCTTTCAGGTCGTCCGGCCACGGGTCGGGATTCAAGTTCTCGCCGTCGACCCCGCACTTGTTGCCGACCTTCTCCTTCTCGGCGTAGAGCTCCATCAGATGGCCGGTGGGGATCGTGAAGCGGAAGCGCTCGCCGGTCTTCGGGTGCTCGCCCGCGGCGATCCACGTCATGTCTGTGCACAGGCCGGATTTCTCGATGTCCTGCGCGAGCTTCTTCAGCGTGGCAGGAGAGTCGACCCGCCAGCCCATGTAGTCCATGCCGGCCTCATCGGCTTCGCGCAGCACGACGCTGTGGTGGTCGTGCTCGTCCCAGGCCTTGAGGAACACCCGCTTCGTCTTGTCGTCGCGGGCGGTCTCGATCAGCCCCATCACGTCTTTGTAGTGCTTCAGTGCAGGGCCCATTTCGAGCACACGGATGCAGACGTGCCCGGGGCGCAGTACGCCGGTCAGTGCCATTCAAGCCTCCTTCTTGCGGTCAACGCTTTGCCAGCCCATCGAAAATTCGAATCCCGCCACCCGCTTGGCCACGACGCCGGCGGCGGCGAGCGTGAGGTCGCCCTGCGGATACGTCTTGCACGCGAGGACGTAGCCTTGCGCCAGCTCCTCCTCGCTCACGACGGCGCGGTTCATCTTTCGCGTCGTATAGCGTCCGGCGACGACACGCGCCTTGCATGCGCCGCACCCGCCGTTGCGGCATCCGACGGGAATGCCCTTGCACAGCGCCGCTTCCATCGCCTCCAGCACGTTCGTCTGCGCGTCGCAACGAAAAGTCTCCCCGGTGCCGTCGATCGTGATCCGGAAGTGGGTCATGGGCGCCGCCCCGGCAGACCAGGCGTCAGCCCAGGTCGCCCCCGCCTACCGGAAGCACGGTTCCCGTGATGTACGACGATTCGTCCGACGCCATGAAGAGGATGGGCGCGACTTGTTCTTCGATCGTCCCATAGCGATGCATGAGGCTCGAGCCCTTCGTCTGGTCGACGATCGCCTCATACCACGACTTCTCCTGCTCCGTTTGCGGCTCGCCGCCGCGCGCCACCTTGCGCGGCGGCGCCTCGGTGCCGCCGGGCGCCGTCGCGTTGATGCGTATCCCGTTCTTCGTCTGCTCCATCGCAAGCGACGCGGTGAGCGCGTTCACGCCGCCCTTCGCCGCCGCGTACGGCGCGCGATTGACCCCCCGCGTGGCGATCGACGACACGTTCACGATCACGCCCCGCTTGCGAGAGACCATGTGCGGCAGCACGGCGCGGCACGACCACAGCGTCGGGAAGAGCGAGCGCCGGATCTCGGCCTCGATCTGCTTCTCCTCGTAATGCTCGTAGGGCTTGGCCCAGATCGTGCCGCCCACGTTGTTGATCAGGATGTCCACGCGCTTCCAGCGCTTGAGCGCTTCGTCCACCATTCCCGCGGCCCCGGCAAACGTCTCGAGGTCCGCTTCGTGCGCCGCGGCCGTGCCGCCCGCCTTGACGATCTCGGCCACGACGCCGTGCACGAGATCGGACCGGTCGACCGCGAGGACGGTGCCGCCTTCCGCCGCCACGCCGATCGCCACGCCACGGCCGATGCCCTGGGCGGCGCCCGTCACGATGACGACCTTTTGCTGGAAGCGCGGATCGCGGCTCATGCTGCGGCGGCGGTCTCGTTCGCCGACGAAAATTTTTCGAACAGGAAGTTCGCGGGCTTGACGCCACAGCCCGCCATCCACTTGCGCACGCCCTCCACCATCGGCGGCGGGCCGCACACGTAGACGTCGACGTCGCCGCCGCGCAGGTCGCCGGCGGCCAGGTGATCGGTGACGTACCCGCAGCGCGCGTGCCCGCTGCTGCCGTCGACGATGACGGTGAAGTAGTCGAAATTCGGCATCGCCTTCTTGAGCTCGTCGAGCTTGGCGAGCTCCACCAGGTCGGCGGTCGTGTTCACGCCGTAGGCGAGCTTGATCGGCTGATCCGTGGGATTGTCCTTCAGCCAGAGCAGCATCGACAGGAAGGGCGCGAGGCCGGTTCCGCCCGCGAGCATCAGGATGGGCCGGATGGTCGGGCGCAGGTAGAAGCTGCCGTAGGGGCCGCTGAACGTCAAGAAGTCCTCGTGATTGGCCTTGCTGCGCATGTACGTGCTCATGAGGCCGTCCGGTACGTCGCGGATGAGGAAGTGCAGCTCGTCGCTATTGGGCGCCGAGCTGAACGAGTACGAGCGCGTCTCCTTGCTGCCGGGCACCTGCAGGTTCACGTACTGGCCCGGCAGGAACGCGAGCGGCTGCTCCGAATGCAGCGAGAACGTGACCGTCGTGGGCGAGCCGCGGTCGATCATCCGGAGGCGTGCGCCGAACGTGCTGACCTCGGTCTTGCAGGCGGCGGAGGATGCCGGCACCTTGATCACGCAGTCGGACAGCGGCTTCATCTGACACGTGAGGACGTAGCCCTGCTTGGCTTCGTCCTCCGTCAGCGCGTCCTCGATGTACTCGCCCAACTTGTACTTGCCGCTCTCGCAGCGGCACTTGCAGGTGCCGCAGGCGCCGTCGCGGCAATCGAGCGGGATGTTGATCTTGACCTTGTACGCGGCATCGGCCACGAGCTCGGCCGCCTCGCACTGGATCATGCGCGTGACGCCATCCTCGAATTGCAGCGCAATGTTGTACGCCATGGAATGTCCTCGCGAATCGGCGCCGGTCAGAGGTGGTAGACGTCGAGCATGTGGTGAATGTAGTCGTTCTTGAGCACGACGTACTTGCTCTTGATGAGCGGCTTCGGCCCGCTGGTGTCGATCTTGTAGCGGGACGTGCCGAAATACACGTCGACGATGTGATAGCGGAAGCTGTGCGTGGTCCAGTTGAAGCACACCTCGACCGACTTGTCGTCTTGCGATAGCACCTCGACGTTGCTGATCGATCGGTTGTAGCGCGTGTCGGGCACCGTGGCGCTCGAGCGTTCCGTCTCGATACGGAACACCCGGTCCTCCAGCCCCTGCTTGTTGGGGTAGTAGATGAGCGACACCTCGTTCTGCGGGTCGGTCGTCAGCTTGTCGTCATCGTCCCACGACGGCATGAAATAGCTCGCGTCGTCGGCGTAGCACGCGAGCCAGTCGGCCCAGCGCTTCTCGGCCTGCGCGCGCGCTTCCTGGTACAGAAATGCCTGCAGGGCCTCATATGAGAGCATTTAGTCACCTCCGTTGGCGCGTTCGGCTGCGTAGCCCTTCTTCATCGCCTCGAGCCAGTACTTGTGCTGCTCCGTATACAGGCCTTCGTCCTCGGTCTTGATGCCGCTCAGTTCGGGCTTGAGGCCGATGAGATCGGCGCTGTCGTCGGGCCCCTTGACCCAGTGCGTCGCGCCGCGGCACATGTCGTTCCACTTGACGGCGCGCGCGTTGAACCCGTGCTGGCACGAGCGGAATTCCTCGAGGTCGTCGGGCGTGGCCATCCCGGTCGCATTGAAGAAGTCCTCGTACTGCCGCAGCCTGCGAGCCCGCGCATCGGGAGGCTCGCCCTTGGGCGCGATGCAGTAGATGGTGGCCTCGCTCTTGTTCACGGATAGCGGCCGCACGACGCGTATCTGCGAGCTGAACTGGTCCATGAGGTAGACGTTCGGATACAGGCACAGGTTGCGCGACTTGCGCAGCATCCAGTCGGCCTTGGCCTCGCCGAATTTCTCGACCCATTCGGCCCGCTTGGCGAAAAGCGGGCGGTCCTCCGGATTGGACCAGTTCGTCCACAGCAGCATGTGGCCGTTCTTGAACGAATAGGACCCGCCGCCCTGCTTCGCCCAGGCGCCGGCGTTCATGGCCTTCACGTTGTCGACCTTGCCGTCCGCGCTGCGCCGCGCGGTGGTCGCCGCGTAGTTCCAGTGCACCGCCGACACGTGATAGCCGTCGGCGCCGTTCTCCGCCTGCAGCTTCCAGTTGCCGTCGAACGTATAGGTCGACGATCCGCGCAGCACCTCGATGCCTTCGGGCGCCTGGTCGACGATCATGTCAATGATCTTGGCGGCCTCGCCCAGATGATCCCTGAGCGGAACGACGTTCGGATTGACGCTGCCGAACAGGAAGCCGCGGTAGCTGTCGAACGCGCCGAGCTTGACCAGGTCGTGGCTGCCCTCGCAGTTGAAGCTCGGCGGGTATCCGGCCTCCGGCGACTGGTCCTTCACCTTGAGCAGCTTCCCCTTGTTGTTGAAAGTCCACCCGTGGAACGGGCAGGTGAAGCTCGACCGGTTGCCCTTCTTGAACCTGCACAGGATCGCGCCGCGATGCGTGCAGGTGTTGGCGAGGGCGTTGAGCTGACCGTCCTTGCTGCGGGTGATGACCACCGGCTGGCGGCCGATGAACACCGTGAAGAAGTCGTTCACGTTGGGTATCTGGCTCTCGTGCGCGAGGTACACCCAGTTGCCCTCGAAGATGTACTTCATTTCGAGCTCGAACAGCGCCTCGTCCGTGAACGCCGAGCGGTCCAGCTGATATATCTGCTTGACCGGATCCTCGTGCAGCATCGACTCGAGCCTGGCCATTCCGGCACCGTTACCTCGTTGCGTTTGCATCGCGCTCTATCTCCTGATGAACGTGGAATCTGGCCTCGCTTCGCGCGCGACGGCCGGCGCGGGCGCCGCGCGCCCGTGCCAATGATTGGACCAACGATTCCGCGCAGCTACCCGCTAACGGCAGGGCTGCGCGGCAAACAAGGCTGGGTCAAACGTGGCTTCCTCCGTGGCAATGAACGGAAAGCGACTTCCGGGGGCGCGCATCGCGGCGGCTATCGAGCGCCGTCGAGCAGATGATCCATTGGCGAGCCCTGAAGAGGTGCATCAGCACACGGCGTGCCAGTATCGACACGCGTTGCTTCGACAAAAGCCCCGTCATAGTGCAATGACCCTCGCCTCCGTGCGGGCTCGCCTCGGGGAACGCGAGTATTCTGCATCAAATCATCGATATTCCTGGAGTCTTCCCGCTGTCCTTTGCATCAACTCGTGCACGTCGCAGCGGGCGTTCGCTCCGATCCGGCGTATGCTGTGCCTTGCATCACCTTCGAGGCGGATCGCCAAACGGTACGGTCTCACGCGGATTGGCATGCCCCGTGCTCGCGCTGCGCCGGATAACCACAACGATCATTTGATGCACCGCCGGGTGCTTCGAGGAGGAAGAACGTCATGAATGGCGCGAAGCGACCCGCGCTGCCCGAGGGGCATCTTCCGGTGGTCAAAGAACCCGCCGCGGTGGTCGATGGGGTGCGGTTCCCGGACTTGGCCGACCTCATGGAGCGACTGCACTTCTCCACGAGCGACGGCCGAATCTGGCTCGACGATCAGCGCATGCTCCTGGTTCACGCGAAAGCGCTGGGATCCTTGCGCCGCGAGCTGATCGAGCTGCTCGGCATGGACGTCGCCCGGGGCCTGTTAACCCGCATGGGCTACCGTGCCGGCGCCCTCGATGCGCAGATGGCGCGCCGGGTGCGGCCGAAGACCTCCGTGCAGGACATCTTCCTCGTCGGGCCGCAGATGCACTGCCTCGAGGGCATCGGGCTGTCGGAAGCCGTGCGCCTCGAGTTCGACGTCGAGAAGGGCACGCATTACGGCGAGTTCATCTGGACGAGCCCAATCGAAGACGAGGAGCACATCCGCCACTTCCCCGTCGGCACGGAGCCCGCGTGCTGGATGCAGATCGGCTACGCCTCCGGGTTCACGACGGAGTTCATGGGGCGCCCCGTGCTCTACCGTGAGATCGAATGCCAGTCGATGGGACAGACGGCCTGCCGGATCGTCGGCAAGGTCGTCGAGGATTGGGGCGACGACGCCGCATCGGACCTGCGCTTCATGATGCCGGCGATGTACACCCGGGCGTTGCCCTCGCCGGGACCGCGCTCCGCCGCCCCGGTCACGTTGCCCTCCTCGCAGGCGATGCCGGACATCGGCGATCTCGTCGGGATCTCCCCCGGGTTCAACTCCGTGCTTCATTCGGTGAGGCTGGTGGCCCCGACGCAGGCAACGGTGCTGTTCCTCGGCGAGAGCGGCGTCGGGAAGGAGGTGTTCGCCCGCACGCTGCATCGCCTGAGCGCGCGCGCCGAGAAGCCGTTCGTGGCGTTGAGCTGCGCGGCGATCCCCGAAACACTCATCGAGTCGGAGCTGTTCGGCGTGGAGCGCGGGGCGTATACCGGCGCGATCCAGAGCCGGCCGGGACGCTTCGAGCGCGCCGACGGCGGCACGCTCTTCCTCGACGAGATCGGCACGCTCTCCGCAAGCGCACAAGGCAAGCTCCTGCGGGCGCTCCAGGAAGGCGAAATCGAGAGGCTGGGCGATACGCATACGCGCCACGTGGACGTGCGCGTGATGGCCGCGACCAATCTGGATTTGCGCGAGGAGGTCCGGGCCGGGCGCTTCCGCGAGGACCTGTTCTTCCGCTTGAACGTCTTCCCGATTCGCATCACGCCGCTGCGCGAGCGGCGCGAGGACATCCCGCTCCTCATGACGCATTTCCTCGCCAAGTTCAACCGGCTGCACGGCCGCCGCCTGACCGGGTTCACGCAGCGCGCCGTCGACGCGATGCTGTCTTACGATTGGCCGGGGAACATCCGGGAAGTCGAGAACGTCGTCGAGCGCGGCGTGATCCTCGCCGCGGAAAGCGGCGCCATCGACACGCCGCACCTTTTCACGAGCGGCGAAAAGATGGGCGACAAGCGATTCGCGCTCGACCGGGAAGGCAAGCTCGTGCGAAGCGATGCGTCGCAGCTGCTCGCGGGCGAGGGTTCCGACGATAGCGTTACCAAGGTCACCCAGGGCATCGCCGAGCTCCTGTCCGGGCAGGGCAACGGCAATGCCAAGGTCTCGCTGGACGAGCTCGAGACGCTGCTTCTCAAGAAGGCGGTCGAGAAGGCGCACGGCAACGTCGCCGCAGCCGCACGCCTGCTCGGCATCACGCGGCCGCAGATGGTGTACCGCCTCAAGACCCGGGGCATCGGACACGAGGCCGAGTAGCGCAACCCCAAAATATGCCCGCCGCGCGTCTGTTCTCCCATCTCGAGCCGCCCCCGCGCCCCGCGCCTGGGCTGCGCAAGCTGCTCGCCGACTTCGGTCCGACCTACGCGGCCAACGGGTTCATCGGCTGGGTGTTCTCCGCGACCGCGCCGGTCGCGATCATTCTCGCGGTCGGTACGCAGGGCGGGCTGAGCGAAGCGGAGCTCGCCTCCTGGATCTTCGGCGTGTTCTTCATCAACGGCCTCATCACTATCCTCTTCTGCTGGTTGTATCGGCAGCCGCTCGCGTTCTTCTGGACGATACCCGGGACGGTCCTTGTAGGTCCGGCGCTTGCACACCTGCGCTTTCCCGAGGTCGTCGGCGCCTTCTATGTCACCGGCGTGCTGATGCTCGTGCTGGGAGCGACGGGATGGGTGCGCCGGGCGATGCTCGCTGTTCCGATGCCGATCGTGATGGGCATGGTCGCCGGCGTTTTCCTGCGCTTCGGCCTCGATCTCATCCGAGCGCTGCACAACGACATCGCCATCGCCGGACCCATGGTTGCCGCGTTCTTTGTGCTGACCGCGCTCCCCGCGATCGGCCGCCGCATGCCGCCGCTTATCGGTGCCCTGCTCGTCGGCGCGGCGGCGACCGTCCTGCTCGGCCGCATGGACGCGGCGTCGCTGGGCGCATTCCAGCTGGCGCGTCCGGTCGTCCAGGCGCCCGTGTGGTCGTGGCCCGCGCTGATCGAGCTCGTGGTGCCCCTCGCGATCACGGTCCTCGTGGTGCAGAACGGCCAGGGCATCGCCGTGCTGCGGGCCGTGCGGCACGAGCCGCCCATCGACGCCATCACCGTGGCCTGCGGCGTCGGCGCCGTCGCCAGTGCCGCCGTGGGCGCGGTGTCCACTTGCCTGACGGGACCCACCAACGCGATCATCACCTCCTCGGGCGAGCATTCGCGGCAGTACACGGCCGGGATCTTCACGGGGGTGCTCGCCGTCGCGTTCGGGCTGCTGGCCCCCGCCTTCACCCGCCTCATGCTGAACGCGCCGAAGGCCTTCATCATGGTCCTCGCGGGCCTCGCGATGCTTCGGGTGCTGCAAAGCGCGTTCACCGCGTCGTTCAAGGACCGCTTCACGCTCGGGGCGCTCGTGAGCTTTCTGGTCACGGTCGCCGATATCGGGCTCTTGAACATCGGCGCCGCCTTCTGGGGGCTGGTTGCCGGGTTTGCGATCTCGTGGCTCATGGAGCGCCAGCATTTCGAGCTCGATTGACCACTTCGATCGAAGTGTTGCGCGCAGTTCCACGTTCTGTCATTTTTCGAGGAGGAAGCGATGGCCAAGTTCATCATGCTGGGAAAGTGGACCGACCAGGGTGTCCGCAACGCCAAGGACACGGTCAAGCGCTCGCGCGCCGTGCGCGAGCAGTTCGCCAAGCTCGGCGTGAATGCGCGCGAGTTCTTTTGGACGATGGGCGAGTACGACGTCGTGCTGACCTTCGAGGCTCCGGACGACGAGACGATGATGCGCGCCACGCTGTCCGTGGCGGTGGAAGGCTATCTGCGCACCCAAACGCTGCGCGCGTTGAGCGACCAGGAGATGGAGCGCGTCATCGCGAGCCTGCCCTGACGAGATCAGCGAATGACGTGGGACCCTGCCATCGGAGCCTACGCGCCCGCCGAGCCGCTCGCGCAAGTGGTCCCGCGCGGCGCCCTGACGCAACCCGAGGTGGAGCTTCTGCGCCTGCTGTCGCTCGGGATGACGAACAAGGAGATCGCCGCCCAACTCGCCACCACCGTCCCGATGATCAAGTGGCGCGCCAATCGCGTGTTCGGGAAGCTGCACGTACAGAATCGCGTACAGGCCGCCGTGCGCGCCGGTCAGCTGGCGGCGCCGGCGTCCTTCGAAGCGAAGCTCGCGCCGCCGGGCCCGATGCCCGAATCCTTGCGCAGCGCCGAGCGCCGAATCCTCGAGCTGCTCGCGTTCGGCCTCACGAACCGGCAGATCGCGGCAAGCCTCGGGATCAAGCCCGGCACGGTGAAATGGTACATGCGCGAACTCTTCGGCAAGCTGCAGGTGCGCAATCGCATCGAGGCCCTCGCGCGTGCACGGCAGCGCGACTGGCTCTGAGGCCGCGGGCCTATCGGCCGAACCTGTGCAGCTCGATGCGCGACGCGTGCGTCGCGAGGTAGACCTCGCGCAGGAAGCACGTAAGCCCGCCCACGAGCGCGATCATGGCGCCCACGAACAGCACGCCGGCCAGCCAGCGCAAGTCGGCGGCCAGGAATTCGTCGGCAAAAAGCGTCACGATGCACAGGCAGATGAGCAGCGCCGCGCCCGTGCAAAGGTTGATCGCCCAGCTCGCGAGCACGCGCCGGCGCTCGAGAACCACGACCTCGCTTCGCGCCTCGGCGAGCGCCTCGACCAGGAGTGTGCTCGATCGCTGCTCGAGGTCGCGTGCGCGGTCGATGATGCGCGCGAGGCGCCCCGCCATCACCGCCAGCAGCCCCGCGACGCCCGAGAGCAGGAACACCGGAGCCACCGCGAGCTGGATGGCATGCTGGATGATCGGTACGGCTTCGCTGGTCGCCATGGCGAAATCCTAGCGCAGGTTACAGATCGCGTGCGTCGTCGAACGTCGCGACCCAGGCCGGGCGGTAGACGACCGCCAGCGTGAGCAGCATCCCGGTGAGCGTCCCCTCGCCGAGTGCAAGCATAAGCGCGATCAGCGCGAACTCGCTCCACCCGACCGCAGGCGCAGGAGTGCTCGCCTGCGCGACCGCTGCGCCCGCGAGCGACCCGGCGAAGAAGGAGGCGGCCGCGCCGACAAACGCGACGCCGAAGAACCACGCGAAAGGATTGCGCGGCAGGAAGCGGCGCACCAGCGCGAGGAAGCCCCACTGCACGGCCACCGGGATCGCGACGAGCGTGATGAACACGAGGCCCGCGTCCGCGACCGGCGCCACGCGAAGCGCGGTCGTGATCGCCACGACCACGGCGCCGCCGACCAGCGCGAGTGGCGCACCCGCCGACAGGCACAGGCCGCCCATGCCGAGGAAGTGCAGCGACACGCCGCCCACCGCGGCGCGCGCGGACCACAGTACGACGAGCAGGAAGACCGTCCCCAGGTGCGCGTGCGAAGCCGCCGGAAGCAGCACGCGCGTCCAGTCGGCACGACGCGCCGCGAGCCCCGCGATCGCCGCCGCGGCGAACCAGGCGACGGCGGACCAGAAGGTATCGATGGAGGCGTTGGCAGGGTCCACGCCCGAAGGTCCTCTGTACGACCCCTTGATCCTGTAGTCCGACCCTTGAAGCGAAATCAAGGTACGACGACGACCTTGCCCACGACCTTCCGCGCGGCCATGTCCATCAGCGCCTGCGGCGCCTGGTCGAGCGAATACCGCTTCGATACGAGCGGCCTCATTCTTCCGTCGGCGACCGCGGCGATGAGCTCGG
>Ga0335083_10002215_pt1 | contig 25888 bp, 14 predicted proteins | sample Lox_Sample_42_FD_206716 | JGI IMG/M metagenome (GOLD analysis project Ga0335083, IMG submission 206716) | Soil microbial communities from Loxahatchee National Wildlife Refuge, Florida, United States - Lox_Sample_4.2 | ecosystem: Environmental > Terrestrial > Soil > Wetlands | place: USA...
CAGACCCTCAGGCGACTTCACGTCCATGAAGTACTTGATGCGGTCAGCGACCTCGTCCAGCGAGTCGACGTCGAGCGCCATCTTCATGCGGCGTTCCGACCCGAACTGGTTGATGAGCACCTTCGAGCCGCGGTAACCCTTCACGTTTTCGAACAACAGGGCAGGACCTCCCGGCCCGTGCGAACCCCGCGGTCCCCACTTGGAGACGCGGTCGGTGATCTCGGTAATTTCGAGGATGGGATCGACTTCTGCCTTAATGCGCTTCAACTCTCCGGCACGATCGAGCGCGGAGATCCACTCCCTCAGGTCCTGATAGGCCAAGTCTGCCTCACTTGCGGGCGTTGTTTAGTAACCCACGATTATAGAGGTCTACGTCCTAGTGGCAGGATCGTTTCAGGGGGACCTCGGGTGCAATAGGGGTCCTTCGACTGCACTCTCCGCCCGCGGCGGATCGCTCCGCTCAGGATGACAAGTTGTGAAGACTGCTTCCAACTCCGTTCGCGCAGCTCACATCCAAACGTTTTGCACGCATACCCCCGCAGGCGAGCACCTGAACACCCATGCCCAACAACTCTGCCGATAACACTGACCTGATTCAATCGCTGCTGCAACTCACACTCAACCCGGCGAGGGCCGACGCTGCAGTCGCGTACCTGACCAAACTCAATCCAGAGGAGCGCGAGCACTTCGAATCCGTGGCCGACTCGAACCACGTCGTGGTGCGTGCGCTGCAGGCGGCCGTATCGAAGCTGGAAGCTGGCTGGGCGGGGATGGAAAAATCCCCACCCAAGCCGAAGGAAGGTTTGGATGAGGCACCCGACTCGGCAGCGGCGAACTGGGCAGAGCAGGTCATCACGCGGCAGGAAGAGCGCATTCAAAACGCGCTGCCGATCCTACAGCGCATTTGCGAGGAGCTAGAGAACGGCGGATGTCCAACGACCGTGATGAAGTCGCTGGACCACTGGCCCGACCTGGGCAACGATCTCGACCTGTTTACCACCGGCGACGATAAGCGAGTCAGCGAGGTGATGACCACCCGCTTGGGCGCGGAAGTTGATCCCCGCAGTTGGGGCGATCGCTTGGCCAACAAGTGGAATTTCTGTGTTCCCGGAATGCCCGAGCTGGTCGAGGTCCACGCGCAGCGACTGGGACAGACGGGCGAGCAGACGCGGATGGCACGACGGTTCGTCAGTCGTCGCGTTCCCAAGACACTCAATGGCTTCACGTTTCTGGTTCCTGCTCCTGAGGAACGCGTGATTGTCGCCACGTTGCAGCGCATGTACCGGCATTTCTATTTCCGCGTGTGCGACATCGTGAACACGGCTGGGCTGCTGGATGCGAATGAAATTGATTTTTCCGAACTGAAGCGTGCGGCGGATGTAGGTGGGATATGGAATGGGGTCGCAACATATCTGAAGATTGTCTGCGACTACGTTGGGAAATATCGTGGCTCAGCACCCAAGTTACCACCAGAGGTCCTGCAGGCTGCGCAGTTCGGTGGAGAGGCTGTCTACGTCGGAGGCAGATTCTTGCGCGTGCCCATCATGCCCAACGGCGCCCGGTTGTATGCGCGCCAGGTCACTGAAACTGCCATGCGCGGCGATGTTCCCGCCACGTTGCGGTTGTCACTGCTCCCGCCACTGGCGTCGGCAGCGGCGGTCGCTTACAGGTTGACCGGCAGCGACAAGGGTATCTGGTAGTCGCTTCCTCCCGCTTCGGCTACAGGCGACTAGCCGGCGATCGCTGTTTTTCGCTAACTTTGCGTTGCGCAATAACACTTAAAAACGCCAAAGTTACTCGATGGAAAAAAATTGGCGACAATCTACCTCCAGCGGTTGCCGACTTCGCCGCTAAGTTGCATAATGGACAACAATTAGTTGGGGAGACCGAGAGCCGTCGTCTCTCTGAAGTGTTCTAAAACGTTGCTCAACTAGCCTAGGGTTTCACCGAGTAAACTCGACGTGAGAGTTTTCCCCCGCTTCGAACAACGGTTTCCCATCTCTCACGCAACGTGTGCTCGCCTTTCCGGACTTTCCTTGAAAAACAAGGCAACACCCCAAAGCACTGCGAATCTCAATCTGCGCAAAGGAAATAACACATGCCTGTGACTCGCATCGATATTCCGCTCGATACCCTTGTCGCTTCGCCTCACAGCGAAGAAGAGATCCAGCGCAAACTCGCCCAAGAGCGGGCGCGACTGGCCAGCATGATGGGGCTCGATAGCGGCCCTGTACGCCACTTCCGCCGTCCGGCGGAGCGTGCCTTTGGCGCGGAAGAACGCGGCAAGGTCACCATTCTGTTCGGTGGGCTGACGTGGAAACATGAGCGCGTCATCCAGGCGGTGTTCAAAGGCTGCGGTTATAACTGCGACATTCTGCCGGTGCCCAATGTGTCCGCCTTCCAGATCGGCAAGGAATACGGCAACAACGGCCAGTGCAATCCCACTTATTTCACCGTCGGAAATCTGGTGCAGTACCTGCAGTTCCTGCAGTCTCAGGGCGTGCCGAAGGATGACATCATCAACAACTATGTCTTCTTCACCGCCGGATCCTGCGGGCCTTGCCGCTTCGGCATGTACGAAGCCGAGTATCGCCTGGCGTTACAGAATGCCGGATTCGATGGCTTCCGCGTGCTGCTCTTCCAGCAGAACGACGGCGTGAAGGCCGCTTCCGGCGAAGCAGGATTGAAGTTCACGGTGGACTTCGGTCTTGGCATGTTCAATGCGCTGAATCTCGGCGACATCATGAACGAGATGATCTACCGCATCCGTCCGTACGAAGCCGAGAAGGGCAAAACGGACAAAGTCTTTGCCGAGGCGATGGACACCCTCTGCCTCATGCTGAAGGACCGCAAGCCTTTTGAGGACCACGAGGACCTGCCGGAATGGCTGGCAAAGAAATGCCGCGAGAGCAAGGGGGCGAAGTGGGAGGTCTGGGTCAACTCGCTGCTGAAGGTTCGCGAGCAGCTGTACGGTAACCCGTATAAGGATGCCCTGCAGGTAGCGCATGACCAGATCGGCACCATCGAGGTAGATCGCCTGAAGGTGAAGCCGGTGGTGAAGATCATCGGCGAGTTCTGGGCGCAGATCACCGAAGGCGACGGCAACTTCCATATGTTCGACTTCCTGGAGCGCGAAGGCGCGCAGGTTCTGGTTGAGCCTATCGGCACCTGGGTGATGTACATGATGTACCAGGTGAAGGCGCGCAACCTTGCCAAGAAGCCGCTCGATGCCAAATTCAAGAAGCTGAAGCCGTGGGAGCTGCATAAGATGGCGCTCAATGAGCTGAACTTCAAAAAGAAGCAGTGGATGATTGGCGTCGGTGAGCGTATTTACGCGCGCCAGTATGAGCGCGTGGTGGAAGCGCTGGGACACATTGCCCACGAACTGGTTGACCAGAAGGAGTTGGCCGAGCTGGCAAATCCGTTCTACAACGAGTTCGCACGTGGTGGCGAAGGTCACCTGGAAGTTGCGAAAAATGTTTACTACACCAAGAACCGGCTCTGCCACATGGTGCTGGCGCTGAAGCCGTTCGGATGCATGCCTTCGTCGCAGTCAGACGGCGTGCAGTCGGGCGTGGCCAATCACTTCAAGGAGATGATCTTCCTGCCCATCGAGACATCCGGCGAGGGCGAAATCAACGCTCACAGCCGCGTACAGATGGCGCTGGGTGAAGCCAAGGTCAAGGCACGCATGGAGTTCGACCAGGTGCTGCAGTCCACCGGAAAGCGGCTCGAGGACATCAAGGAGTACGTCGCGGATCATCCCGAGCTGCGCAATCTGTATTATCCCGTGCCTCACGTCGATGGCGTGACCGGCATTGCGGCCAACTTCGTGCTGCATGTGAGTGATTTGATGGATCGCAGAACGCGCCTCAAGCGCATTCCGGCACCGAAGCGTCACGTGGAGGAGCAGGAGTTGGCGATTGCGTAGTTTTGCATTCACAGGGGCCTGGAGGTTTCAAGTGCTCGCTTCCAGGCCTAAACTTTCATTGAGTCCAATCCGGCTTGGCCTTACGCCGGCGTGGTAGCAACGACTGAAGAAAGGACAGCCAAGGCAATGCCTGAGGTGGAAACGCCTAACGCTCCAACCACGGAGAGCTCTACGTCTACGCCTACGTTTCGTCTCGATGTGCAGCTTCACGAGCTGCTGATGAAGCCGCCTGATGCGCGCACCCTGCTGCCTGCGCCCAAAGATGGCAAGGAGCAGACGCTCCCCGAACCGGTGTTTCCGCAGCACCCCGAGCTGTTGACGGCGCCTGACGAGGATTTCTTCCCCACGCCTGGTAAGCGCAAGTACAGCAACAAGATTATCTATCGCGCCATGCGTGGCTGGGCTTTCCCGTTCATCCGTTCGCGGGTGATGCCGGGTGATTTTCACCCAATGATCGCCTACCTCTTCAACGAGTGGAAGTGCAACCTCGACTGCCACTACTGCTGGGCCTTCGACAACACCGTCCGGGGCATGAGCGAGGACATCGCCAAACGGTCGGTCGATTGGTTGCGGGAGTCCGGAGCTGGCGTGCTGGCGCTGATGGGCGGCGAGCCTCTGCTGCGGCCCGACTTCGCGCACAAGATCATCTATTACGCGGCGAAGAAAGGCTTCTGGATTTATCTGCCCACGAACGGCCGCCTGCTGTGGCCGAAGGTGATCGACAAGGTCGCTGATGCCGGGGTTGCCACCATAAACCTCGCCGTCGATGCATGGGACGATGTGCCGGGCAGCGGATTGCCCAAGGCGATGGTCCCCATCCGCTCGCACTTCGACTACATGGTGAAGAAGCAGCACAAATACGGTTACTCGTGTTTCCTGAATATCAACATTTGCCGCAACAATCTGGATGACGTGCGACGGTTGACGGAGTTGGCGCACGACAACGGCATCGCGACCGACTATCACATTTGCGAATCGCCGATGACGGAGCAGCCGGCGTTCAAGCATTACGAGAGCAACCCGACCTTCATTCGTAAGGAAGATCATCCGGTGGTCGCTGAGCTGATCGACTGGCTCATCGACAAGCAGAATTCCGGCTACAAGATGGTGAATTCGGTGAAGCGGCTGGCCCAGATGAAGGAGTTCATTGAGGGCAACATGCACGACTGGGGGTGCCGCGCGGGTATGAACTCGCTGATCGTGCGCGTTGATGGAACCCTGGCTCCCTGCTTCCCCATGTACAACGCAAGCTACGATTGGGGCACCATCGAGAACCACAAATTCGAGAGGAAGCAGCTCAAGGAGATGAAGCAGGAGTGCCAGAAGACCTGTTTCTCTACGCTGAACCATATTCTGGCGTTTTGCTACAACGACGAACGTGTGATCAAGTGGCTCTGGAAGCACGCCAAAGTCGGGTTCCAGCGAATGGAAGGCAATTTCGAGGATTAGGTTAGCTCGCTCTCGCAACTCGTTTGCGCTTGTGAAGGAGCGTGATCGGAAAATAACCCGCGCCGTAGGCGCAGTCGAGCTTAGCCCAGCGCTTCAGCGCTGGGTGAAGCGAGAAAGAGGCCCCGAGTCCTGTAGGGACAGCAGATGCCGCCGGTTCACGGCGGCTCAGAATTTAGACAAGTGATGACGCAGCTAAAGCTGCGCATCTTCAAAAAATAACGAGAGGGGCTCAAGCCCCCAACGTACGAACTCAGGAGGCCTAAGTGAGTTCACACTCGCACGAGCACGGATGCAGCACCGGAGAAAAACGGGTCGACGTTCAGCTCCACGACTTGATCAAGAGCGCAACGCCAGACACTCTGCCTGCGCGCATCCTTGCCAAGTCCCGCGAGGTATCTGCGCAATCCGGACAGAAGATGGTCTACATGGTCGGCATGGACGTTGGCTCGACAACGGTGAAATCAGTCGTCGTCGATGCTGAAAGCGACCAGATTATCTGGAGCGACTATCAGCGCCACGAGACCAAGCAACCGGAGAAGACGCTCGAATTCCTCAAGCGCATGCAGGACGAAGCCGGCATTGCCCCGCACAACTGCCGCATCTTCGTCACCGGTTCGGGCGGCGGCGCGTTGGCCAACCTGATTGGTGCGAAGTTCGTTCAGGAAGTCACGGCAGTCTCGCTTGCAGTCGAGAAGATGCATCCGGAAGTGAACTCGGTTATCGAACTGGGCGGTCAGGACGCGAAGATCATCGTCTTCAAAGAGGACGAAGCGACCGGGCGCAAGAAGAAGATTCCGTCGATGAACGACAAGTGCGCCGGCGGTACGGGCGCGGTCATCGACAAAATCAACGCCAAGCTGAAGATTCCGACCGCAGAGCTTGGCGAACAGGGCTACACCGGAATCAAGCTGCATCCGGTTGCCGGCAAGTGCGGCGTGTTTGCCGAGACTGACATCAACGGTTTGCAGAAGCAGGGCATTCCGCCCGATCAGCTTATGGCGTCGCTCTTCGATGCCATCGTGCTGCAGAACCTGACGGTGCTTACCCGCGGACACACACTGCGTCCGCACGTGTTACTGCTCGGTGGTCCAAACAGCTTTATCCGCGGAATGAAAGAGGCATGGCAGCAGAACATTCCCCGGATGTGGGAAGAGCGGAAGGTTCAGTTGCCGGAGGGCGCAAAGCCGGAAGACCTGATCAAGGTTCCGGAAAACGCACAGTATTTCGCCGCGATCGGCGCAGTTGAGTTCGGCAAAGATGAAGACCCCGACGTCGGTATCTACATGGGTACCGAGTGCCTGGAGGACTACATCACCGTTGGCCGTCAGGCGGAGAAGGAAAAATCAGGCGCGGCCGGCCTGAGCGCTTCGGAAGAAGAACTGGCCCATTTCAAGACGGAATACACCATCCCGAAGTTTAAGGGCGCAACCTTCGAGCATGGCCAGACCGTGAGTGGATTTATCGGAATCGATGGCGGATCGACGTCGACGAAGGCCGTGCTGCTCTCCGAGGGCGGAGACGTGTTGTGCAAGGCATACCAGCTTTCCAACGGCAATCCGATCCAGGACACCATCGACATGTTCGCCGCTATCCGCGAGCAGGTCGAGTCGCAAGGCGGAAAGCTAGATGTGCTTGGCGTGGGCACCACCGGTTACGCCAAGGACGTGTTGAAAGATGTGCTCAAGGCCGACGTAGCGTTAGTCGAGACGGTTGCGCACACCGAGTCGGCGATGAAGTTCTACAAAGATCCGCATGTCATCGTCGATGTTGGCGGTCAGGACATCAAGCTGATCGTCTTGAAAGATGGGCGCGTCAAAGACTTCAAGCTCAACACCCAGTGTTCGGCGGGTAACGGATACTTCCTGCAAGGCACGGCTGAGGCGCTGGGCTACAAGGTCGAGGAGTATGCGGACATTGCCTTCGGCGCGAATACCATGCCGGTGTTCGGGTATGGCTGCGCTGTGTTCATGCAGTCCGACATCGTCAACTTCCAGCGCCAGGGCTGGAAGGGCGAGGAGATTCTCGCCGGGCTCGCGGCTGTGCTGCCGAAGAACATCTTCCTGTATGTTGCGGCGATTCCGAACCTGGCCAAGCTGGGCTCACGCTTCATCCTGCAGGGCGGAACACAGAAGAACCTCGCAGCGGTGAAGTCGGAAGTTGATTTCATCCGCTCGCACTTCCACGGTGTCGACCACGGGCCGGAAGTGATCGTTCACGAACATTGCGGTGAGTCGGGCGCAATCGGCGCCGGTGTCGAAGCCATTCGTCTGTACAAGAACGGCCATCGCACTTCGTTCATCGGCATCGACGCGGTGATGAAGATCGGCTACCGCACCACGCGTAGCGAAGAGACGCGCTGCTACTTCTGCAAGAACAACTGCCTGCGCACCTTTATCGACGTAAAGACGGGCGATACGGAAATTGATAAGTCGTCGCCGCTGCCGGTCTTCAAGTCGAAGGTGCCGTTGCAGACGGGCGAGCGCCGGTTGATTATCTCGACCTGCGAAAAGGGTCAGGTAGAAGATGTAAGCGCAATGCGCGGCATTAAGGCCGGTCTTGATGCGATCAAGAAGGAGAACCCGAACTTCGTCGATATCGCTGCACATGAGGCGTTTCGGCCGCGCAATTCCAAGAGTGTTGCCGACCCGATGCCGACCAAGTCGTGGAAGTCTTCGCTCTTTAATAAGGGTTCGGTCGATCAGCGCGTTGAGTTGATGAAGGCTCGCGCTTCTCACCGCGTGGGCATGCCGAAGGTACTGAATATGTACCTGTACGCGCCTATGTTCGCCGCTTACTTTGAGAGCCTGGGCATACAGCCGGAGAACATTATCTACTCTGACTTCACGTCGCAGGAACTGTACCGCACGGGTGCAGGCCGCGGGGCCATCGATCCTTGCTTCCCGTCGAAAATCGGCATTCCGCACGTCTACAATCTGGTCTTCCAGAAGCATGCGAAGAAGCCGCTCAACACTATCTTCTTCCCCATGATCGACACGTTGCATCAGCCGCTGAAGAACTGCAGTGCCAGCAGCGCATGTCCCACCGTCACCGCCACGCCCGACGCAGTGAAGGCAGCGTTCACCAAGGAGAGCGACGTCTTCGCCGAGAACGGAATCAAGTACCTTGATCCGCTGCTCAACATCGACAACCCGAAACTGTTCGGGCTGCAGATGTGGCAGTGCTGGGGACCCATCCTGGGAATTTCGGAAGACGAGAACGAACGGGCGCTTCAAGCCTCGTTCAAGGCTCTCGATGAATACGACGCTGGACTGAAAAAAGAAGCGCGCGAGGTGCTTGACCGCCTGGAGCGTGAGAACCGCCTTGGCATCGTGATGCTCGGCCGCGTGTATCACCACGATCCCGGACTCAACCACGAGATTATGGAGGAGTTCCAGAAGCTCGGCTACCCGGTTTTCTCACAGAGCCACTTGCCGATGGACGAGGACCTGCTTGACCGCTTGTTCGGCGACGAAGTGCGAGCTGGCTCAATCACGCATGCTCTTGACATCAAGGACGTGTGGAAGAACGCCTACTCCGCCAGCACGAACATGAAGATCTGGGCGGCGAAGTTCACCGCGCGGCATCCGAACCTGGTCGCGCTTGAGATCAGCAATTTCAAGTGCGGACATGACGCGCCGATCTATACGGTGATCGAAGACATCATCGAAAACTCGGGCACGCCGTACTTCGCCTTCAAGGATCTCGATGAAAACAAGCCGACCGGCTCGATCAAGATCCGCGTCGAGACCATCGACTACTTCCTGAAGCGCTATCGCGAGGATCTGCTGAAGAAGGCCGACGCCGCGAACGAGTTGGAGCGCCAATTGGCCGAATACGAGAAGACATTGCGCATGAAGCTGACCCACAAGTCGGTGCGTCAGGAGAGCGAACTGGTGCCGCTGATTGGGATAGAACAACCCTCGCAGCCGGAACTGTCGTCGGCCAACGACTGAAGTGGTTAAGGGATGTCATCCTGAGCGGAGTGAGGCCGCGCAGCGACCGAACGAAGTCGAAGGACCCCTTCCCCAAGCAAGGCACGTCGGGAAGATAGGGGCCTTCGACTCGTCGTCCGCCGCGGCGGACTCCTCGCTCAGGATGACAAGCTTGTATGGTTCAGCACCCGACCGGCGCGGTAAAATTTTCCAATACCCATGCCTCTGACTAGCGACACCAAGAAAGTGATGTTCGAGATCTACCGCGACAGCTCCCTCACTGGCCAATACAAGGTCGTGTACTTCACCGAACTCGGCGAGCACGACAAGGACACGGAGATCGCCGACGCCATGCGTGGCGAGCACGTCTTTGACGGTTTTCTGTTGCATCGCGAGCGGCAGGAAGGCAAGCAAGCGGTCGAGCAGATATTGGGCGAGCTGAACCGGGGCGCAAATGTCGACCCGGCTGCTATTGAAGAAAAGCTCAAGCCCTACCTCGCTCGATAGCACCTTCGTAGCACCCTAAACCCACGATCGTTGGATTCTAAATCTGGAAACACCTCCAAAATCGCAGCCCAAAATTACCTGAAGGTGGCGTTACAAAACCAAATCTGCGTCTTCCTTTTTTCACACTGCAATCCAGAAATTCATATTTCGCGTAGCTCCCGTGTTCTACAATGTAGGATGTCAATGATTCCGCAGCATTTAGCTGCTGGGTAAGATCGAACTGCGTGGCATCTGAGTTGCAGGAAATGGTGGCAAGGGCTGGTGTGCTCCAGCAGACAGGCAAGCCACGCCAGCAACGGCAACCGATGCCGAAGGACCTGCAAACACGATTTTTCGCTGTCTTCCTCGGACTGGTCAGCGTGGCTGCGGTCGTGTTTGCCGTGATCAATTTCCAGAAGAGCAACGGCTTCCCGACTCCTACAGACGGTGTTTGGTGGATGGAGCATGGCAGCCACCTGCAAGCCCAGCGAGTCGATCCTGACAGCCCGGGCGAAAAGGCCGGCGTCAAGCAGGGCGACCTGCTACTCGCCGTCGACGGACATCAGGTCACCAATGTTGGCAGCCTGGAGCGGCAGCTCTATCGCGTAGGTATCTGGTCGAAAGCGTCGTATTCGCTGCAGCGCCAAGGAGTGACGCTGGAAGCGCCGCTGATCCTGATCCCGGCGGACAGCTCGCTCAATCTCGGCTTGCGGCTGATTGCCCTGGTCTACCTCGGCATCGGCGTCTATGTGCTGCTGCGACGCTGGACCGCCCCAAAGAGCACGCACTTCTACGTTTTCTGCCTGGTCTCGTTCATCTTTTACTCGTTCCATTACACGGGCAAGCTGAACGATTTCGACTGGATTATTTACTGGGCAAACGTAGTTGCATGGCTGTTGCAGCCTGCGCTGTTCCTGCATTTTGCGTTGACCTTCCCCGAGCGTCGCGCCGTAGTCGACCGGCGGCGCTGGTTGATTCCGCTGGTGTACCTCCCGGGAGCCATTCTGCTTGGGGTGGACATCGCACTGCTGGCGTGGGCACAGCCCAGCGAAAGCCTGCGCTGGAACATGGACCGCGTGCAGATGGTGTACCTCGCTGCCTATTTCGTCGCGGCAATGTTGGTCCTATGGCAGAGCTATCGTCGAACGACCACCGCCATCCTGCGCCAGCAAATGAAGTGGGTCACCCGCGGGACCATTCTCGCCGTAGTGCCATTCGTGGCGTTCTACGTCATTCCGTATCTGCGCGGCGCCACTCCGTCGACAGCGATGAAGATTTCGGTGCTGTCGCTGGTCTTCCTGCCACTCACGTTCGGCTATGCCATCTTCCGTTATCGGCTGATGGACGTGGACCTGATTTTCAAACGCGGCATGGCGTATACCATCGCCGCGGGATCCATTACGGCAGCATACTTCGGCGTAATCGGGGGTGTTTCTGCGCTATTCAACCGGCACTACCCCAGCGCCGGGCCAATCGGTGTAGCCATCGCCATCGCGGTGACCGCGCTGCTGTTCGACCCCTTCAAGAACTGGGTACAGGATTATCTCGACAAATTCTTCTACCGTAAGCGTTACGACTATCGAAGAACGCTGATCGAATTCGGCCGCGATCTGAATTCGGAGACGGACCTCGACCACATGCTCACGTCGATCATCGATCGGCTATCGCGTACGTTGATGGTCGATCGCATGGCGATCTTCCTGTCGAATCCCGAGCAGTCAGAGCAGTTTACGCTGGTGAAGTCATACGGGATTTCGAATACGCGTGGACTTGATCTGGCTTTCCTCAACCTCGCGCGGCCGGAGTGGGAGGCGGGACACCTGTTCTTCGACAACACCGTCCATGCCATGCGCGAAACTCCCGAGGCGCAGGAAGCCATTCGTAAGCTGGACCTGCACTACTACCTACCCTGCACCGTAATGAACCGCATGATTGCGGTACTTGGGTTGGGCAAAACTTCGGAAGGCGACTTCCTGTCGACCGAAGACGTGCAGTTGTTGGAGACCCTGGCTGGCTACGTCGGCATCGCCATTCAGAATGCTCGACTGTACAAGTCGCTGGAGAACAAGGCCGAACAGTACGAGCGCCTGAAGGAATTCAACGAGAACATCGTTGAGTCGATCAGCGTTGGCGTGCTGGCGGTTGACCTGGAAGACCGCATCGAGTCCTGGAATTCGCAGATGGAAGTGATGTTTGCGAAGCCGAGGATCGACGTGATGGGGAAGGGCTTGGGCCACTTCTTCTCGGCAGAGTTTCTCGAGGAGTATTACCGGGTCCGCCAAAGCTCAGGAATACACAACCTGTACAAGTTCAAACTTGGCACGACTGCCGGCGACACCCGGACTACCAACATCGCCATTGCTCCGCTGGTGAGCAAAGACTTCAGCGTGATCGGGCGGCTGATCATCGTCGATGACATAACAGAACGAGTCGATTTGGAAGGACAGCTCTCGCAGGCGGAGAAGTTATCGTCGATAGGTTTGCTGGCTGCCGGAGTGGCTCACGAGGTGAATACGCCGCTCGCGGTGATTTCGTCTTACGCGCAGATGCTGGCCAAACAGGTCAACGGTGATGCTAAGAAGTCAGAGCTGCTCGACAAAATTACGCGCCAAACTTTCCGCGCTTCCGAAATCGTCAACAGCTTGTTGAACTTCTCGCGGACTTCCAGTACCGAGTTTGCAAGCGTTGACCTGAATCGCGTAATTCAGGACACTTTGATGCTTTTGGAGCATCAATTGAAAGTGGCACGCGTCAAGGTCGTACAAGAGCTGCAACCACAGTTGCCGTTGATCTACGGCAACACCGGAAAGCTACAGCAGGTGTTTCTGAATCTATTCCTCAATGCCAAAGATGCTATGCCTTCCGGCGGCACTCTGATGGTGACTACCAATAACGGGCATCACGTACAGGTGTCGGTAGCCGACACGGGCACCGGCATTGCTCAGGAACACATTCCGCGGATCTACGATCCGTTCTTCACCACCAAGAGCAAGCCCAAGACGGGGCACAGCGGGGGAACAGGACTGGGCCTCTCGGTTACTTACGGCATTATCCAGGAGCACGCAGGCAAGATCCGCGTGAACAGCAAACCCGGCGAGGGCACAACCTTCACCATGGAATTCCCCCTGATTAGGAAAGTGGTAAATGCCTGAAGCAGCCCTCAGCCGCGCCATCAGTAATCACGACGAAGCCGGCTCGCCGGGCTCGGTGCTGATTATTGACGACGAAGCCGCGATTCGCGAATCGCTGCAGACTCTGCTCGAGATAGAAGGCTTCGAGGTGGAAACCGCAAGCGATGGCGCCGAAGGCTTGGCCCGTCTCGCGGAGCGCCCGTTTGACCTGGTACTCCTCGACTTCGCTCTACCCGAGCGCAACGGGATTGAAATTCTGCAGGACATTCGCGAGCGCGACTCCGAGTTGGCCGTCATCATGATTACCGCGTACGGCACAGTGGAGAACGCGGTCAATGCCATGCAGGCAGGCGCCACCAACTTCATCCAGAAGCCGTGGGATAACGAGAAGTTGCTGGCCGACATCCGCACTGCGGTAGGCCGGCGGCGCGCTGAAGAAGAGGTCGTCCACCTGAAGCGCGCGCTCAAGCAGCGCTACAGCTTCGAAAACATCGTGGGCAAGAGTGAGGCGATGCTGCGCATCTTTGACCTGGTGGCGCAGGTGGCCCCGAGCCGGTCAACGATTCTGCTGCAGGGCGAGAGCGGAACCGGCAAGGAGTTGATCGCAAAGGCCATTCACATGAACTCCACCCGCCGCGACCGTCCATTCGTTCCGGTCAATACAGGCTCGGTTCCCGCGGACCTGCTGGAGTCGACTTTGTTCGGCCATGTAAAAGGCGCATTTACCAGCGCTATTGCCAGCAAGAAAGGCCTGTTCGAAGTTGCCGATCGCGGGACCCTCTTCCTCGACGAAATCGGCACCATGGGACTCGAAACCCAGGCCAAGATTCTGCGCGTTCTACAAGACCGGCGCTTCATGCACCTGGGCGGCGTGAGTGAAGTGCAGGTCGATGTGCGAATCATTGCCGCCACCAACGTTGATTTGAAGCAGCAGGTGAAAGAAGGGAAGTTCCGCGAGGACCTTTTCTATCGCCTCAACGTCATCACTATTGATCTGCCACCACTGCGTCAACGCAAGAATGACATTCCGCCGCTGGTCTATCACTTCGCTGATAAGTTTGCGCGTGAAAACGAAAAGACCGCCTTGCGAATCACGCCCGAGGTGCTGCGTCCTCTGATGGACTACGACTGGCCGGGTAACGTACGCGAGTTAGAAAATGTCGTCGAGCGTGCGGTGGTTCTGGCGAACGGTCCTGCACTTACTGTTGACCTGCTGCCCGACAGTATCGCGGGTCGCGTTGCAAAGCTCGCTCTGATGGAGCATCGTCCCGATGCTTCCTTGTTTGAAATCATGGAAGATTGCGAGCGGCGTATCATCGGCGACATGCTGGAGAAGTGCAACTGGAACCAGACTGAGGCGGCCGACCGTTTCCGGATCCCTCTTTCTACCCTCAATCAAAAAATCAAGCGCCTCAGTATCGAGATCAAGAGAAAAGGCCGCGACGGTAACGGCTCTGGAAGCTAACTGGTACTCCTGCACCGTCTCAGCTCCTAACCTCCAGCGTTCCCACTGCATGCCAATAGATAACCAAGCAGATGCATCGCTGCAGATTTGTCCTGCCTGGACTAGAAATCTCGATGCAATTAATCAGCGGTATCACTGACGGCACAGCTTAATGCCAGTCGAATATTTCCAGCAGCTTTCAACCTAACGTATCCACGCCCAAGTCAGTTCATACCTAAATTTAGGAATACGCTCGGCCGCAGCGGGTCATGCCAACGGCGGCTCCGGGGCACTTTCGTTCGTTCACCTGGGTTGCCGGGTGAATTCCAGTGTAGCTGGGCTGTGACCAACCGCTCCAATTGCAACAAAACCGGCAACTCAGCAGAGCGGTGCTTCGGCACCGCTATTTTGTGTGTCCAGAGAGAATTGGGCTGTTTCCACCAAACAGGTGTGCCATTTGCTGATCGGTCCTGATAGGTCCACCTACTATCAATTGGGTAGACCTACTATCACCTACGTAGATTCTGAATTGAAACTATTCGCTACCATTGAGCATTTCTCGGAACATTGTTTGATCCACCTGGTTAAATACTATCGCCGATAGTCGCGATTTACCTTTAATCCGCCTTCGTATTAGCGGTATGATGCTCCCCGTTTGTGCCTTTTATTGCTTAGTGTGCCCACCAGCAGTTTGCCAAGGAGGATAAGGAGGAACGTGAAAAGAGCAACTTTGCTTTTCTTGCTCTGTATTGCGCTGGGTGTGACGTACGCCTCAGCGTCGATCATCGGCAGTACAGATGCTAATCAGTTTCAGGACCCCGTCGACTGGTGCGTGCAGTACAACAACTGCGCTGGCAGCCCATTTCTTGAGCCCTCGCCATCGGCCTTCACGTCGGCTGGAAACGTCGCCGGACTGGTCGGTCTGGTAGGTACTCAACAGCCTTTTGAAGTGCGGCAGCAAGGCGTGTCCTGGGTTGGTAATTTTCCTGGGAGCATGGGCGTTGTCTACAACGCTGTTTCCACCCAGAACAACACTCCGGCTGACATCGCGGCCACCTTCGGCGTGGGCGTTTACGGAGCCGGCGCTTACATACAGGCCGAGCACTTTGGAGCCTTCACCGCAACCGTCACACTGTTCGACGTCAATTATCAATCCTTAGGCTCCTTCACTGCGACGGGAGATTCCGAAACCACCGGCACCGCGTTGTTTATCGGAGCCTACGACAGCAACCCTGACGTGTACGCCATTCAATTCAGCGTGAAAGACATCAACGGGCAGGACGACTTCGCGATCGGCCAGTTGGGTCTTGCCACTTCGGCCGTGCCTGAACCCGGCACTCTGCTGCTGCTTGGACCTTCCACTCTCGGCCTCGTCGGTGTTATCCGTCGCCGCATCAATCGCAAGTCGCAGGAGGTGCAGTAATGAAACTGACCAAGCTGATCGTTATTGCTGCAGTGCTCTTGGTCGCCTGCCAGCTCTTCGCTCAGAGCATGGGCGGAATTACCTATGTACAAAAGCTCGCGGCTAAAGCGGAAGCCACGGGTCAGCTGCAGAAGCTGATGCCTACTGCTCCTGCACGCCACGTGCGTTCGATGGTCATGATCGGAGGCGGCTTTACGCCCGGACAACCCCCGACCAAGCCGGCCAACTGCAACAAGACCGGTTTTTGCCCGCCCTCTCTGGCAATTGCCTACGGTACGGTTAATGTCCTCGGCGGCAACGGCGGCGCGGGCGTAACCATCGGCATCACCGATGCCTTTCACTACGCCAACGCCGAAGCTGACCTGAACTTCTTCAGCACCGATATGGGGCTGCCGGCCTGCACCACGCAGAATGGCTGCTTCAAGCAGGTTGATCAGAACGGCGGCCAGAACTTCTGCGGCAGTGACAGCGGCTGGGAAGTAGAGACCATGCTCGATCTGGAGTGGGCGCACGCCATGGCTCCCAATGCCAAGATCGTGCTGGTAGAAGGCTGCACCAACGATGATTCCGACCTCGCCGTTGCCGTTCAGACGGCGGTGAAACTCGAAGGCGCAAACTTCGTCTCCAATAGCTGGGGCGAAGACGAGTTCCCGGAAGAGATACAGGAAGACAATGATTGGATGGGCTTGGGTGTACCGCTCCTGTTCGCCTCGGGCGACGACGGCGCGCCGGCGATCTATCCTTGCCAGTCGATCTATGCGACATGTATAGGCGGAACGCTGATTACGCTCGACTCCAACTTCCATCGCACCAGCGAGACCGGATGGGGAGGCAGCGGCGGCGGATGCAGCGCCTACGAATCCGCTCCTACATACCAGACCGGCAATGGCGTTGGTCTATGCTCGCCGAAGCGCGCTGCTCCCGATGTTGCGGCGATTGGCGGGTCCCTGGTTTACATCTACGACAGCGGCAATGGTGGATATGGACGCGTGACTGGCACCAGTCTCGCAACCCCGCTCACAGCCGCAGTCCTCGCCAATGTTGAAGCTGCTCGCCGGGGATTTGGCAAAGCGGACTTCCCGCAGATCATCGGCGACCAGCTTTACCATCCCTACAAGCTGTTCAGTCAGCCGGGATCGAACTACACCTACTTCTACTTCGACGTAGTAACCGGCAACAACGGCCATGCAGCCGGTCCGGGCTATGACCTGGTAACTGGATTGGGTGTGTCGAATCCGGTGGACATGGCTAATCGGTTCTTCGGTTTGCAGTAATTGACCAAGTAGTACTTCGCTCCTCGGTCTGGCGCGCCTCGCAAGGGGCGCGCAACTCAGCAGAGCGGTGCCTCGCACCGCTCATTTTCACACGGGTCGGAGTTGATTCAGGTGCAGCCCGGATTTTGCCCACAGTAAAGTTCCGAGCCGAACAAGAATTTCGTGGTCTAACTACGACATGGATAGTAATTGTGCCTGCGATTTGCGCTTGATATTTCCCAAAACGGGAATATGATTACGTCGCCTATTCGCGGTGTTTTTCTGGGACGTTTCATCGGTTTTGTTCGAGAAGAAACGGCGAGCAACCGCGGGACGGAATATCAACCAGGGGAGTTGACGTTCGCCTGCTGTTTTTCCTTTAACCGGAGTGCACTACCACCGGGCCCTTTCACAATTTGCGGAGGATTCGAATGAAAACACTTTGCATGCGTGCGATGCTGTTGTTTTTGCTGCTGTCGTGTTGTGCTCTCGGAGTTGCCTATGCCGACACGGTAGTCACATTCCCCAGCGACACTAGCTTCACTTGTAATGTCAATGCCTGTGACTTCATGGGCAACCTGAATCACCAGAGCGAGCCCCTTTTCACTTCCGGTGACTTCGTCACCGAGATCTTCTTCACTGGCCAGCAGTCGGTTGGCTCCCTCAGCTACGACTTTTCGCTGCAGAACAACTTCGGAAATAATTCCGGCCACTCGTATGCCAACGATGTGTTCATCAATGACATTCAGGTCGGCAGCTTCCTGGTGCCCGATTGTGGCTACTGTGGGGAGACCCAGGAATACAAGGGCACGTTCAACTTCTCTCCCCTGGAAGGCGATGGCACGTATGCCTTGTCCATCGTGCTGGGAGAGAATGTGCCGCCCGGCGATGGAAATGAGATTTTCCTATCTGGCGGATCCGCCACTTTGGGCGACGTCCCAGAGCCAGGAACCATAGTTCTGCTGGGCTCTGGAGTATTCGGACTCGCCGGCGTGCTGCGGCGCAAACTGCTGCCGTAGAGTCGATACGCCAGTCCGCGGCGATTCGCACACGAGCCGCCTGCGGTTTCCACAACTTCCAGAGTTTGTTACAGAGAGGTTTTGACCATGAAAAGAATTGCCATGCCGACAACTCTTGTCGTCGCCATTGTGGTGGTGATGATTTCGGCTGCCTCGATGGCAGCTACGATTCCTAATAGCGTGCCGCCGTATATCTCGACGGCGCAGAACCTGGGTGCGGAGAATCCCGCCCGGGTGATCCCCGTCACGGTGCGTCTGGCGCTGCATGATCGGGCCGGACGTGAAGCCCTGCTGAAACAGTTGTACGACCGTAATTCGCCGCTCTATCAGAAGTGGCTCACGCCGCAGCAGTACGCCGACCGTTTTGCCCCCACCAGCCAGCAGTCGGCGATGGTGCAGGACTTCCTCAAAGCTCAGGGCCTGACCGTGACTGCGGTGAGCAAATTCAACTACACCGTCAGTGCGCGGGGCACGGTTGCCGATGTCCAGAAAGCGTTTGGAGTGCAGATTGATCGCTTCCTACGCCGTGGCGAGATCCGCTATTCGAACGTCAATAATCCTTCAGTTCCGGCGCAGCTCGCCGGCATCGTGGGATCCGTCGGCGGACTGCATGAAGTGCTGATGAAGCCCCATCACGTAATTCCTGCTGATCCGGCTACCGGCCGCGAGTTTGAGGGAACCCCTCTGCCGCCATCCGGACAGATCTACTACGAGTATCAGTGTTTCCGTAATATTGAAACTCACGGTTTTACCACCGGCGGAAAAATGCCCGCGGCGTTGTACACCGGCAACCGTTACGGCGCCGACATCAACAACGGGCAGGGACATCTGCCGCCGTGTGGCTTCGAGCCGCAAGCGATGCAGACTGCATATGGTCTGAACTCGGTCTATCAATCGGGGCTCGACGGCTCAGGACAGACGGTTGTAGTGGTTGATGCTTATGGCTCACCCACTGCGGCCGCAGATATCGCAAAGTTCTCCACCACCTTCAGCCTGCCGGCGGCAAATTTCGCGAAGTACGATCCGCAGGGGCCCCCGCCGTACAACTCGGGCTGGGCGGGTGAAACCACACTGGATATCGAGTGGTCGCATGCGATGGCTCCGGGCGCGAACGTCGTGCTGATCGAAGCTATCGATAATTTCGACGACAGTCTGATGGGTGCGATTCAGTATTCCCTCGATAACTCGCTGGGAAATGTTATCTCCAACAGCTACGGCGGAGATGAATACGATGACGACTCTCAGAACATGCAGGCTTGGGACGATCTAAACGCGGAAGCTGCGACGCTGGGCGTTTCGGTGGACTTCTCCACCGGCGACAGCGGCGACTTCTTCCGTGACGTGGGTGCTTATACCGTCAGCGTACCTTCGAACTCTCCTCATGCTACGGCGGTGGGCGGCGTCAGCGTCTTCCTGAACGCCGATTACAGCATGGAGTTCCAGACCAGCTGGGGCACCACTCTCACCAAGATTGCGGAGCCACCGAACTACAACCCCGACGTACCCCCGCTGTGTTTCAGCAACAATGCGCCTCCGGGCCAGTGCTTCTATTACGGCGGCGGCGGTGGCCAGAGCATGTTCTTCGCCAAGCCCTCGTGGCAGTCGAGCCTGCCCGGCACCGGGCGTTGGCAACCGGATGTTTCGCTCACGGCTGATCCTTACACCGGCGTGACCATTATCTGGTCTTACGACAATCCTGGAACCTACACGGTTGGCGTCATCGGCGGCACCAGCGCTTCCTGTCCGATGTTCTCCGGCGTGTGGGCGATTGTGAACCAGAAGAGCCAGCAGAAGAATGGTCACTCGGCTGGGTTGGCGGCGCCTTATATGTACTCGCTGCCGGCCAATGCGGTGCATGACGTGGTTCAGACAAGCCCGTTCAGCATCAGCAACGTGGCAGGCAACATCTTCACTGGCGCAATAAAACCGTCCTATTGGTCGGCGGTGGCATTGGTGGGACCGGATGTGCCGACCAAGTTCACCAGCGCCTTCTATCAGAGCGCGTCGTCAAAGCGTTGGTACGCCATAGGCTTTGGTCTGGACAGCACCTTAACCAGCGGTCCTGGCTGGGACGAAGCCACAGGTGTCGGCACGCCCAACGGAGCAAACTTCATCAACGCGATTGTTCCCTAATCGCAGCAGGGCCACCGTACTGTGGTGTGCCTTGTCTACCTCCTTGGTCACTCGGGCGCGCTCCTAAGGAGCGCGCCAATTCACCAGAGCGGTGCCCGCCGGCACCGCTTTTGCTTTGCGCCCGGATGCGTGGGTACTTGGGAAATTCGTGGTGGTCTACGCACTCCGATATTGCGCGACCCAGAGGAACTCAAGCTTCGGGTACATCTCGGAGACTACTACTCACGTAGTAGTCTCCCGTTCAACTTCCTTAAGTGGGAATTACTATCCTCTGTAGTCGAGTTCTTGCTTGACCTGTCCAATAACGGGGCTATGATTAGCTTGCTTTTCACTAGGCGCTTTAACCCTTGGTCTGCGTGGGCGCTTGGCAGCAGCGGTGGTCGGCGTATTCCAGCTGAATTCTGTGGTTTACCGTTAATCGGCTAAGACTTCGCCGAAATTACAAGCCGTCTTTCCTTTTGTATCTTTTCAAACTAGACGGCCCTTTCACGACTTACGGAGGATCGAATGAAAAAGCTTTCCGTGCGTGCAATCTTTCTAATGTTGACAGTCTCGTTGTTCGCCGTCGGATTGGCGTATGGCGATGCGGTCGTAACCTTTCCCAGCGACACCAGTTTCAGTTGCAATGTCAACGCCTGTGATTTCATGGGCAACCTGAATCACCAGAGCCAACCAATGTTTACCTCTGGCGACTTTGTCACAGAGATTTTCTTCACAGGCCAGGACTCGATAACCGCTCTGTCCTATGACTTTTTCCTAATCAACAATTTCGGCAACAACCCAGGGTACTCGTATCTGAACGACCTTTATGTCAACGACGTGCTGGTTGGGAGCTTCCTGGTTCCCGATAGCGGCTACAGCGGTCAAACCCAGGAGTACACCGGCACCCTCAACTTTGCGCCGCTCGTAGGCGACGGAACCTACGCGCTGTCGATTGTGCTGGGGGAGAACGTTCCCGGGGGCGATGGCAATGAGATCTTTACGGCTCCTGGAACAGTGACGTTGACTCCCGAACCGGGCAGCCTGGTACTGCTGGGCTCCGGAGCTCTGGGTCTGGCAGGGATGCTTCGCCGCAAACTCTTCTAATGCGACGAAGCGGCATCGGGTGAAGGCGGAGATGCGCAGCCTCATTCGCCCATTCCGCCGAATAACTTCACAATTTATCGATTTTGACAGGGAGAGATTCAGATCATGACACGAATCGCAATGTTGAGACTCCTCGGAGTCACCCTCATCCTTGCCGTGTTGGTTCCGACCGCCTTCGCGGCCACCATCCCGAACAGTGTCCCGGCATATGTCTCCACCGCCCAGAAACTGGGCGCTGAGAATCCGGGCCGGGTGATCGGCATCACGGTGAATCTGGCTTTGCACAATCGCGCACAGCGCGATACCTTGCTGCAGCAGTTGTACGATCGCAATTCGCCGCTCTATCAGAAGTGGCTTACGCCACAGCAGTATGCAGACCGTTTCGCCCCCACCAGCCAGGAATCAACGCTGGTACAGAACTTCCTCAAGTCACAGGGCCTGACCGTGACTGCGGTCAACAAGTTCAACTACACCGTCAGCGCGCAGGGCACGGTTGCCGATGTGCAGAAAGCGTTCGGCGTGCAGATCGACCGCTTCCTGCGCAAGGGCGAAATCCGCTACTCGAACATCAACAGCCCCTCGGTCCCAGCGCAGCTCGCCGGCATCGTGGGCTCCATCAGCGGCTTGCATGAAGTTCTCATGAAGCCCCATCATGTATTTCCCACAGATCCTGACACCGGCCGCGAATACGAAGGTCAGCCGTTGCAGCCTGCCGGACAGATCTACTACGAGGCCCAGTGCTATCGCGGCGTTGAGAGCCATGGCTTTACCACTGGCGGACACATGCCGGCGGCGTTGTACACGGGTAACCGTTATGGCTCCGACATCCACAGCGGCAACGGGCACCTACCGCCTTGCGGTTATGAGCCGCAGGCCATGCAGACGGCCTATGGCCTAACCTCGGTCTATGGCTCCGGCTTGGATGGCACGGGTCAGACGGTTGTAATCGTAGACGCGTTCGGTTCGCCGACCGCGGCTGCGGATATCGCGAAGTTCTCCAGCACCTTCAGCCTGCCGGTAGCGAATTTTGCGGTGTACAACCCGCAGGGGCCGCCGCCGTACAACTCCGGCTGGGCGGGTGAGACCACACTCGACATCGAGTGGGCGCACGCTATGGCTCCTGGAGCAAATGTCGTGTTGATTCAGACCATCGACAATTACGACAACAATCTCGCGGGAGGGATTCAATATGCCCTCGACAACTCGCTGGGGAATGTCATTTCCAACAGCTACGGCTCTGATGAATACGACGACGATGGCCCGTCCATGCAGGCGTGGGACGATCTCCTCGCGAATGCCACGGCGCTGGGGGTCTCCGTGAACTTCTCCACGGGCGACAACGGCGACTTCTATCGTGACGTGGGCGCTTACACCGTCAGCGTTCCTTCCAACTCTCCGCATGCTACGGCCATCGGTGGAGTCAGCGTGTTCCTGAACGCCGACTACAGCATCCAGTTCCAGACCGGTTGGGGAACGACGATCACCCGCATTGCCGAGCCTAATACTGGAGCTCCCGACAATCCGCCGCTTTGTGCAACTACCCTGCAGAAACCGGGGCAGTGCTTCTACTTCGGGGCCGGCGGAGGCATGAGCCTGTTCTTTGCCAAACCGTCCTGGCAGTCGAGCTTGCCCGGCACGGGCCGCCAGCAGCCTGATGTTTCACTCACGGCTGATCCGTACACTGGCGTAACCATCATCTCCTCGTACGCCAACCCAGGAAACTACACCGTCAGCGTCATTGGCGGCACCAGCGCCTCCTGCCCGATGTTCTCCGGCGTGTGGGCGATCGTGAATCAGAAGAGCCAGCAGAAGAACGGTCACTCGGCAGGCTTGGCGGCGCCGTACATGTACACGCTGCCTAACGGTGCGGTCTCTGACGTGGTTCAGACGAACCCGTTCAGCATGAGCAGTCTGACGGGCAACATCTTCACCGGCGCAATTGTACCGATCTATTGGTCGTCGACAGCCTTGGTCGGTCCGGATGTGCCGATGAAGTTCACCAGCGCGTTTTATCAGGGCACTTCCACTCGGTGGTACGATCTCGGCTTCGGTCTGGACAGCACGCTGACTACCGGCCCCGGCTGGGACAACGTCACCGGTGTGGGCACCCCGAAGGGAGCAAACTTCATCAACGCGATTGTGCCGTAGAGGTTGGGCACGCTCGCCAGTTAGACCTCGATCGAACAGCCCGGTCGCGCGACAGTACGCGACTCAGCAGAGCGGCGCTTCGGCGCCGCTCTTATTTCCGGAAGACTAAAACGCAAACGAAGGGTCGCGAGGGTGAGTACCCCGCGACCCACAATACAAGGCTTCGCTGTACTACTTGCGAGTTGCGCTGCGATGCGCGTTGGGCGTACGGCCAAGGTTGCTGTTGGACAAGGTGATCGTGCCCAACAGACCGTGTGCTTCGTCAAAAGCTCCGGCGGTGAAGTATAGAGTCGTGGTCGGACCTGACCCCGAACCATTGCCGAAGGCTAGACCCCACAGGCCGTTAATGCTGATGGGGAGCCCTTGATCGTCCTGCAGCACTCCCACGAAGAGATTGTTAGCGAGGTCGTAGGCAGCGATGCCGCCGCTACCAAATTCGCCCACCAGAAGTTTGCCGCTCAATTGGTTCCATCCACTTGGTGCAACTACCATTGCCCAGGGCGAGTTCGCCGCATACACATGCGGTAAACGTTGCAGCAGGTTGCCTGTGCTGTCATATACGTCGATGTAGCCGTGACCGATTCCCGGGACATCATCTTCCTTGTCGTCGTCTTGCAGTGCATAGCTGACGATGATCTTCCCATTGATGTTGGCTACGTTGAAGGGGGCGTAACCAGACGGCAGGTTGGGATCGAGAAAGGCACTCTGGCCGAACGAGTGGGGTTGGAACATGCCATCGAATACGTCCACCGTGCCGGCCCGGAAGTTCGCTGCATAGATGTAGTTGGCGCCGTTCGCCGAGCCCAGTGCCAGTCCCTTGTACACCGCGTTCGGCCAGCCATTCACCACGATGGTCGTCATGGTGCCGCTGTTCCATCCTTGAATGGTTCCGTCCTCGGTTGAGACGATGAATCTGGCAGGGTTGTTGTTGGGGAGCTTGAAATCCGATGTGCCGTTGTAGATCTGTCCGCTTGGGTTGCCGCCCGGGCTGTTGTCCCACTGCGGAACGTTGACGATCAGTCCCTGCTTCACTCCGTCACCGTTGTAAAGCGTCAACTTGCCGGTGCCGTTGTCGGAGACCCACCAGGGGCTGCTGCTGCTGGCCACAATGCCCCAAGGGTTTACCAGGTCGGGATCGGTGGGCTGGCTTCCGACATTGTCGATGTCGGAGACCAGACGTGTGACGGTAAAAAGTTGAGCGGCTGCGGGAAGGCTCAGCAGTGTGATCGCAACCAGAGATAACACCGCCAGTCGAGGGATGGAAGGGATTGTTCGGTTGTTGAGGCTGCTCATAGTTTTCCTCCGTGAGCTTTGAACTCGGCGTTCGTGTTGAATTTTCGACTGGCAACGTCGCACCGCTGTCATCAGGAGGTCGAAACGGCGTCAAGTTGTGGTCAAGATCTGGTCAAAGGAAGGTCGGAGCGCCGTCAACATAAGGTCAAGCGCTCGTCACGGTGGTGTAAATCGCCTGCTTGCATTTGGATTAAAAGGGCACAGCTTCAGGCGACAGCATATGGGCTTTGAAAGGGCACAGCTTCAACTGTGCCATGTCAGGCGAGGCAAGACGTGGACTCCAGTGTCTGCGTGAGAACTCGATTTCGAGAATGCTGATGGAATATCCCACGAGTCCAAGCCCCGCAGGTGGGACCAACATGACAGCCCAGGACAAAGCGCAGCGGAGTATTGGGTTGGGAGTGGAAAAAATCTCCTGAGTCGCGTAGCGACGGCAGGTTCTCACGCACGTACTTTAGCCCCGGGAGATGTCTCCATTGCGCGACCCTAATCATTGGAACAAGCTCTCGAGTGCGTGGGCTAGAAGTGGCTCAGGCGCTGCGATGTGTCATCCGTTACGTGGTAGATTAGAAAGATGTGGGCCCGTAGCTCAGTCGGTAGAGCAACGCACTTTTAATGCGTGGGTCGCAGGTTCGATTCCTGCCGGGCTCACCATTTTGAGGGATGAATCAAGGCGGCGCGAGCCGCCCTTTCTTTTTGCGTAGTGGAGTACTGCATCCGCGGCGCAGGAGATGTTCGCTATAGGAACGGTGGAGCACGCCTTCAGGCGTGCAGGCGAGACCCCATAAGCACGGCTTCAGCCGACGAGGTAAAGTCGTGTGACACGCACCTCCAGCGGCTGAAGCCGTAAGTGTTTGATTGCACGCCTGTGAAGGCGTGCTCCACCCAACTCCTACCAGACCACGCACTGCTTGTCCGGCGGACGTACCATCGGCGAGCCGGCCTTACACGAGAACGCCTGCGCGAAGGGCGGGAAGTTCGACAGTGGACCGATTACTCGATACTTCGCAATAGGATGCGGGTCGCCCTGGACCATCTTGCGCTGCGTCTCAGGACGCGTCTCATCTCCGCGAAACTGTCCCCAGGCGATGAAGAACTGCTGATCGGGAGTGAATCCGTCGATGGTCGGCTGCGGCTTGGCCTTCTGATCTTTCTGGAAG
>Ga0335083_10002216_pt1 | contig 25882 bp, 20 predicted proteins | sample Lox_Sample_42_FD_206716 | JGI IMG/M metagenome (GOLD analysis project Ga0335083, IMG submission 206716) | Soil microbial communities from Loxahatchee National Wildlife Refuge, Florida, United States - Lox_Sample_4.2 | ecosystem: Environmental > Terrestrial > Soil > Wetlands | place: USA...
CTATGGCACCGAGCACCGGACGACCCGGGTCTATGACCTGCAGCCGGACGTCGCGTCCTATCCCGAGGAGACCTCGATGCGGCTGTGGGAGCGGCACATGTTCGACGCGCTCGACCTTCCCTGAGGCCGGTCACCTGGATTAGCTGGCCGCGAGCCGCTCTAGCGCGCCGCGGACCACCTTCGGGTCGGTGGTCTGCCAGAACGGCGGCAGCGACGCCCGCAGGTACTCCCCGTACCGCTTGGTGACGAGCCTGGAGTCGAGCACGGCGACCACGCCGCGGTCGTCCATTGAGCGCAGCAGCCGTCCCGCTCCCTGGGCGAGCAGCAGGGCCGCGTGGTTCGCCGACACCTCCATGAACCCGGACCCGCCGCGCGCGTCCGCGGCCCTGGTGCGGGCGGAGGCGAGCGGGTCGTCCGGCCGGGGGAACGGGATCCTGTCGATCACCACGAGCCGCAGCGACGGCCCGGGCACATCGACCCCCTGCCACAGCGACAGCGTGCCGAACAGGCAGGTCGGCTCGTCCGCCGCGAACTCCTTCACCAGCTGCATGGTCGCGTCGTCGCCCTGGCACAGCACGGGGAACGGCAGGCACTCGCGCATCGCGGCGGCCGCGGCCCGCGCGCCGCGCATCGAGGAGAACAGCCCGAGTGTCCGCCCGCCGGCCGCCTTGATCAGCTCCCACAGCTCGTCCATGTACTCGGGCGGCAGGCCGTCGCGCGACGGCGGCGGCAGGTGCTTGGCCACGTACAGGATGCCGCTGCGCCCGTGCGCGAACGGCGAGCCCACGTCGATCCCCGTCCACTCGTGCCCCATGGCGGTGGCGTCGAGGCCCCACTGCCGCGCGAGCGGAGCGAACGACCCGCCGAGGGTCAGCGTGGCCGAGGTGAGCACGACGGTCTTGTCCGCGAACAGGTGCTCGGCAAGCACCTCGCCGACCTCGAGCGGCGCGACGTGCAGCGAAGCGGGCCTGGTGCTGTCCGACCAGTCCTCGGGCCGCTCCAGCCAGACGACCTCCTCGCGCTCGGCGATGGGCTGGTCGAAGGCGCTGATCATCCGGTCGGCGACCACCCCGATCTCCTCGAGGCTGACGAGGGCGGTCTGCGCCGCGGTGATTTCGGCGGGGTCGGCGCCTTCGTCCTTGGTGTTGGCGATCTTCCGCACCTGCACCGCGCAGGCCATCGCGGCGTCGCGCAGCGCCGCGAGCGTCGCGCCTAGCCCCTGGTCGAGCTGGTCCATCCGGCCGGCCGGCATGGTGGCGAGCAGCGGGGTCAGCGCGTTGCCCGCCTCGGACAGCCGGCCGATCTCCCCGTCGTCGGCGAGCTTGCCTGTACGTCGCACCGCGAAGTCGATGGCGTACGCGGACAGCTCGCCGGTGGCCACCGACGTGACCCGGTCGACGAGCTCGTGCGCCTCGTCGACGATGACGACCCGGTGCTCGGGCAGGATGCCGCCCTCGCCGAGCGTGTCGATGGCGAGCAGCGCGTGGTTGGTTACGATGACGTCGGCCTCCGCGGCCATCCGCCTGGCGCGCTCGGAGAAGCACTGGACGCCGAACGGGCAGCGCCCGGGGCCAAGGCACTCCCGCGCCGTCACGGAGACCTGCCGCCACGCCTGGTCGGGCACGCCGGGAACCATCTCGTCCCTGTCCCCGGTGCTTGTGGAGGCGGCCCACTGGTGCAGCCGCTTGATGTGCGCGCCGAGCTGGCTTGTCGGCGCGTCGAACAGCGAGTCCTGCTCGTCTTCTGGCCCGTTGCGCAGCTTGTTGAGGCACAGGTAGTTGTTGCGCCCCTTGAGTATGGCGAACTCGGGTGTGCGGCCGAGCGGCTCGCGCAGCGCGGCGGCGAGGGTGGGCAGGTCCCGGTCCACGAGCTGGCGCTGCAGCGCGATCGTGGCGGTGGACACGACCACCGGCCCGCGCCTGTCGGCCGCGAGCTGCATGGCGGGCACCAGGTAGGCGAGTGACTTGCCGGTGCCGGTGCCGGCCTGCACGGCGAGGTGCGTCCCGTCGTTCACCGCGTCCCAGACGGCCCTGGCCATGACCGTCTGCCCGGACCGCTCCGCCCCGCCGATGGCGCCGACGGCGGTGGCGAGTAGCTCCGCGACCGGAGAATCCGGCTCGGAAGAGGTTGGGAGGTTTGCCTCGGAAGTGCTGGCCACGAGCCAAGACGCTACCCTATGCCAGTGTCAATTTACGCCTTGGACGACGACGAGCCGGAGATCGACGAATCCGCCTATGTCGCTCCCGATGCCGTTGTTATCGGACGAGTCACCATCGGCCCCGAGGCCTCGGTGTGGCCCGGCGCGGTGCTGCGCGGCGACCACGGCTACATCTCGGTCGGCGCCCGCACGTCAGTGCAGGACGGCACGATCGTGCACTGCACCGCGCAATGGCCGACCATCATCGGGGAGGACTGCGTGGTCGGTCATAACGCCCACCTGGAGGGCTGTGTGGTCGAGCCGCGGTGCCTGATCGGGTCCGGCTCGGTGACACTCAACCGCGTGGTCGTCGGCGCAGGCTCGATCGTCGCCGCGGGTGCCGTGGTCTCCGAGGGCTTCGTCGTGCCGCCCGGCTCGCTTGTCGCGGGTGTCCCCGCGACCATCAAGCGCTCGGGCGTGAACCCCAAGTGGACCGAGCGCGCCGTCCAGAACTACATAGAGACGGCGCGCCACCACCGATCCGGCCTGCGCCGGATCGGCTAGACGACCTTCAGCTCGTCCGGCAGCTCGTCCGGCAGCTCGTCGGGCTCGGCATGGCCGAGCCCCTGTGCCGTGACGTCCGCGGGACGCAGGAGGCTTACCTCATCGGCCGCGGGGTGCCCGGGCACCAGGAGCCGCTCGAGAGCCGCGAGCTCCGTAGGCCTCAGCTCGGCGAGCCGCCGCACCAGCCGGATCAGCACCCGGTCGGCGAGCTCGTCGTAGTCGGGCACGCCGGAGAACTCCGCCGGGATCAAGCTCGGCTCTGACGCCTGGGACGTGCCCATCCTGGCGGCAGGCGGCGCCGACAGGGTGATCCGGTAGGTGCGCTTGCCGCGCACCTCGCGGCTGATGAGGCCGTCACGCTCCATGCCGGAAAGCAGCTGCGCGAAGGCGACGCTCGATCCCGGATACCCGACTGCCTCTGCCAGCCTTGTGCTGGCCATTCCCGTCCGGTCCGAGATCTCGGCGACTAGCGCGAGATGCGCGATGATCCGGTCTCTTGTGCCGACGGCGCGCCGTCTGACGGCCGTGCGTTCGCGAGCGGCACGCGCCGCCCTTGGCACTGCGGTTGCTTCCCCCACCCAAGCTCTCCCTCACCGATCCCTCACGACGGCACCCACCTGCCGCCATGATGATAGTAAGGCCTGACCTGCCATTATTTGAGTGGGAATGACGGTGTTGCGAGACGAGATAAAACGAGCGGTAAAAGGGCGCACAAGAGCATGAACGTTATCATTCCGAGCCTGTGATGATAGACGCAGCGGGTATGAGATTCGCGAGCCGGCAACCGCCGGCCGCCGCGCCCTGCTGCCTGGCCTGATCGCCGGACGGTGATGGCGCGGTTACAGTTGTATCCGGGTGGGCGACCCCCCGTAACCTCGGGCTGCGCGCCGATGGCAGACAGCGCCGATCGTATCGGGCGCGCGGAAGGCATAGCGGGACGGACAGAAGGGTGCCGTGGACGTCGACATCAGCCTCGACTACGGGCTCACGCTGTTCGCGGCGCTGCTGATCGGCCTTGGGTTCGTGCTCCAGCAGAACGCCGCGCAGGCAGAGCCCGACTCGCGGTTCCTGTCGTTGCGGCTGATCCTCGACCTGCTGCGGACGCCGCGCTGGCTGGCGGGCATCGGCAGCATGGTCGCCGGGCAGGTGCTCGCCGCCTGGTCGATCGGCCACCTGTCGCTCGCCTTCGTGGAGCCGCTGCTCACCACGAACCTCGTCTTCGCCCTCGTCCTCGCCGTGCCCATCGCCAAGGCGAAGCTCAGGTTCTGGGAGATCTTCGGCGCGGCGGTGCTGTGCACCGGCGTGGCCCTGCTGTCGGCGTCACGCTCGGCCAAGCCGATCGGCCTGTCCTTCGGCTCGGTTTCGCACTGGCCGGCCGCGGCGCTGATCGCGGGCATCGCGTTTCTCGCCGTCCAGGCCGGGCGGCGGCACCCTGGCCGGACCCGGGCCATGCTGACGGGCACGGCCGCCGGCCTGGTCTTCGGCATCCAGGACGCGCTGACCAGGCAGACGCTGGAGATCCTGCAGTCGAACGGCGCTGACGCGATGTTGACCACCTGGGCCCCCTACGCGCTGGTCGGCGCCGGCACCATCGGCATCTGGCTGATGCAGAGCGCGTTCAGCGCGGGCCCGCTGCCGCAGTCGCTGCCCGCCATCTCCGCGGGAGAGCCGCTCGTCGGCCTGCTGCTCGGCGTGCTCGTGTTCGGCGACCGGATCCAGATCACCCCGGGCGAGCTCGCGCTCCAGGCGGCTGGCATCGCCGCGCTCATCGTCGGCGTGATCATCGTCGGCCGGGCCCCCGCGCTGTCTCAGCTCCGCGCCTGGACCCCGCCGAGCCTCCCGCACGTCCCGCACGTCCCGCACGTCCCGCACGTCCCGCACGTCCCGCACGTGCCCGCCTTGCCGCATGTCCCGCGGAACCTGGCCGCCATCCCCGGCCGCCGCGACAAGAATCCCGCGAAGCCGCCGGGACCGCGCGCCGACCACATCAGGCACCTCAACGGCAGCGCCCCCGCCTCAGCCGGCACGCCCGCCACGCCCGACCCCTCCGCCGGCCCAACCCCCGCAACCACCCCTCGCCGGCCCGCCGACCCAGCCACCACCCCTCGCCTCTCCACCGAAGCCGGCAGCACCACCCTGCCCGGCGACGCCGGCTACCCCAGCGATGACACCCTCCCGGGCGACGCCGGGCTCGCCGGCGGCAACGGCTTCTCCGGCGACCCGGCCGCACGGGGCGAACCGAGCCCATCCGGCGAGCCCGCAGACACCTCCCGCCCCGACACCCTCGCCTAACGCACCCGCCGAGACCCGCAGCCTCGCGCGGTGGGGCCCGAGAGGTGCCGACGGGGCGATGGTTGGGGCAGCCATCAGCCGGGAGGTCAGCCGACCTTGCGGGGCGCGCGGGCGGCCCAGGAGCCTGACGTCGCCGCGCGGCTGCCCCGGTTGACGAGGCGCTCCAGCGCCGGCCCGAGGCCCGTCTCGTCGTTGAGCAGCTTCCTGATCGTGATGATCATCGTGGGCAGTGCCCAGAAGTCGCCGCACACCCACAGGATCGCGGCGCCGATTTGCTGGTCGGCGAACGACGGCAGGGTCACGCCGGGCACGTGGTCATAGGCCGAGTAGACGGAGTGCGTCGCGAAGATCGACAGCGTCATCGCGATGAAGATCATCACGACGTTGGTGGCGAGCAGCGCCGCGACCCGCCCGAGCACCGGCATCCTGGACCGATAAGGCGGCGACGGGATGAACTGCAGCCAGAACAGCACGCCGGTGGCGAAGAACGTCCCGTGCTCCAGCCAGATGTGCACCGCGGAATTGTCGGCCGCCAGGTCGAAGGCGGCAGGGATGTGCCACACGATCATCGCGAGGTTGAACAGCACCACCGCGACGACAGGCCCGCTGACGAACCCGAACAGCGCGCGCAGCGGCCGCGACCAGTCGTCGGCAAGCACCGACCGCGTCACCGCCTTCCCCGACCGCCCGGGTAGCGCGTCAAGCAGCGGCTGCCCCGGCGCGCCCGCGACGACGAGCGACGGCGCGGCGAACATCAGCAGCAGGTGCTGAACCATGTGCACCATGAAGTACTTGTCGGACCAGTAGTCGACCGGCGACACGACGGCGAGCAGCAGCACCAGCAGCCCGGAGTAGAACCACAGCGACCGGATGCGCCGCTCCCTGGTCCGCTCCGGCCGCGACCGCCTGGCCAGCCGGAGCAGCCCGATCTCATGCCACACGACCACGACGGCGACGACGATGACAAACGGGTCGAACGACCAGTTGTCCACGATGTAGTTCATGAAGGGACCGACCTAACCGGAGGAGCCGACCTGGATGGGCACGCTAATCCCCTGAACCTTCGACCAGACCATCGCGCCGACGGCCAGCCGCCACACGGTCAGCGTGTCGCCCGACACGGCGAGTGCGTCCGTAGCGCCGCCCGGTCCCGCCGCCAGCACGCTGGTGTGCGCGGGAACCGGCGGCAGCAGCACCCACTGCTGCCCCTTCGCTGCGATCGTGGCAGCCCGCCCGCCGGACTGCAGGACCCACACGCCGCCTTGGGGGAGCGTCCCAGTCGCGGTCACCGAACCCGCGACAGGCAGGGTCGCCGACGCGGTCCATGCGGACGCAGAGCCAGCAGCTGGCGTGTGCCCAGTCCAGCCGCTCGCGTCGAACAGGGCGCTCACTCCCGCCTTGCCTCGCACCAGCGCGGTGCCGAAGGTGAGCCGGACAAGTTGCCCGGACACCGGTAGCCTCGCGCGCTGCCACCCCGCTCCGGCGGAGTAAGAGAACACCGCGGTGGTGCCGCTGGTCCCGCAGGTGCCGCCTGCAAGCACCTGCGCACTGGTCATCCCGAACGAGACTGACGTGACTCGCACCGCGCCACCGCAGCCCTTGCCGGCAGGTGACGCGGCGATGGCGCCAGGCTTGGCAAGGGCAGACCAGGTATCCCCAGCGTCGGCGCTGGTCTCAATCGCCCCGCTGCTCAGCAGCGCGACGAGTCTGCCGCCGTCCGCTGCCAGCGCGTCGGGCGAGGCCGCGACGGAGGCGTCGAGCAGCCCTCCCGTCGTCCATGAGCCGCCGCCGTTGGCTGTCTGGGTCAGCGGGGAGAACGCGAGCAACTGGCTGGGCCGCACCGCGACAGTGAGCGAGTTGGCCTGGCCGGCCGAGGCGACAAGCCCGCCGTTGTCCGCGATGCCTGGCGGGGTGACGAGCCGCCAGGACGCCGAGTTTCCCTGCCTGACGAACAATTGCCAGAACGCGGGATCGGACGACATGGGCAGGATTGCCCAGTTGTCTTGCGGAGTGGCGATCGATGTGGCCATAGACGCCGGCGTAGCCGTGGCGGCACCGGGAGCCTTGGCAGAGCCCGACGAGGAACAACCGGCGACGGCGAGCGCTCCCGCCGCCAGGACGCCCGCGGCGCCCCGGCGGTAGCGGGCGGCCGCGGGTGTTCGCACGCCCCTCACGACGGGCCCATCGACTGCAGCACCGAGTTGGCCATCATGGCGGCGAATGAGGAGATCGTCGCCCCTGTGCCCGGCCCAGGGTCATCGCTGATCTCCTGTTCTACCTGGCCCTTGGCGCTGATCACGAACGCGAGGTCGTTGTGCGCGACCATCGCTCCAGCGGGCAGGTTCTCAACCTCGATCCCGTAGTGGTGCCAGACGTCGTCCAGTTGGCTGAGCGATCCGGTGAGATATAGCCAGTTCGGCACGCCGCTGAGGTTTTCGTGAGCGGTGAAGGCCTTCGTGTACGCGGTTGAGATGTAGGTCGGGTTGGCGACGACCGCGACCAGCTCCGTGTTGGCCGCACTGCCACCCAGCATTGCGTCGGCCGAGCGCATCTCCTGGGCGATGAGCGGGCAGTCGGTGGTGCAGACCGGGTCGAGGAACGTCAGTAGCACGACCTTGCCGCGCAGGCTCGACAGCGAGACCTGCCGCCCGTCTTGACTGGTCAGCGTGAAGTCGGGGGCGGGCGTGTCCAGCTGCCCGTTAGTGCCCGCGATGGCCTGGGCGACGATCGGGTCGGCATTCCTGTTGACCGAGGCGACGGCCATTGGCGCGGCACCGACCAGGGTGACGCCGAGCGCCCCGATTCCCGCAACCACCCCGAGCGGCGCCCCGGCGAGCCTGCGTACCAGGGCGAGTCCGCGTCCTGCTCCCGCCTGTCCGGCTCCGGTGTCCGCGGCCGCCTCGGCCTGACCATCAGCCGCGGCCGCCCCCGCCGGGACGAGCGTGCCCGCCGCGTCGGCAGTGCCGGCTGTCTCCGGTGCAGGTGCAGGTGCCGGTGCCGGTGCGATGGACGGCGTCATCCCGAGATAGCCCGCCGTGAAGAGCAGGACGAACGGGATCATCGAGTTCGGGTCGGTACCAAGCCCGCCGAAGAAGCCGAAGTCCTCCACGAGCACCCAGTCGGCCAGGCAGAATATCGCCCCCGCGATGACCGCGACTCGCGCAAGCCGCACATCGGCGCGCACCGCGCTGGCGGTCAGCCCGGCCCCGATCAGCCCGAGCAGAATGACCGCGGCCAGGTTGACGGTGAACCCGTGCGCCGCGGTGAAGTTGCCGAACCCGGAGACGATCGCCTCGATTAGATGCGGCTGGTCGGTGCCCGCCATCGTCTGGACCATGGCCGCGAGCGATCCGGGCTGGCCATGCAGCGTGCCCTGCCAGAAGCCGCGCCCTGGCCAGGCCTGCAGCAGGGTCATGCCGAGGAAGAACACGCCAGAACCGCCAAGCAGCAGACGGCCGATCCGCGGTCCGTCCCAGGCAGATTCCGGCAGCGCCACGAGCGCGCCTGCCACCGCATAGAGGAGCACCGCGCCCGGCGCGCCGAACAGGACGGTGAGGCCGGGCGCGAAGATCCCGCCGAACGCCTCGCCGAACGCCCAGACGATCAGTCCCCAGGCCACCGCGGCGAGCCCGGCGAACCGTGCCGACCACCCGCGCACCGCGACGATCAGCCACAGCCCGATGCCGACCTGTATCCACACCGACGCGGCGGCGGCCTGGACGGGGTGGTAGTCCCAGATCGTCACGCCAAGGTTCACCACGTGCTGCACCCAGCCGGGCGAGGTCGAGGCGGTGGGCTGGATCACCTGGTCGGCGAGGCCGCCCGCCATCTGCGGCTGCGCCTGGAGGAGTCCGTCGAACAGCCAGAGGATGCCGAAGCCGGCCCGCAGCAGCCGGCGCGCGCGAGGCTCGCGCCAGTGCGCGGCAGGCGTACTGGCGGGCGAACCGAAGATCGCGGTCCTGCTGGCGCCCCACGCGATGAGCAGCAGCAGGAAGATGAGCGCGACGATGACCCATTGCTGCAGCAGCGCCGACCTGAATGCGGACACGAGGATCGGGCTGGCAGGGTTCGGGCCCGAGTTCATGCCAGGCATGCGGTCACCCTACCGACGTGAAATGCGGTCTACCAGGGCATCACGGGCAACATGAACAGAATGTCATCCGAGGCGCCGTGACTACTGTGCGGACTGCTCCTCGCGACCGCGGAGCCCCCAGATCGCCGCGCTGAACACGGTGATGCAGAACAGCAGGAACGTCACGATGTGCACGCCGGTGCAGTACTCGCAGATCTGCCCGATCTGGTACAGCTCGGCGTAGATCAGGTACATCACGAAGCCCATGCCGACGACCGCGGAGGCCAGCCTGATCACGTGCACCTCGCGGCGCTTCATCCGCCAAGCCCAAGGGGAGAACAACGGAACGGCGACCACGTAGAAGGCCAAGCCAAGTACGGCCACGGGGAAGACGCCGAACACCATCGACTGAGGGCTCGTTATTACGGCGCCGCAGTTGAACGTACCGCCCCCGGTCGGGCAGCCAGCCAGCTTCTTACCGGTGAAGTGCGCGTACGTCTCGTAGGCGGAGATGGCGAGCCCGAGGACGGCGAGCACGAAGGAGACGACCTGGAGCCACGTCGGCTGCCCAGCCGGCCGGGCCGGCGCCTCCTCGATCATGCCCTCAGCGGGCTCCGCGGGATCGAAGGCCTCGACGGCCGGCCTGGCCACCGGTCGACTGGTCGGGGTGGCCTTGACGGCACCCATCGTCCGGGCTGACCTGGATGCCGAGCCACCCTTCGCCGACGCGGGCCGGCTCGTGGAGCGGGCCTTTGAGTTTGCCATCGGGGATGTCTCCAGTGAGATCGGCGCCGGGTCGGACCAGTACTGATGCGGTCTCGGTCAGCCTAGCTGGCGGCCCTTGAGTGCCGCCAGTAGCGGCCTACTTGGCGAGGTTGGCTTCCAGCTTCTGGATGGTCGGCGTGCAGGCGCTGGCCGGCAGGTTGCCGGTCAGCACGCAGGTCGCCGCGGTCAGGTAGTTCGCGTTGCCGACAAGGGCCTTGCCGAGCGAGGATGTCGGGTCGTTCATCGCGGCGGCCACCTGCGCCCAGGTCTTGCCGGTCATCATGCTCGGTGACAGCGGCGAGAGGTTGCCGACCTCAACGTACTTGTTCCCAAGGTCGATGAACGGGATCGACCCGCTCGGGTCGTACTTCGTGGCGAGCGCCTGCTGCGCTGCGGTCGGGTTCTGCAGGATGGTGCTGCTGGTTGCGCCGAATTCCTCGACCGGGGTGAAGGTGATGTACTTGCTGGTGTACTTCGCGCCGACGAACGTGAACGTGGGCGTGTTCGGGTAGATGTCGGTGCTTGACGAATGCGTCGTCTTCAAGCCGGTGAAGGTGCCGAACCGGCTGAACGCGTTGACCATCGCCCAGCGCTCGGCCGCGCAGTACGGGCAGTACTCGCCGCCGATGAACAGCACCTCGGGCTTGCCGCCGGACGTGAGCGCCGTGCCGTCGACGGTCGCCATGAACGAGCCGAGATTGCTGGCCGCGCTCGACAGGTCGCTCGCCGTCTTGCCGGAGGCGAAGATCCCGTTGGGCACTCCGCCTGCCGCCACACCGTCGGTGACACTGGCGGACACGCCGGTGACCTGCTTGGTGACCGAGGTGAGGGCGGCACCCGTCGGGCCGTTGCTGGCCGACGAACCGCCGTTGCTGTTCAGCTTCACGAGCACGAAGGCGACGACCACGATGGCGACGGCGAGAATGGACCCGCCCGCCAGGTAGATCCGCTTGCGCTGCTCGGCGCGGCGCGCCGCCTCACGCTGCGCGGCGACGCGCGCGCGCCTGTCGACGTCTTGCTTGGTCCTGCTCGCTTTGCCCATGGCCACAATCGTAGGGGGATTTGCGAGGGATATGACCGCCTTCAAGCTGAGAGGAACCTCTGGTTGAGCTGAATATTCCGTCACGCCTCGTTAGATCTTGTCCTGCAGCGCGCGGACAGTCGCGGTGCACGCGGCGGCGGGCTTGTTGCCGGTTAGCTCGCACAGCGCGGCGGTCGCGTAGTTGGCTGTGCCGAGCACCGCCTGGGCGACAGGACTTGACGGATCGTGCAGGTCGGCGGCGATCTGCGCCCAGGTCAGGTTCTTGAGCAGGTTCGGGTCGTAGGAGGCGCCGACGCTGGTGAACTTGTTACCGTAGTCGATGAACGGGATCGCCCCCTGGTTGGCCGCGTCGTACTTGGTGATGAGCGCCTGCTGCCCGGCGGTGAGGTTCATCAGCGTGGTATAGCCCCCGGTGGACGGGTCGGGGATGTTCGTGTACTCCTCGACCGGAGTGAACGTCAGGTAGCTGCTCGTGTAGGTCGACTTGTAGAACGTCCAGGTCGGGGTGTTCGGGTACGGCTCCGCGTCGCCCGCTCCGTTGTGCGCCGCCGAGCGGATCGTGGTGAGCCCGCTGAACGTGCCGAACCTGCTCAGCGCGACGATCATCGCCCAGCGTTCCGCCGCGCAGTAGGGGCAGTACTCGGCGCCGATGTAGAGCATCTCCGGCTTGCCGCCGCTGGTCAGCGGAGCCCCGGTGATGCTTGTCGGCAGCGTGTTCACGCCCTGGCCGGCGCCCACCTGGTCAAGCGTCGCCGCTGGCACCGAGGTGACCTGGCTGGTCACCGCCGCGAGCGCGGTCCCTGTCGGGCCAGGCGACGCCGTCCCCGACGAACTCGGCGACCCGCCGCCGTTGTTCGCCAGGACCAGCCCGAGCACCACGCCGACGACCACGACGACCGCGCCGCCAGCCAGCAGGAGCCGGTTCCGCCGCTGGGCACGCTGCTGCGCCGCCCGCTGCGCCGCGATCCGCGCCCGCCGGTCCTCGCCTTTCCGCGGTGAGCCCGGTGAGCCCGGTGAGCCCGCCTTCGCCATCCCCACCCCCGAAGTCGCCGCATGCAGTCATCTGGTCTCGCAGTGTATCGAAGACCTGCCGGCGCGGAACGGCGACGGATCACGGACGAGGCGATTCCCCGCGAGTGAACGAGGGCGAGATGGCGCCGGCCCCCACGGCTGGAGTGAGGGGGAGCCATGGGGGCCGGCTGTCACGGCAGGGCACGAGGGGGGTGTGCCCTCACCAGTCCGGGCATGCGGCGAGGGACGCCATGCACCGGACAGTGACGACCACCGGGCTGGCTGCGTATGCCCGGCCGGGTCACCACTCGCATAGTGATAGTCGCCCCGGCTGGAGGCGATCTGGATGTTTTCTAGATGCCCGTCCATCCAGGGCGGTAATCTCCCTGCCTGTACCACTTGGTTGCGCGGCGTGATGGCACGCGGGGTGCGCGCTCCCGGGTGAATGGGTGTGAAGGGGGCGGCTGGCAGTGGTGCCGCTGCGAGTGGGGGTGCTTGGGCCGGTCACGGTCTGGCGCGATGGTCGTGAGGTGGCTGCGGGACAGCCCAGGCAGCTCGCGGTTCTCGGCGTGCTCGCGAGCCGCGCCAACCGGGTGGTCTCGCGCGGCGAGCTGGTCGACGCCGTGTGGGGTGACAACACGCCGGCCAGCGCCGAGGGCGGGGTCTACACCTACGTGGCCGGGCTGCGCCGGGTGCTCGAGCCTGACCGGGCGCCCCGCGCCAGGTCTCGCGTGCTCGTCTCGTCGGCCGGCGGCTACACGCTGCGGATCGGTCCTGGCTCGCTGGACGCGAGCGAATTCGAGGAGTGCCTGAGCCGGGCACGCGGGCTGCGCGCGGCGGGCGACGCGGCAGGGGCGGCCTGCGCGCTCGACGCCGCGCTCGCGCTGTGGCGCGGCCAGCCGTTCACCGGGGTGCCCGGGCCGTTCGCCGAGGCGGAGCGGCGGCGGCTGACCGAGCTGCGCACGGCCGCTGTGGAGGAACGGGCGAACCTGATGCTCGCCCGGGGGCAGGCCGCGGCGGCGATCCCCGAGCTGACGGCGCTCACGGCGGAGCATCCGCTGCGCGAGCGGGCTCACGGGCTGCTCATGATCGCCCTGTACCAGTGCGGGCGCCAGGCCGAGGCGCTCGGCGTCTTCCGCCACGTCAGGGAGCGGCTCGCCGAGGATCTCGGCATCGATCCTGGCGTCGAGCTGACGAGCGTCCACCAGCGGCTGCTCGCGATGGACCCGGCGCTCGCCGGCGCGGTCCCTGCGGACCGCACCGGTGCCGGCCAGGCGGGCGGCACCGCCGCGCGCCGGGCAGGCGTCCCCGCTGCCCGCCCGCCCGCGGAGCCGGAGCCGGCGCCCGAGGCCGGGCCGGCGGGCCGGTCAGGCAAGATGCCCGAGTCGTCAGCAGCGGCCGGACGGGACGCGGCGGGGCAGAACGCGGGGCGGCAGGAAGCGGAGCCGGGCGCGGACGCGCCGTCAGGCCCCGGGGGAGTGCCGAGCCCCGCCCAGGTGCCGCCTGAGCCGGCGGGCTTCGCCGGGCGGGCACCGGAGCTGCGCTGGCTCACGGGCCTGCTCCCCGAGCAGACAGGGGCCGAAGGCACGCCGATCGCCCTGATCACCGGCACCGCGGGCGTCGGCAAGACGACCCTGGCGATCCGCTTCGCGCGGCAGGTGGCGTCCAGTTTCCCCGACGGCCAGCTGTACGTGAACCTGCGCGGGTTCGACCCGGCGAGCGCCCCGGTGGCGCCGGCCGCCGCGCTCCAGTGGTTCTTCGACGCGCTTGGCGTGCCGCCGCGGCACGTCCCGTCGGCGCTTGACGCGCAGAGCGCGCTGCTGCGCAGCCTGCTCGACGGCAGGCGGATGATGATGCTGCTCGACAACGCGCACGACGCCAGCCAGGTACGGCCGCTGCTGCCGGGCAGTCCCGGCTGCATGGTCATCGTGACAAGCAGGTCGCAGCTGACCGGCCTGGTGGTGACGGAGGGCGCCTGGCCCCTGTCGCTCGACGTGCTCGGCGCGGACGAGGCCGCGGAACTGCTCGCCAAGCGGCTCGGTCCTGACCGGGTGAGTGCCGAGCCCCACGCGGTGGTGGACCTGGTGGCACAGTCCGCGGGTCTGCCGCTCGCGCTGAGCGTCGCCTGCGCGCGCGCCGTGACGAAGGCCGGCGGGCGGCTCGCCGACCTGGCCGCCGAGCTCGCCGACGCGCGGGACAGGCTCGACGTGCTGCGCACCGGCGAGGTCACCACCGACCTGCGGGCGGTCTTCTCCTGGTCGGTCGACAAGCTGAGCGAGGAGGCCGCGTCCGCCTTCCGGCTCATCGGCCTGCACCCGGGACCGGACATCTCGGCCGCCGCGGCCGCGTCGCTCGCCGGGGCCACGCCGGCCAGGGCCCGCGCCGCGCTCGCCGAGCTGACCAGGGCCTCGCTGCTCACCGAGGACGCGGCGGGCCGCTTCGGCTGCCACGACCTGTTGCGCGCCTACGCGGCCGAGCAGGCGGCGGCCACGCTGAGCGACGCCGAGCGCGACCTTGCCAGGCGCCGGATACTCGACCACTACCTGTGGACCGCACAGGCGGCCGGGATCCGGCTGTACCCGGGGCGGGGCCCGCTGGTGCTCTCTGAGCCGCCGGACGGCGTGGCCGCTGAGGAGTTCGACGGCGACGGCGCCTACGACGCGGCGCTGGCCTGGTTCACCGCGGAGAACCGGGTGCTGCACAACGTGATCAAGATGGCCGCGGCCCACGGCGAGGACGAGCACTGCTGGAAGCTCGCCTGGTGCTGGGCGCCGCTGCTCAAGCGGCGCGGCCGGCTGAACGCGGTGCTTACGGTGCAGCGCATCGCGCTGGACGCCGCGGACCGGCTCGGCGACACGAACGCGCTCGCGCACGTGCACTACGACCTCGGCCACGTGAGCCTGCGGTTCGGCGCCTATGCCGCGGCCGAGGCGCACCTGCGGCGGGCGCTCGAGCTGTTCACCGGGCTCGACGACCCGGTGGGCATCGGGCAGGTGCGGCAAGGCCTCGGCCAGCTCCTGCACCAGCAGGAGAAATACGCCGAGGCGCTCATGCACGGCCTCGAGGCGCTGAAGCTGCGCCGGGCGCACGCCGACCGGGCGGCGGTCGCCTACTCCGAGAACCTGGTCGGCTGGATCCAGGCCCACCTCGGCCAGCACGAGGCGGCCCTGCGCCGCTGCCGCGTCGCGCTGGACCTGCACCGGCAGTCGGGCAGCAGGACCGGCGCCGCCGACACGCTGGACAGCATCGCCTACATCCACGGCAAGCTCGGCGACCACCGGCAGGCGGTCGCCTGCTATCAGCAGGCGCATGAACTGTACCGGCTGATCGGGGACTCCGAGGGCGAGGCGAGATCGCTGCTGTACCTCGGCGACATCCAGGTCGAGGCGGGCGACACGGAGGCGGCGCGCGGCGCCTGGGAGCGGGCACTGTCGCTGCTGGCCCAGATTCCCGGCGCAGACACGACAGGCGCGGCAAGCCGGGTCAGCCGCCTCGAGCCGGACACAACACCCTGCGACGGAGCAGACACAGATGCGGAAAACGTGGCAGCGAGCTGGAATGACCGACCACGTACCGGTGCTGTAAAGTTACATCGCCCGTCAGTTAAGTAACGTGGGGAAAACGTGGGGAAGAGGTGCTGACGCTGGACACGCTCAACCGTGCCTTGCTGCTTGAGAACATTCACCCGGACGCGACGGCTCGACTGACGAAGGCTGGCTATCAGGTAGAGACGATGACGCGCGCCCTCGGTGAGGACGAGCTCATCGAGAAGCTCCAGGGCGTCAGCCTTCTCGGCATCAGGTCCCAGACTCAGGTCACGGAGCGCGTGCTGAAGTCCGCGTCCGACCTGCTCGCCGTCGGCGCGTTCTGCATCGGCACGAACCAGGTGGACCTGGCCACCGCCGCCAAGCGCGGCGTGGCGGTCTTCAACGCGCCGTTCTCGAACACCCGCTCCGTCGTGGAGCTGGCGATCGCCGAGATCATCTCGCTCGCCAGGCGGCTGCCAGAGAAGAACGTCAAGATGCACCAGGGTGAGTGGGACAAGTCCGCCAAGGGCGCCCACGAGGTCCGCGGCCGCAAGCTCGGCATCATCGGCTATGGCAACATCGGCACCCAGCTGAGCGTCATCGCCGAGTCCCTCGGCATGTCGGTGTATTTCTACGACATCGCCGACAAGCTGGCGATCGGGAACGCGCGCCGCTGCTCCACCCTCAATGAGCTGCTAGAAACGGTCGAGACCGTCACCATCCACGTGGACGGCCGTCCCGGCAACCACGGGTTCTTCGGCGACGAAGAGTTCAGCCGGATGAATCCGCGCTCGCTGTTTCTCAACCTGTCGCGCGGCTTCGTGGTGGACCACGCCGCGCTGCGCAGTCACATCGAGTCCGGCCACATCGCGGGCGCGGCGATCGACGTCTTCCCGAAGGAGCCGAAGGCGAACGGCGAGGAGTTCGTCTCCGAGCTGCGCGGCCTGTCCAACGTCATCCTGACCCCGCACATCGGCGGCTCGACCGAGGAGGCGCAGCAGGACATCGGCGAGTTCGTGTCCGGCAAGCTCGTCGACTTCGCCGACGGCGGCGCCACGGCGATGTCCGTCAACCTGCCCGGTGTCGCGCTGCCCGCGGTCCCCGGCACGCACCGCCTCATCCACCTGCACAAGAACGTGCCTGGGGTGCTCGCGTCGATCAACCGGGTGCTCGCAGAGCATGGCGTGAACGTCGAGGGCCAGCTGCTGCGCACCCGCGACGAGCTCGGCTACGTGATCACCGACATCGGCACCCAGTACAGCGACGAGGTGCTCAACCAGCTGCGCGCCATGGACGTCACCATCCGCCTGCGCACGATCGAGTGGGAGTAAGAAACCCGCTATACCGAACGGATTCGTGCTCCGCGTCACGATATAAACGATGCCCCCTGGCGGCCTGACCGCCAGGGGGCATCGCCTTATCTCCAGATTACGGATGTCGATGTGCGAATAGCCGGAAAAAGCGCCGGTCTGAGCTGGATATCTTCCCAGCTCAGACCGGTATTTGGGTCATTTTAACCCTGATGGAAACGTTTGCGCTGCGGCTACGCTCCGGCAAGCAGCGGCGGAAGAGACGAAGCCACCGTTCGCTCGGAATAGTGCATTTCCGCGGCCGCGACGAGGGCGCTGAACAGCCGGGGGTCATCGCCCTGCTCGGGGTGCCATTGCACGCCGACGAGAAACTCGCCCGGCGTGGTCGACTCGATGCCCTCGACGATCCCGTCGTCGGCCCAGGCGACCGCGGTCAGGCCAGAGCCGACGATGTCGACGGCCTGGTGGTGATGCGTCGGCACCTCGAAGAACTCGCCGCCAGGCAGGATCGAGGACAGGATCGTGCCGCTGGTGACGCGCACCTTGTGCACGCCGAACCCGTTGTCAGGACCGCTGTGGTGGCCGTGCCCGACCAGGTCGGGTACGTGCTGATGCAGCGTGCCGCCGCAGGCGACATTGAGCATCTGGTGGCCGCGGCAGATGCCGAGCAGGGGGACGCCCTGCCGTACCGCGGCCTCGGCAACCGCCAGTTCCCATGAGTCACGGTCGGGCGCGTTGTCTTCGGTCTTCGGGTGCTTGGGCGCGCCGTAGATCGCCGGGTTGATGTCTCCCCCGCCGGCGATGACAATGCCGTCAAGTACGGCTACGGTCGCTTCGGCCTCGGACACGTCGCCACCGGGCGGGAGCAGCACCGGACGGCCCCCGTTGTTCCTGATGGACGTGACGTAGGTCCACGGCAGCAGGGCACCCTCCTCTGACCAGCCACGCCAGTTGGCGTGCATGTGGTAGGTGGTGATGCCTATAGTCGGCGCCATTTGTCCCCTTCGTGGTGATGAAAGCGCACCGATCCCGCCATCGATTCCCATCGCGGCCCGGGAGGTGATTCCCCGGAACCTCGCGCTCCGCCGGTCACAAGGGGCGACCCCCTGTAACCCACGAAGCCCGGGCCAGTCAATAGGGAAGGCGGGCGAGTTGCCGAAAATAGAGGTTACTAGCGTTGCGGCCGCCATTGCTGCCGATCGCTGATACTACTGACCGTAACCAGCTGTTACGAGAACGGTTTCCGTCTCTCCTAAGTTCCCCTAGGGGAAACGTTAAACAGAACGGTTGCCCCGCGCCTTAAGTTCCCCAGGGGGAAGCGGCGGTGCCGCCAGCGGATCGCCGGCGTAGCCGCGCACCTCACCGAACTGGCCGCTGTCCCACGCGTGACGTGCGGCAACAATCTCCTCGTGCGTTCGCGCGACGAAGTTCCACCACATGACGAGCTTCTCGCGCAGTGGCTCCCCGCCGACGACGAAGAACCGGCACGGGCCGGCCGACGACAGCGTGATCGATGGCACCCCGGCGGGCAGGTGCGCCAGCTCGCCGACCGCGATCTGGGTGGGTGAGCCGGCGATCGCCGGGCAGCCGATGCCCGCCGGCCCGTCGGCGGTCATCACCCCGTACTCGTAGCCGTCGGTGACCGGCAGGGTGACCTGGCTGGCGCCGGGCAGCACCACCTCGAGGCCGACGAGTGGCGTGTAGACCGCGGCGGGCGAGCGCTCGCCGCCGAACTCGCCCGCCACGACCGTGATGTGCGCGCCGTCGGCGGTGTCGAGCACCGGCAGGTCGGCGTGGTGCGCGAAGTCCGGGTCGCCGAACCGCCGCTCCTGCGGCAGCGCGATCCACAGCTGCACGCCGTGTAGCAGCGCCGGCCGCTGTGGCGGCGACTCCTCGGAGTGCGCGATGGCCCGCCCTGAGGTCATGAGGTTGAGCTCGCCCGGCCTGATGAGCTGCTCGGAACCCAGGCTGTCCCGGTGCAGCACGAGCCCGTCGAACAGCCAGCTCGCGGTCTGCAGCCCGATGTGCGGATGCGGCGGCACCTGCATGCCGGGCCCGGCGGAGACGTCGTCGGGTCCGTAGTGGTCGAGGAAGCACCAGGCGCCGATGGTCCGCAGTTCCCTGGTCGGCAGCAGTCGCCGCACCTCGGTCCCGTCGCCGATTGCGGCCTTCCGCGCCTCAATCACGTCGACCGCGCTCACCACGCTGGCCCGCAGTTCCACCGGGTCGGGCCGCGGGTCGAGGTTGCTCATGCCCTCACGGTACGCCCGGGCACCGCCAGCGTTACCGCCACCACGGGCGCTGGCGGATCTCCGCGAGCCGTACCGCGGGATCGCTCACCGTCTGCGCGCTGGTGCTGAGGTGGTGCAGGTGCTCCTGCACCCACAGCAGGTGCGGATGCGGCAGCTGATGGGCAGGCGCGATCACCGCGGCCGCGGGCAAGCCCTCGGCCGGCGGAGCCCCCTCTGTCACCTGATGGCGGGGCATTGCCCCGCCCATCTTGGCCGGCGCGGGCACCGCTGTGACCGGGCCGGTACCGGGATGGCTCACCTCGTCCGCGACCGCGTCGTAGAACCCGGCCAGGCCGGCCGCGGCCGACCTGAGCGAGACGCAGGCAGGCGTGCCCGCGTACTCATCCGACCCCTCGAGCGGCAGGCAGGCCACGCCGGGCACCAGCACGTCCGCCTCCGCGGTCGCTACCCGCAGCCCGGCGAGGGTGTGCGCGGTGAGCCGCAGCCGCATCGAGGCGTTGACGAGCGCCCACAGGTCTTCCTTGCTGAGCCTCTTGCTGCCCTGCTCGGTGAGGAAGCCGCGCACCGCGTCGTCGAGCCTGATGCCCGCGCTCGCGGCTGCGACCGCCGCCGCGGGCGGCACCAGCAGCTCGGACAGCGCCCAGTCGACGGCCTGCGTCAGATAGGCGGCGCCCGTTCTGAAGGCGTCCGCGAGGTCGTCGCCGACGATCGACGACACGCCGCGCGGCCAGAACAGCAGGCCGACCGCGATGCTGACGGCGCAGCCGATGGCCACGTCCTCGACCCGGAGCAGCCCGACCCGCCAGCCGGCCGGGACGAGCAGGTTGAACAGCACGACGATGGTCACGGTGAACGCCGCCTGGCCGACCACGAACGGCGTCGTACCCGGCGCATACGCCGCGATCAGCACCGCGACCGGCAGCGCGACCCACAGGGCGGTCTGCGCGGTGCCGATGCCGACGAGCAGCACCGCGCCGACGATGAAGCCCACCGCTGTGCCCGCCAGCGCCCGCCAGGCCGTCGCCCCAGTGGATGCGGCGCTTGTCCGCAGCACGGACAGCGTGCCGAGCACGACCCAGAACCCATGCTGCACGCTGGACAGGTCCGCGATGGCGACCGCCGCCGCCAGCGCCAGGGAGCCGCGCAGCGAGTTGAGGAACCACACCGAGCGCACGGTCGCGTGCCGGCGCACGAGCGCGGCCGCGCCCGCGAGCCCGGCCAGTCGCGGCGAACCCGCCAGGGCGGCCAGTCGCCCAGAACCCTCCTGCCGGGCCTCAGCGGAGCCGTTGCCGGGAAAGAGCAGCCCGCTGCCGTTCGGTGCCTGGGTGGCGGGTTGCGGCGCGGTGGCGAGCCCCCCAGGGGGCGGTACCGCCGGTCTGCCGCCGTCCGCCGCGGCCGTGCTTACCGCCGTGACCCCGGCCGTGGTGACGCCGGGAGCGCCGTACCACTGGCGGCGCTCGGCCGCGATCGTGGCGTCGCTTGCCCGGTGGCAGACGATAAGCGCGTCGGCGACGGCGGACAGCGCCACCACGGCAATCCCCTGCGCGTGCACCGCCTGCGCGGCGGCCAGCCGCGCGTCGGGCTCGCCGGGACGTCCGGACAGGTCGCGCAGGTGCTCGGCGGAGCGCGCGCGGGCGGCCTCGATGCCGGCGACGTCGGGCTCCGGGTGCTCGCCGGACAGCATCGCGCGGGTGTCGTCGTAAAGCGCGGCGGCGCGGCGCAGCAGTTCGCGGTCTTCCGCGCAGCCGCGGGTCAGGTCGATGTGGCCGTCGAACGCGTCGCCCACCTGAGTCGCACCCCACTCCAGCAGCTGCACCAGGCTGGACAGCGCCTGGTCGGCGGTGGCGAGGCCGGTCGGCCGGTACGGCGCGGCGGTGAACACGGTGCGCAGCCGCTCCTTGGCGGCGATCATCGCCTCGGGCGTGGTGCGCTCGCCCGCGGCGGCGGCGCGGATACGTCCAGCCAGTTCGCCCGCCAGCTGAGCCGTGGCGGCCCGCAGCTGGCTGCCTGGCGGGCGCGGCGACAGCAGCAGCACCGCGATCGTGCCCGCGGCGGAGGCCAGCCACCAGCCCGCGAGCCTGCTGCCGATCATGCTGGCGTCCCCGGCCGACGCGACGGGCAGCACGTAGGCGAACATGGCGGCGGTGGAGCCCGAGGCGGCGTTCGGCCCGCCGATCCCCGCGAAGAAGATCGCGAATGTGACAGGGACGGTGACGACGGCGGCGAGCCAGGTGGTTCCGCTGACCAGGGTGCCGATGATCAGCACCACGCTGCCGGCGACGGCGAGTCCCAGGTGCGCGATGAGCTTGTCGCGCCTGGTGCCGTTGAATCCCGCGATCACCAGCGTGGCAAACCCGCCGAACGTCGCGAACAGTGCCATCTGCGGGTCGCCGACGACCTTGTAGGTGATCGCGAAGAGCGCGGGGACGACTATGGTCGCACGCACAGCGCGCATCGCGGCGGGCACGGACCAGACGGGTTTCCACCATTGCTGCGCCATGATCAAGACCCTATTGACGAACGTTGCTGACAAGCCAGCCTTTCACGGCGCGTTAACGTCCGGGCTTGGGGGCCGGCGGGTCGTCCTGGGTCGGCAGCTCGACCTCCACGGTCAGGCCGCCGCCCGGCGTGTCGGCGAGCCTGATGCTGCCGCCGTTGGCGGTGACAAGCCGGTGCACGATGGCGAGGCCGAGGCCGGTGCCGTTCTGGCTGCCGGTGGTGAACCGCAGGAACGCGCGCGACCTTTCCTGCGGGGTCATGCCGGGGCCGTCGTCGGCGACGGTCAGCGTGGCACGCTTCTCCGACTTCGCGACAGAGACCCGGACGATGCCGCCTCGCTCGCCGATGGCCTCGATGGCGTTGTCGAGCAGGTTGTCGAGTATCTGCTCCAGGTGACCGGCGCCGAGCGCGATGATCGGCGCGGGGGAGGCCGTCGCCTCGGCGACCAGCTTGACCCCGTTGCCGTCGGCCACCGGCTGCCACGCGGCGACCCGCTCGTGGACCGCCTCATGCAGGTCGATCTGCTCAAGCTGCTCGGTGACCGCCTCGGCGCGAGCGGTGGCGATCAGCCCGTCGACCAGCCGGGAAAGCCTGGCGATCTCCTCCTGCGCGCCGGCCAGCTCCGCGGCGGCGGCGGGCGCTGAGTCCACGGCGAGCAGGTCGAGCCGCAGCCGCAGCGCGGTGAGCGGGGTACGCAGCTGGTGTGACGCGTCGGCGAGCATCGCCCGGTGCCCGTGCACGAGTGCCTCAAGCCGTCCCGCCATCATGTTGAAGGTGGCGGCCGTCCGGCGCAGCTCGGGCGGGCCCTTCCCGCTCTTGGCGCGCACGGTCAGGTCGCCGTCGGCGATGCTGCGCGCGGCCGTGTCCAGCTGGGCGAGCGGCCTGGCTACCCAGCGCCCGAAGTTAATAGCGATGAGCACCGCGGCGGCCATCGCGACGCTGCTCAGCCCGATGAGGTACAGCCACAGGTTGGCGACGTTCTGGTTGAGCGGGCCGGTGGGCCGTTCGAGCACCACGGTGCCGATGGCGGTGCCGCCGTCGCCCCAGACGGTCTGCACCGCGATCGCCCGGTCGGTTGTCAGCTCGGTGGTCGGGTCGTTCTGGTCGGAGGCCTCGACCACGAGGCGGCGCCACGCGCCGTTCTGCGGCACTCCCTGGGAGATGACGACGTGGCCGTACTTGTCGAGCAGGAGCAGTTCGTCGTGCTCCCTGGCGGCCGACACGAGGGCCGCGGAAAGGGCGGGGTCCGCCGCGTTGTCGCTGAGCCGCGCCACGGCGATGTCGGCCACCGAGGCGGCACTGCGCGCAGTGTCCTCGACGAACGAGTCCCGCTCGTGGGCGATGGCGCCGAGCGCGAGCGGCACCACCGCCGCCACCAGGATCGCCAGGGTCAGCACAACCAGCGCGGCGACAACCCGCCGCGTCATGGGTCAGTCCGCCCAGTCACTCTGGTCTGCCATTGCCGAACGGTCGGCGAGCCGGAAACCGTGCCCGTACACGGTCTCGATCAGGGCTGGGTCGCCCAGCTTGCGGCGCAGCGCCGCGAGGTGGACGTCGAGTACCTTGGTCGGCCCGTACCAGTGCTCGTCCCAGGCCCGCTCGACGATCTCCTGCCGGCTGATCAGCCGGCCGGGGTCGGTGGCCAGGCACTCGAGGATGGCGAACTCCTTCGGGGTCAGCGCGACCTCCATGCCGGACATGGTCACCTTCCTCGTCCGCAGGTCGACGTTGAGCGGCCCGTGCCTGAGCACCTCGGCGGTGGCGCCGCCGCTCGCCCGCTGGCCGCGGCGGAGCACCGCGCGGATCCTGGCGAGCAGTTCGGCCAGCCCGAACGGCTTCACCAGGTAGTCGTCGGCGCCCTCGTCGAGCGCGAGCACCCGGTCGGCCTCCTCGCCGCGCGCGGTCACCACGATGATCGCGGCGTCGGAGTCCGCGCGGAGCCGGCGGCACACGTCCATGCCGTCCACGTCGGGCAGCCCGAGGTCGAGCAGGACCACGTCGGACGGCGGCCGCCGCAGCGCCTCTGCGCCCATGGCAACGCTGTCGGCGGCGTATCCGGCCCGCTCAAGCCCGCGGACCAGTTGCGTAGCGATACCCGGGTCGTCCTCGACCACGAGCACGGAAACCTGTGGAGAACTCACGGATACAAGGTAGATCGACATGAGCCCCATGCATAAATCGGGCGCGATTCTTAGGAAAACCTGAAGAACATCCTCCGCCGTCGCTCAGCTTCCGCCGGCGCCATGTTTGCTTCTGAGGCAGCTCAGAAGTTCTCCTTGCCGCTATCAGAATCTGGCCGGCTTCCCTGTGGCCATGACAAGCTCCCACTTCCGGCAGGCCATCCAGGCCAGGGCCGCCGGCCATCGGCGGGTCAAGAAGCTCACCTGGACCGCGGCGCTCGCCGCGACCGCGGCGACCGCGACGGCGGCGGTCGTCGGCGCGCAGACCACCCACGCCTCCGCCGCGACGAAGGCGCACACCAGCGCCAGCACGGGGAGCACCTCCTCCTCGACCGCGAAGAAGGCGAGCTCCGGCTCGTCCTCCGCCGGCTCGTCTTCGTCAGGCAAGTCGTCGTCGAGCAAGTCCTCGTCGAGCAAGTCGGTGTCGTCCGCGGGCTCGTCCTCGTCGTCCTCGAGCAGTTCCTCGTCCTCCGGCCTTTCCGCGTCCTCCGGCGTCTCGTCGGGGTCGGGCAGCAGCGGCACCACCACGAGCGGCGCCTCTTAGCGATTCCTATGTAGTTCAGAAGCCGCTCCGCTCGATGACAGAGCATCGGCGGCAACTCTGTGGCCGTGAAGCGAAATAGGTACGCGAAGGCGGCTGCGGCCAGGGATGACGGCCTGCGTCGTGTCAAGAAGGTCACCTGGCGGGTTGGACTGCCCGCCTCGGCGGCGGCGGTGGTCATCGGCGCCAAGTTCGCGCATCTCACCGCCGCCCCGCCGCACCTGTCGGTAGACGGCTCGTCGTCCTCGTCGGGCGGCAGCACAACGTCGGGGTCGTCCTCGTCGGGAATCTCCTCGTCGTCCGGGATCTCGTCCGGCACTGGTGGCGGCGTCACCACCAGCGGCGGCTCCTGACGGAGCGGCGGCGATGATAAGCGCGGCCGTCGCGACCGCCACGAGCCCGCTCTGGTTCGCCACCCGGGCCACCGGCCTCATCGCGCTGGTGCCGCCGGCCGCCGGCGCCCGAGCACCGGCAGGCGGTGCGGCGGGCGGCGGCCCTCAGGCAGGTCGCGTCCCAGGCGCAGGCGGTGCGCTCGTGAGCAAGCGGCTGCGGGTGAACCCGATCCTGCGCGAGGCGCACGGGGTGTGCGCCCGCCTGCTGCCCGAGCTGATCACGCTGGACCCCTGGGGCTACCCGGTGCTCGCGAAGGAGCCCGTGCCGCCAGAGTTGCTCCCGCTGGCCCGCCGCGCCACGGCGGCCAGTCCCGCCCTGGCCCTACTTCTCGAGCGGGCCGACTAAGCGAGAGACCGCATTCCCGCTGGCCCGGGCGATGGATGTGGCAGCGCCAAGACCTCTCGAAGCAACATATACCGCGTTTGGGGCAAAGTTCCTGCCTGTTTGACCGCTTTGTCCCACCGGAAATCAGTACACGTTACAGGCGCGGCTGAGCCTGCAGGATGTCCTGCGGTGCGTGAAGCCCGAATTGTGGCATTTGACCGTTCTGCAACCCCTAAGCTAAGTGGCCTCGGGTTATAACCGGCTGGTTGCCACACCCATGCGGGCCGACTCTCGGCTCTAGAAACGGCAATGGCTCCAGAAGCAACTGCTCCTGGAGCCAACTGGCGTCCGGCCGGGGCACCTGTGCGGTGCCCCGGCCGCGTGGTCCTAGTTCGTGCCGAACAGTGTCGTGAGGCCGAACCGCGAGCGCCGCCTGGCGACCGGGCGGCGGGCTGGCGCCTCCGCGGGCGCCGTGCGGCCGGCCTCCTCGGCCTCCTTGACCAGCCGGGCGTTCCGTGCGGCGGCGAGCAGGTCCTGCTGCCTGGCTTCCATGAGGGCCTTGGAAATGATCGGTGACGTGTTCATCGCAGGTAGCCTCCCCGCTCCGCGGCTCATCCCTGAGCTCGTACCTGGCGCGAAAGCGGCACCCGTGTGCCGCTTCGCAGGTGAGGCGATGCTTTCCCCGGCGCCGGCTGGGTTCCGGTTATTGAACGGAAACCGACGTGCCTGTCGCGCTGGTGACGGTGAGCGTTTCCGACTGGTAGGCGGTGCCGTCCCAGGCGGTGAAGGTATTGCTTCCCGGCAGTACCTGGAAGACCACCTGGCCGTTGCCGTCCACGGCCGTCTTGGGCCCGAAGGTTCCGGTGTTCCCGGCATGAGCCACCAGCGCCGTGGCGAGCGGGCTGCCGCTCTTCAGCACAGTCACCGTGACCGCGAGGCCAGTAAAAGCCATCAAAAGAGGGAATTGATGGCA
>Ga0335083_10002218_pt1 | contig 25878 bp, 15 predicted proteins | sample Lox_Sample_42_FD_206716 | JGI IMG/M metagenome (GOLD analysis project Ga0335083, IMG submission 206716) | Soil microbial communities from Loxahatchee National Wildlife Refuge, Florida, United States - Lox_Sample_4.2 | ecosystem: Environmental > Terrestrial > Soil > Wetlands | place: USA...
TCAGGCCCCAGACCGAGGCGCCGATTGCCGAATCGCCGAGCGTCGTCGCCGTCGGTTCGGCGCCGACCACCACACCAGCCTCGGCGGCATCATCGATGTGGGACTGGCCCGGGCCGACCACAGCGCGGCGCAGCAGCCCGGAGCTCCCGCCGCCGAAGCCGCCACGACCACGTCCGCGCGCGCCCGCACCGCCCCCGCCACCCGAGCCGCCGAAGTCGGACGCCACACGATCGGAACCAGCGCGTCCCGAGCCGCCGAAGCTCGCACCGAAGGTGGTGGTCGAATCGAAGACCAAACCGCGTGATCCGACGATGGTGATGTCACCACCACCTGCCCCACCGCCTTCGTCCGCGCCTGCGATCGCGCCCGCGCCGCCGAAGCCCGCGCAGGGGGCGGGACGTGCGAAGTCCGACACGGTCAACTCCGCGTTCGACGACATGATCGCGGCCAGCGGCACCGCGAAGAGTGGCGTCTCGACCGAGAGCGATCTCGCCGAGGTTCGCCGCGTGTTCGAGGACGTCGCGGCCGTGCACGTCGGGCAGGTGCGCGACGTGATGCTCGAGCTGCAATACGGCGAGGGGGATCCCGCGTGGATGGAGGCGACGCGCCCCGCGCTGCGCTCGCTGCGCGCGATGGCGTCGCAGATGGAAATGACGGAGCTGTGCCAGGCGCTCGACGACTTCTGCGCTCAGGTCGAGGCGGCGGTCGCGGACCGCGCGCGCTTCGGCGGCGACACCAAGACCGAGCTGTTGCGCCGCTATCAGCGTTTGATCGAGCTGATCCCGCATGCGTTCGAGCTCGACGCGGAACGCGATCGCCGCGAGCCGATCATCGTCGAGGCATTGCTGTCGCAGATCGAGGGCGTCGAGCGGGTCACGATCGACAAGCTGTTTGCCGTCGGGCTCGGCAAGCTCGACGCGCTCCTCGCGGCCAACGTCGGCGATGTCGCGGCGGTCACCGGGATGCGCACCGAGCTCGCCGGGGCGATCGTCGCGCAGTTCAAGCAGTACCGCGCCAGCGCCAGCTCGACGGTGTCGGCGCCCGACGCGACGGCAGAGCGCAAGCAGATCCACGACCTCGTGATCACGCTCAGCATCCAGCACGACGATTTTCGCCGCGCGGCACACGGGTGGAGTGACGACGACAAGACGAAGAAACGCGAGGCTCGCAAGGCCCGCGAGCGCACGTTCCAGCGCATCAAGGTCGCGCTCGCGCGGCTCGGCGAACGCGATCGGCTCGCGCGCCTCGAGCGACTTCCCTTCGACGAACGCATCGCGATGCTCGACCAGTTTCTGTCGGCGCCGCCAGCGGCGAGGACCTAGGAGGAGCGATGGCTGCCATCACGCGTGACGAGGTGATCAAGCGAGTCGGACGCGGCGACAAGCTCGAGCGCATCGACCTCAAGGGCCTCGATCTGTCGAAGGCCAAGCTCGTCAAAGGGTCGTTCGAGCGCGCGGATCTCGATGGCGCCAACCTCGAGGCGGCGGATCTATCGCAGGCGTCGATGCGACGCGCGACGCTGCGCGAGGCGTATCTCGTCGGCGCGAACCTCGCGGGTGTCAACCTCGAGAACGCGGACCTCGAAGGGGCCAAGCTCGAGCGCGCCAACCTCGCCGGCGCCAACCTGACCCGCGCGAACCTCGAGGGCGCCAACCTCACCAACGCGAACCTGGCCGGCGCGCAGCTCAGCTACGCGCAGCTCGCCGGCGCGAAGCTCGGCCGCGCGAACCTCGCGAACGCGGTGATGACGCACGCCGAGCTCGACGAGGCCTACCTCGGCGCGGTCGCGGCGCCGGGTGCGCGCCTCAACAACACCAGCCTGGCCGGCGCGAACCTCGAGGAGGCGAAGCTCGCGGGTGCGATCCTCGACGAGGCGACGCTGTCGCGTGCGAACGCGCGAGGCGTCGACTTCACGAGAACGTCCCTGGTGAAGACGAACCTGTCGGGCGCGGACCTGACGAACGCGGATCTGACGGGCGCGGACCTCCGCTACGCGACGTTCGCGCGCGCTCAGCTCGCGGGCGCGCGGCTCACCGGTGCCAAGGCCGCGGGGCTGATCGGCACGGGCTTGCCGCTCGGCGCGGGCGCGGTCGAGGTCATCTGGCTCGATCTGTCGCCGGCCGGCGATGGCTCGCAGCGGGTCGAGAACGGCGTGCTTCCGGCGGTGCTGATGACGGGCGCGGTCGCGGCCTCGGCCCCGCCGGGCGGCGAATCACGCCGGCGATACTTCGGCCGAGGCGACGTGCTGCGCAACGCGGCACTGCAGTTCGACGCCGGCGCCCAGATCGAGATCGACAGCCTGTTCCAGGACTGCACGATCCAGCTCGGCGACGACACCGAGCTCGTGATCGGCCCGTCGGGCGTGCTCGCGGACTGCGAGATCGTCGGCGCCGGCAACGTCACGATCCACGGCAAGTTCTTCGAGAAGAAGAGCCCGGGCATCGTCGGCCTCCGCGAGCTCCACGTCAGCGGCAAAGGCGCGGTCGTTGCCGCGGTGACCCAAAACCCCGAGCGCACGCGGTTCGAGTTCGAGACCGGGTGTCAGCTGCGCGTGAAGATCGTGCCCACCGGGGCCCCAACCGACAAGAGGTGAAGCGATGAACGACAAGAACGCGTTGACGGGCAAGCACACCCTCGTCGAGGAGGGCACCGAGCTGACGGGCACGATCAAATCGAGCGTGCCGATCGTGGTGATGGGCAAGATCGAGGGCGACATCGCCGGTCCCGAGATCCGCGTCGCCGCGACCGGCGTCGTCGCGGGCAACGTCAAGGTGCAGCGCCTGCGCTCCGAAGGCGAGCTCGCGGGCGTCGTCGAAGCCGAGGCGGTCCAGATCTCGGGACGCGTCCGCGATCGGACCGTCATCCGCGCGCGGACCCTCGAGATGACCGTCACCTCGCAGGGCATGGAAGTGCAGTTCGGTGCGTGCGAGCTCCAGGTCGGCGACGAACCGAACAAGGCGGCTGCGATCGCCGCTGCGACCGCCGCCGCCGCAACGCCGCCGGATGCCGTCCGCAAGCCCGACGAGACCAGCCGCAAGCGCGGAACGCAGCCACCGCCGCTGGGCTGACCGAGTTGACGAGGGAGCGCCGACGACCGACCATGGGTTGAGCCGATGATGAAGCTCGCAGCCGCGGTTGCCCTCGCGACGCTGGCGCTTGCCGCGTGTCAGAGCGACCACCATCCCGGCGTGCAGATCGACGCCGGTCATGTCGACGCGTGCCCGCTGCCGTCCTGCCCGGCCACGTGGGTCGACATCGTGCTGACCGTGACGAGCTCGCAGGGCAGCGGCGCGATCGCGGGTGTTCAGGTCACGTACTCGGGCGCCGCGACCGGGACGATGAACTGCGCGAGCGAGACCGACGCGACCACGTGTCGCTGGCCGTCTGGCCCGTTCGTCCTCGGTAACTACGTGCTCGTCGTCTCGGCGCCGGGCTACCAGACGGCGACGGTTCCGACCGACGCGATCATCATCGGTTCGGATTCACCCTGCGCGTGCTCCGGCGCGACCCTGATGCCATCCGCGGTGATGCTGACGCCGAGTTGAACGTCGGCTTACGGCAGCTCGTGCGCGCGAGTCGCGAACACGTAGTCGCGCAGTAGGCGCAGGTGGCGACTGGCCGCATCGGCGATGCGCAGCCCGGCGCGGCACAGCAGGCGCGGCTGGCCGGAGGCGTGCCACCCGCCGAGCGGGGTGAGCCGCGCGAACACGACGTCGGCGCGCGCCCAGATGATCTCGTCGATGCCGGGCACCTCGAGCTCGAGCGCCACCGTGCGGGCTGCGACGCGCGGATCGAACACGCGCTCGAGCCGAACCCCGAGCTCCGAGAGCTCGAGCACGCTGGCGTGGCGGAGGTCGTGGTGCGTGACGACGCCGCACCAGCCGTCGACCGTGACGCGCGGCCCCTGGCGGCGGGGATCCGGAAGCTGCATGCCGAGATCGTAGAGATGCCCACGCCGAGTGGGCAACATCTCGTCTCGATCGGCAGAGCGAGCCTTCGGTGCTCGCCTTGCACTGCTCGTGGTGCGAGGACCGCTGATGGCGCGCTGGATCGCCGCGTTCGTGACCGCATCGTGCATCGCGTCGAGTCCGCCCGCACAGCCGAATGCGCAGCCGGCGACACCACCCGAGACGCGCGCCGCGATCCAGCCCCGCGCGCTCGCGCCCGGGCCGCGCCCGGTCCCATCGGTGCCGGCGCAGCAGCTGCTCGTCGCGACCGACCAGCTCGACACCGCGCGCGCGCGGCTCGACCGCGCGTCGATCGTGCGTGCGCTCTACGCGCTCGGCGATGCGCTCGAGGCCGTGGCCCCCGAGCATCCCAACGAGATCCTGCGCGTGCGCCAGGTGACGAACGAGCTGAGCCGCTCCGAGCCGCGCGCCGATGCGGAGGCGGAGCTCGTGCGGATCGCGCTCGATGCCGCCACGCGGGCGCTCGCGAACGTCAAGGATCAGCCCGAAACCGATCGAGGTCGGCTCGCGGAAGCGACCGATGCGCTGCGCGACGCGACCGACCACATCGATCGCGATCGGCCCCTGCGCTCGCAATATCCCGCCGTGCGCTCGGCGTTCCACGCTTCGGTGCGCGCCGTGTATGCGGCGACCGGCGCGCCCGACCCCGAGATCGCGAATCCGCCGACGACGGCGCGGCGGTAGGCGGGTCGCACCGGCCGTGACTCAGGGCGCGACCGGCAACGGGTAATTGCTCGCGTGGCCGCCGTCGCCGAGCTCGCCGTGCGGGCCGTAGCCCCAGCAGAATACGCGACCGGTGGTGTCGAGCGCGCAGGACCGCGGCTCGCCGGTCACGATCTGCGTCCACGTGGCACCGGACGGCACCGTGACCGGCGCCGCGACGTTGGTGGCGGCGGTGAGCGTGCCGAGCCCGAGCTCGCCCGCGTTGTTCTGGCCCCAGCACAGCGGGACGCCGGCGCAGATCGCGCACACGTTCTGGATCGCCATCGCGACTGTGGTGCAACCGGCGAGCGCCCCGCTCGCGGTCGAGACCGTGGTCGGCGTCGGCATCGGCGACAGCGTCGATGGTTGACCGGTCTGGTCGTCGTAACCCCAGCACTCGACGCCGCCGCCCACGAGCTCGCACGCGGTCTCGTTGCTCACGACGATCTGCCCGACGCCGAGCTGCTGCGGCGCGGTCGGGTTCGCGTCAGCGCTGGTCGTGCCGTCGCCGAGCTCGCCGTCGGGGTTGCTGCCCCAGCACACGCGCGAGCCGTCGCCGCGCACCGCACACGCGAACGCGTTGCCGAACTGCACCGAACCGACGGCGCCGCTCTGCAGTAGCGTCACCGAGGTCGGCCCGGCGGTGGGCTGATCGTTCGCGAGCAGGTCGCCCCAGCACGCGAGCTGACCCGAGGCCATGCCACAGGTCGCGATGTCGCCGCCGAAGATCTTGGTCCACGTCGTGGCAGCGGGCGCCGCGACCGTCGCGACGCCGTAGCCCCCGCTCTGACCGTTGCCGATCTCGCCGTCGCTGTTGTCGCCCCAGCAGTTCACGGTCGCGCCTTCGCGATCGCACGTGTAGTTGAGACCTGCGACCAGCTCGTCGGGCACGCCGACCTGCGCGGGCGCGGCGGTCGGCAGCGGCGCATCGCACGTCTGCGCCGAGCTGCACGGTTGCATGTAGCCGTGCGGATCGACGGCGCGGATCGCGCCTTCGCCGTCGTAGCCCCAGCAATACAGGTGGTCGTCGCTGGCCTCGCCACACGCGTGGTAATCGCCGCCGACGAGCGATTTCCAGGTCAGGCCCGTGCCCGGCGGCGCGACCTCGACCGGCACCGCGTGGGCCGACGTCATCCCCTGCCCGAGCTCGCCGTTCGGGTTGTCGCCCCAGCACGACAGCTTCGTGCCGTCGAGCAAGCACGCGAACGCGGTCTGGTCGCCGTCGAGCGCCGAGCCCGCACGCTCGACCGCGAGCGCAGCCCCGACCGCGGTGGCGGCCCCGACGGCAATGAACGCCGGACGCGTCCAGTAGCCGTTGCCGAGCTCGCCCACGCTGTCGACGCCCAGCACTCGGCTTGCCCGGCGTGCACGCCGCACGGGCTGCCGCCGTCGGGTGACGCCCACGTCCACAGCGAATCGGCTCCGAGCTGCGTGGGCACGACGAAATCGCCCGGCGAGTAGGCGCCCCAGCACCACAGCTCGCCCGCGGTCGCGGTCGCGCTCGTGCCCATGACGGCGCACGTCAGGCTGTTCTTCGCGAACACGTGGAGCGGAACCGCGCCGCCGGAGATGTTGACTGCGGTCGGCGCCGTCACGGTCGGGAGCCCCGAGGCCGGCACCGCCTGGTGGCGGTTGTTGTGGCCCCAGCACAGGACCCCCTGGCTCGCGCTGATCGCGCAGCCGTAGTCGAGCCCGAGCGAGACTTCCTTCCAGTCGGTGATCGCCGGATCGATCTGCGACGCGTACGGGTTCCCGGCGCCGCCGTCGCCGATCGCGGCGCTCACGCCCCAGCACCACAGCTGACCGGCGCCGACCGCGCACGAGGCTTCGCCGCCGGCCGCGACCTGCGCGAACGCCGGGGGCGTCGTCGCCGGCACCATCATCACCGGCTGCGGGCCGAGCACGCTGCCGCCCGGCGCGCCGGTCGCTTCGCCTTCGCTGTTGCGGCCCCAGCACGACACCGCGCCGCCGGCGATCGCGCACGCGTGCTCGCCGCCGACCGCGAGCGCCGACCACGTGCCGGTGCCCATGCGCGTCGGGACCGCGATCGACCCCACCGACGGCGCGTCGACGGCCTGGTCGAAGCGGTTGTCGCCCCAGCAATAGATCGCCCCCGAGGTATCGAGCGCGCAGGCGTGGCGCGCGCCGAGCCCGAAGCTCGCGAATGCGATCGACGGGATGCTGCCATCGCCACCGGCATCGCCGACCAGGCCAGTGGCGTCGAACCCGATCCGACCGCATGCCGCGAGCAGCGCTGCCACCAGCGCGCCACGCCCCATCCAACCATTCTATCACGAGGCTGGCGTGGGCAGAACGTCGACGGCAAAGCGGGCACCACTTGACCGCCGTCGTGGCTTTACTCGCCGTCGGCGGCCAATTACCATCGGTCGAGCGGTTTTATCGGGCATACGATGGCCAAGCTGATCGTGATCTCCGGTGAGGAGCGGCAGGAATTCGAGCTCGCCGCGTTCAACACGATCGGCCGGCACCCGGATAACACGATCCAGATCCTCGACCGGATCATCTCCAAGGAACACGCGCAGATCCAGCGCGCGGCAGATGGCCGGTACCTGCTGCGCGACCTGCGCTCGCTCAACGGCACGTTCCTGCGCGGCGAGCGCATCGCCGACCACTACCTCGCCGACGGCGACGAGTTCACGATGGGCTCGACCCGCATCGTGTTCGTCGACAAGCCCAAGGCCGACGACGCGCTCCAGCGCGTCACGATCGCGCCCGGCCTCACCGAGAGCCACATCCGCGGCAAGATCCAGGCGTCGACCGGCGACTTCATGCCGGAGCGCCAGCAGACCGACGACAAGATCCTGCGCCGCGACTACGAGCGCCTGCGCATCGGCCACGAGCTGGCGCGCGCGGTCGGCAGCGAGCTCGATCTCGACAAGCTCCTGCCGAAGATCCTCGACAAGGCGTTCGAGCTGGTCGGCGCCGACCGCGGCGTGATCCTCCTCGTCGACGACAAGAACGAGCTGCAGCCGCGGTTCGTCAAGACGCGCTCGGGCAAGAGCGATCCGAACATCGTGCTGTCGAAGACGGTGATGGCCGAGGTCACGAGCAACAAGGCCGCCGTGCTGTCGAGCGACGCGACCATGGACGCGCGGTTCTCGGGCGCGCACTCGATCATCATGCAGGGCATCCGCTCGACGATGACGCTGCCCCTGCTCCACGCCAACGAGCTGCTCGGGATCATGCACCTCGACTCGCTGTTCACGTCGAACGCGTTCACCGAGAAGGATCTGCAGATCTGCACGGGCATGGCCGCGCAGGCGGCGATCTCGATCCAGAACGCGCGCCTCGCCAGCCGCATCGAGCGCGAGGCGCAGACGCGCGCGCAGATCTCGCGGCTCATCCCGCCCAGCGTCGTCGAGCAGGTCGTCAAGGGCGAGCTCACGATCGAGAAGGGCGGCCGGCTCAGCGAGTGCACGATGCTGTTCTCCGACATCCGCGGCTTCACGACGATGTCGGATGGCCGCCCGGCGCAGGAGATCGTCAACACCTTGAACGAGTACTTCGAGGTGATGGTCGACATCCTGTTCAAGTACTCGGGCACGCTCGACAAGTTCGTCGGCGACGAGATCATCGGCCTGTTCGGCGCGCCGATCGCGATCGACGACGCGCCGTACAAGGCGGTCGCGTGCGCGCTCGCGATGCTGCAGGCGCTCGAGGAGTTCAACCGCACGCGTGCGAGCGAGAACCAGGCGCCGATCCGCATCGGCATCGGCATCAACACCGGCAACGTGATCACCGGGTCGATCGGCTCGACGCGCGCGCTGCAGTACACGGCGATCGGCGACGCCATGAACGTCGCGTCGCGGCTCGTCAACGTCGCGAGCTCGGGCGAGATCATCGTGTCCGAGCACACGTACCGCCATGTCGCGGGCCGCGTCGAGGCGATCGCGCTGCCGCCGGTCAAGGTCAAGGGCAAGGCCGAGGAGCTCAAGGTCTATCGCGTCACCGGCCTGCGCATGACCGCGACGCCGGCACCGAACGACTGGGCCGGGCCGACGAACGCTTGAGGAAGCGCCGAAGGCGCGTTCCCTCAACGCGTCTCCGCGGACCGCGGCGCGAAGCGACGCCGCGCCCGTAGGGCGCTCGCGCCGAAGGCGCGGGGCCAAGAGCGAGAACGCCTACTTAGGGCTTTCGAGCACGAGCGTGATCGATACCCGCCCGTCGAGCCAGCGCTCGGGCGCGGTCCAGTGCTTGTCGCCGGTCCACGCGCGGTAGCCGTCGAGCGCCTCGGCGATGGCGCGGCCGTGGGTCATCGCGTCGTCGGACGCGAACAGGAATGTCCCGGCACAGCCGGCAGAGAAGCAGCCGACCTGTGTCCAGCCGGCTGCGTGTCCGTCGTGCGCGATCGTCTCGAGCAGGAGGTTGCCGTCGTGCCCCCATGGCGCGGCGACCTTGCCGGATTGCGCGAGCTTGCCGACCGCGAGCTCGCGCTCGAGCTTTGCGGCGGCGAGCTCGGGCGGCACCGGCGACGGGAGCTGCGGCCGCGCGGGTGCGGGCCGGGCACTCGCCGGCATGGCCGGTACGCCGGGCGACGACGAGGGCGCCGGCGCGACGTCGCGATGCCATACCGAAAACAAAATCGCCGCCGCGGCGACGACCACCGCGACGGCGACAACGACGTGCGCGCGCTTCATGCGCGCGTCATCCTCTCACTTCGGCAGGTCGGTGTCGCTGGTCGGAGAAACGCCGAGATAGACCTTGCTCGTCGTCGAGTTGTAGTTCGCCTCGACGATGCCCGACAGACCCGTGAACGTCTCGTTCGCGGTCACCGCGTTCGTGCACGGGTACGGCATCGCAACGCCGGTGCACGGCAGGCAGTAGTCGACCGTGTCGTAGTACGTGAAACCGATCGACAGCACCGAGCTGCCGACGGTCATGTCGAAGCCGTCGTACGTCGTGCCGTTGGTCTGCGGCGGCGTGCTCATGTCGGTGCACTTCGCCTGGAACTCGGGGGCGGCGATGTTCGTGGCCTTGAACGAGCTGCCCGTCACCTGCACGTAGCTGCCTTCGTAGGCCGCCACGCTCGACGACGAGTACTGGGCGGACGTGATGTCCGACGCGTCGACCGTCATCGCGGTCGGGGTCGCCGTGTTGGCCGTCATCGTGATCATCGGCGAGTCGATCTCGAGCGTCGCGACCGCGCCGGCCGGCGCGCTCGACGACAGGTAGCTCGAGAAGCTGCCGGTCACGTTGACGACGGTGCCGATCGCGAGACCTTCGAAGTCGGTCTCGGTCATCGAGCAGTCGGGCGACGTTCCGCCGTAGTCGCAGAACAGCTCGATGCCGCTGTACATGCCGCCGCCGGCGTCCTGCACCCAGGCGTACCCGTACTTCTTCGACTCGACATGCGCGGTCACCACCACGTTCTGCAGCGTGATCATCGTGCCGTTGGCCGGCTGGTTCTGGCGAATCGTCGAGATCGTCGTGGCGTCCGACGCGTCGGGGCCGCCGCCACCACCACCACCGCCGCCGCCGCCACCGCCGCCGCCGCCACCTCCGCTGCCGCTCGCGCGGCACGCCATCAGACCGAACATCAGGATCGCGAGAGTCGTCTTGTGCACGTCGTCCTCCGTTTTACGGTCGCAGCGAATAACACGCGTGCACTCGCGAGATCGAGAGAATTCGTCGTCGGGTATGTGACGATCTCGTCGTGCAAACATCGCACAGGGCCTACGTCCCACAACGCCCCTGTAACGTGTGCAAGTCGCTTCACAAGCAACGAATTCGTGATCTGTCGTCGACGTTTTCGGTTGCGCGATCACGGGGGCATTCACTACGGTGCGGCCGTCCATCAGGCGGAGGGCCTGACATGAAGAGCGCATCGATCTTCTCGGGATTCGTCGCGTCGTGCTCGATCATCGCGATCGCAGCGTGCGGGCCGACCGCGACCGGAAACGGTGGCGGTGGCGGTGACGGCGTCGACGGCGGCGGTGGCGGCGGTGGCGGTGGTGGCGGCGGTGGCGGCGACGGCGGCGGCGGCAGCTACACCGTCTACGCGCATGGCGACACCGTGCTGTACTCGATCGATCTGTCGTCGCAGACGCTGCAGACGGTCGGCAACTTCAACGCGCCGCCGCCGACGGGCTCGACGTCGCCCGACGTCATCACCGACCTCGCGGTCGCGCCCGACGGCACCATCTACGTCATCTCCGAGACCGCGCTCTACACGGCGAGCCCGACCGATGGCCATGTCACGAAGGTCGGCTCGCTGGCGACGTGCGGCACGAAGGGCGTCGCGCTGACCACGACGTCCGATGGCCGGCTGTGGATGGGCGACTACATGGGCGCGATCTGCCAGATCGACATCTCGGGCTCGACGCCGGTCGTGAAGTCGCCGGTGACGATGCAAGGCGGTTACGCGCTCGCCGGCGACATCGTCGGCATCGACAGCGGCACCGTGTTCGGCTCGGCGTACAAGCTGTCCGACTCGACGACGCAGAACAACAACATCCTGGTCAAGGTCGACGTCACGACGGGCGCGGTGACCGAGGTCGGCGCGACCGGCTTCCCGAAGCTGTTCGGCGTCGCGGCGGCCGCGAACGGCGTGTTCGGCTTCACGCACGACACCACCGGTCGCGTTATCACGATCGACACCAACACCGGCGTCGGCACGATGTTCGGCACGTTCATGGATCCGTCGACGAGCAAGGGCATCAGCTTCGCCGGCGCCGGCGTCAGCTCGCTCGTCGTGATCCAGTAGTCGAGTCTCTTGGCCGCGATCGCGGCCGTGATCGCGGACGCGACTAACCGATGGTCAGCCCCATCTGCGCTCGGACCGTGAAGAACTCCTCCGAGATCGAGTAGAGCACCAGCTCCTTGATCTTGTCCTTCACCTGCGGCCCGCCGACCGTGACCGGCTCGGCCGAGACCATGCGCGCGGCGACCTCGAGGTCGCCGCACACCACGAAGCCCGCGCGGTGTGACACCGCGTCGACCGCATGCGCCCACTTGGCGACGTTGACCTCGGGCTGGGCCTGGATGAACCGCTGGACGACCGCTCCGAGCTGCTCCATCGCGTGCGGCGGCATGCGCTTCTGCATCTCGCCGACGTACTGCGACACGGTCTGCACCATGTCGGGCGGGACCGGGAAGCGCGGCTGCAGCATCGCGATCGCCGAGAACACGACGACCTTGAGCTCGGTGTTCGTCGGCAGCAGCATGCGCAGGTAGTACTCGGGCCGCATGAACGTCAGGCGGCGCGCGCTCAGGAACGCGACCTCGCGCTCGTTCTTGCCCTGGAGCAAGTGCGGGCGCACGACGAACGACGGGCACAGCTCGTTGCGATCGATCGCGTTCGCGAGCTGGATGTCCGCGGCCTTGTTGTCCTCGACCAGGTACACCTCGGGCAGCGGCACGTTCAGGACCTGCGCGACGTACAGGAACAGCTTGCTGAACATCAGCGGATCGCCCTGGAGCTGGCGGCGATCCTTGCGCTTCACGCCGAAGTCCTTGTGCGGGAACGCCTTCATCACCGCGACGCCCTGCCAGCACGCGCCCATGATCGCCGAGATGAACCGATTCTCGTCGGCATGGACGAGCTTCGCCCACGTCTCGTTCGTCATCATGTTCTTGGCCTTGACCAGGCCGCGCGGCTTGTACTGCTCGTAGAACTGGAGCTCGTCGGGGTCGGCCTTCTTCAGGAACGCGAGCGTGTTACAGACGCACCACGTCTTGTCGTACTGGTGCGTGTCCATGTAGATCTTGCGCAGCGCCTTGTAGGAGTCGTACTTGAACGGCTCCTTGCGCAGCATCAGCATGTGCTGCGCGACCGCCTTGTCGGTGTATTCGGGGCCGGCGACCAGATACAGCTCGGCGAGGATCTCGGCGCGATCGGTGCCGTCGGGGCGGAGCGAGTTGTCGGGATCGAGCTGTTGCGCGACCTGGAACGCCTCGGTCGCCGACTGGAAGCTCTTGAGGCGCGAGCGATAGATCTCGCCGAGGCCGTCGAACAGCCCGACCTGCAGCTTCATGAACATCGGGCTGCCCTGCTTCGGGAGCCGCTTGAGCATCGCGCGGTACGCGCGCTCCTGCGCCTTCCAGTCGCGCTTGGTCGTCAGCACCTTGTCGATCGCTTCGAACGACTTGAGCGCGCGCGGCAGCGACTGCTCGTTGAGCTTCTCGGGGGCGGAGAAGAAGCTGTCGAGCGCCTTGTTGTAGTACTCGACCGCCTCGTCGAGCGACTTCAGCTCGTCGCGGCACAAGGTCGCGGCCGCGTGGTAGTACGCGCCGCGCCGCATGCCGTCGGCCTCGAGCGCGACGAAGCGCTCGATGGTCTCGACCGCCTTCTTCCACTGCTTGGTCTCGCTGTACAGCTCGAGCAGCTTCTGCAGCAGCTGGTGGTCTTCCGGCGCGACCTCGAGGGCCTCGAGGTACGCCGCGGTCGCCTTCTGCGGGTTCTGCAGCTTCTCGTAGTAGACGCCGCCGATCTGATCGAGCAGCGTCGCCTTCTCCTTGTCGCCGGCGGTCTGCATCAGGCCGCGCTTGGCGTGGACGACCGCTTCCCAGTCGCCCTGCGCGGTCTGCAGATCGATCACCGCCTGCAGCGTGTCGCGGTGGTGCGGATCGATCTCGAGGGCCTTCTCGAACATGTTGAGCGCCTTCTTGCGCTCGCCGAGGGCCTGGCGAACCATGCCGAGCCGGTTGTAGATGCGGACGACGTCGGCCTCGTCCTGGCCGTCGCGATGCTGGACCAGGATGGTCTGGTAGATCTTCCCGGCGTTGTCCCAGTCCTGCATCTTGAACAGCAGGTCGGCGCGGCCGACCAGCGTCGGCAGGTACGTCGAGTCGATGTCGTACGCGGCCTTGTAGTAGCCGAGCGCCTTCTGGTAATCGCCGAGCTCGTCGGCACATTTCGCAGCCCGATAATAGAGCTCGTTGAGGTCCTTGGGATCGGCGTGGAGCTGGCCGATCTTGCGGCACAGCATGTCGATCACCGGCGACAGCTCGGTCCACTGCTGGTCGTGGAAGTACAGGTCGGCGAGCGGCCGGCCGGCCTCGACGTGCTCGGGATCGAGCGCGATCACCGACGCGTACAGCTGCTTGGCCTGGTCGTCCTGGCGCAGCTTGTACATGTAGATGTTCGCGGCCTCGAACAGCAGGCGCTCCTTGTCGACGGTCGACGCCGTGTAGCCCTCGGCGCGCACCATCATCTGGGCGGCCTTGAGCCAGTCGCCGTGATCGGCGTACTGCTTGGTGAGCGCTTCCATCGACGGCACGTGCGCCGGATCGATCGCGAGGCCGCGCAAGAGGTTCGCTTCGGCCGCGTCGGCATCGTGGAGCTGGGCGTACTGGATCTTGCCCATGCGCCAGAACAGCTCGACCTGCTTGCGGCCGTCGTCGACGAGCTGGACGAGGCCGTTCATGACGTCGACGGCGCGGTCCCACTCGCTGATCTTCTCGTACAGGCGGCCGAGGGCGTCGAGCGCGCGCTGGTCGTTCTGGTCGAACGACAGGACGTCGTTGTAGGCCTCGATCGCGCGGTCGACCTCGTTGAGCTGGGTCTCGTAGACCTGCCCCATCGCGACGTACAGCTCGATGCGGGTGGCGACGTCGGTCGTCGCCATGATGTGGTTGCGATAGGTCTCGACCAGCGCCTCGTACTTGCCGGCCTGCTGGTACAGGCGCGCGAGCTCGCGATAGGCGCTGTAGTTGCGCTGATCGATCGCGACGATCTTCTCGTAGGCCTCGGCGGCGCGATCGAGCTTGCCGAACCGCTCCTCCCACGCCGCGGCCATGCGCTCGTACAGCGACACGCGCTCGGCATCGGACGGCGACGCGTCGAGCTGCGCCTCGAGGACGTCGAGGTACTTCTCGGTCTGCTCGGTCTTCTCGTACAGCTGCTCGAGCGCGCGCAGCGCGACCGTGTTCGACGGATCGAGGTCGAGCACCTTCTGATACGCGGTGATCGCCTGGCCGGCGTCGAACAGGCGGAGGTCCCAGATCGAGCCGATCTCGAGCCGGATCTTGATGATCTCCTGGTCGTCGGTCGACAGATCCGCGCGGCGCGCGAGCACGTCGATCAGCGGCTCCCAGCTCTCGCTGCGGCGATACAGCCGGTCGAGCGCGACCAGCGCCGTGCGCGAGCTCGGATCGTGGTGCAGCGCCTGCTGGTAGCTGTGGATGGCGCCGCCGAGGTCCTGCATCTGGCGCTCGAGCAAGTCGGCGAGCTGGATGTACAGCTCGGTCTTCTTCTCGGGCGACGGCTCGACCGCAGCGTGGCGCTGCAACGTCTCGATCAGTTCGCCCCAGCTGCCGCGCTTGCGCTGCAGGTCGGCCATGCCAGCGAGCGCGCCGGTGTGCGCCGGATCGATGCGCAGCGCCTGCTGCACGGAGTGGATGGCGTACTCGAGGTGGCTCAGGTGCTCCGCGTACCAGCGGCCGATCTTGACCCACAGGTCCGCCGCGCTGCCGCGGTCCTCGCGCTCGAGCTCGTTGACGCGGTTCGTGTACTCGTCGAGCAGCTCCTGCCAGCGGTTGGTCGCGGTGGCGAGGCGCTCGAGCTCGTTCGCGGTCTCGTCGTGCGCGTAGTCGCGCTTGAACGCGGCCTGGAGCACGTAGAACGCGCTCTCCTGGTCGCCGATCTCGCTCTCGTAGATCTTCGCGACGTTGTTGAGCAGCGAGATCTGTAGATTGACGTCGGGCACGATCTCGCTGCGCTCGAGCAGGATCTCGACCAGCTCGGTCCACTTGTACTGCTGGCGGTAGATCGCCTCGAGGCGCTCGCTCGCGGTCTGGTTGGACGGATCGCTCGCGCGCACGCGCTCGTACACCTCGGCGGCGCGGGTGAGGTCCTCGACCTTCTCTTCCCACGTCGCGGCGGCCTGGAGCAGCGTCTCGCGGCGCTGGACCTCGTCGTCGAGGACGAGCGCGCGCTTCTCGAGCACGTCGATCGCCTCTTCCCACCGGCCTTCGCGCACGAACAGGCCTTCGAGGGCCTCGAGCGCGCGGAAGTCGGACGGATCGATCGCGATGACCTTGCGCCAGGCGTCGACCGCCTCGTCGACGCGGCCGAGCACGTCGCCCTCGAGCTGACCGAGCTGCGCGTACAGCTCGATCGTCTCGTGCTCGCCGATCGTGCCGGTCAGCTGGCCGACGTCGATGATACGGCGGATGGTCTGCGACAGCTCGTCCCACGCCTGGGTCGAGCGATACAGGCGCGACAGCGAGCGCAACGTGTCGAGGTCGTTGCCGTCGATGCGATCGGCGGCGAGCCAGGCGTCGAGCGCGTTGCGCTCGCGGCCGAGCTTGTCCTCCCAGATCCGGCCGAGGTGCTTGTACAGCGGGATCTGCTCGTTGTCCTGCGAGACCGCGATCTGGCGCTCGACGATCTCGACGAGCTCTTCCCACTTGCCCTGGCGGGTCGTGAGATCGGCCAGCGTCTGCAGGGCCTGCGGCTCCTCGCCGCGGATGTCGAGCACCCGGCCGAGCAGCTCGATCGCCTTGTCTTCCTGGTTGAGCGCGTCCGAGCAGATGCGCGCCATGCGCGCGTAGATGTCGGCCATCTCCGCGTCGGTGTCGGCGGTGTCGATCAGCTTCTCGTAGGTCTCGTAGAGCTTCTTCCAGTCCTCGCGGCGGAAGTGGATGCTCTCGATCGCCTCGAGCGCGCGACGGTTGCGGCTCTCGGAGTCGAGCACGGCCGTGTAGCACTTGAGCGACTGTTCGAGATCGCCGAGCGCGTCGGCGAAGATCGCGCCGCGGCGGAACTGCAGCTCGATCTGCTCGTCGGGATCCTGGCTGACCTCGATGCGGCGGCGCAGGATCTCGGCGAGATCCTCGTACATGCCCGCGTTGAGGTAGAGGCGGTCGAGCGCGGCGAGCGCGTCGGCATCCTTGGTCTCGATCTCGAGCACGCGCAGGTGCGTCGCGACCGCGTTGGCCGCGTCGCCGAGCTCGAACTCGTGGACGCGCGCCATGCGGAGCAGCGTCATCCGGCGGACTTCCTTGTCCTGCGTGCGCTCGAGCGCGCGCGTGTACGCCTCGACTTGCTCTTCCCAGCCCGCGGTCGAGCCGGCGAGCCGCTCGCTCTCCTCGAGCGCGTGATCCCAGCGCGGATCCTCGACGAGCGCCTCGCGCCACCAGTGGAACGCGCGCACCGCGTCGAACAGCTTGTGCTCGGCGAGCTCGGCGAGCCGCTGGTACATGGCCTGGCGATCCGGCCCGGCGAGCTTGCCGAGCTGGACCTCGTAGATCGCGTGCAGCTTGCCGAACTCGCTCGCCGCCTCGTACAGCGGCTCGAGCACGCCGCCGATCTCGGGCTGCAGGTGTCCGGCGTGGAACATGTGCTCGAGCGCGCTGATCGCCTGCTCGTGCGCTGGATTGTCGGTAAGGATCTCGCGATAGACCTCGACCGCGGCCTTGCGATCGCCGAGCTTTTCTTCGAGCGTCTGGCCGAGCCGGAACTGCAGCGCCGCGACCGCGCCGGCATCAGATGCCCCCTGGGCGAGCGAGATCTCGCGGCGCAAGATCTCGGCGAGCTCGGGCCACGCGGCGGTCGCCGAGTACAGGCGATCGAGCGCGAGCACCGCGGGTGCGTTGTCGAACTCGACGTCGAGGATCTTGCGGTAGGTCGCGATCGCCTTGTCGACGTTCGCGAGCTCCTCTTCCCACACGCGCGCGAGGCGCGACAGCAGGTCGACCTGGCGCGGGACGTCGAGCGACTTGCTGCCTTCGGCCTGATAGAGGTTCGCGAGCGCTTCCCAGCTGCCGGTGATCGCGGCGAGCCGCTCGATGTGACCGAGCGTCTGCTGGTTGCCAGAGTCATCGCGCAGCGCGCGCGCGTAGGCGTCGAACGCGGCGTGCGCGTTGCCGATCATCTGCTCGTGCATGCGCGCGATGCGGTGGAGGAGATCGACGCGCGCGAGCGGATCCTCGTTGTGCGCGACCATCACCTCGAGCACGTCGACGAGCTTGGCGTACTCGCCGCTGGTCTCGTAGATCGGCTCGAGGACGCGAGCCGCCATGACCGGCTCGATCTTGCCGTGGACGAGCCCGTCGAGCGCGTGCAGCGTCTCGGCGTGCGCGGGATCCATCTCGAGCGCCTCGCGGTAGCTCTCGATCGCGCGCGCGACATCGCCGAGGCGCAGCTGCCACAGGTTACCGATGCGGTACTTGAGGCCGACCGTCTCGGCCGAGCTCTCGGCGAGCTCGACCTGGCGCTCGAGGTTGCCGAGCAGGTCGTACCAGCGCTCGGCCTGACCGTAGAGCCGGTCGAGCGACTGGATCGCGGGCAGCTCGTCGGCGTCGAGGTCGAGGATCGCCTGATACGTCTCGATCGCTTTGCCGACGTCGCCGAGCTCGCGGTCGTAGACCTGCGCGAGCACGTAGAGCATGCGCTTCTTGTCGTCGGGATCTTCGGCGAGGTCCGCCTTCTTCGCGTAGACGTCCTTGAGCGGCTCCCAGCGGGCGAGGCGCACGTAGAGGCGCTCGAGCGCGTCCATCGCCGTCATGTCGACGTCGTCGATCGCGAGCACCGAGCGGAACGTCTCGATCGCGGCGTCGGCGTTGCCGAGCACCTCTTCTTCGATCTGCGCCGCGCGATACAACAGCGCCTTGCGCTCGTCGAGGTTGGTCAGGATCTCGGACTTGCGCTTGAGGATGTCGACGAGCTTCGGCCACTCGCCGGTGCGCTCGTGGATGGTCTGGATCGCGCTCGCGGCTTCGACCGTCTGCGGCGACGCCTTCAGCACGCGCTCGTAGGTCTCGACCGCGCCCTTGTCGTCGCGCAGCTCGCCCTCCTGGATCTGCGCGCGCCGGAACAGCAGCGAGACCTTGAGATCGTCTTCGTGCGCGTCGTTCGCGACCTGATCGTAGAGCGCGACCACGTCCGGCCACTTGTCGAGGCCGCGCGCGAGGCGATCGAGCTGGGCGTGGGTCTGCTCGTTGCGCGGATCTTCACGCATCGCGCGCGAGAACGTCGCGAACGCGGCGTCGGCGTTGTCGCCGCCGATCTCCTGCAGCTCGCTGATCTGGTGGAGCAGCTGGATCTTGCGCGCCGGATCGAACGCGTGACGCGCCATGATCTCGTACACGCCGATCTGCTTGGACCACTCGCCGCGCGCCTTGTAGATCGGATCGAGGATGTTCGCGATCGTGAGCTCGTGCTCGGCGTTTCCGATCAGTCGCTCGAGCGCGCTGACGGCGTCGCGGTTCTGATCCTCGAGATCGAGCACCTGGCGGTAGGTCTCGACCGCGGCCGCGACCTCGTTGAGGTGGGTCTCGCGCAGCTGCGCGAGGCGGACCAACAGCGCGACCTGCTCGTACGGCTGATCGACGAGCGTGAGCTGGCGGCTGATGTTGTCGCCGAGGTCGCGCCACTGCTTGCCCTGGACGTACAGGCGATCGAGCGCGCGCAGCGCCTTGAGATCGTCCGGCGCCTGGCCGAGGATCTCCTGGTAGATCGAGATCGCCTCCGCGGGCGCGTTCAGCATCTCCTCGTGGATCTGCGCCGAACGGAACAGGAACTCGAGCCGCTCGTCGGGCTCGTTCGCGATGTCGATGCGGCGGCGATAGATCTCGAGCAGCTCGGTGTACTTCTCGTCGCGGGTAAAGATCGCTTCGAGGGCGGCGAGCGCGTTGAGGTCGTCGGCCTCGAGTGCGAGCGCCTTCTTGAAGAACTCCACCGCCTTCGCGCTGTTGGTCAGCCGGTCTTCGTAGTTGCGCGCGACCTTGGTCGCGAGCTCGTGGGCGAGCGCCGGGTCCAGATCCTTCTTCTCCAGCGCCGCCTCGAACAGCTTGACCAGCCGCGCCCAGCCGTCCTCGACGAGCGGCGCGAGCCCTTCGAGCTGCTCCTTGGCGGCCTCGGTCGACGGATCTTCCTTGAACGCGCGCGAGTACGCGTCGAACGCGCGCTCGGCGTCGAGGAGCTTCGTGCGCAGGAGCTCGCCGATCCGCAACAGCAGCGACGTGCGGCGCAGGCCGTCCGTCTTCGCATCTTGGGCCTTGAGCTGGATCTCGTGCACGCCGACCAGCTGCGCCCACTCCTGGAGCTGCTCGTAGATCGGCTCGAGGATGCCGGCGACGACCAGCTGCTGCTTGTCGTTGTCGCGCAGATGGACTTCGAGCGCGTCGCGCGCCTTGGGATGTCCGACGTCGACGTCGAGGATGTCGCGATACTCTTCGATCGCGCCCTTGCCGTCGTCGAGGAACTTCTCCTTGAGCTGGCCGAGCCGGTACTTGAGCTCGACGTGCTGCGCCTTGTCGGTCTCGGGCCCGACGATCGTGAGCTGGCGGCCGATCACGTCCGCGAGCTCCTTCCACATCGAGTTGCGCACGTAGATGCGATCGAGCGAGCGCAGCGCGCTCGGCTCGTCACCGCTCATCTCGAGGATCGACTGGTAGGCGGCGATCGCCTTCTTGTCGTCCTTGATCTCGTCCTCGTAGAGCTGGCCGATCTTCGACTGGATCTGCACGCGCTCGTCGGGATCCCCGCTGAGCTCGAGCTTCTTCTCGTAGACCTTGAGCAGATCTTCGTAGCGACCCTTGCCGAGGTAGAGCCGATCGAGCGCGTCGAGCGCCTGCTCGTTGCGCTCGTCGATCGCGAGGATCTGGCGGTTCATGTCGAGCGCGCGGTCGACATCGCCCTGCTCGCGCTCGATCACCTGCGCCATCACGAGCATGAGCGGCAGCGCGTCTTCTCGCCTTTGCTGCGCGAACTTCGGCAGCGACGCCGCATACGCGTCGACCAGCGCGTTCCAGCCCTGCGTCTCGGCGGCGAGCCGCTCGATCTCGGTGCGGATCCACTCCGCCTCGTGATCCTCGGCGTGCGCCTTGAGCCACCAGCCGAACGCCGCGCCCTTGTCGCGCAGCTTGTCCTCGCTGTACTGGGCGAGCCGCTGCATGCGCTTCTGGCGCTCTTCCTTGTCCTTCGTCGCGTCGAGCTGGATCTCGAGCACGCGGACGAGCGCGCGCGGATCGCGGCCCTGCTCGTAGAGCGGGATCAACGCCTCCGCGGCCTCGAGGTTGTGCTCGTCGAGCTGCAGCACCTTCTCGAACGCGCGCATCGCGCGGTCGGCCTTCTGCAGCTCGTCGCGGTAGAGCACCGCGATCTTCATCGCGAGCTCGAGCCGGTGCGATTCGCTGCCGCTCTCGACCTCGCGCTCGAGCACGCGGATGTACTCGTCGATCTTGCCGCGCGCGCGGTAGAACTGCTCGAGGTCGGCCCAGCGGCCTTCCGTGACGTAGAGCTTCTTGAGCGCGTCCTGCGCGCGGCGGTTGCTGTCGTCGATCTCGAGCAGCTTCTGCCACGCTTCGATCGCCTTCGCGCTGTTCTCGACCTTCTCGGTGTAGAGCAGGCCCAGGCGCTGCAGCGCGTCGGCGCGCACCTTGGCGTCAGGCGCCGCGTCCGCCTGCTTCTTGCAGATGTCGGCGAGCTTGTCCCACTCCTTGTTGCGCTCGTAGAGCTTGTAGAGCTCGGCGAGTGCCTCGTCGTGCGTGGGCTCGTACTGGACGACCTTCTCCCACCAGTACGTGCAGATCTCGGGCTTCTTGACCTTGGTCTGCGCCATGCGCGCGACGTCGATCACCTTGGCGGCGCGCTCGTGCTCGGGCGCGCGATCGATCTCGGCTTCCTTGAGCTTGATGAGCTTTTCCCAGTCGCGGCGCTTCTCGTAGACCGCGAGCAGGTGGTCGACCGCCTGCGCGTTGTTGGGATCGAGCTCGAGGACCTTCTCGAACGCCTTGATCGCCTCGGCCTGGTTCGAGAACCGCTCGAGATACAGGTTCGCGATCTGGAGATAGATCGCGACCTTCGCGTTGCCGTCGATCGTGCGCTCGGCCTTCTCGCCGAGGACCTTGACGAGATCGGGCCAGCGCTTCTTGTTCTCGTAGATCGCGGCGAGCTTGTCGTACGCGTCGAACAGCTGGTTGTCGTTCGCGATCGCCTGCGTGAGCGACGCGATGACCTGGTTGTCGTTGTTGAGCTTGCCGTACGCGTCGGCGAGCTCGAGGTACACGGCGGCCTTGTCGGCCGGCGTCGGCGAGGCCTTCGCCTCTTCGTCCTTGAGCGCGTCGACCAGCTGGGCCCAGCTCGTCGCACCGCGCAGCACGCGCGCGAGCTCGCGGCGCGGAGCCTTGTCGGACGGGAACTTGGCGATGACCGCCTTCCACGCGCCGATGCCCTTGTCGCCGGAGGATTCGGCGGACTTCGCGGTCTTCATCGCGGCGTCGAGATCGGGGGAGAGCTCGGCAGCGGGAGCCGCTGCCGCTGCCGCTGCCGCGGCCGGTGCCGGTGCCGGTGCTGCGGCCGGTGCCGGTGCCGGTGCCGGTGCCGGTGCCGGTGCCGCTGCCGGCGCCGGTTCCGCGACCGGAGCTTCCTTCGCCGCGGCCATCGCCGGCATCGATCCGGCTGCCATGCCCGGCATCTCGTCCGGACCGACCGCCTGCACGAAGTCCTGCACCGTCGGGTTCTGGGGCTCGATCGACAACGCGATCGCGAAGAACTTCTTCGCGCGCGCGAGGTCGTTGACCTTGTCGAACGCGATGCCGCCGGCCTGGATCGCGACGTAGAGCTTGTCCTCGCCGATCGAGATCCGATCGATCAGCGCGTCGGCGAGCTCGAGCAGCCCGGCCCACTCGCCCTTGTCGCCCGAGACCTGCTTGAGCAGCGAGAACGCGGCGACGATCGACCGCATCGGCGACGCGCCGTTCTGCAACGTCGCCTTGAGCGCGGCGTCGAAGAACTTCGCGCCGCGATCCTTGTCCTTCCAGCGCTGCACCCACTCGAGCGCGAAGCGGCGCAGGACCTCGACCTTGCGCACGTGATCGCTCGCGCGCTCGGCGCGGCGCAGCTGGTGCTTCTCGAGATCGTCCCACCGGTTTTGCGCGGCGAGCATCGTCTCGTACATGAAGTTCGCGCTCGGCTCGTCGATGTCCTTCGCGAACACGCGCTTGAGCAGCTCTTCGAGCCGCTCGTTGTCGTCGGGCGCTTCCATGCGCAGGATGCGAGCCGCGCGCACGAGCATGCGCACGCACGTCGCGTCGTCGAAGCGGTCGGCCTCGTCGCCGAGCCGATCGACCTCGTCGCTCCAGAACTCGGTGTCGTAGCTGACCGCGGCCAGCGCGTCCTTGACGCGCGTCGAGTCCGGCGTGACGCCGAGCGCGCGCTGCAGGATGGGCAGCGCCTTGTCCTTCTGGCCACTGTCGAGGAACGCCTCGCCGACGATCTGGGCCAAGTTTTTCGCAGCCAGCGGCGAGCGCAGCTCGAACTCGCCGAGCTTCGCGACCATCTCGAAGCGACCGATCTCGCCGTACACCTCGCGCGCACGCGACAACGCCTTGAGGTTGTCCGGATGCAGCTTCCAGGCGCGCTGATACAACCCGAGCGCGCGCTCGCGCTCGGGGATCACGTCTTCGACGAGAGCTGCGAGCTCGAACAAGCGCTCGGACTGCTCGGGCTTGGAGCCCGAAGCTTCGAGCTCTTTCTCGAGATCATCGATCGTTTGCGTCCAGTCGCGTGACCGACGCAGGCGTTCCCGAAGCAGCGTACGCGTATCCATCTGCGGTCTATCCTCCCGCATTTCCAAAAGAAACGACGCCCCTCATCCTCGCAACGTTTTTATCACGGGGCGCGAGGGCTTTGGGGCATCGCTGATGCCGAAAAGCGCTCGTGTTTCTGATGTCCGAATGCGTAGCATTCAACACGGCGGCGACAACGTCTTGACGCTTCTTCGTCGAAGTGCTCGACGGATCGTCGGGCACGGGGCTTGTAGAGCCCGCGCGCATGCTTCGCCTTGCAGTTACTGCAGTTTTGTTAACCGCCTCGTCCGTCGCCCTCGCCGATCCGCCCGGTGAAACCACACCGCCGCAGCCGGCGGTCGGATCGTATCGACTCGAGACCGTGGCCGTCGACGCCGCCGCGGTGGCGCTGCTCGCGGGCGGGCTCGAGTGCGCTCACGCATGCTCGAGCTCGTCGGCGATGACGCCCTGGTTCGTGGCCGGAATCGGCGTGTACCTCGTCGGTGGGCCGGTCGTGCACGGTTTGCACGGCCGGCTAAACCGCGCGTTCGGCGACTTCTTGATGCGCGCCGCCCCCGTCGCGCTCGGCCTCATCGTCGCCGGCAACTCCGACTGCGCGGCGCAAGACGACGACGGGTGCTGGACGAGCGCCAACGGCCGCGCGCTCGAAGGCGTCATGGTCGGCACCGCCGGCGGGCTCGCCGCCGCGGTCTACGATACCTGGGTGCTCGCGCGCGGTGACGAGCCGCGCATCGCGCCGGTCGTGACCTCCAGCCGCGGCACCACCGTCGTGGGCTTCGGCGGAAGGTTCTAGCCTACTTCTTCTTGCCCTTGGACTTGTTGACCAGGTCCTCGGGCGACATCTTGTCCGCCGGCGGCGGCGATGCCGCGCCCGCGGCCTTCGCGGCGATGTCCATCAGCATCTTCGAGGCCTGCTGCTTCGCGAACTCGAGCGACGCGCCGCCGCTCTTGGAGAACTCCTCGAGGTCGCGCTTGGCGTGCTCGAAGTCGCCCTTGCGGTAGTACGCCTGGCCGCGCTGAAACTTCGCGCGGTGGTTGTCCTTCTTGGTCTCGATCGCCTTGCCGAACGCCTCGATCGACTTGTCGTCCATGCGCTTCGAGTCGTAGCCCATGCCGAGCTCGTACCAGATGTCCGAGACCTCGTTCGAGCCCGGCACGGCCATCGAGCCCTGCTGGGCGACCTGGATCGCCTGGTCGGTGTAGTCCCAGCGCCGGTACAGCTCGGACAGCGCGACGTACGGGCCCTGCTCGCGCGGGTTGGCCTTGATCGCGTCGGTGAACTCCTGCGCCGAATCCTTCGACTTGTCCTCGGCGCGATAGATCTTGCCGAGGTAGTAGTGGGCGCGCCAGAGGTCGGGGATGAGCTTGGTCGCTTCCTTGAGGTGCTGCTCGGACTTCTCGAAGCTGACCGCGGATAGATCGGGATCGATCTCTTCCTTCTTCTTGTTGGCCTTCTTCGCCTGCTCGTCCTTGGCGGTGTCGACGGCCTTCTCGTACAGCGCGATGCCGTAGAACATCTGGTACATGCCCTGCTCGGGCGCGATCTGGACGGTCTTCTCGAGCGCGTCGACCGCCTTGCCCCACTCGTTCTTCTTCACGTAGGCGAGGCCCATGCCGTACCAGGCGAGGTGATTGTCGCGATTCTTCTCGACCGCCTTCTCGTATTCGTTGATCGCAGTCTCGAACTGATTCTGGCCGAGCGCCTTGTTGCCCTGTTGCAACGCGACGTTCGACTCGTTCTTCGACTCGTTCGGACAGCCCGCCGTGGTGACGACGAGCCCGACGACCGCGAGAGCCCCGAGCAGCTTCATGCGTGAAACGTAGTCGGTCTTCATCGTCCGCTCAAGCAAATCGGAAAGAGTTACCGCCAAGGCGCCAAGACGCCAAACAAGACGCCAGGCAGAACTGAGTTCTGCCTGGCGCCTCCTCTGGCGTCATGGCGCCTCGGCGGTAATTCCGCTCTTACTGCCCAGCCGGCCTGAACGTGAACGGATAATTGACTTGCACGCCGCCGCCGCCTTTCGGCTTCGGGAACTCGATGCCGTGGATGACGTCGGCGACGCAGTTGGCGACCTCGGGATCGACGCCGGAGCCCGACGACTGCGCGACGTTGCCGTTCGGCGTGATGAAGAACTGGGTCTGCACCGTGCCGGCGAGGCCCGGCTTGGCGAGCAGCTGCTTCTCGTAGCAGTACGTGATCTTCTGGATGTTGCGCTTGATGTAGCGGCGGATGATCGCCTTGTCGAGGTCGCCGTTCGCGTTGGGCTGGCCGATCGACACCGTCGGCACCGCCGCCGTGCGACCGCGCATACCGCCGCGGCCACCGCCGACGCCATAGCCCGAGCCGGTGCCGGAGCCGTGGCCGATCGTGCCGTAGCGGCCGGTACCGATCGTACCCCAGCCGGTGCCGCCGCCGCCCGGGCCGAAGCCCGACCGGCCGTAGCCGAAGCCGCCGTTCATCTCGCCGGCCTCGTTGCCGAGCAGACCGCCGTAGATGTTGCTGTCGTCGAAGCCGCTCGAGATGTCGCCGGTGCCGGTTAGCGACGCGAACGCGCCGCCCTGGACGAGCGCGGTGTTGCCGAGGATGCCGGCGTTGCGCGCCTGCTCGATCGCCTGCTGGCGCGCGAGCTGCGGGTCTTCCTGGTTCTTCTGCATCTTGTACTGGCCCTCGGCGCGGTCCGAGTCCTTCTTGCCCATCTTGCCTTCGTCGAGC
>Ga0335083_10002219_pt1 | contig 25856 bp, 22 predicted proteins | sample Lox_Sample_42_FD_206716 | JGI IMG/M metagenome (GOLD analysis project Ga0335083, IMG submission 206716) | Soil microbial communities from Loxahatchee National Wildlife Refuge, Florida, United States - Lox_Sample_4.2 | ecosystem: Environmental > Terrestrial > Soil > Wetlands | place: USA...
GTCCTTGTAGACGAACTTGAAGCTGTTGGGCTCCTCGCACAGGCGCACGACCTCTTTCGCGACGTCCGTGGCGCCCTTGCCGCCCTCGGCCCAATGGCGCGCGAGCACGACCTTCGCGCCGTGGTGCGCCATCTTGTCCATGAGCATCTGCACTTCCGCGTCCGTGTCCTCGGTGCGGTGGTTGATCGACACCACGCAGGGCAAACCGTAGTTGTTGCGGATGTTGTTCACGTGCCGCTCGATGTTGGTGATGCCCTTGGCGAGCGCCTCGAGGTTGGGCTTGCCGAGCTCCTTCACGTCCACGCCGCCGTGATACTTGAGCGCGCGCACCGTGGCCACCAGCACGACCGCCGAGGGCTTCAAGCCCGTCTTGCGGCACTTGATGTCGATGAACTTCTCCGCGCCCAGGTCCGCGCCGAATCCCGCTTCCGTCACGACGTAGTCGCCGAGCTTCAACGCCGTCTGCGTGGCGAGCACCGAGTTGCAGCCGTGCGCGATGTTGGCGAAGGGGCCGCCGTGGATGAACGCGGGCGAATGCTCGAGCGTCTGCACGAGGTTGGGCGCGAGCGCGTCCTTGAGGAGCGCGGCCATGGCGCCGTGGGTCTTCAGGTCCTTCGCGAGGATCGGCTTCTGGTCCTTGGTGTAGCCGCACACGATGTTGCCCAGGCGGTTCTTCAGGTCCTTGATGCTGGTCGAGAGGCAGAAGATCGCCATCACCTCGGAGGCCACGACGATGTCGAAGCCGTCTTCGCGCGGGTATCCGTTGGCCGGCCCCCCGAGCGCGATCGTGATCTGGCGAAGCGCGCGGTCGTTCATGTCGAGCACGCGCTTCCACGCGATGCGGCGAACGTCGAAGCCCAGCTCGTTGCCGTGGTTGATGTGGTTGTCGATCATCGCCGCGAGCAGGTTGTTCGCGAGCTGGATCGCGCCGAAATCGCCGGTGAAGTGCAGGTTGATGTCTTCCATCGGCACGACCTGCGCATAGCCCCCGCCCGCCGCGCCGCCCTTCATGCCGAACACGGGCCCCAGCGACGGCTCGCGCAGGCAGATCACCGCCTTCTTGCCGATGTGGTTCAACGCGTCGCCCAGGCCCACGGTAGTCGTGGTCTTGCCCTCGCCGGCGGGCGTGGGGCTGATCGCCGTGACGAGGATCAGCTTCCCGTCGGGCTTGTTCTTCAGCGTATCGATGTATTCGAGCGAGACCTTCGCCTTGTAGTGCCCGTACGGGGAGATCGCTTCGTTGGGAATGCCGAGCTTCTTCGCGATCTCGCCGATGGGCTTGATCTTCGCCTTCTGTGCGATCTCGATATCGCTGGGTACAGCCATTGGGAGCTCTCCTCGTTGAAACAGGTTTGCAACGAGTATAGAAAGCCGCAGAATGGCCGGGCCTTGACTCGCGTCAAGACCCCCAATCTTCAAATGCACCCCCACCACCAGCTGATCCGGGAGTTCTATCGCGCGTTTTCAGCCCGCGACGCCGAGGCCATGGCGCGCTGTTACCACCGCGAGATCGCCTTCAGCGACCCGGTGTTCCCGATGCTGCGCGGCGAGGACGCGGGCGACATGTGGCGAATGCTGCTCGCCCGCGCTGCCGACCTCGAGGTCACGCTCGACGAGGCCGAAGCCGACGCCGAAGGCGGGCAAGCGCGATGGACCGCGCGCTACACCTTCTCGCGCACCGGGCGCCCCGTGGTCAATCGCGTCGGGGCGATGTTCGCCTTCCGCGAGGGGCTCATCGTGCGCCACTTCGACAGCTTTTCCTTCTGGCGCTGGTCGCGCCAGGCGTTGGGTCCCGTGGGCCTCGCGTTCGGCTGGTCGCCGCCGCTTCGCTGGAAGGTCCGCAAGGATGCGGACCGTGCATTGAGGCTGTGGATCGAACGGCGGGGAGCAATCCCGACGGCTACGCCGTCAGGTAATTAAAGCCGGGAACACGGAGGACACGGAGAAAGGCACGGAGGGCCACGGAAGAAACCAAAAGACCTTGCGTGCGATTCGTGCCCACATCGACGGGGTCACGAAGCAATACGAGGTTCTTGATTTCCTCCGTGGCCCTCCGTGCCTTTCTCCGTGTCCTCCGTGTTCCCGGCTCTAGTGCGAGCGCAGCGTAGAGATCAGTTCAGCTCCAGCGCGTTCGTGAGGTCGCCCATGGCCGTGCCGCCGTTGGCGACGAGGGCCGCGTCGCGCGCGGTCACGCCCGCGAGCGCCGGCGTGCCGAAGCGGCGCGAAATGAGGCGCAGGATCGAAGCCGTGTCGTACTGCGTGTGATCGACGAACCCGCTCTTCGCGAAGGGCGAGATGATGATCGCGGGAATGCGCGTGCCGGGCCCGAGCAGGTCGCCCTTGGGCGGCGCCACGTGGTCCCACTGCCCGCCGAACTCGTCGTAGGTGATCACGATCACCATCCCCTTCCATTGCGGGCTCGCCTGCAGCTTGCTCACCACGTCCGCGATGTGCGCGTCACCCGCCGCGACCGAGGCGTAGCCGGGGTGCTGGTTCGTGTCGCCCTCGGGCTTGTAGAACACCACCGAGGGGAGCGTGCCGGCGGCTGCATCGGACACGAGGTCCGTGTAGTCCTTGAGGTGCGCCTTGCGATTGGCCGCGCCCGTCACCGGATCCATCGACGCCTGATAGTTGAAAGGATGGTGGTGCGCCTGGAAGTTGGGCACGGTGTTGTTGTAGATGCCCGAACGGTTGGCCGAGACCTGGTTCCACGCCTGCGCGTACCAGGCCCAGCTCACGCCCGCCGTGGTGAGCTGGTCGCCGATCGTGGTCCCTTTCTGAGGAGGCAGCGTCGTGCCCGAGGCCGGGTTGGCATACAACCCGGTCGTGTCCGTCGAGGCCGGCGCGTTGCCGCTCGGCTGATAGGCGGGCTGCATCGTGTTCACCGCACGGAAGGTGCCGTCGCCGAAGTAGTTCTTGGGAACGATGTTGCCCGAGAGCTGGAACGTGGGCGGGCCGTCCATCGCCGAAGCGGGCGACGAGGCCGAGGGCGTGAGGTTCGGCGTGAACTTGCCCGCCGAATCCGTGTTGAGCACCGCGATCGTGGGCTTGGCCGCGGCCGTGTCGGCGTTCGGATATTCCGGCGCGCAGGCGCAGATGAGGTACTGGTGGTTGAGGAACGAGCCGCCGAAGGCGCCCATGAAGAAGTTGTCGGCGAGCGTGTACTGCTTCGCGAGCGCCCAGAGCTTCATGGAGCTTCCGTCGTAGTAGCCCATCGGCAGTCCGCCCGAGTCGGCCCACGCCACCATCTTGTCGTTCTTGCCGCCGTCGATCTGCATCTGGTTCTCGAAGAAGCGGTGATAGAGGTCGCGCGTGACGATGGTCTGCGGCAGGCTGAACGTCGTCTGGATGTTGAAGGGCGCGTTGGCGAGGTTCGCGCTCTGCGCCTGCGTCACCACAGGCGACTGTCCGGCGGCCGTGACGCCGCCCCACGTCTGCGGCAACGTCGCGAAGGCGGCGCCCGCCGCCGTGCGGTCGGCCTGCGCGACGATGCTGCCCGTCGCCGTCGGATTCAGGCCCGGGATGCCGTTGGCGCCGGGGAACAATCCATAGAGATTGTCGAAGCTGTGGTTCTCCGCAAAGATCACGACGATGTTGCCCACCTTCGTCTGCAGGCTCCCCGTCTTGCAGGGGTCGCAATTGCTGTCGGTGCTGCAGCTCGCGGAGAGCAGGCCCGTGAGGGCAATGGAGACGAGCAGGGCGATTCGTGTCTTGTGCATGGCTGTGGATCGCAGTCGTGGTGGACGGGAAGCGAGGATTAGAAGGGGTCAACGTGACAAGTGTGTTCGCGCACCCGTCACGCGCCTGAAAAGAAAATCGCGTCTTCTTGCCGCGTGAGATTCCCGTCGACCACCGCGATCGCGCTCTTCATCGGTGCAGGCGCCCTGCTGCCCGGTTGCGGCGAGCCGCGCGCCTCGGCTCCCTCGCGCTCGACCTTCTACGAGACGCGCTTCGAAAAGCGGCCGAGCGTGGCCGAGCTCACCTCCGTCGGGCGCAGGCTCTTCTTCGACGCGTCGCTTTCCGCGTCGGGCCGCACCACGTGCGCGAGCTGCCACGATCCTGCGCACGCTTATGGACCGCCCAACGCGCTTGCGGTGCAGCGGGCAGGGCTCGACGGCAAGACGCCGGGATTCCGCGCAGCGCCGTCACTGCGCTATATACAAAAAGTGCCATCGTTCACCGAGCATTTCTTCGAGGCCGAGGGCAACGACAGCGAGGACCAGGGGCCGGTGGGCGGCCACGCCTGGGACGGGCGCGCGCGCTCGCTGCACGAGCAGGCGGTGCTGCCGCTGCTTTCGCCCCTCGAAATGGCCAATCGCGATTCCACCGAGGTCGTGGCGCGTGTCCGCACGTCGACGCTCGCCCCGGCGCTACGCGATGCCTTTGGGCCCCACGTGCTCGACGATCCCGACACGGCGTTTCGCGCGATCCTGCTGAGCCTCGAAGTGTTCCAGCAGGATCCGGCCGAGTTCTATCCGTACAGCAGCAAGTACGACGCGTTCCTGCGCGGACAGGCGAAGCTCGCGAAGGACGAGATGCATGGCCTCGCGCTCTTCAACGATCCGGCCAAGGGAAACTGCGCGTCGTGCCACATCAGCGCGGTGCGCGAGGGCGAGTTCCCCGCCTTCAGCGACTGGGGCTTCATCGCGCTGGGCGTGCCGCGCAACCGCGCGGTGGCCGATCCGAAGTCGCAGGACCTCGGGCTGTGCGGCCCGCTGCGCACCGATCTTTCGGGCCATGCCGAATATTGCGGGCGCTTCCGCACGCCCACGCTTCGCAACGTCGCGAAGCGCGCCGTGTTCTTCCACAACGGCAGCTTCACGAGCCTGGAAGAGGTCGTCCGCTTCTACGCGGAGCGCGATACCGATCCCGCGCGATGGTATCCGCGTCGCGCCGACGGATCGGTCGACGCCTTCGACGACATTCCTTCCGCGATGCGCGGCAACGTGAACCGCGAGCCGCCCTTCGGCGGCAAGCCCGGCTCGCGGCCCGCGCTCGACCGCTCCGAGATCCGCGACATCGTCGCCTTCCTCCGCACCCTCGACGACGGCTACGCCGTCAGGTGACTAGCGCAGCGTCGGGGTGCCGAAGAATTCCTTGATGAGGAAATCCTCGAGGCCGTCGTTGTCCTCGGGGCGCGCGGAGAGCACCACGACGCGCCCCAGGCGCGGCGATTCCCAGCGGAAGTCGCCGCTGTAGTGCTCGCGGATCAACTGGATCATGCGCTTCACGATCGCGCGATCGATGTCGCCGCCCGGCCCCGCGTCCACCTCGATCACCTCGCGCCAGCGCCGGTCGCGCGATGGCTCCCATCCGTTGAACGCGAACTCCGCGGTGATCGTGCCCTTGCTCAGGATCTGGAAGACGCCGCCCACGCCGCCGCCGGGCACGAAGCGCAGGTTGCGTTCGATGTTCGCATCGGCGCGTTGGGCATCCGAGAGCTGCTGCGGGCCGCGCGCGAGCGCGGCCTCGGCCTCGCGCCGCGCCTCGCGGCGCGCGTTGATCGCGGCCATCATGTCCACGGGCGGCTCGGGCCGCGGCGGCGAGGGCTCGGGCGGCGGCGTGGGCGGCACGGGCGGCTGCAGCGCCTCGGGCGCCGGGCCCGGCACCGGCCGCACCAGCTTCGGCGGCTCGTGCACGGGGCGCCTCGGTGGCGGCGGCTTCGCCTCGGGCTCGGCCTTCGGAATCGGCGCAGGTGCGACCTGCTCCGCGGTCGACGGCGGGGCGCTGCGGATCTCCACGGTCATCGGCCCCGGCGTGTCGGCCGTGATGAGCTCGTTGGGAAGCTTCTTCAGCGGGATCGCGATCAGCACGATGTGCACGATCACCGAGATCCAGACCCAGAGGATGAATCTGCGCTCGTAGTCGACCAGCGCCATCGCGTTGCCTTATTTGCGCCGCAGGATGATCACGTTGCCGGCCACGGACACTGCGATGCCCGCCCAGGTGAGCATCGTCCAGTGGAAGCCCTCGAACGCCGCCGAGACCACCAGCGCGACGATGGGCACCATGACCCCGGTGTAGCCCGCGCGCGCGGCGCCGACGTTCCGCACCAGGGTGAGATACGCGGCGAAGGCGACGACCGAGCCCAGCACCGACAGGTACAGCAGCGACAGCACATAGCCTGGCGTGGGCTCGAACGTGAGCGCCTTGCCGGAGGCGAGCGTGACCCCGAGCGCGAAGAGCGCGCCGTAGAACATGCCCCACGACATCGTCTGCAGCAGCGGAAGCTTCGCCTCGTTGTTGCGATGGGCGGTGAGCGTGCCCAGCGCCGAGAGCACCACCGCGGCCACCGTGAACATCGCGCCCAGGGCCGTGTCGCCATCGCCCCGGAGCTTCGAGAACTCCGGCCAGAACACGAGCACGATGCCCGCCATGCCCATCACCGAGCCCAGCGCCACGCGCCGCGAGACCTTCGCGCCGAAGAAGAATCGCATGCCGAGCGCGCCCAGGAGCGGGCTGGCGGAATAGCCCACCGCGACGAGACCCGACACCACGTGCCGCTCCGCGTAGTACACGAACACGTAGCTCACGCCGAAGAGCAGCACACCGAAGAGCGCGACCCACAGGTGCTGGCGCGCGGGCAACGCGAGCGGCATCCGGCGGATGCGGCAATAGCACGCGATCAGGAACGAGGCGAGGAAGAAGCGGTACGAAACGCTCGCCTCGGGGGCCACGCGCCCGAGCTGGTACTTGATCGCGAGCCACGTCGTGCCCCAGATCGTGACGCAGGCGACGAAGAGCCGCAGGTTGCCCAAGCTCAGTTCGCCAGCCCGGCCTGGTCGAGGACGAAGGCGTAGGTGAAGGCGACTTCCTTCAGCGCGTCGTACCGGCCCGAAGCGCCGCCGTGGCCCGCTTCCATGATCGTCTTCAACAGCAGCGGATTGGCGTCCGTCTTGAGGGCCCGGAGCTTCGCGACGTACTTGGCCGCTTCCCAGTAGCCCACCTGGCTGTCGTTCAGCGAAGTCTCCACGAGCATCGCGGGATAGGCCTTCCTGCGGATGTTGTCGTAGGGCGAGTAGGAGCGCATGTACTTGTAGAAGCGCTTCTCGTTCGGGTTGCCCCACTCGCGATACTCGCTCACCGTGAGCGGCAGCGTCGCATCGAGCATCGTGTTCATCACGTCCACGAACGGCACCTGCGCGACCACGGCCTTGAAGAGGTCCGGTCGCATGTTGGCCGCCGCGCCCATGAGAAGCCCGCCGGCGCTCCCGCCCTGGATCACGAGCTGCGCGGGCGACGTGTAGCGGCGGCGCACGAGCGACTCGGCGCAGGCGATGAAGTCGGTGAACGTGTTCTTCTTCTTCAGCAGCTTTCCGTCGTCGTACCAGGTGCGGCCCAGGTCGCCGCCGCCCCGGACGTGGGCGATCGCGAAGACCATGCCCCGGTCGAGAAGCGAGATGCGGGCGTTCGAGAACCAGGGATCGCGCGGAATTCCATAGGAACCGTACCCGTAGAGCAGGAGCGCCTGCGGCCCCTTCTTGCGCAGCGACGTACGGTACACGAGCGAGATGGGAACCCGCGTGCCGTCCTTCGCCACCGCCGTGAGCGCTTCCGACGTGTAGTCCTTCGGGTCGAACTTGCCCAGCACCGGCTGGCGCTTCAGGAGCTCGCGCGTGCGCTTGCCCACGTCGTAGTCGTACCAGGTGCGCGGCGTGACGAGGCTTTCGTAGATGATCCGCAGCTTGCCGGTGTCGTACTCCTCGTTGGCGCCGAGGTTCACGGAGTACACGGCTTCGTCGAACGCCACGTAGTGCTGCTTGCCTTTCGCGAAATCCGTGATGCGCAGCTTGATGAGGCCCTTATCGCGCTCGACCAGCACCCAGAAGTCCTTGAAGCAGTTCACCTCCTCCAGCATCACGCGCGGGCGATGCGCGACCAGCTCGGTCCAGTTCGCGCGCGAGGGGTCCGACACGGGCGCCGTCACGAGGCGGAAGTTGGGGCCCTTGTCGTTGGTGCGGATGAAGAAGCGGTCGCCGTGGTGGCCGACGTAGTACTCGATCCCGTTCCTGCGCGGCTCCACCACGCGGAACTCGCCGCGCGGGTCCGAGGCGCGCAGCACGCGCACCTCCGAAGTGTCCTTGGCGCCGGAGGTGAGCACGATCCACTCGTCGCTGCGCGTGCCGCCCACGCCGATGTCGAAGAGCTCGTCGCGCTCGTCGAACACGATGGGCTGCTCCTTCTCGCCCAGGGTCATGCGGCGCAGGTGGTTGCTGCGCTTGGTGACCTCGTCTTCCTCGACGTAGAAGAGGGTCTTGTTGTCCGAGGCCCACGCCGTGGACGTCACGCGCTCGGCCACGTCGGGCAGGAGCGCGCCGCTCGCGAGGTCCTTCACGTGCAGCGTGTACTGGCGATAGCCCGTGAAATCCACCGAGTACGCGAGCCGGCGGCCGTCGGGGCTCACGTCCATGAGGCCCAGGGAGGCGAACTTGTGCCCCTTGGCGAGCTCGTTCATGTCGAGGACGATCTCCTCGGCGCCCTGCATCGTGCCCTTGCGCCGGCAGTAGATCGGGTACTGAAGGCCCTCCACCTCGCGCTGGTAGTACCAGAACCCGTGACTCAGGTACGGCACGCTCTCGTCGGTCTCCTTGATGCGCGCGAGCATCTCCTTGTAGAGCGTCTCGCGGAAGCCCTCCAGGGGCTTCATCGCGGCGTACGTGTAGTCGTTCTCCGCCTTGAGGTAGTCGATGACGGCGGGATTCTCCTTCTCGCGCAGCCACGCGTAGTCGTCCACGCGCTTGTCGCCGAAGAGCGTCGATGTGACGGAATGTTGCGCTGCGACGGGCGGCGTGAGCTCCTGCGCAGCGGTGGCGATGACAGGTACGGGAAGGGAAAGCAGCATGGCGCTCAGGAACCGCGGCAGGGCTCGCATGGGAGGGTGAATATTACCCTGTGGCGCGCCGGATTTACGGCGCCGCACCAACCGCAATTGCGGAACTCCTGGCGGCGCGAACGTTCCAATGCGCAACTCGTCAACGCACCCTGCCGGGTTCCGTTATCCGGGTACTGCCCCATAAAACCCGATCCAAAAGGAGACGTTCGATGAAGAAGCTCACGCTCGCGGCGATCCTCGCCGCGTTCGCCCTCCCGGTCGCCGCGCAGACCACCCCCTCGCCCTCCACCGCGAAGGTCGAGCCGCAGGCCGCCACCAAGACGGCGCAGGTCACGCCCGTCAAGTCCACCGAGAAGGCCGGGAAGACCGCCGCGAAGTCCACCAAGACGCACGCCAAGTCCACCAAGACGCACGCCAAGTCGACGCACAAGGCGCACCACCACAGCGGCAAGAAGAAACCCGCTGCCGAATCGGCTGCCGCCAAGAGCTGACGCGCGTCCCGGGTCGCGGCTCGCGCCGCGGCCCGCGTGGCCTCGGAGTAAAATCGCTTCCAGCGATCGAGGCCCGAAAATGTTCGCCACGGCGAGCGCCCCACACGATTCCAAGTCCAGCCTGTATGCGGACCTGCTGCTGCAGGCGCGCGGCCTTTTCGAGGGCGAGCGCGACGCGCTCGCGAACTCGGCGAACCTCTCGGCGCTCATCTTCAACGGCCTGGCGGAGCTCAACTGGTCGGGCTTCTACTGGATGAAGCAGGGCGGGCTGGTGCTGGGCGCCTTCCAGGGCAAGCCTGCCTGCGTTCGCATCGCGGTGGGCAACGGCGTGTGCGGCACGGCCGCGCGCGACCGTCGCACCATCGTCGTGCCGGACGTCGATGCGTTCCCCGGGCACATCGCCTGCGATTCCGCGTCGCGCAGCGAGATCGTCGTCCCGCTCGTGCGCGGCGGCACGGTGCTGGGCGTGCTGGACGTGGACAGCCCGAAGCTCGCGCGCTTCGACGAGGAAGACGCGCGCGGAATCGAGGCGCTGGCCAGGCTCTTCATCGAATCGTCCGACCTGGGCTGAAGGCACGGTCCCCGCCGTGACGCTCCGGTCGCTCCTCGTCGATTTCAATTCCTACTTCGCTTCCGTCGAGCAGCAGGTGGAGCCGCGGCTTCGCGGAAAGCCGCTGGGCGTGGTCCCCATGCTCGCCGACACCACCGTGTGCATCGCCGCGAGCGTCGAGGCGAAGAAGTTCGGCGTGAAGACCGGCACCAAGGTGGGAGAAGCCAAGAAGCTCTGCCCGGGCATCGAGTTCGTGATCGCGCGCCACGAGATCTACATCGACTACCACCACAGGGCCGTGGAGGTGGTCGATTCGGTGGTGCCGGTGCGCGCGGTGCTTTCCATCGACGAGATGGACTGCGAGCTCACCGGCCGCTGGCGCGAGCCCGAGCGGGCGCTCGCGATCGCGCGCGACGTGAAGAAGGCCATCGCCACGCGCGTGGGCGAGCACCTGCGCACCTCCATCGGCATCGGGCCCAACACCTTCATCGCCAAGACCGCTTCCGACATGGTGAAGCCCGACGGCCTCGTGATGATCCGGCAATCGGAGCTGCCCGAGCGGCTCTTCGACCTCGAAGTGCGCGCGCTCTCGGGCGTGGGCAAGCAGATGGAAAAGCGGCTGCATCGCCACGGCATCCGCACCGTGCGCGACCTCGCCGCGAAGTCGAAGGAGGAGCTGCACGCCGTCTGGGGCGGCGTGGGCGGCGACATCATGTGGAGCCGCATCCGCGGCGAGGAACAGCACGAACGCGAGAACGACACATCCTCGATCTCGCATTCGCACGTGCTGGGCCCCGACAGCCGCAACCCCGATCAGGCGTTCGCGGTGCTGAACCGCCTCACGCAGAAGGCGGCGATGCGGCTGCGCAAGGCGGGCTACTACGCCGGGCGCATTTCCGTCGACCTGAAGTACCTGGACGGGGGCCACTGGGGCGCGGACATGCGCCTCGTCGATACGCAGGACACCAAGACGTTCCTGCACGCCCTGGAGAAGCTCTGGGCGAAGCGCCCGAAAGGACATCGCACCATCCTGCGCGTGGGCATGGCGTATTCCGATTTCGTCCCGGAGTCCGACCACACGGGCTCGCTCTTCGCGTCCGAGGACAAGTCCAAGGCCCTCTACAAGACGCTCGACTCCCTCAATGCCCGCTTCGGCAAGCAGGCCGTGTACTTCGCGAGCGCGCATAAAGCACGCGACCGCGGCGGCATGCACATCGCGTTCAACCACATCCCGGATCCCAAGACCGACAAATAGCCGTCACCCCCGCAAAGGCGAGGGCCCAGCCATGAGAGATAACGTAATAGCCATCACCGGAGCATCGAAGGGCATCGGCGCGGAGCTCGCCCGCCAGCTTGCCGCGAAGGGCGCGCGTCTCGTGCTCGCCGCGCGAAACGAAGCCGAGCTCGAAGCCGTCGCCGCCGAGTGCCGAAAGCTCGGCGCCAACGTGGTCGCGATCCGCGCCGACGTGACGGTCGAGCGCGATTGCCAGGCATTGATCGCGGGCGCCGTGCTCGCCTTCGGGCGGCTCGACACGCTCGTGAACAACGCGGGCGCCACCATGTGGGCGCGCTTCGAGGACATCCACGACATGTCGATCCTCGAGCGCATCATGCAGGTGAACTACATGGGCGCGGTGTACTGCACGCACCATGCGCTGCCGCACCTCCGGCAATCGAAGGGCCGCATCGTGGGAATCTCCAGCCTCGCGGGCAAGGTGGGCGTGCCCACGCGCACCGGCTACAGCGCCGCCAAGCACGCGATGACCGGATTCTTCGATTCGCTTCGCATCGAGCTGGACGGCTCGGGCGTGACAGTCACCATGATCTACCCGGGCTTCGTGGCCACCGGCATCCGCGAGAACGCCACGGGGCCCGACGGCAAGCCCATCCTCGTGAGCCCGGTGAAGGAAGGCGAGGTGATGGGCGTCGAGGAGTGCGTGCGACAGATCGTAAAAGCCATGGAGCATCGCGACCGCGAAGTCGTCATGACGGCGCGCGGTAAAATGGGGCAGTGGCTCAAGCTGATCGCGCCGTCCGTCGTGGACCGCATCGCGAAACGGGCCGTGGAAAAGGGACGTTGATGGACCTCAAGGTCTGGCTCACCTACCTCGTCGCGACGATCGTCCTGTCGTTCACGCCGGGGCCGGGCGTGTTCTCGAGCATGTCGGCGGGCATCCGCCACGGCTTCCGCCTGGGCGCGTGGAACGGCGTGGGCATGCAGTTCGCCAACCTCTTCATCGTGATCGGCGTTTCCCTGGGCCTGGGCGCCCTGCTCCTCGCCTCCGAGACGCTCTTCAATCTCGTCAAGTGGGCGGGCGTGGCGTACCTCGTCTACCTCGGCATCGCCACGTGGCGCTCGCCCCCCACGCGCTTCGAGGAAGACCGCGCGGACAACGCCACCACGGCGCGGGAAGTGTTCATGCGCGGCTTCTGGGTGAACGCGACCAACCCGAAGGGCATGATCTTCTTCGCCGCGATACTGCCGCAGTTCATCGACACGTCGGGCTCGCAGCTCACGCAGTACGCCATCTTCGCCGCCACGACCTTCGTGGTGGACGTGATCGTGATGGCCGGCTACACGGCGTTTGCCGCGCGCGTGCTGCGCGTGATGAGCGACGTGAAGCGCCTTCGCTGGATCAACCGCGGCATCGGCAGCGCGTTCGTCGCCTGCGGTGTCGCGCTCGCCACTTTCCGCCGCGCGGCAGCCGCCGCGGCCTAGCCATCTTCAACGAGGAGAAACCCCATGACCATCCAGGTCGGAGACAAGCTTCCCGAAGGCACGCTGCAGGAATTCATCGAAGTCGAGGGCAACGGCTGCACCGTGGGCCCCAACACGTTCAAGGTCGAGGACCTGGTGAAGGGCAAGAAGATCGCGATCTTTGCGCTCCCCGGCGCCTTCACCCCCACGTGCTCCGCCAAGCACGTGCCGAGCTACATCGCCAACTTCGACGCGCTCAAGGGCAAGGGCGTGGACGAGATCTGGTGCATCTCGGTGAACGACGCGTTCGTGATGGGCGCCTGGTCGCGCGACCAGAAGGCCGGCGGCAAGATCCGCTTCATGGCCGACGGCAGCGCCGACTACACGAAGAAGCTGGGCCTCACGCTCGACCTCACCGCGCGCGGCCTGGGCCTTCGCAGCAACCGCTACTCGATGCTCGTCGACAACGGCGTCGTGAAGACGCTCAATGTCGAAGGCCCCGGCAAGTTCGAGGTCTCCGACGGCGCCACGATGCTCAGCCAGGCCTGAGGACCTCGAGGCACTCGCGAAGCTTCGCGCAGGCGGGCGAGCCCGGGTCGAGGAAGTCCATGTGGCCGCCCGCCTCGATCTCGATGAGCGAGACCGGATCGCCCAGCGCCCTCGCGGCGCTCGCGTAGTCGCGCGACAGTGACACCGGCACGGCGTCGTCGAGGGTTCCGTGGATCAACACCGCGCGGGCGCCGCGCGGAAGGCGCCGGATCGGCGAGGCGTCCGCGTAGCGATCTGGAAATTGCGCGGGCCCGCCCCCCAGCAGCGATTGCGCCGCGCCTGCGCCCATGTTGGTCCGCGCCGCTTCCTCGAGGTCGGTCACTCCCGCGAGCGAGACCACCAGGCTGGCGTCCGGCCCCGCGCACGCGAGCGCGAGCTGCCCTCCCGCGGAATGGCCGACGACTGCGTAGCGCGATGAAGCCACCTCGGACACCAGCGTGAGGGACGCGCGAACGTCGCTCGCGATCTCCTTCCAGCCGACCCGCGCCTCGCCGATGCGCCGGTATTCGATGTTCAGCACGGCGAATCCACGGCGGGCGAGGTCCGCCGCCATCCCGTCCATCTGGTCGCGGCCATGGGGCAGGCGCCAGAAGCCGCCGTGCAGCAGGCACACGACGGGCGGCGTCGACGCCTCGGGCAGGTAGAGATCCGCGACCTGGCTTTCGCCCGGCCCGTACGGCAAGGTCTTCAACCGAAAACGACCATCGTCTGGCGACCGAGCGCGACCGGAACGCCGCCCGGCCCCCAGAGCTCCAGCGACTGATGCGTGTAGCCGTCGCGCGCCGCCCTCACGTGCGCGTCCATTCGCCAGCCTTCGAGCGGCAGGGCACCCACGTCGTCGGCGAGCATCTCCAGCATCCACGTGAGGGAAGCTGCCGCCGCACGCTCCCGCAGGAACGAGAGTGCGATGGGAGGAATGAAATCGGCCATCGCCACCACGTGGTACTCGGTGGCCGTTCCCGCGTCGCGCATACCGAGCTCGATCACATTGTCGCGCTCGGTCGCCCCGCTGTAGGGCAGGCCGCCGCGAAGCCAGCGCGCCGCGAAATGCTGCGTGAAGGCGGGCGCCATCCCCGGAACGTATTTCATCTCGACGGGGCTGCCCGGCGCGACCGCGGGCTGCTGCGGGACGACTTTCACCGAGGACTCGCGGGCGAGGCCGAAGACGCCGGCCACCAGCGCGAGGGTCTGCTCGCCGTCGACGATGCGGGCCTCGACGTGCGTGGCGCTCCTGCCGCTGCGCAGCACGCGCGCGCGGGCCCGCACCGGGCCTCCCGGCACGGGAGCGACGAAGGTCGCCTGCAGCGAACGCAGCGGAGCCTGCACCGCGAGCGAGCGCATCGCCTTCAGTGCGATGGCCACCTGCAGGCCGCCGAACATCGTGCGACCCTGGAGCCAGTCGTCCGGGACGACGACCTTCGCCTCGCCCGCCGCGGCCTGCACCTGCGAAAGCAGCACCGAATAGGGCGTGGCGGCCACGCTCTAGTGGTGCCGCCCGCCGAGGACGAGCGCGATCAGCACGAGCACCACGATCCCGATGATGAGCCACGTCATCTTCTGCCACGACAGCGGGCTCTCGCCGGCCACCTCGCCCGTCTGCCCGTTCACGAGGAAGCGATAGGTCTTGTTGCGGAAGCGGTAGGCCGAGACCCACACGGGCAGCAGCACGTGCTTGAACTTGATCTCGCTGTAGCGCGTGGCGAGGTCGTTCACGCGCTGCGTGTCGCCGCCGATGTCCTGGCGCACGAGCCCGTAGATCTTCGAGTCGATCTGCTCCTTGGCGAGCGGATAGCCCGCGGCGAGTCCCAGCTGGTAGGCCTCGGCGCGATAGCCGCTCACGTACTCCGGCTGGTAGGGCACGAGCTTCTTCAGGTCCCACGCGGTCGTGGCTCCGCGCAGCTCGCGCGGCAGGGTCTGCGAGGCCATCACCAGCACGTCGTCGTGGAAGTAGTCCACGTGGCCCTGCACCGGCGTCCAGTTGGTGTGCTGCACGCGCTCGGTCTGCGTGACGGTCTCGCCCTGGGCGTTGCGCACCTCGCGCGTCTCGTTGGTGTAGTAGATCTCGCCGCGCTCGCCGCGATAGTCCGTCGAGGTGCGGCAATCGTAGGTCCAGAACGGGATGTAGGTTCCCGTGACCGCTGCGTCGCTCTCGGCGTACTTCTTGAGCTCGCCGGGCGCGAGCCACAGCCCGCGCACCCACTTGCGGAAATCCTCCTGCGCCTTCGACCTGTCGATGCCGAACGGGATCATCGACTTGGGCTTGATGCGGCGGTTGGCGTAGCTCTTGGAGACGATGTTCGCGCCGCAGAAGGAGCACGTGGAGGCGAAGAGGTTCGAGGGCAGGTTCTGCTCGGCGCCGCACTTGTCGCAGCGCACGTGCTCCTCGGTGAACATCTCCTGCTTTCCTTCGAGCGCCTTCAGGTAGGTCTCGAAGTCGAGCTCCTCGATGCGCTCGTCGCTTTCGTGGATCTCGTTGGTGTGGCCGCAGTACTCGCACTTGAGCGTCGTGGTGCCGGGCGCGAAGGTGAGCTTCGCGCCGCAGCCCGCGCACGGGAACGTCTTGACGAAAGCGGCGGCCGCTTCCTTCGCGGCCGCCGGAGCCTGCGCCGCCATCAGGTCGGGATCGGCGGCGGGACGTTCGCGAAGAGCGGCGCGAGCTCGGGCACGTCGCCGGCCTTCGCCCATTGCGGCATGCCGTTCTTCCACACGAGCGACGCGCGCGTGAGCTGGCCGGAGGCGGCCTGCTGCTGGAGGGCATTCATGTCGAACGGGCCCGCCTGCGTCCCGTTCACGGCGACGTGGAACATCGCCGCGCCGGGAATCGGCGGCGGCACTCCCCCGCCCGCGGGCATGCCCGCGGCCGCGCCCATGTTGTTCATCATCTGCGCGCCCATGGCGATGCCCGCGCCCAGGCCCATGCCCGCGCCCGCGGCGCCGCCGGGATTCGTCGCGGCGTCCTTGATCGACGAGGCCGTCTCGTACGCGGCATACGCGCGAAGGTCGCCCACGGCCGCCATGGCGCCGCGCTTGTCGATCGCCTTGGAGACTTCCTCGGGCAACCCGATGTCCTGGACCTGCACCTCGACGAGCTCCAGGCCCAGCGCCTCGAAGTCGGGCTGCAGGCGATCGTGGAGCTTGGTGCCCATCTCGTAGACCTTGGCCGACATCTCGATCACCGGGATGCCCAGCTCGGGCAGGAGCTCCTTGATGCGAAGCCCGATCTTGCCGCGCAGGTTCTCCTGCACCTGCTCCACCGTGAAACGGCCCTCGGTGCCCACGAGGTCGCGCACGATGACGCCCGCATCCTTCGCGCGGATCGAATAGATGCCGAAGGAAGTCACGCGCACCATGCCGAAGTCCTTGTCGCGCATCATCGCGGGGCCCGGCGTGCCCCACTTGAGGTCCGTGAACTTGCGCGTGGAGATGAAGTACACCTCGGCCTTGAACGGGCTGTTGAAGCCGTACTTCCAGCCGCGCAGCGTCGTGAGGATGGGCAGGTTCTGCGTGGTGAGCTCGTAGGTGCCGGGCTTGAAGACGTCGGCGAGCTTGCCCTCGTTGATGAACACGGCCTGCTGGCCTTCGCGCACCACCAGCTTCGCGCCGTACTTGATCTCGTTCTGGTAGCGCTCGAAGCGGCACGCGAGCGTGTCGTGGGAATCGTCGAGCCACTCGACGATGTCGACCAGTTCGGCAATCAGCTTGTCCCAGAGAGCCATCTTGTCTCCTGTATCGGTTTGTCACCCCCGCGAAGGCGGGGGCCCAGCCAGACATGTCGATAGTTTAACCTTAGACGCTTTACCGCTCGGCGCCGGATTCCACATGGGGATTGCACTCACAGCCATCAACGTCTATCCCGTCAAGGGCCTCAAGGGCATCGCGCTCGACGAGGCCCATTGCACCGACCGCGGCATCCGCCACGACCGGCGCTGGATGCTCGTCGATCCCGAGGGGATGTTCATGTCGCAGCGATCGCATCCTCGCATGGCCACCGTCTGGACGGACCTCACGGACGAGTCGCTGCAGCTGTCGGCGCCCGACGAGGACGGCATCGAGATCCCGTTCGATCCGCCGCCCGCGCCGCCGATGAAGGTGCAGGTGTGGAACAGCGTCGTGGATGCGGTGCCCGCCTCGCGCGAGGCCGACCTGTGGCTCTCGACCTATCTCGACGCGCCGTGCCGCCTCGTCTACATGCCCGACGATTCGATCCGCCATTCGAACAACAAGTACGCGGGCGACGGCAAGCGCGTGGGCTTCGCCGACGGCTACGCCTATCTCGCGATCGGCGAAGCATCCCTCGCCGACCTGAACGCGCGCCTCGCCGGCAAGGGCCATCCGGCGCTGCCCATGAACCGCTTCCGCCCCAACCTCGTGATCTCGGGAACGGGCCCCTACGCCGAAGACCGCTTCGGCGAGATCCGCATCGGCGAAGCGGCCTTCCGCGGCGTGAAGCCCTGCGGGCGCTGCCAGGTGACGACCACGGACCAGGCCACGGGCGAAGTGATGGGACCGGAGCCGCTGCTCACGCTCGCGTCGTACCGCGACAGCACGGAGTTCGGGCAGATGTTCGGGATGAACATGGTGTCGGTGCGCGCCGGAACGGTGCGCGTCGGCGACGCGGTTTCCGTTTAGGACGCCACGGCCTTACTTCGGCGCAGCCGACGAAGGGCGCCTGAGGAGGAAAGACGCGAGCGCGGGCAGCAGGAAGAGCGCCCCCACCATGTTCAGGAAGAACATGAATGCGAGCAGGATGCCCATGTCGGCCTGGAACTTGAGCGCCGAGAAGGACCACGTGGCCACGCCGATCGTCATCGTGACCGCCGTGAACACCATGGCCGTGCCGCGCTCGTTCAGCGCCTCGTAGAACGCGGTGGCGAGCTCCTTGCCCTCCTCGAGGTGCTTCTCGATGCGGTCGTAGAGATAGATGCCGTAGTCGACGCCCACGCCCACGCCCAGCGCGATCACGGGAAGCGTGGAGACCTTGAGCCCAATGCCGAGCGTGGGCATGAGCGCCTCGCACAGCACCGAGACGATCGCGAGCGGGATCAGGATGCACAGCGTCGCGCGAAGGCTGCGGAACACCGCGAGGCACATCACCATGAGCGCGCCGAAGATCGCGAGGTTCATCTCCCAGCGCGCCTGGTCCACGGCCTCGTTGGTCGCGGCCGCCACGCCCATGTTGCCGGTGGCGAGGCGAAACCGGATCTTGTCGGTATCGTTGGCCGCGGCGAAGGCCTTCACCTCGCGCACGAGGCGCGCGAGCGTCTGTCCCTGCTGGTCGGTGGTGTTCACCAGGACCTGCATGGCGCTGCAGTCGGGGTTGAGCAGCCCCGTCGAGGTGTCGATCGGCGAGACCGCCTGGGCCAGCGCCTGCGGGTCGCGCGGCAGCTGCCGCCACTTGATGTTGCCCTCGTTGTAGCCGGCATTGACGATCTTGGCCATGCCCGCGAGCGAGATCACCGACAGCGTGCCCGGCACGTTCTGCATGTACCAGTCGAAGCGGTCGATGGTGCTCATGATGTCGTACTGCGTGCACGCGCCCTGCACGTCCTTGGTCTGCGCCACCACGCCCAGCGTGTTCACGCCGATGGCGAATTTCTTCACGATCGTGGCGTTGTCCAGGTTGTAGCGCGAGTCGGGCCGCAGCTCCGGCACGCCGATGCCGTAGTCGCCCACCTTGAGGTGGTGCGCCTGGTACACGCCCACCGCCAGCACGGCGAGGGCGAGAAGGACGATCAGCTTCGCGCGCTTGAAGTCCACGCAGTGCGCGGCCACGTGCCAGATCTTGTGCGCCACGTTCTCCTGGTACGCCTCCTTCTGCGCCGCGTCGCGGGAGAGCGAGAGGTGCGAGAGCAGGATCGGCAGCAGCGCCTTGTTGGTGAGGATCATCCAGCCCACGCCCAGGGAGGCGGTGATCCCCAGCTCGCGCACGATGTCGATGGGGATCAGCATGATCACCGCGAAGCCCAGCACGTTGGTGAGGAGCGCGAGCGTGCCCGGCACGAAGAGCTTCGCGAAGGAGCGCTTGGCGGCGAGCAGGCCGTCGCCGCCGGCCACCACCTCGCGCTCCCAGGTCTTCGTCATCTGCACCGCGTGCGAGACCCCGATGGAGAAGATGAGGAACGGCACGAGGATCGAGAGCGGATCGATGCCGAAGCCCAGCACCGGAAGCGTGCCCAGCAGCCAGAGCACCGGCATCATCGCCACGACGAGCGCCACCAGCGTGAGCTTGAGGTCCTTCACGAACCAGAACATGAGCCCCAGCGTGATCACGAACGCCACGCCGAAGAAGAAGATCACGCCGCGCGCGCCGTCGCGGATGTCGCCCACCGCCTTGGCGAAGCCGATGATGGCCACGGTGTGCCGGTCGTTGGTGTACTTGGCGCGCAGCTCCTCGAGCTTCGTGGCGAAGTCGAAGTAGTTCAGGTGCGCGCCCGTTTGCGGATCGATCTCGAGCAGGCCCGCGCTCACGAGCGCTCCCGAGAAGTCCGTGGCCACCGTGCGGCCCACCTCCGAGGACTTCTCCACGTTGATGCGGACCTGCTTCAGGTCCTCGTCGCTGCCCTGGTACGTGGCGGGGATCACGTTTCCGCCCGAGAAGCCCTCCTCGATCACCTCGATGAAGCGCGTGTTGGGCGTGAACAGCGACTTAACCGTCGGACGGTCCACGCCGTTCAGCAGGAACACGTCGTTGGTGAGCGACTTCAGCGCCGCCATGTACTCCTTGTCGTAGATGTCGCCGTCCTTCCTCATGAGGGCGATGGCCACGCGGTTGGCGCCGCCGAACACCTTCTCGTACTCGCGGTACACCTTCATGTACGGGTGCTCGAGCGGCACCATCTTGTTGAAGCCCGCGTCCACCTCGAGACGCGAGGCCGACACGCCGAAGAAGGCCGTGGCGAGCGCGAACACCGCGAGCCACACCTTGCGGTTGTTGAAGAGGACGGCGGAGATCGCCTGGATCAGCCGCTCGAGGCTCATTGCCTGGGCCCCAGCGGCACGAGGCGCGGCCCGCCCTCGCCCAGGAGCAGGATGCCCCCCTCGCTCGCCGCGACGGGCTTGGCGAAGGCGCGCGTGCTGCGCGTGTCGATCGCCTGGAACGACTTGCCGTCGTCGCGCGACACGAGCGCCGTGCCCGCGGAGCCCGCGAGCACGATGGAGTTGTCGGTGAGCTTCTCGCCGGCGATGAGCGTCGCGCCCACGGGGTCGTCCACCTGCTGCCAGGTCCTGCCCTTGTCGGCGGAGCGGTAGATGTTGCCGCGCATGCCGAAGGCGAGCACCGCGCCGTCGGAGGCCACCAGGGAGCCGAAGAGCGATCCCTTGTACGGCGAGGGCTGCGGCGTCCAGGTCTTGCCCCAGTCGGAGCTCGCGAGGATGGTGCCCGCCTCGCCGAAGATGAGCATGCGGCCCTCGCCCAGCTCCACGATGCTGTTCAGGTGCTTGTCGTCGGCGATGACCTTGCGCGCGGCCCAGGTCTTTCCCTCGTCGCTGCTCTCGTAGTACGCGCCATAGGCGCCCACCGCGACCGCGAGGTCCTTCTTCACGAAGAGCACGTCGAGGAGCGGGCGCTGCTCCGCGGGCGCCGAGAACTGCTGCGTCCACGTCTCGCCGCCGTCGCGCGTGAGCAGGATCACCGAGTCGTGGCCGACCGCGAGCCCGCGCTGCGCATCGAGGAAATCCACGGCGGTGAGCATCGGCTCCGCGGGCGCCCTGGCGCGCCGCCAGGTCGAGCCCTGGTCGTCGGAGAGCACGATGTAGCCGCGGTCGCCCACGGCGACGATGCGCGAGCCCACGCGCTGCGCGTCGAGCAGCGTGAGGCGCTTCATGGTGACCGCGGGAAGCGGGCCGGAGTCCGGCAGCACGGTGCCGCCATCCGCCCACGCAGAAAGGGCGATGCCGCAGCCAAAGGCTGCGGCACCGAGGATCCTTCTCATTGCCGCAATGCTACTGGAAAGGCCGTGTCAGCGAGTGCCCAGGCCGCGCAGGTTGGCCGGGGTGTAGTCGCCGGCGGTGCGCTTGATGGGCTCGTAGACCTTCTTCTCCTCGTTCTGCAGGTTCATGGCGATGTAGCGGCCCGACTGCAGGTCGTAGTGCACCTCGAGCACCGGCGCGAACATCGGGATGTTGTACCAGTTCTCGCTGTGCAGCTCCGCCACGCGCCAGAGCTCGCCGCGGCCGTCGTACACGTCGATGTCGACGATGTTCCAGCTGTCCTCGTCGATGTAGAACGTGCGGCGCGAGTAGATGTGGCTGGTGCCGGGCTTCAGCGTCGAATCCACCACCCAGACGCGGTGCAGCTCGTAGCGCGCGAGGTCCTGGTTGATGTGGCCGGGCTTGAGGATGTCCGTGTACTTGAGCGCCGGGTCGCCCAGCTTGTACGAGTTGTACGGGATGTACATCTCGCGCTTGCCGAGCAGCTTCCACTCGTAGCGGTCCGTGGCGCCGTTGTACATGCCGAAGTCGTCGTTGGTGCGAAGGCCGTCGGAGGCCGTGCCGGGGTTGTCGTAGCCCACGTTCGGCGCGAGCCTCACACGGCGCTGGCCGGGGTTGTACGTCCACGCCGAGCGCGGCTCCTTCGCCTGGTCCACGGTCTCGTGCACGAGCAGGATGCTGCCCGCGAGGCGTGCGGGCGCCGTGGTGCTCTGCAGGTAGTGCAGCTTCAGGTTCGGCTCGCGCGCCGACTGCGGCTTGGCGCAGTTGCCGTATGCGAAGTCGTATTCATATTCGAACTTCACGAGCGCATAGTCGCCCGTACGCGTGACTGCCGCCTGGTCCCAGTTCGTGGCGTACGTGTCGCCCGCGTACTTGAGCTCCGTGTTCCAGATGGCCTCGTTGCCGTTCTTCGGGATCGGGAACGGGATTCCGCCCACGCAGCCCACCACGCCGTTGCCTCCGGCCGCGAGCTGCGACTTGGCGGCGCACTGCTTGGTCTCCTCGTAGTGGCACTGCGGGAACGCGGCGCTGCGGCGCGTCGGGTACACGATCATCTTGTAGTCGGGATACTTCTTGATCATCGCGATCTGCCCGACCGACAGGTTGTCCTTGTACTTGTCCACGTTCTTCGCGTCGATCGTGAAGAGCGGCTTGTCGGACGCGTACGGATCCGGATAGTGCCCGCCCTGCGTGTAGCCGGGAAGCGGCTTGGTGATGCCGCCGTCCCACGCGGGGATCGTGCCCGCGGCGTTGCCTGCCTTCTCGGCGCCTTCCGGCGTGAGCGTCGTGCCGAGCTTCGCGATGTCCGCGGCGGACATCTCCGCGGCCGCGGGCAGCGCAAACGCAGCGCCCACCGCGAGGGCCGCCCAGGACTTGATGAATTTCGCCGACATATGTCTTCTCCTCGTATCGTTGTCTTGTGGTGGGCGCCTAGAACGAATAGCTCACCGTGACCGAATAGAAATCGCGGTCGCGCAGCGGGTTGGTGGAAGAGCACCAGCTCGCCGATTGTCCGGGCGTGACCGAGCTGCCGGGCGGGGGCGTATCCGTGCCGCAGAAGGTCTTGCCTCCGAAGAAGCTCGTGTACTGGAGGTCGACCAGCCACTGGCGCTGGTAATCCCACGAGACGCCGAGCGAATAGGACTTCACGCCGCTCGTGAAGTTCGGGCCCACGCCGCTCACGTCCTGCGACCAGCCGAAGCGCGGAGCGACGTTGCCGTTCCAGAGCAGGTTCGAGTACTCCAGGCGGCCCGCGAGGCGATAGCCCCAGGAGAGCGTCGTGGCATAGCCGCCGGGCTGCACCGAGTAGGCGCTCGAGACGATCGCGCCGAACTGCGTGGCGGGCAGGTACACGCCGGGACCGCTGAACTTCTGGTCCGTCGGCATGTTGTGGAAGTAGTTCAGCCCCGCCTCGCCCAACAGGATCAGCTGGTCGGCTTCCATCACGTTGGGGAACGACTTGGTCGCGGTCATCTGCAACTGGCTCATCTTCACGTTGCGATAGCCCTGGATGTACGTGCCGTCCGGCACGAGGGCCGCGGCCGTCGCTCCCGTGGGCGCGCCGGGAATCTGCGTGTAGCCCGTGATGAGGTTCGGCAGCCCCAGCGCCGCGAGGATGAGCTCGGGCGTCGAAAGCTGCAGCGGATAGTTCGGGCGATACGAGTACTCGCCCTGGAACGCGATGCCCGCCGGGCCCTGCGTGTTGAAGCTGAAGCCCGCGAGGTGGATGTCCTGCGGATACTCCGCGAAGGCGTTCGCGGTTCCCGTCGCGCACAGAGCCACCAGCGCGGCCACGCCGCAGATGGGCTGGATCAGCGGTCCGCCCGTGAGGACCGAGGTCGTCGTGCCCTTCACGGCCGACGCGATCGGCGTGCGGCTGTGGTAGTTCATCCAGTAGAAGCCGAACTCGGTGTCGTTCAGGTCGTGCGCGAGGTAGCTGAACTTCAGGCCGTACTGACCCGTGTCCTTCGGGTTGTGGTCGGCGCTGCGCGGCACCCAGATCTCGGCGGCCGGGTCGTACGGGCCATAGAGCGCGGCGGCCGTGGCGCTCAGCCCCGGGATTCCCGGGGGCACCGGGTTCGTGGGCCCGACGTGATCGTCGTTGCGCCGGCCGAACGAGACCACGACCTTGTTGCCGTCGTCGCCGAACACGTCGTTGGTGGAGAAGAACGAGCCGCGCGGATCGATGCGCACCTTGTCCCAATTGGTGAGGTAGAAGCCCTCGACGCCCGCGGACTTGGTGAGCTCGAGGCTGCCCCAGATGCCCGTGGTCGGGATGAGCGCTTCCTTGAGCTCGGCGCCCGGCACGCGCAGCTTCGACACGTCCACCGGGTTGATCACGTTGATGCCGCCCTGGATGAACGTGCTCTCGCCCCAGCTGATCACCTGGCGGCCGGCGCGCAGGTGGATGGTGTTGGCATCCTCGTTGAACGTGCCGTACACGTAGCCGTCGAGGCCCGTCACGTTCTGCCCGAGGCGGTCCTTGCCGGTGGGCCCCAGCTTGTCGCTGTCGTGCAGGTTGAAGTCGTAGAGGCCATAGCCGCGGCCGAAGAAGCCGAAGTTCTTGTACTTCACCTCGACGTCCATCGTCGCCTTCACCGCGTTGGCGAAGGGGCTGCCCTTCTTGAAGTTGAGGTCGCCGTCGTCGTCGTTCACCGAACGCGACGTGCCGCCGTTGGCGATGCCGATGGAGGAAGACTCGGGGCTTTCCGTGCGCACCGACACGCCGTAGGAGACCGTGGTGTCCACGCTCCCCTTCACTCCGTTGTCGAGCTCGAATTGCACCGCGTACGCAGGCGCCGCCGCGAGCGCGACGGCGAGCGCGAGCGGCTTCAATGCGGGACGGGAAACGTTCATGGGGCGGTTACTCCTCTCGAAGATGCGTTTTTGATTTAGTGTGATTACCGCAATGGGCGTTATTGTGCCTCTTATTGCAACGACTCGAAAAGTCCCGCGGCGCCCATTCCGGTGCCGATGCACATCGTCACCATTCCGTACCGCGAACGCGCGCGCCGCATGCCGTGGACGAGCGTGGCGGTGCGCACCGCGCCCGTCGCGCCGAGGGGATGGCCCAGGGCGATCGCGCCTCCCTGGGGATTCACTTTCGACGGATCGAGCCCGAGGTCCTTGATCACCGCGAGCGATTGCGCGGCGAACGCCTCGTTCAATTCGATCCAATCCAGGTCGTGAACCTTGATTCCGCTCTGCGAAAGGACCTTCGGGATCGCCTTGATGGGGCCGATGCCCATGATCTCGGGCGGCACGCCCGCGACCGCGAAGCTCACGAATCGCGCGAGCGGCTTCACGTTGTATTTCTTCAGGGCCGCCTCGCTCATGAGGATCACGGCCCCGGCGCCGTCGGACATTTGCGAGCTGTTGCCCGCGGTAACGCTACCACGCGCTGCGAACACGGTCTTCAGCTTGGCGAGGGTTTCGAGGCTCGTGTCGGGACGCGGGCCCTCGTCGGTGTCGGCCACCTTGGTGCGATGCCCGATCTTGCCGCTCGCGAGCTCCGGCGTGGCCGAGGCGATCTCGTAGGGAAGGATCTCCTCCTTGAACGAGCCTGCGGCGATGGCCCTCGCGGCCTTCTGGTGGCTTGCGACGGCGAAGGCGTCCTGCTCCTCGCGCGTGACCTTCCACTGGTTCGCGACCTTCTCCGCGGTGATGCCCATTCCATAGGCGATGGCGACGTTCTCGCCGTGCTGGAACACCGCGTCGTTCAGCGCGATCTTGTTGCCCATCATCGGCACCATCGACATGGACTCGGTGCCGGCGGCGATCACCACGTCGTCGTCGCCCGTGCGGATGCGGTCGGCCGCAAGCGCGACGGCCTGCACGCCCGACGAGCAGAAGCGATTGATCGTCATCGCGGGCACGCTATCGGGCAATCCTGCGAGCAGCACGCCGATGCGCGCCACGTTCATGCCCTGCTCGGCCTCCGGCATCGCGCATCCCACGATCACGTCGGCGATGTCGTGGGGATCGAGCCCCGGCACCTGCGCGATCGCGCCCTTGAGTACATGGGCGAGCATGTCGTCGGGACGGACGCTGCGAAACATTCCGCGCGGCGCCTTGCCGACGGGCGTGCGGACGGCGGCGACGATGTAGGCATCCTGGATTTGCTTGGCCATTGTCAGTTCCCCTGGAAAACGCACTTGCCGCCGGGCACCGACGGCGCGAGATCTTCCGCACGGATCGTGCGGCCGAGAAGCTGCGAGTACTGCGCGGCGACGGGCTTGTAGTCCTGCAGGTAGTCGCGCCCCGCCATTCCCGGCTGGCGAAGCTCGTCGCAGATTCCAGCCGTCG
>Ga0335083_10002220_pt1 | contig 25856 bp, 23 predicted proteins | sample Lox_Sample_42_FD_206716 | JGI IMG/M metagenome (GOLD analysis project Ga0335083, IMG submission 206716) | Soil microbial communities from Loxahatchee National Wildlife Refuge, Florida, United States - Lox_Sample_4.2 | ecosystem: Environmental > Terrestrial > Soil > Wetlands | place: USA...
GCCAGATCTGCACCACGTCCGGCGTCTGCGCGACGCCCGACCAGCTGGTGGCCGGCACCAACGACGTCATGCTCGTCACCGCTGGCATGGGCGGCGCGGGCGGACAGGCAGGCGGCGGCGCCAGTGGCGGGTCCGCGGGCGCTGCCGGCGGGTCCAAAGGTACTGGTGGAACGGCCGGCGGCGCTGGAGCCGGCGGGGCTGCCGGTAGTGGCGCAGCCGGGGCCGCTGGTGGAGCCGGCGGGGCGTCCGTCGGGTGCGGGGCTGGCTGCGGTGTCGACAAGCAGTGCGTCGACAACGTGTGCCAGCCGTGCGGCACGGCCGGGATCTCGTGCTGCGGCACCGGCGACATGGCCACCTGCGACCCCAACCTCACCTGCGTGAGCGGAACCTGCACGTGCGGCGACGTCTCGCAAGCCTGCTGCAGCGGGACCACCTGCAACACCGGTCTCCAATGCTCCAACGGCAAGTGCGGATGCGGCTCGGCCGGTCAGTACTGCTGCAGCGGCACCAACAAGTGCACGGGGACATTGGTTTGCGGAGGACGTCGGTGCGGATGCGCGCAGGCGTGCGATGAAAGCGCCGCGCTCAAGAACGACGGATCGATTTACATCAGCGGGACACCCGTCACGAAGACGGACGGCACGTTGTTCACGGCGGCGAGCGTCTCGAACAACAGCTCGTTCACCTGCGCTGTGAAGACCGATGGGACCGTCTGGTGCTGGGGCTCGAACAGCTACGGCGCACTCGGGATCGGCGATACGACGATAGCCTCGGCCGCCAAGCCGACGCAGGTTCAGACGGCCGCGGCGAGCGGGATGTTCCTGACGGGCATCACCTCTGTGACCGTTTCCGACTACGGTTACAGCGCTTGCGCCATCGGAGCGGGTGGGACGCTCTGGTGCTGGGGCTACGGCGGGTACGGTCAGCTCGGGATCGGCGACGAGTCGAACTCCGCCTTTGCCGTTCCGGTCGTGACGGACTCGTCCAACACGCCGGTCACGGGATTCAAGACGGTCTCCGTGAGCTACCAGACCACCTGCGGAATGAAGACGGACAACACCGTCTGGTGCTGGGGCGACAACCAGTACGGTCAGGTTGGCATCGGCGTCGATCCAGTGACCAACCCAACGACCAGTCGCTACGTGGTGTACCCGGCGCAGGTCACCAAGCTGGCTCAAACGGCCACCAGCGTGATCACGAACTATTACAACTACACGTCATGCGCCAGCGTACAGGACGGAAGCGTCTGGTGCTGGGGCTACAACTCCGCCGGCGATCTCGGGAATGGCCTGGCCACCGGCTACGCGAACGTCCCGTCGCAGGTGCTGACGGCCGCCTCCACGCCGCTGACCGGCGTTTCGCAGGCGCTCAACTGGTCGAGCAGGCCGTGCGCCCTGAAGACCGACGGCAGCATCTGGTGCTGGCCGGATCCGGCCGGGGGCACCAACTACTACGCGGTCCAGCTCAAGGACAGCAACAGCGCCCGCGTGACTGGCCTGACCGTCGTTGGCCGCAACTGCTACATCGACATCGACGACCAGGTCTGGGTGAACGCCTACACGTCCACCTCGTACCAGGTGACTTGCCCGTAGGCGGCGTGAGAAAGTTGCTCCCGTGTCGGAGGTTGGCATTGATCTGCAGCCGGGAGCCAAGGTCGGCGAGTACGTAGTCGATCGGAAGCTGGCCGAGGGGGGGATGGGGGCCGTGTATGCGGGCCACCATCCCGTCATCGGCAAGAAGGTGGCGGTCAAGGTGCTGGCGCCGCAGTGCGCGGCGGTGCCCGATCTGGTTCGGCGCTTCGCGGAAGAAGCGCGGGCGGTCAACAAGATCGGGCATCCGAACATCATCGACATCTTCTCGTTCGGGACGCTGCCGGACGCGCGCCCCTACTTCGTGATGGAGTTCCTCGAGGGGGCCAGCCTGGGCGAGCGGCTGGAGGCGGGGGATCTGAAGCCGGAGGAGACGCGGCGGATCCTCCGGCAGATCTGCAGCGCGCTCGAGGCGGCGCACCGCGCGGGGATCGTCCATCGCGATCTCAAGCCGGAGAACATCTGGATCGCGTCGCCGGCGCACGAGGACTCGTACGCCAAGGTGCTCGACTTCGGAATCGCCAAGCTGCTGGACAGCCCGACCGGGCAGCGCACGCAGACGGGGGCGGCGATGGGGACGCCGCGCTACATGGCGCCCGAGCAGTGCATGGGGAAGGACGTCGGGCCGCGGGCAGACCTCTACTCGCTGGGGGTCATCCTGTACGAGATGTTCGCGGGCGTGCCGCCGTTTCGCGGCGACACGTTCGGCGAGCTCCTGTACCAGCACATGTCGATGACGCCGGATCCGCCGTCGAAGCACCGGCCGATCGATCCGGCGCTGGAGCAGGTCATTCTGGCTTGTCTCGAGAAGGACCCGCAGCGACGCCCGGAGACGGCGAAGGATCTGGCGACGCAGCTGGATCTGGCCTTCGGCGGCGGGCGGGGCACGAACGCCGGCGTTTCCGCGGCGACGCAGGCCGCCCCGAACCCGACGCCGTCGGTGGCGAAGCCCGCCCCCTCGACGGGCGGAGCGGCGCCGGTCACCACGATGGGGCAGTCCGTGGGGGAGTTGAGCCTGCCGCCGCGCCCGCGACGGGTCGGCCCGGGCCTGGTCGTCGGCGGGGTGGCGCTGGTCGTCGTGATCGGCGGGGCGACGCTGTTTCACTCGCGGTCGGCGCCCACGGTGAACGCCCTGGCCGCTCCGCCGCCGCCCGGGCAGGAGCCGGTGGTGAACGCGCCGCCCGTGCAGCCCCAGGCGGCGCCTGCGACGGGGGCCCTGCGCCTCCACATCGAGAACGGCCCCGCCGATCGGGTGCTGGTCGACGGACGCCTGATCGGGCACGGGCTGTCGGACGCCCAGGTCAGCGATCTCGCCCCCGGCTCACACCAGGTCCGGCTGGAGGGCGCCTATCGCCCGCCCCAGACGGCCGCCGTGACGATCGAGGCAGGCGCGTCGGCCTCGCTGACGCTGACGCTGGCGCCGCCGGTCGAGAGCGGAGCGTCGTCTCACCGAAACCACCCGGCGGTGTCTGCGGCGGACGACCAGACCCGACCGCCGCCGGCCGCCAAGCCGAAGGCGAAGCCGTCGCGCGCCGAGGAGCATGGGCTGATGGACGCCAATCCCTTCCGCAATCCCTGAACCGCATGACCGGATCCCTGACTCGCCGAGCCTCTGCCCTCCTCGCCTTCGCAACCCTGGCCGCCGTCACGACGCGCGCGCGGGCCGAGACGCCGGCGGCCGTCTCGCCGGCCGCCCGCCAGGAAGCCGCCGAGCGCTTCGACCGCGGCCTGAAGCTCTTCAACCAGGGCGAGAACGCGGGCGCGCTGGTCGAGTTCAAGCGTGCCTACGAGCTGACGTCCGATCCGCTGCTGCTGTTCAACATCGGGCTGGTCTACGCGGAGCAGAAGCGCCCGGTGGACGCGGTCGACGCGCTGGATCGACTGCTCGGCAGCCCGGCCCGGCTGACGGCGGACCAGCGGGCCAAGGCCGAGCGCGTGCGCGCCGAGCAGGCCGCCTCGATCGCGTTCATCGAGGTGGCCACCAGCACCCCGTCGGTGATCGACGTCGACGGCGTCGAGGTCGCGCGCACGCCGCTGGTCGGGCGGCTGCGCATCGCGTCCGGCACGCACCAGATCGGCGCCGTCGCGCCCGGCTACGCGCCGTCGCACCGCTCGATCGACATCGCGGGCGGCGAGACTCAGAAGGTCAGCTTCGAGCTGGTCCCGGGCGACGCGGCGCTGGGGCACCTGGGCATCCGCACGTCGCTCCCCGGCGCCGACGTGTTCGTCGACGGAAAGCCGGTCCCCGGGAAGACACCGCTGCCCTCGACGCTGGCGGTGGCGCCCGGCGAGCACCAGATCGAGCTGCGGCGCGACGGATACCGCCCGGCCTCGCAGGCGGTGCGCATCGACGTTGGCTCGGTCGCCGAGATCAAGCTCGAGCCCGAGCTGGATCAACCAGCCGCCGAGCGCATCGGCGGCAAGCTGCAGGTCACGCCCAGCGAGGCCGACGCGGTGGTCTCGGTCGACGGGCAGCCGGCCGTGGGGACGGGCGATCCTCTGCGCCTCCCGGCCGGGCCTCACCACCTGGTGGTCACGTGCGCCGGCTTCCAGGCCGCCGAGCTGGACACCGACGTGGCCCAGGGCTCCACCCAGACGGTTCGCGTGCACCTGGATCCGACGCTGGAGACGCGCCAGAGCTACCTGGGGCACATCCATCAGCGCCGGGTCTGGGGCTGGACCGTCGGGGCCGTGGGCGCCGCCGCCACCGTCGCGGGGGTGGTCCTGGTGGTCACCGGGCGAAGCGCGCTGAACGACGCCAACGCGAACCTGGCGGCGGTGAACAAGGCGGCGGTCCAGTTTGGCGGCGGCGTCTGCGACCCCGCCACCTACCTGAATCCCACCCAGACGGTGGCGTGCGACAGCATGGCCGAAGACGCCGCCAACCGCGTGAACAACGCGAACCTCCGCATCACGCTGGGGTACGTCACCGGCGGGGTCGGGGTGGCCGCCGTGGTGGTGGGCGCCGTGCTGCTGCTGACCGGCGACGACCCCGGACGGTACGAGCGGGCCGGACTGGAGCGCCCGATCGTCACCGGCTGGACCACCGGCTCGGGCGGCGGGCTGCTGTTCACCGGTCGCTTCTGACGCCGGCTCAACCGGCTCCGGACATCGGCCGATGGTCGAGCTGAGCCATGTCCGCCGAGCCGCGCCTGCCGCCCCCCGATGAGCCGGGCGAGGAGACCGGCCTGGCGAAGGGCGCCACGATCGGCCGTTACGTGGTGCTGGGACTCCTGGGCCGCGGCGGAATGGGCGAGGTGTACGCCGCCTACGATCCCGAGCTGGATCGCAAGATCGCGGTCAAGCTGCTGCGCGCGCGGGGGACCACGGCCGGCGCCGACGGGCGAACGCGCCTCCTGCGCGAGGCCCAGGCGATCGCCCGCCTCTCGCACCCCAACGTGGTCGTGGTCTTCGACGTCGGGACCTTCCGCGATTCGGTCTTCATCGCGATGGAGTTCGTCGAAGGGAGCACGCTCGGCTACTGGATCCAGGCCCAGACGCGCCGCTGGCGCGAGGTGCTGGACGTCTACGCCGCCGCCGGCCGCGGGCTGGTGGCGGCGCACGCGGCGGGGCTGGTCCACCGCGACTTCAAGCCCGAGAACGTCATGATCACGCGTTCGGGCCAGGTGCGCGTCATGGACTTCGGCCTGGCCCGCGAGCAGTTCGCGACCGATGACGACCCCGCGCCCGCGCCGCCGATCGCGGCGCTGGCCCAGTTGATGGACGGCGACGTCGACGCGGACGCCACCGCCAAGCTGGGCGGCGGTCCCGGGGCGGCCATCCCGTCGCCGACCTCCAGCTCCGGCGGCTATCTGAAACTGAAGTTGACCCAGACCGGCGCCATGCTCGGCACGCCGGCCTACATGGCCCCCGAGCAGTTCGCCGGCACGGGCGGCGACGCGCGAACCGATCAGTTCTCGTTCTGTGTGGCGCTGTACGAGGGGCTCTACGGAACGCGCCCGTTCGCGGGCACGAACGTCGTCGAGGTGATGGCGAACGTCGTGGCGGGGACGGTCTCGGACGCTCCCGCCGACGCGCGGGTTCCCGGCTGGATCCGGAAGATTCTGCTGCGCGGGCTGTCGACGGACCCGGACCACCGCTACCCGACGATGACCGAGCTGCTGGCGGCGCTGGCCCAGGACCCGGCCAGCCGGCGGCGGCGCTGGCTGGCCGCGGCGGCCGGGCTGGCGTTGCTGGCCGCCGCCGCGACGGGCGCGCGCCGGGTGACGGCCGGCCAGCACGCGATGTGCGCGGGCGGTCCCGAACGCGCGGCGACCGCCTGGGGACGCGACCGGCGCGCCGCGATCGAGCGCGCGTTCACCGCCGTGGGCGGACCGAACGCGGCCCGCGCCTTCGCGGGCGTGGCGACCACCATCGACTCGTATCTGGCCCGGTGGATCGACATGTACCGGGAGACCTGCGAGGCCACCCACGTCCGCGGCGAACAGTCCGCCGAGGTCCTGGACCTGCGCATGGGGTGTCTGAGCGAGCGGCTGGACGGCGTGCGCGCGCTGGGCGACGTCTTGATGAGCGCAGACCGGGCCGTGGTCGAGAACGCGGTGAGCGCGGCCGGCGCGCTGCCGGGCCTGGACCGCTGCGCCGACGTCGACATGCTCCGGGCCGTCGTCAAGCCACCCGACGATCCCGCCGCCAGAGCCAAGGTGGCGGCCGTGCGCGAGCAGATCGCCAAGGTGCGGGCGGTCGGCGACTCCGGCAAGTGCCAGGACGCCGCGCGGCTGGGCATTCAAGTCGCGCGCGACGCGACCGCCACCGGCTATCTGCCGGTGGAAGCCGAAGCCAAGTTCGAAGCGGGCCGGCTGGGCGAGGCCTGCATCGAGGCCACGACGTCGATCGAGTTTCTCCAGCGGGCCGCCGTGGCGGCCGAGGCCTCGCGACACGACGAGGTGTTCGTCGAGTCCACCGCGGTGCTGGCGGAGATGCTGGCCGACCGGCAGCACGAGATCTCGCGCGCCGAGGACGCGATCGGACATTGCCGGGCGGTGCTGTCGCGTCTGTCCGGTCACCCGGTCCTGGAGGCGTGGGTCGCCAGCGCGGCGGCGACCGTGGCGCTGAACGAAGGGAACTACGCGGAGGCGTTGCAGTTCGATCAACGCGCCTATGAGCTGCGGCAGCGGCTCTACGGACCGGACAACGCCGAGGTCTCGACGGCGCTGACAAACTGGGCGCTGGCTCTGCACGCGCTGCGCCGGGACGCCGAGGCGGAGCCGCTGAACGCGCGCGCCATCGACATCGAGACGCGCGTCTTCGGCTCGGACAACAGCCGGTCGGCGATGCTGCAGGTCAACCACGCCGAGATCCTGACGGCGCTGGGGCGTTTCCCGCAGGCCCATGCCGCGGTCCAGGCGGCGCTGTCGATCTGGCGCCGGCAAGGGGCCGGCCAGTCGCTGGTGGGCTACGGGCTGCTCGATCTCGGCCGTCTCCAGCTGGCCGAAGGCAACGCCGCCGTCGCGGCGCGAACGCTGGAAGAGTCGCTGCGCCTGGTGGGCGACGCGGACCGCGACACCACCGCCGAAGTGAAGTTCGCGCTGGCCCGCGCGCTCTGGTTCGGCCCGCGATCGGCGCGCGCGCGCGCCATCGACCTGGCGCACGCGGCCCGGGAGCTGCTGGGAAACCAGCCCGGCGCGAAGCGCGTGCTGGACGAGATCGAAGCCTGGGAATCGTCCCACCGCCCCGCCTGAGCTGTTGCGGCCCGGGCAACGGGTGGTGCCTGCAGGCAACGGGTCCGACCGGTGCGCGCCGCGTCCAGCCGCCACGGGAGGGGTCGCAAATTGCCAAGGCCCGCCGCCACTTGCAAACAAGCCAACAATAAATAGTAAGTTGGCACTCATATTGTACCTGTATAAACACCGAGGAGGCGGCTCGGATGACGGACAAGCGGAAGTTGGTGATGACGGTGGTGTCGGGGCTCTCGATGGGGATGGCGGGGGCGATGGGGTGCACCAACGAGCCGCGCCCCGGGGCGGTGACCAGCAACGACCTGAACGCCGCCGTCAGCGCCGTCAACGGGCTGTCGGCCCTGAACGGTCTGTCGGCCCTCAACGGCCTCTCGGCGCTGAACGGAATGTCCGCCGCCAACGGCCTCTCCGCCCTCAACGGCCTGTCGGCCCTCAACGGGCTGTCGGCCCTCAACGGCCTGTCCGCCATGAACGGGCTCATGACGACGTCGGCCGGCCGCAAGACGGTCTCATACCTGATCAAGTGCGCGCTCGCCGCGAATGACAGCCTGGTCAAGCAGGACCAGAACGGCGTCAACTACACGTTCGCCGGCAGCTTCGGCCTCTGCCCGGCCTGGAAGAACGGCGCCGCGAACACCAGCCAGGCGTGCATGGAAGGGATCTCGGCCTGCATGATGGCGCACATCAACACCTCCGGAGTTCACGTGCCGCTCTGGCTCGATTCGCCCGACTCATCGATCGGGTGGGGCGTCGACCGGGTGAACTACCCGATGCAAGAGGGGACGTTCTTCGGGGACATCATCGACACCGGTCCGCTGACCAGCCTCGGAAAATCCAGCGTCGTCGCGCCGGCCGCGTACTTCTGCGACGGGGCCGGCTTCCCGGCGGGCGCCGGCGGCGTGGTCGCCGGCCGCATCGGCGCGAACCAAGTCAACGCGCCCTACCGGAACCCCTTCGGCAACGGCGCCGCCTGCCAGACGGTCATGGTCAACAACACCCCGGTCAACGCCGGCCACTTCAGCGGAGGCGTCACCGGCAGCTGCCCCGCCGGCTCCAATTCGAACCCCGCGCAGGGCTGCCCTGACGGCTACGCGTCGATCCTGACCACGGCGGGCGCCGCGAGCGTGCCCTGGAATCACCCGATCACGGTCTGGCGCAACAACAACTACACGCCGATCTTCGACACGGGGTATCAGTACACCATCTCGCTGGCGGCCGCTTCCGGGATGGGCATCGACACCGGTTCGACCCCCGTGCAGCTCTATGCGCTGGCCGCGAACGCCGAGTCCTCGGTGTTCACGTTCGCGGCGTCCGGCTCGAACTGGACGGTCTCGCCGTACACCGACCCGACCAAGTGCCTGGACGCCGGGGCCGGAACCAACGGCACCCACCTGCTGCTGAACCCGTGCAGCGGCGCGGCCTCGCAGGCGTTCGCCGTCTCGGCCGACGCCCAGTCGGGCGCGTTCATCGTGAAGGCGTCGAGCACCGGCCGTTGCGTTCAGGCCCAAAGCGGGTTGACCAGCTCGGGCGCGCCGATCGAGGTCGACGATTGCGTCGCCGGCAGCTCGATCCAGAAGCTCGCGATCCAGGCGACGGTCTACACGCCCAACACCGTCCTGACCACCTCCTACCCGTCCGCGACCGGCCCCTGCGCGTCGCTGTGCGCCGCGCCGATCGAGATCGGCGCCCGGTCGTTCAGCGCCGGCGCCGTGGGCACGGCGGCGTCGTGCTACGAGACCACCTTCCCGATTGCCGGCGGCCAGGCCAGCAACATGACCGCGCGGACCCTGACGATCAACGGCGCGGCGGTCAGCCAGACGGCCGCCTGGACGCTGCCCGCCAAGCGCAACGGCGGCTACTGCATCCAGGTCGGCGCGGGGAGCCCGTCCTACGCGTCCTTCATCACCTTCTGAAAACCGGCGGCGCGCTGCAGCAGCAGCGCCCGCTCGCGCAGGTTGCGGGTCATGCCGGCGGCCCGTTCCAGCTCGGCGCGCGCCTCCGCGAACCGTCCGAGCTTGCTCAGCAGATCGCCGCGCACGCTGGGGAGCAGGTGGTAGTCGCGCAAGGCCGGATCGCCGGCGATCGCGTCGATGAGCTCCAGCCCCGCCTGCGGCCCGTCGGCCATGCCGACCGCCACCGCGCGATTGAGCTCGACGACCGGTGACGGCGCGACCCGCGCCAGCTCGCCGTAGAGCGCGGCGATGCGGCGCCAGTCGGTCTCGGCGCCGGTGCGGGCGCGCGCGTGGCAGGCCGCGATCGCCGCCTGCAGCGCGTAGCGGCCGCTGGCGCCCCCCAGCGCCTCGGCCCGCGCCAGCGCGGCCAGCCCGCGCCCGATGAGCAGCTGATCCCACTGCGCGCGGTTCTGATCCAGCAGCAGCACCGGCTGGCCGCCGGGGCCCTGGCGAGCCCGCGTGCGCGAGGCCTGCAGCTCCATCAGCGCCACCAGCCCGTGCACCTCGGGATCGTCGGGGGCGGCCGCGGCCAGGACGCGCCCCAGACGCAGCGCCTCCTCGCACAGCTGCGGGCGAATCCAGGACTCGCCGGCGGTGGCGGCGTAGCCCTCGTTGAAGACCAGGTAGATCACCTCCAGCACGGAGCCGAGCCGCGGCGCCCGCTCGTCGCCGTGCGGGACCTCGAAGGGGACCTGCCTGTCGGCCAGCGTGCGCTTGGCCCGCACGATCCGCTGCGCGATCGTGGCCTCCTGCGACAGGAAGGCGCGCGCGATCTCGTCGGTCGACAGCCCGCCCAGCATCCGCAGCGTCAGCGCGACCCGCGACTCCGGCGGCAGCACCGGGTGGCAGCAGGTGAAGATGAGGCGCAAGAGGTCGTCGCCCACGTCGTCGTCCGCCTCGGCCTCGATGTCCAGCGCCGCGGAGTCCTGCGCGCGCTCGGCCTCCTCGCCCAGCTCGCGGTGCTTGCGGCGGAGCAGCTTGTGCCGGCGCAGCTGGTCGATGGCGCGGTTCTTCGCCGTCGCCATCAGCCAGGCGCCGGGCTTGATGGGGATCCCGGAGGTCGGCCACTGCTCCAGCGCGGTGACCAGCGCGTCCTGGGCCAGCTCCTCGGCCAACCCCACGTCGCGCACCAGCCGCGCCAGCCCGGCGATCAGGCGTGGGGCCTCGATCCGCCAGACGGCGTCGATGGCGCGCCGGACCTCCGGAGGTGCTTCTTCCACCCGGACATCACAGCACGCCGCCCGCCGCCGGCCTACTGGCGCTTTTGCTTGGCCTCGACAGTGGCGCGCAGCTCGGCCTCCTTCTGCATGAGCTCGGCCGGCGCGTGCCCGAAGTCCTCGGCTTCGAAGATCTGGCGCAGCTCCAGCTCGCAGTCCGTCCGGAACGGCGGCGGGCAGCGCTTGGCCCACTCGATCGCCTCTTCCTTGGAGCGCACCTGCAGGATCCAGAAGCCGGCGATCAGCTCCTTGGACTCCGCGAACGGCCCGTCCACCACCGAGCGCTTGCTGCCCGAGAAGCGGATGCGGGCCCCTTTCGACGACGGCTGCAGCCCCTCGCCGGCCAGCATCACCCCGGCCTTCACCATCTCTTCGTTGAACTTCATCATCTGCGTCATGATCTCGACGTCCGGCGGGGCGCCGGCCTCGGAGTCAGCGGTCGCGCGAACCATCAGCATGAATCTCATCGTGGTCTCCTCGTGTTCGGGGCCGAAGAGCCGGCCCTGACCCCACGACGAAACACCTTGGCCCGGATCGACAGCGCGGCGACGTTTTTCTGGCAGGGCAAGCTACCATCCAGGTCATGCCTGGCTATCTCCTGGTCGACCGTGATGGCCTGGCGCGGCGCCGGGTCGCCGCCCTCTCGGAGCTGTTCGACCCCTGGACCTTCCGCCACCTCCAGGCCGTGGGCCTTGGCGCTGGCTGGCGGTGCTGGGAGGTGGGCGCCGGCGGAGGCGCGGTGCCGCGGTGGCTCTCGGCGCAGGTCGGACCGGCTGGTCAGGTCATCGCCACCGACCTGGACGTCTCCTGGGCCCATGAGCTGGACGGGACCAACGTCGACGTGAAGCGCCACGACGTCGGGACCGAGCCGGCGCCGGCCCAGGGGCTGGACCTGATCCACGCGCGCCTGGTGCTGGTCCACGTTCCCGATCGAGCCCGCGCGCTGGCCAGCATGGTGGGGGCCCTGCGCCCGGGCGGGTGGCTGGTCGTCGAGGACGCGGACCCGGCGCTGCAGCCGCTCGGCTGCCTCGAGTCCGACCGCCCCGAGCAGGTGCTGGCGAACCGGCTGCGCGACGGGTTCCGCCGGCTGCTGGCGGCGCGCGGCGTCGATCTGGCCTACGGGCGCAAGCTGCCGCGCCTGCTGCGCGAGGCCGGCCTGGCGAACGTGCGCGCGGACGCCACGTTCCCCGTCGCCTCGCCGGCGGGCGCCGAGCTGGAGCTGGCCACGACCGCGCTGCTGGCGGACCAGCTGATCGACAGCGGCAGCGCGACGCGCGCCGAGATCGACCAGCACCTCGACACGGTCGCGGCGGGCGTGATCGACCTCGCAACCTCGCCGCTGGTGACCGCCCGGGGGCAGCGGAGCTGATTCCGGCCGGGCCTCGCCGGAACCTCGGGAAGATTTCGGCCCTCGCCCGTTCACATGGTTGGCGCCGACGGCGCCGTCACTTGGCGCGCTGGGCGGCCCGGGGGGGTTCGTGCGCGGGGAAGTTGGCGGCGCCGCCGGCGACCCTTTGACGCGCGCGCTGCGCCGCGATCTGGCACGATGGTAGGCAGCCAGTATGGGCACGCCCGACGACGACGCTCCGGAAGGGTTCGACAGCGAGCCGACCCACATGGACGAGATGGATCCGATGGACTCGTCCGGCAAGCAGACCGCGGCATACAAGAGCGCGGAGTTCCTGGCCGGCCAGCAGGCGGGCTTCAAGGACGGGGTCGAGGCGGCGGTCGCGGCGTTGCGCGCCGAGCTGATCCGCGCGCGCTGCACCGAAGACGAGATCAAGCACATCATCGCGCGCGTGCGCGCCGGCACCGCCAGCCGCGCCTGAACCGCCGCCTGATCTGCGCAGAATCAGGTTGCGCGAAGGACCGCGGTGTCGTTCGCGGTCGGGCTGAAGCACTTCCTTGGTCCGCATCCCGTCCTTAGGTTTGCAACTACCGCAAGGATGAGGAGGCGAAGATGAAGAAGATCCCGATGGTGATGAGGGTGAAAGGTCTGGTGGTGGCTGCGTTGCTGGGTATCTGGTGCTTTCCGGCGATGAGCTTTGCGAAGTCGCTGCCGGCCGATCCGGCGCCACTTCCGTCGGTGGTGACGTCGACGCGCGCGCCGGTCGCGGCCGAAGCGCCGGCGACGCAGGACACGGAGGCCGCGTCGCTCGCGCAGCGCGAGCATCAGTCGCAGAACCTGCAGGACTACAAGGGCGGCGCCGCCGTCGTCTACGTCGGCAGCGGCGTGCTGCTGGTGGTCGTCATCGTCCTGCTGATCCTGCTGATCTGATGCAGCGGCGGCTGCACGCATCGGCGGCCGTCGGCCTTGCCGCGCTCGCGCTCGGCGCGATCGCGTGCTACGCGGGGGAGGCGCGCGACGTCTCCCCGCGACGGGCGGCGGCCCTCGAGGCGGACCCGGCCTGGAAGTTCGTTCACGACGTGCCGTTCGTCCGGCAGCGAGGCGACGCCGATTGTGGGCCCGCGGCCCTGGCGATGGTGCTGGGGCACTTCGGCGTCAAGGCCACGCTGGAGCAGGTGGTGGCGCTCGATCCGCCCGATCGCGTCGGTGTCCGGGCGGGCGCGCTGCGCGACGTGGCCCGCAGCAAGGGCTTCGAAGCCTTCGTCGTCGAAGGGACCTTCAACGATCTCATCGACCAGCTCGGGCGCGATCGGCCGGTCCTGGTAGGACTGGCCAAGCCGATCACCGGCGGCCGCGCCCTGGCGCACTACGAGGTGGTGGTCGGCATCGACAAGCGGGACCGGCGGATCGTCACCCTCGATCCAGGGCGCGGGCTGCGCGAGAACAGCCTGGAAGGGTTCGCCCGCGAGTGGGTCCCCACGGGACGCGTGACGCTGATCGTGTTCCCGAGATCGTCGGTCTGATCGCTAGGCCCGGTGGTGCTCGGGCGGCGGTGAGAGCTCGCCAGGCTGGCGGAGGGGGTCGTCGGGCTCGGGCCAGCGCTTCTGGTCGTGCTCGTCCTGCCAGTCCAGCCGGCGGGCGGCGCGTTCGGCGTCTTCCTGGGGCGACAGGATGCGGGGCTCCTCGTCCGCGTTCTCCGGGATTTCACGTCTCTTGTTCATTCCGACAAGCTGGCTATGGAACCCGGACCGAAAAGCTCAGCCGGGTGGTATAGGAAACCCATGTCAGGCACGATGCTCTCCGCCAAGGCCGCCCTGGAACGACTGAAGGCCGGCAACAGCCGCTACGTCCAGGGCGTGCGCAGCGTCGAATCGATGCTGAGCCACAGCCGGCGCGACGACCTGCTGAAGCCGCAGACGCCGTTCGCCATCATGCTCGGCTGTTCGGACTCGCGCGCGCCGGCCGAGATCGTGTTCGATCAAGGGCTGGGCGACCTGTTCGTCATCCGGGTGGCCGGCAACATCGTGGCCCCGTCGGGGATCGGCAGCGTCGAGTTCGCGGCCGATCGTTTCGGCACGCGCCTGGTCGTGGTCATGGGCCACACCAACTGCGGCGCGATCCAGGCGACGCTCGAATCGATCGTCGCGCCCGCGCCGGCCTCGCGCAACCTGATGTCGATCGTGAACCGGGTGCGTCCCGGCATCGAAGGGTTGGTGGGAACCGATCTGGCGCGCGACCCGATCCGCCTGGCGCGCGAAGCCATGCGCGCCAACGTGCGCGCCGGCGTGAACCAGCTGCGGCACGGCTCCGAGGTGCTCGAGCGCCTGGCCGAGCAGGGCCTGGCCGTGGTCGGCGCCGAGCTGGATCTGGCGACGGGCGAGGTGACGTTCTTCGAGGACGTGCCGGCCTGACGGCCTCTCCGGCTTGGCCTGGCTTCGCCGCAGAGGCGCGGATCAGTGGTGGTAGGGCTCGTGGCGGATGATGGTGAGGGCGCGGTAGAGCTGCTCGCAGAGGACAAGGCGGGCGAGGCGGTGGGGCAGGGTCAAGGGGGAGAGCGAGAGGCGCAGCTTGGCGCGGGACGAGAGCGCGGCGGGGATGCCGTCGGCGCCGCCGATGACGAAGGTCAGCGCGCGGGTGCCGCGGGTCATGCGCCGCTCCATCTGGCTGGCGAAGACCTCGGTGGTCCAGGCCTCGCCGTCGGGCTCGAGCGCGATCGTTTCACCGTCGGTCGGCCAGCGTCGGGCCAGCGCCTGATCGTCCTCCACCTCGACGACCTCGATCGGCAGGTGCCGCCGCGCCCTGACCAGGTAGTCATCGGTCAGCGCGGCGAGGTGGCGGTCGCGGAGCTTGCCGACCGCCAGGACGACCAGCTTCACCCGTCAGAGCGCGCCGTACAGCGCGTCGGCCTGGGTCAGCATCGATTCGGGCGGGACCTCCAGCTTCACGCGCGGCGCTTCGATCCAGAGGCTCTCGAGGTCGTAGAACTCGCGCACCGGGTGATAGAAGACGTGGATCACGAAGGCGCCGAAATCCAGCAGCGTCCAGCGCCCGTTGCCGGAACCCTCGCGTCCCAGCGCGTAGATGCCGCGCGCCTTCATGGCCTGCGACACCGACTCGGCGATCGCGTCGACCTGCCGGTCGCTGCGCCCGCTGACGATCCCGATGAAGTCGGTGTAGCTCCCCATTCCGGAGACGTCGATCAGCACCGGCTCCAGCGCTCGCTTGTCCAGGGCCGCGTCCATGGCGGCCACCGCCAGCTCGCGCGTCGCGGAGACATCGCTCTGGTTCCGGGCGGCAACCGGGGCATCGATCAACCCGCGCCGGTTGAGCTTCGACTTGCTGGCGCTGGATTTGCCGGACTTGCTGCCGGATTTGCTGGCGCTCGACCTGTTCGCGCCGCGGACCGGTATGCGCTCGCTAGGCTTTCGGCCGGCGGCGCCCCGCCTCTTCTCTGCGCTGCCCTTCTTGACCCCGGCCCCTGAAGAACGCTGCGTTTTCTTCACCTCGACCCAATCTAGCAAAGGGCCTTCGCGACCGCCAGAGACAGTCGCGTCACGGTGTCTGCGTGGACGTCACCGCGGCCGCCGCGGCGCGCGCCGAGTCGACCGCTTCCTGCAGACGGCGTTCGAAGGCGACGACCAGCCGAGACAGGTAGCTGTGGCCGGCCCGCCCCAGGCGCTCCTCGACCGCGGCGGACGCGCGATCCAGCCAGCGCATCTCTTCACCCTCGGGATCCGGCCGGTCGCCCGGATCGGCGGTGCGGCCGCCCGTCTCGGACCAGCGCCGCGCCGCGCGCTCGATGCGGCCGCTCATCCAGCTGGGCGCCTCGAGGGCAGACCGCGCCAGCACCCGCCCCCCTTCCTGAAACGCCGCAACCAGGGCGGCCCGCTCCGATTCGGCCAGCGCGCCGAAGATCGCGATCCGCAGCAGCGCCGCCTGGGTGCGATCGATCTCGCCGCCCACGTGCAGCTTGAAGCAGTAATGATCGAACAGCGAGCCGAGCTGGAAGGTGGTGACCATGTCCTCGGCGCGCCGCCCGATGGCCAGCAGCGCGAAGAACTTCTTCCAGGCCAGCTTCAGCGCGATCAGCGTGGCGGCCGTGAGCGTCGCGTTGCGGATCGCCGTCCCCTCGCGCGGATCGCCCAGCAGGTCGGCCGAGGACTGCGCGATGTCGACCTGTCGCCGCTCGGCCAGCTTGATCAGCAACCCGGCGCGGACCCGACCGGCGAAGTAGTCGTCCAGCACCGGCAGCGGGATCGCGCCGCCCACGGCGGTGGCCATCAACGCGCGCCGCACGATCAGCCGCCGATTTTCCGCAAGGTGGTCGATGGACGGCTCGGGCGCTCCGTCCGTCGACACCAGCTCGGGCGAGCCGAGGCCGCGCGGGTGTCCGTTGCGTCGATCGTCCCCACCCGATGGGCCACCGGATCCGCTCATGGGCGTCGCTCCTTTGCAGGGCCGGCGCCGCGCGGCTCGGCCAGGCCATGCAACAGCTCACGCGCCTCCGGCACCGTGCGCTGGCGCAGCACCAGCTCTTCCGCGGCCGGCCGCGCGATCGGCGGCGTCGACGCCACCTCTGCCAGGCTCGTGTGCACCTCGAGCGAGCCCTGCTCATTGCCCGAATCGGTCTTGCTCCGGAACGCGACCGTCAGGTCCAGCGCCACCAGCGCGCCCGTCGGGCCGTCCACCAGCGCGCGCCCGGTGACCGCGTCGACGGTGACGCCGGTGCGCCAGGCCCGCAAGCCGTAGGCGTGAGGCGGCGGCGCCGCAACGCCGTCGCCCAGCGAGATGGTGTAGCGGATCGAGCCGGCGCCGCCCACCAGCTCCAGGCCGCCCTCGTCGAAGTGGGCGCGGGGCGCGGCGATCTCGAACGCCGCCGATGGTCCCCCCAGCGCCTCTTCGAGCAAGCGCTTGGGCTCTGGCTCCTCCGCGATGCGGCGAATCATCTTTCCATAGCGTAGCGCAACCGCCAGCTCGCGACCGTAGAGGACGACGTCACGGCCGCCGTCTCGATCGTTTTCCTCGTGGAACCTGTAGTTGCCCGCCCGATCCACCCAGACGTCGGTGGTCGTGGTCACCGCGGCGGCCGGCGCCCCCGGCCTCCCGGCCGACATCCGGAGCGTCGCGTGGTAATGCGCCCCACCCAGCTTGCGCAGCGCCGCCGCCAGCACCTCGGGCTTGACCGCCTCGGACAGCGTCGAATGCCGCGCGGCGCCGGGTGCCGGCGCGCCGGCCCCGTGGCAGGCTGTCGCCCCGGCGGCCAGAACGGCGGCCAGGCTGAGCAGCGCAACATAATTTCCCTTCAAGGCTCCGCGAACCTTAGCATCGAGCGACCATGGACGAGAGCGCCGCGATCCTGTCGTCGCCGGCCATGACCGTGGTGGCCGGGGTGTTCGGCGCCGTCTGGGGCAGCTTCTTCAACGTGGTCATCGCGCGCGTCCCGCGCCACGAATCGATCGTACGCCCCGGATCGCGCTGCCCGTCGTGCGGCCAGCCGATCCGCGCGCTCGACAACATCCCCATCCTCTCGTTCCTGTCGCTCCGCGGCCGGTGTCGGGCCTGCGGGGCGGCCATCTCGGCGCGCTATCCGCTGGTCGAGCTGCTGTCCGCGCTGATCGCGGCCGCGCTCTGGTGGAGGTTCGTCGCCGCGGACCCGACGCAGGCGGCGGGGATCCGGGTGGCCCGCTTCGCCTGCTACTTCGCATTTGCGGGCGTGCTGGTGGTGCTGTCGTTCATCGATCTGGCCACGCGGCTCCTGCCGGACGTCATCACGCTGCCGTCGATCCCGATCTTTTACCTGGCGGCGTTCGCCACGCATGAGGCGGGCTGGCTCGAACGCCTGATCGGCCTCGCGGCGGGCTACCTGGTCTTCCGGCTGATCGCCGACTTCTACTATTACGTGCTCAAGCGTGAGGGCCTGGGGCTGGGTGACGGCAAGCTGCTGGCGATCGTCGGGGCGGTGCTCGGCTGGAAAGCGCTCCCCTTCGTGGTGTTCGCAGCCTCGTTCATCGGTCCGCTGGTCAGCGTCCCGGTCGCGCTGGTGGCGCGGCGCCGATCGCGCGCGGCTGAGCCGCTGAACCGGCTGCTGATCCCCTTCGGCCCCTTCCTGGCCGCGGCGGCGCTGGCCTACCTGTTCGTCTTTCCCTGGCTGAACGCCTGGCTGGAAGGCAGCTAGTCCCGGCGGCCGCCGTCGGCGGGCGGGCCGGGCGCGGGAGCGGGCGGCGGAGGCGCGGCGGGCGCACCGGCGTCGGGCACGGCCCCCGGCAGAGGCAGGCCCCACAGCTGTCGCCGCTGCTTATACAGCGGCTCGCCGTACAGAAGCTCGGACAGGCAGGGGTGATAGGGCAGCGACCAGCTCTTGTTGCCGATCGACAGCTCCGAGGGGACATCGGTGACGACGCGCTTGGTGGCTGCCTTCTCGGACCAGCGCACCTCGATCTCGACGTTCGTGGCGCGATCCAGCTCATCCGGCAGCCCGCGCCAGTTGTCGTGGAGGATGCGCCGAACAGCCTTCAGCTGGAAATCGTTGTCGAAAGCAAAGCGCTCCTTACCCCCGCGAACCGGCTTGCCCCCGCTCTGACCCTCCAGGTCCAGCGCGCTGACCACCCGCGGTGGAGGCGACGTCTTGATCTCCAGGGCATCGAAGTACTCCTGAAGGCTGCACATATCGTCGAAACCGACCTGTCCGGGGGGAACGTTCGACAGATCCCGCTGGATGGCGATCCCGCAGCCCACGGTCATCACCAGACTCACGACCACCGTCACGAACCAGGTTCGACGCAGCATGCGCGCCGGCAGATTACGGCACTTTGCGGCGACCTCAAAATACCCAAACAAAAGGCTCGTGTTCCCTCGTGTGGAGGACCACGTTTTTTTTGCGACGAGCAGAATTTTGCTTACGTAGCAAGCAGAGTTTTGCCCACGGCCGGTCTGGGGCATCTAAGATGCGTTTCGTACGTCATCCCCCGAGAATCATGATTACAAAAAGCGACTGAGCCTTGGCTTATTACCACGAATTTCCCGGCGGATTCACGTGCAGTTCCACCGGGTTTGCAATCGAAACACACTTGCCTACAGTGAACGTGCCGCGACGAGCAATGTCATGAAAACGCTTCGGCACCCCCCCTCACGAGAACTCTGGAAGTTCTGCATGGAGCGCTTGCGCGAGCTGCGAGGTCCAGATACCCGGGAGCGGGACCTGGCCAACATTCTTGGATTCGAGCACTCGCGCGCGGTCCGCTGGAAAGAGGGTCAGATGTATGTCGACCGGGCGGAGTACCTGGTCCGCCTGGCCGATGCCCTGGACGTCGAGACGATGCTGCTCGTCGCGATGGCGTCGGGGACGCTGACCGTGGAGCAGGCCCACCGCCAGCTGGCGGGGGCGGGCAAGTCCGATTCCGACAAGAAGAAGCGCGGCGGGACCCGAGCCGAGCCGCTCGAGGTGGCCAGCGACGCGTCCCTCTTCGCGGTCGACGGCGCCAAGTTCGACACCGGGCGCGGCGTCGTCCTGCTGGTGGCCGGCAACGGCGAAGGCCGGGCCGAGCTGGGCCAGGTGCTGGGGCGCCACCCCGACCTGGGTGGGATGGTCGCCACCGGTCTGTCGATCGGCGTCTGCCTGGCCGAGCGCTATCGCCCGGAGCTGATCTTCCTGGACCTGGGAGTCGCCAACGTCCACGCGTTCGAGGCCTGCCGGATCCTGGCCAGCCTGACCAGCCGCGCGGGTCGCCGCTCGCGGGTGGTGGCAGGCACCGCCACCATGACCGACGCCGTGGAAAAGCCGGCGCTGATGGCGGGCGCCGCGAACGTGACCTTGTTCCCGTTCACCGCCAGCCTGTTCGAGTCCGAGCTGGATCGTCTGGAAGAGCGGCTGGGGCCCCGCAAGGCCGCCCGGAGGTAACTCCAGGCGCCGGGGGTGTTACGCTGGCCCCGGATGCAGCAGTCTCGCCTGCGTCGGCACGCCGCCTGGGCGCTGGTCAGCGCGGCCTATCTTTGTGCGTCGCCGTACTTCGAGCAGCTGAACAACCCGAACGAGAACGTCCGCGTCTGGGCGACCCGCGCCATCGCGGTCCACGGGGTCCTGAACATCGACGCCGTGGTGGGCGAGTGGGGGTACGTCAACGACAAGGCCCAGCGCGATCACCATCTGTACTCGAGCAAGGCGCCAGGGGTCACCTTCCTGGGCGTCCCGGTGCTGTTCGCGCAGACCAAGCTCCGGGGCCTGTTCGGCTGGGGTAGCGCCGGCAAGCGCGAGACCACGTTCTGGCTGCGGCTGTTCGCCGTGAAGCTGCCGCTGTGCGCCTTCCTGTGGGCGTTCGCCCGGTTCGTCGAACGGCGGACCGGCTCGGCGCTGGCGCGCGACCTGCTGGTCGTGGCGCTGGGGCTGGGGACGATGCTGTACCCCTATGGGGGGATGTTCGTGGGGCACGCGCTGGCGGCGGCCGCGGCCTTCTCGTCGTTCATCTGCCTGGATGAGGCGGCCGACGCGCTCCCGCGGCGGGTCGCGCTGGCCGGATTGTTCGCGGGGGCTGCGGTCGTGCTGGAGTACCAGGCCCTGCTGGTGGCCCTGGCGCTGGCGATCTACGCCGCCGTTCGACACCGGCGGCGGGCGCTCTGGTTCGCGGCCGGCGCGCTGCCGCCCGCCGTGGCGCTGGGCGCCTACCACCAGGCGGCGTTCGGCAAACCCTGGGCGTTCCCCTACGCGAACATCGAGAACCCCGCCTATGTTTCGGCCCACACGGCCGGGTTTCACGGGCTCGCGGTTCCCCACCTTCAGACCTTCCCCACGTTCCTTTTTTCGCCGGCCTACGGCCTGTTCACGTTCTCGCCGATCCTGCTGCCGGGGTTGGTGGCGGCCATCTGGCTGGCGTCGCGCGGACACCAAGATCGATCGAGCGACCGGGCGACCCGGCAAGAGGCCTGGCTGGTGCTGGCCATCTGCGCGGCGATGTTCCTGTTCCTGTCGGGGATGAGCAACTGGCGCGCGGGCTGGTGCGTGGGGCCTCGCTACATCGCCGTGGTCGTGCCATTCCTGGTGCTGCCGATCGTCCAGTCGTGGCCGGCGATCGAGCGCCGCTGGTGGGCGACGGCCGGGCTGGCCGGGCTGGCGGCGGCGTCGGCCGTGCTCAACGTGGTGTCGGGCGCGGTGTACCCGCACTACCCGGAGTCGCTGCAGAACCCGGTCTTCGAGCTGGCGTTTCCGCTGCTGGCCGCGGGCGCCACGCCGTACGGGCTGGGCTGGGCGCTCGGGCTGCGCGGGCTGGCGTCGATGGCGCCGCTGGTCCTGCTGGTCGCCGGCGCCTTCGGGCTGGTGGCGGCTGGGCCGGATCGTTCGCGCCGGGCCGCGCACGCGGGGCTGGCCCTGGCGATCGCCGGGCTGTTCCTGACCGGCCTCGCCTGCTGCCGCCGGTCGCCGCGCGGCGAGCAGGCGCGCGTGCAGGCATTCGTGCGCGCCACCTGGGAGCCGCGTGTTAAAAGCGCGGCGCGCCCCTGACATGGACATCAGCGTCGTCCTCCCCATCTACAACGAGCGCGAGAACCTGGTGCCGCTCGTCGACGAGATCGCCGGCGTGCTGGCGTCGATGGGCAAGTCGTTCGAGATCATCGGCGTCGACGACGGCAGCCAGGACGACAGCCCGGCGGTCCTGCGCCAGCTGGCCGCCGGGCGCCCCTACGTGAAGGCGATCCTGTTCCGGCGCAACGCGGGTCAGTCGGCGGCGTTCGACGCCGGGTTCCAGGCGGCCACCGGCGCGCTGGTGGTGACGATGGACGCCGACCGCCAGAACGATCCGCACGACATCCCGCGGCTCATCGCCAAGCTGGACGAGGGGTACGACGTGGTGACCGGCTGGCGCAAGGACCGCAAGGACGGCCTGTTCCTGCGGCGCCTGCCGTCGCGGATCGCGAACGCGCTGATCCGGAAGGTGACCGGCACCAAGATTCACGACCTCGGCTGCTCGCTGAAGGTGTACCGGAAGGACGTCACCGACGAGATGCGCCTTTACGGCGAGATGCACCGGTTCATCACGGTGCTGGCCGACGGGCTGGGCGCGCGCGTCGGCGAAGTGGTGGTGAACCACCGCCCGCGCCTGGCGGGGCAGTCGAAGTACGGCCTGATGCGCACGGTGAAGGTCATGCTGGACATGACCACCGTCTGGTTCATGCGCCGCTACCAGATGAAGCCGATCTACGTGTTCGGCGGGCTGGGGCTGCTGATGCTGTTCGCCTCGGCCGTCCTCTCGGCCTACGTGCTCTACGAAAAATGGGGGCCGCTGCACGCCTGGGTGCACCGGAACCCGCTGTTCTTGATCGCGGTGACGCTGGCGCTGATGGGCGTCCAGTCGATCGGCACGGGCATCCTGGCCGAGCTGATCGTGCGCACCCACTTCGAATCGCAGCGGAAGACCACCTACGCGATCGCGGCGCGGGTGGGGTTCCCGCCCGCCACCTGAGATGTGCGGGATCGCCGGGTTCGTCGCGCGGCAGGTCGATCCGGCGGCGCTGCCGCGGATGCTGGCCGCGATCGCGCACCGGGGCCCCGACGGTGAAGGAGCCTGGACGGGCGAGGCCGCGGGCGACAACGGCGGCTGGCGCGTCGTGCTGGGACACCGGCGGCTGGCCATCATCGACCTGGCCGGCGGCGCGCAGCCGATGGCGAACGAAGACGGCCGCGTGGTCGTCACCTACAATGGCGAGCTGTACAACGACCCGCCGCTGCGGGCCGCCCTGGCGCGCGCCGGCCACACGTTCCGCACGCGCAGCGACACCGAGACGATCGTCCACCAGATCGAGGAGCACGGCGCCGCGGGGGTCGCCGAGCTGGACGGCATGTTCGCGTTCGCCGCCTGGGACGCGCGGACCGGGCGGCTGACGCTGGCGCGCGATCGCTGCGGCATCAAGCCGCTCTATTACGCCTTGCTGCCCGACGGCGGGATCGTGTTCGGGTCCGAGCTGACCGCCGTGCTGGCTCACGGCGGCGTCGATCGGACGCTGGGCGCCGAGGGGCTGGCCTCGTACTTCTTCTGTGACTACGTCCACCCGCCCCACACCATCGCCGGCGCGGTCCGGAAGCTGCCGCCCGGCCACACGGTGGTCTGGCAGGACGGGCGCCTCGAGGCGCCGCGGCCGTTCTGGCGGCTGCGGCTGGATGCGGCGCCGTCGCCGGCCGAGGACGACGGCGCGCGCGCCGCCCGTCTGTGGCGCGCGATCGAAACCTCGGTCGAGGCGCAGCTGGTGTCCGACGTCCCGGTCGGCATCTTCCTGAGCGGCGGCATCGATTCGTCGACGGTGGCGGCGGCCGCGGCGCGAACCTCGCGCCGGCGGATGACCGCGTTCTCGATCGGCTTCGAGGACCCGACCTTCGACGAGAGCGGCTACGCGCGGGCGGTGGCCGAGAAGCTGGGCGTCGAGCTGGTGACCGAGACGCTGCGCGCCGACAACCTGCTGGAGATCGCCGACGCGGCGCTGGACCGACTGGACGAACCGCTGGCCGACCCGTCGTACCTGCCGACGTTCCTGCTGTCGCGGCTGGCCGCCCGGCACGTCAAGGTGGTGCTGGGCGGCGACGGCGGCGACGAGCTGTGGGCCGGCTATCCCACGTACAAGGCGCACCGGCTGGCGGCGATCTACGCCGCGCTGCCGCAGGCGGTCCGAACGCGCCTGGTCCTGCCGGCGGTGGGCGCCCTGCCCGTGTCGGACCGCTACCAGAGCCTCGAGTGGAAGCTGCGGCGGTTCACCCAGCGGTGGGATGACGAGCGGGCGGCCCGGCACCTGCGCTGGATGTCGAACGTCGATCTCCCCGAGATCGCGGCGGCGATCCCGGCGGCGCGCGGCCTGACGCCGGCGACGCTGGCCGCGGCGCGGGAACAGCCGGCCGCGAGTGACTGGCTGAACGGGATCCTGGCGCTCGACTTCCAGACATACCTGCCCGGCTCCGTGCTGACCAAGGTCGATCGGGCCGCCATGGCCCACGGGCTGGAGGTGCGGCCGCCTCTGCTGGGCAACGGGATGGTCGATCTGGCGTTCGGGCTCCCCTCGCGCGACAAGCTGCGGGGTCACCTGTGGAAAGCGACCAGCAAGTTCCTGCTCAAGCGCGCCGTTCGCGGGCACATCCCCGACGCGGTCATCGATCGCACGAAGAAAGGCTTCGCGATCCCCCTGGCCGCCTGGCTGCGTGGTCCGCTGGCCGCGCGCGTCCAGGCGGTGGTCACCGAATCACCGCTGTGGGATCTGGGGTGCGCCGACCGAGCCGTGTTCGCAGGCTGGCTGGACGAGCACCGGCATCGCCGCCGCGATCGCAGCCGGCCGCTGTGGGCGCTCTATGTCCTGGACCGGTGGCTGCGCCGCAACGCCGGGTAGGGCACCGAGATTCCGATAATTATTTCTCACACAATGGGCTTCCGGTGTTCCGGGAAGCTGGCGTACGTTCCAGGCTTCCCATGAACCCACGTCACCGGACCGCTCTCCTCTCGCTGATCGCCGTCGTCTCGCTGGCTCCGCGCGCGCTCGCGCAGTATGCGCCTGCGCCGCCGCCCGCCCAGCCCGGGTACCAGCAGCCGACCGATGCGCCGCCCCCGCCCCCGGCCGAGGCGCCGCCGCAGGGCTATCAGCAGCAGCCGCCACCGCAGGGCTACTACGCATCGCCACCGCCGGCCTACTATCCGCCGCCCCCGCCGCCCCCGGTCTACGCGCCCCCGCCCCCGCCCCCGCCGTCGATCAACCGGTTCTTCCGCTTCGGCGGCAGCAGCAGCCTGATGTTCGGAATTCCGACGGGCTCGCTGATCGCCGGCACCTCGCTGAGCAGCGTGGCCAGCATCCTGATCCAGGTCGAAGGCGGGCCGGACGTGATCCTGTTCGACCGCCTGGTGCTCGGGTTCAACTTCGGCCTCGGCTACGTCGGCGCCGGAAGCGACTTCTCGAGCGGCTGCAACAAGGACGGGGCGTCGGGCTGCTACGGCCTGAACCTGGACATCGGCGGCCACGTGGAATTCAGGTTCATCAATCCCAATCCCGCCTACGTCCAGTGGCTGGTCCCCTGGGCCGGAATCGAGGGCGGCTGGGAAGGCCTGTGGCTGGTCGAATCTTCGACATACGCCAGCGGCTCCGTTGCGTTCGGAGGCAGCCAGTTCGAGATCCGCGCGGGCGCCGACCTGGCGCGCGGGCTGGAGCGAGGCTGGGGCGCCTTCCTGTCGTACCGGCTCGGAAGGTTCACGTCGGTCTCCAGCAGCAACGCCTACCTCTACGATTCGTCCAGTTACATCGCGAACGCGGCAGAGCACGGCTGGCTGATGCTCGGCTTCCGCGGGCGCTTCTGACCGGCGCCCGTCGCCAGTCGTTCAAGAAGCTGCAGGTCGCCCCGCAGCTGCCGGTGGGGCTCTGCCCCGTCATGGCGTGATAGTGCGCGGCGATCTGCGCCGGCGTGAGCAGCCTGTCGTAGACGGCGACCTTGCCGACGGCGCCGGGGAACCAGGTGTCCATGGCCATCGTGCCGATGGTCAGCGGGCTGCCGGCGGCGGTCGGGATCACGTTGTACTGGCTCATGCAGCCGGTCTGGCCGTGCTCGCCCTGATCCCACTCGACGCCGTTGACCCAGACGTTGATCGAGCCCGGGTACATCGACGTGCTCTGGCAGTCCGACGGCGCCGAGAGCGTGGTGTACTCGCCGACGACGTGGTACCAGGTGCCGGCCTTGATCAGGTTGTCGACGGGCTGCCAGTCGGCGGCTGAACCGAGACCGGCGCTGTTGTTGAAGATGTAGGCCGACATCCGGTTCGGGCGGCTCTCGGACGTGGTGGCGCTGTACATGCGCGCCTCCCACTCGCAGGTCGGGCTGTAGTCGGCGCACTTCCCCATCCAGTCGACGTAGCCGTCACTGCTGGCGTGCGGGAACTGCAACGTGTCGGCGTTGATCCAGCCCTCCCAGGTCAGGCTGTGCGTCGTCGGGACCGAGAGCCGCGCGCTGGACGGGATGGTCAGATAGCCGGTCGCGCCGTCGAAGTCTGCGGCGTCGTCGTCATTGGGGAGCTTGATCGTCGTCGGCGCCGTTCCCTCGTAGGTGC
>Ga0335083_10002221_pt1 | contig 25855 bp, 19 predicted proteins | sample Lox_Sample_42_FD_206716 | JGI IMG/M metagenome (GOLD analysis project Ga0335083, IMG submission 206716) | Soil microbial communities from Loxahatchee National Wildlife Refuge, Florida, United States - Lox_Sample_4.2 | ecosystem: Environmental > Terrestrial > Soil > Wetlands | place: USA...
CGCTCGAACAGGCGCTTGCCGCGCTCGAGGGCGAGGGTTGTGCCGGCGTCGCCTTGCTGCCTTCAGGTTTGGCCGCGATTTCGATTGCGCTTCTGTCCGTCGCCCATAGCGGCGACCACATCCTGGTGACCGACAGCGTCTACCGGCCGACCCGCAACTTCTGCAACGGCGCATTCAAGCGGCTGGGGGTGGAAACGACCTATTACGATCCGTTGATCGGCGCCGATATCGCCAGGCTGTTCAAGCCGAATACGCGCGCGGTTTTCGTGGAAGCGCCCGGCTCGCAAAGCTTCGAGATGCAGGACATCCCGGCCATCGCAAAAGCCGCGCACGAGAAAGGCGCGCTGGTACTGATGGACAACACCTGGGCGTCGCCGCTTTATTTCCGCGCCTTCGAAAAGGGCGTCGACCTGTCGATCCAGGCCGGGACCAAATATATCGGCGGCCATTCCGATGTCATGTTCGGCTGCGTGTCGGCGAACGCCAAGGCGCTGCCTGCCCTCAAGGACATCGTCTACACCATGGGCCTGTGCGTCGGCCCCGACGACATGTACCTCGCGCTACGCGGTCTGCGCACGCTCGGCGTGCGGCTGGCGCGGCACTACGAATCCGGCATGCGCGTCGCGCGCTGGCTGGAGCAGCGCCCGGAAGTCCTGCGCGTATTGCATCCGGCACTCGAAAACGACCCCGGCCACAAGATCTGGCGGCGGGATTTCACCGGCGCCTGCGGGCTGTTCAGCGTCGTGCTCAAGCCCGCGCCGGAAAAAGCCGTGCATGCCTTCATGAACGAGCTCGCGTTGTTCGGCCTGGGTTTCTCGTGGGGCGGCTTCGAAAGCCTCGCGATCTCGTTCGATTGCAGCGAGTATCGCACCGCGACCCAATGGGCGCCGGGCGGACCGACGCTGCGCTTCCACATCGGCCTCGAAGACCCGGACGATCTGATCGCCGACCTGGAGCAGGGCTTCGCGGCGCTGGCGGCTGCCCGCTAATTCACGCCGGCGCGCCCTGCCCGCCGCTGCGGATGACGAATTGCAGGTTGCGCAGATAGACGAACACGCCGAAGGCTTGCCCGACGATGAACACCGGGTCGCGGCGGTAAATCGCGTAGCCGAGCAGCATCAGGCCGCCGCCGATCGAGAAGACCCAGAACGCGGTCGGCACCACGCTCTTGCCGGCGCGCTCGGAGGCAATCCATTGCACCACGAAGCGCATGGCAAACATTGCCTGCGCGACGTACCCCACCAGAATTCCCCAGTTGGCGTTGCCGACGAAGACGTCTTGCAGATAGCCGCCGACGGCATGGGTGATATCGACCAGCATTTACTCCTCCGAAATTTCCGCAATCCGTTTCCTGCGGCGGATCAGCCACCAGACGCCGGCAAGGTCGAGGATGCCGACCCACAGGCGATCCCACATCCCGTAGTTCGACACGCCGCTGGCGCGCGGCCGGTCTTTTACATCGACATAGCCGATGTTGTAGCCATCGCGCTTGACCAGCGCCGGAAGGAAGCGATGCAGGCCATCGAAATACGGCAGGCTCATGAACACCGCCCGCGGAAACGCCTTGAGGCCGCAGCCGGTATCGCGGGTGCCGTCGCGCAAGACCGCGCCGCGCACGGCATTGGCGATGCGCGATTGTAGCTTCTTGAATCCGGAGGATTTGCGTCCCACGCGCTGGCCGGCAATCAGCCCGACATGCGGGGCGCCCGCTTCCAGCGCGCGCAGCATATCGGGGATGAAGGCGGGATCGTTCTGCCCGTCGCCGTCGAGGGTAACGACCAGCGGCGCGCGCGCGGCGATGACGCCCGAGCGCACCGCCGCCGACTGGCCGCAAGATTGCTTGTGGCGGATGCGGCGCAGGTAAGGATGCTTCGCGCTCAACTGCTCGAGCTCGGCCGCGGTGGCGTCGCTCGAGCCGTCATCGACGTAGATCACCTCGAAGCGCCACCGGCCGTCCAGGGCGGCGGCGATCTCGGCCAAAAGCGGCGCGATATTGCCGGCCTCGTTGCGCACCGGCACCACGACGGCAACCGCTGGATCGCTGGCGTTCATGTTCGGGCCCCGGTCATGCCCAAGCTCTATTAAGCCAGGAGTGCGCGCGCAACCGCTTTGATCCGCCGCAGCGAGGGGCCCGGTTTTTGCCGCAAAACGCCGTCCGGCGCGACGGAAAATCCGAGGCCGCGCAGCGCGAACCAGCGCCGCACGAAGAGGGCGCCGCAATAGCCGACCGCCGCGCCTGCCAGCACGTCGCTCGGATAGTGTGCGGTCACCGCCACCCGGCTCAGCGCGATCAGCACGGCATAGAGCCATAAAAGCGCGCGCTGGCGCGGCCACAGGGTGCCGAACGCGACCAGAACCGAGAACGCCGTGGCGGCGTGCCCCGATGGCAGCCCGGCATAGGCGGCCGGCCAGCTGAACGGACTGAACAGGGTCGGGTCGATACTGCCGCCGACGCCCGGCCGCGCCCGGCCAAAAATGTGCTTGACCACATTCACGACGATGCCGGGCACGGCGATAGCCGCAAACAGGAAGCCGACCCGCACCATTATCGCCGTCAGCACGAGCTGCGGCACGCGCGGCAGGCTCGGCAATGCGGCAAGCGTCAAAAACAAGACGCCAAGCGGCCAGAGAAACCAGCCCGACTTGCCGAAGTCGGTTATCTGGTTGAAGCACCAGACGATCCAGCGCGGCAGGTGAGCGACGGCGCGGATCGCCTCGCCATCGATCGTAAACATCAGCAGCAGAAAGAGCGCGGCGCCAAGTCCCGCCGCGATCGCCAGTTGGCGCGGCGTCCAGGGCCACGCATCGCGCGCATGAATGCGCGGTGGCCGCGCCAGCGCCGCGAATGTGGCAACGGCACTCCCGGCGCAGCGGTCGATGATGCCGCGCGCCGCCCCCGTGCGATCGGGTCCATTCGCCACGGTCATGGAATTTCCGCCGAACGGAACAGTGTGAATGCGACCGGCCGCCCGACGCTGATATTGTAACCGTCAAAGCGCTGCACCAGTGCGTAGTGCAGTCCGATCGAATTGGCGCTTTGCGCGAAACTTGCAAGGCTGCGCGCGTCGATCAGGGCAAACCGGCACGCGCCCTGTCCGAGAAATATGGCGGCGCCGGTGCCGTCGGTGAACCGCGTGTCGGTGCCGAGCAGGAACACCAGACTCGGCTCCTCGTAATAGCCGGTCGCGGCGACATGCGGCTCCGCGCAATCGCTGCCGCGCAAGACATCCGCGACCTGCGCGCTCGGAAACAAGGCCGGCAGCGACGGAAAGGCGATCGCATAGACCGTGATGGCGACCAGCACCGAGGACGCCATGCCGCGCAGCAACGCGCGCTCGGCGCCGTCCACTTCGTAAAGCCACCAGGCAAACAGCCCGAAGATCGTCGCCGCCGCGGCGAAGGGCCAGGCAATGAAGCCGAGATCGCGGCCGATGCCGATGAAGGCGACGACGACGGCGATCGCAATCGCTGCCGGAAACACGAACCATCCGGCGGTGCCGCGCACGAGCCAGCGCTTGGCGAACAGGCCGCCGCCTTCGAGGATGCCGGCGATCAGGATCGCGATCGCCGGATAGAGCGGCAACACGTAATGCGGCAGCTTGGTGATCACGGCCTCGAACACCGCCCAGGACGGCAGCAGCCAGGCGAGCAGGAACCGCGCGCCCGGCTCGTGCCGCGCCTGCCAGATTCTCGGCGCGGCAAGACCCGCCAGCACCGAACCCGGCCAGAAGGTTACCCAGAACAAGAGGAAATAGTAACCAGGCGGCGCGCCATGCGATTCCTGCCCGCCGGTCACCTTGGCCAGCATGTCCTGCCCGACCGCGTCGGCAAAGAATTCCGTGCCCGACTTGGCGACGATCGCCGCGAACCAGGGCAGCACCAGGACCGCCATCCAGACGAAACCGGAAAGCGGCCGCAGCCGCCAGATCCAGCGGCCGGAGCGGTCGGCAATCGACAACGTGAGTACGGTCAAGGCGACGAACATCAAGATCAGCGGCCCCTTCACCAGCACGCCGGCGGCAAGCGCGCTCCACAGGAGCGCCGGCAGCTTCCAGCCGGTCGCACGTTCGGGCGTGCGGCGGCTCATGAGATAGATGCGCGCCATGGCGCCCATTGCCGCGACGCAGGTGAACAGCAGCACGGCGTCGGTCTTGGCGAGCCGCGCTTCGACGCCGAGCAGGACCGAGCTCGCCATCATCAGAGCCGCGATGAGCGCGGTGCGCCGCGCCACGAAGGCAAGCGCGGCCCAATAGGTCAGCAGCACGGCGCCGATGGCGCCGAATAGCGACGGCAGCCGATAGAGCCAAATCGTCGTGCGCGCGTCGGATACGCCTGCCGCCTCTCCCGCCTTCACCGCCAGCGCCTGCAGCCAATAGATGCCGACCGGCTTTTTGTAGCGGACCTCGTTCTGGAAGCGGATATCGACATATTGCCCGCTTTCCAGCATCTGCTTGGTGGCTTGGGCGAAGCGCGCCTCGTCGCGGTCAACCGGCGGGATCTGGAAAAAACCCGGCAGAAACGCGATCAGCGAAAATACGACCAGCAGGGCGGCGGCGCGGCCGTGCGAGACGCCGGTATAGTCGAGGGCGGCGGCAAGGCCGCGCGCCGGACGCGGACGCTGCCGTACATCGTTGCTGGCCGTACTCATCCGGCGGCCGTTTTCGGGGTGATTCCGCGCATCGGCCGGACAATAAGCCCAAGCCCCAGCCCTGTCATTCGCTGGGCCGCCGGGCGAATTATTGCAGGCGGATGCTGACGCTGTCGGTGGAGCCGCGGGCGTCCATGACGGTCAGCCGCACGAAGCCCGGCCCGTCCGGCGCGAAGAAGACAGTGCGCCGGCCGCCTTGCGATTTCAGCGGCACGCCGTTGACCATCACGGTGAGCGGCGCCGCGCCGCCGGAAATCTTCAGCGCAACCGGCGCCGGTATATCCCCTTTGGCGAGTTCAAGCCGCGCCCCATCGGGCGGGAACATGATGCGCGGCGGCTCGGATGCGGCGACCGCGTCCCCGTCGGGACGGAAGTGCTGGAGCGGCGGCGGCAATCGGGCGTTGGTCGCGAAGACCGTCCCCTTGGGCGCATGCGCCAGTGGCGCCGGCGCGCTGCCGCTGCGGGCAAAAGCGTCGAACAGGATCGGCGCGGCCATTCCGCGCCCATAAAGGCCGGGCGCCGGCGCTCCGTCCGCCCGCCCTACCCAGACGCCGATGGTCATACGGCCGTCGAAGCCGACCGCCCACGCGTCGCGATAACCGTAGGACGTGCCGGTCTTGAAGGCGATGCGGCCGGGCATCGCGTTGTCCGGCGGCGGTGCGCCGATCAGAATATTGCCGACATACCAGGCGGCGACCGGATCGAGCAGGCGGCGCGGGTTCTGCGCAATCTCGCTTTCCCGCTCGATCAGCGGCAGGGCCGACCCCATGCGCGCGAGCCCGGTATAGAGCATCGTCAGGTCCGACAATCTGACGCCGACGCCGCCAAGACCCATGGCAAGGCCCGGCGCTTCGCCCTTGGGCAGCACCAGGGCCGCGCCGGCTTGCGTGAGCCGCGCGCTCAACCGGCTAACGCCGACCTGGCCGAGCACTGCGATGGCGGGAACGTTGAGCGACATTTGCAGCGCGCGGCGCACCGTCACCGTGCCCTGGAAGCTGAGATCGAAATTCTCCGGCGTATAGCTGCCGTAGCGTGCCGGCTTGTCGTCGATCAGCGTTTCCGGATGCAGCAGCCCGTCCTCGAAGGCGAGACCGTAGATAAACGGCTTCAGGGTCGAGCCGGGCGAGCGCAGCGCCTGCGTCATGTCGACCTGGCCGGCGCGGCGCTCGTCGAAATAGTCGGCCGAGCCGACGCGCGCGCGTACCTCGCCGGTCTCGTTATCGACCGCGAGGATGGCGACCGAAATCTGCGGCCCAAGCGCATGCGCCCGTTCGCGCGCAAGCTCCTGCAGGCTCTTCTGCAGGCCAGCGTCGATGGTGAGACGATGGAGCCGCCGATCCGGCTCGGCGGCAACCACCTGGTCGGCGGCATGCGGCGCCAGCACCGGCAGCGGCTTGCGCTCGTGCGGCACTGACGCCGCTTTCGCCCGCGCGATCTCGTCGCGCGGCACCACGCCGGCCGCGGCCGCCCGGTCGAGCACACGGTCGCGCGCGGCGCGCGCGATTGCGGGGAAGCGATCCGGCCGGCGCAATTCCGGCGACTGCGGCAGCGCCACCAGCAACGCAGCTTCCGCCAGCGACAGATGCCGAGGCTCCTTGCCGAAGTAAGCGAGCGAAGCGGCGCGGATGCCTTCCAAATTGCCGCCATAGGGCGCGAGCGTCAGGTAGAGCGCGAGGATTTGCTGCTTATTGAGCGCGCGTTCGATTTCGAGCGCCCGCGCGATCTGCCGCAGCTTCGCAGACAAGCTGCGATGCTCGCGCGGCTCCAGTAGCCGCGCCACCTGCATGGTGATGGTGGAGCCGCCGGATAGGATGTGGCCGCTGGTAACAAATTGCAGCGCGGCGCGCGCGAGCGCCATCGCATCGGCGCCATGATGTTTGTAAAACCGCTTGTCCTCATAGGCGAACAGCAGCTTGAGAAAGCGCGGATCGACGTCCTTGGCGGTTGCCGGCAGCCGCCAGCGGCCCTCGGTCGTCGCATAGGCGCGCAGCAGCCTGCCATCGCGGTCGATCACCACATGCGAAGTTTCCAGATGCCTGCCGAGCGGCGCCCGACCGAGCGAATAGACCCACGCCGCCCCGGCAACTGCGGTCAGGAACGCCGCGCCGGCAAAGCCCGCCGAGATGATCCGCCAATATTTCATGGCCGCTTCATTTGGCCGCGGTGATGTCGATCGAACCCGTCGGGGTGCGGCCGAAGCGGTCGGGGCGATACATGTCCTCGACGATTGCCTGCGGCAGCACGTAATGACCCGGCGACACCGCTCGCACCACGTAAGCCACCGTGAACACCGGACGCGAACTCTGGTTGCGGTCGAATGCCGCGGTGAAACGGTCGTCGCGGAATTCGCTGTTGACTGGCTCGGCGGCGTCGGCGATCCAGGACAGCGTCCCGGTGTCGCCGGACGACACCAGCCGCGGATTGTCGATCTCGAAGCCCGCCGGCAGATAGTCGGCGACGATGACGCGGCCGTATTCCGGCTGCGGCTCGGTCATCTTCAGTACCACGACGAAGCGCTGGTTCTGCTTCGCATTGGCCGGGTCCGCCGCCTCGCCGTCGAGCGTGAAATAATTGCGCTCGATCTTGAAGCCCTGCTCGGCGGCAGGTTCCGGGGTGAGCGGCGAGCCGGAGACCGACACCACCGCTTGCACCGAGCCGGCGCCGCGATTGCTCACCGCCAAGGGCTGCGCGAGTTCGCCGGCGTTCATGCTGCGGTAGAACGTACCCTGCCGGGCCGTGCCGTTGACCGACAGCGAGATGGCGTTGATCTGCCTCGCAAGCGCGCGTGCGGCGAGCACCAGCCAGGCGTCTTCCTGGGTCGACGTATGACGGGTGAGTGAGCGGGCGACGTCGACGCGCGCCACCGCATCGTCGATGGTGCGTTGTGTCGCCCGCCCTTCCGAGGCGAGAGTGACCAGCGCGGCGCTGTCGCGCAGCGCCGAGCCGTAATCGGCGCGGCCGAAATCGAGTTTGGGCTGCGGCGCGATCGCGTCGAGCGCGGCGAGATAGACTCGGTCGGCGCGCGCCTTGTCGCCGAGCATGGCAAGGGCGGCTGCCACCTGCGCCTTGGCAATCGGGGTTTGCAGATCGCCGAGCTTGGTGTCGGCGATGTAGCGCAGGTCGCCGACCGGCGCCACGCCGTTGCGCGCCAGCACGTAGAACGCATAGGCGAGATCGCGGCCGCCGTTCTTGCTCGGATCGGGCGCGCTTGCGACGTAGTTGCGCAACCGGTCGAGCGCCAGCGTGAAGGCGGACTGCGGCACCTCGAACTTGCGCTCGCGCGCGCGGGTGAGGAAGTCGGTGACATAGGCGTCGAGCCAGGGATCGTTGCCGCCGACCGACCACAGGCCGAACGAGCCGTTCGAGTCCTGCCGCGCCAGGAGACGCTGGATGGCGTCCTTGATGCGCTCATCGATGTCGCCGTCAAGCGCGAGCTTGGCCTGCGCGGCGAGCTCGTTGATGTACAGCATCGCCACCGCACGGCTGGTGATCTGTTCGGAACAGCCGAACGGATAACGGTCGAGTTCGCTCAACAGCGTGGCGATGTCGAGCGAGGCCGAAATCGCAACCGATAGGCCGACGCGGCCGGTGCCGGGGACGAAATCGGCGAATATGTCGTTCGAGAGCGTCAGCGTCTCGCCCGGCGCCAGCGCGCGCACGGTGCGACGGGTGAGGATCTGGTTCGCCGGCCGCACGTTGAGCGGATAGGCGCGCGCAAGGGTGAAATTGTTCGGCCCGCTCACGCTCACCTTGATGGTGCCCGGCCCCGAACCGGCGGCGGCGACCGGCACCGCCACATGCTCGCGCTTCTTGGCGGCGAGCTTGAGCACGACCGGCTTGTCGCCGTCGATCCTGACGGTGCCCTCGCCGCTTATGGCGAGACTGTAGTCGCCGGCAGCGCCCTCGACATTGTCGAGTTCGAGCTGCACCGCGCCGCGGTCACCGGTGCGCAGAAAGCGCGGCAGCGTCGCGGTCAGCACCACCGGGTCGCGCACCTGCACGTCGCCGGAAGCGCGGCCGACCTTGTCCTTGCTCCAGGCGACCGCCATCACGCGCACCGACCCGGCAAAGGCCGGAATGTCGAAATTCACCTGCGCGCTGCCGTCGGGCCCGACATTGACGATACCGGAATAAAGTGCGAGCGGCGCCTGCGTCGGCGGCGCGCCGGTGAGATCGGCGCCAGAATCGCCGCCGGAGCGGATCTGCCCGCGCACGCCCTGCATGCCGTCGATCAGTTGGCCGTAGAGATCGCGGATTTCGGCGGTGAGCTGGCGCTGGCCGAGATAATAATTGTCCGGCGCCGGCGGCTTGTAGTTGGTGAGGTTGAGAATCCCGACATCGACGGCGGCGACCACGACGCGCGCCGCCTCACCGGGGGCAAGCCCGGCAAGCCTGATCGGCACGCCGAGCGCCGAATTCGGCCGCAGGACGGCTGGCAGCTTCATGTCGAGTGCCAAAGTGCGCGCGCCGCGGTCGATCGAAAACCACTGCACGCCGATGGCGCGGCCGGGCATGCGTTGCGCCGGGGCGTCGAGCGGACGGCGCAGGGTCGCGACCATATAGGCGCCGGTGCCCCAGTCGCGGCCGACGGTGAGCGGCACGCGCACGCTGCCCGCCTTCACGTCCTGCGAGGTCGAAGCGACCAGGCGGTCGGTGAACACGTTGAGGGTGAGGCGGCCGGCGGTGCGCGCCGTGACCGACACGGTCATCGTCGCGCCGGATTTATAATCCGGCTTGTCGAGCGCGATTTCGAGCAGATCGGGCGTGTCGGTATTGGCGTCGGCATAGAAGCCGGCATCGAACGTAAGCGTCGTGACCTGCCCGTTCGGGTCGGGTGTCGATACTTCCAGGCGATAGCGCCCCCACTTGACCGGCATGGAAATGCGCGCCGGCTTGTCGGCGGTGGCGTTCACGCTGCCATCGGCGACGCGCTCGGTGCGCTTGATCGGCTCGTAGTCCCACTGCCCGTTTTGCCGATACCATTGATACGACGTTTCGACCCGCAGCAGCTCGTAGTGCAGGCCGTTGCGCGCCAGCAATTTGCCGTCGGCGCCGGCCATCACCACGTCGAAATCGGCGTTGGCGCCATCGGCGAGCGAGCGGCCGGAGAAGGCCGGCTTGACGCCGATCATGGCGGCGTCCGGCGCGATCGGCAGCGTCAGCTTGCGTTCGACGGCGCGGCCGCCGGATTCCGCCATGCTGACCGTGACTGTCGCCTGTAGCGGATGCGAGGTCGTCGGAATCTTGTCGAGCTTGACCGGAAAACTCGCTTTGCCGGCTGCGTCGGTCGCCGGCATGTCCTCGATATCCTGGCGCTCGGCGGCGACTTCGTCGTCGGCGAGCCCGAACACATAGCCGGCAAAGCCCGGCCGTTCCTTGGCCGCCGCGATCGTCACCGTGCCGGTGAGGTCGAGATTCGAGGCCGGTGCGCCATAGAGGAAATGGCCGTCGACGCTGAGTTCGGCCGGCGCGTTGCGCGGGATCACCTCAGCCGCCGAGCTGAGATCGAATTCGATGCGATCGGGCACATAGTCCTCGACGAGGAATGTGGTTTCGCCGACCGGCGGGCGCTTGGGATCGGTATAGGCCTGCACCCGCCAGGTGCCGGTCGATGCGGACGGCACGATGGGCACGCTCCAGCTATGCCCGCCGAGCCCCTGGTCGGCGATGAGCGCACGGCGGTATTCGACGCCGTCCGGGCGGCCGATCACCAGCGTCAGTGGGGAAGCTGCCGCCACGCCGAGGGCGTCGCGCAGCAGCGCGGTCACGTGCACGGTTTCGCCGCTGCGATAGACGCCGCGCTCGGTATAGACGAAGGCGTCGAGCCCCGCCGGCACCTGCCGTCCGGCGACGCCGCGGTCGGAGAGATCGAAGGCGGCCGTCTTGAGGCTGAGAAACGCGTAGTCGCCCTTGTCGGTGCTCACGATCGCGGCCGGCGCCTGCCCGCCCTCACCGCGCGTCAAGCCGGCCTCGAAATGAACGAAGCCGTCCTTGTCGGTGGATTTCGTCGCCAGCACCTCGTTGTTGCGCGCGACGAGCCGAACCTCGACCTGCGCCCGTGGCTCTGCGTTCGCCAGCGAATGAATGAAAACGTCGACGCCATCGTGGCCGCTATAGGCGGTGAGCCCCAGGTCGGACACGATGAACCATTGCGTCGCCTGCTGCTCGTAGCTGTTGCTTGCCACGGCATCTTTCGTCACCGCGGTCATGGCATAGACGCCGGGCTTGAGGTCGCCCAGCGCCTGGTCGACCGGGAATGCGGTGGTGACCTCGGTGTTGAGCTTGGGCACCACGGTAAGTTCGCCGCTCCATACCTTGGCGCCGCGTTCGCTTGCCAGCCGCTCGGCCTCGTAAGGCCGCAAATTGCGCTGGAAATCGTAACCGAGCACGGTGTCGAGCAGGTTGCGGTCGCCGACGCGGTAAACCGAGAGCGCGATCGCGGTGGTGTTCACGCTGAGCAGCGGAATGCCCCGCTGGCCGGTGCGCGGCAGCACATAGGCCTTGCCGGAAAAACGCACGAACGGCTTGCGGTCGCGCACGAAAATCGTGAAGTCGGCCGATTTCGTGAGCGTCTCGCGCACCGTCGAGGGCAGCCCCGCGCGCAGTGTGATGGCGTAGCGTTCGCCGTGTTTGAGGCCCTCGACGCAGAGCTGCTTGTCGTTGGCCGAGATCGCCGCCTTGTCCTGCCCGGCAACGGCGACGAAGGGCGAGAAATCGGTCCGCCGGCCGGGCAGTTCCTCGGAGAACTGGAAGCAGGCGCGCGGTGAAATGGCGTCGGAATCGACGGAATAATCCAAAAGCCGGAAGCCGTGCTCGGCGCGCAGGCGTTCGTATTGCCCGCGCAGGTCGGCGGTCTCGCGCAGGTCGAGCGCAACGCGCAGCGAATCGAGCGCCGGGCGCCACTGTTGCTCGTCGGCGAGCGTGCCGCCGAGCAATGTCAGGCTGTCGGCTTCGAGGCTACGGTCGGTGGCGCGCGTGTAGGCGATATAGGCGGCGGTTGCGGCCCGATCGAGCAGCAGGGATTTTTCGCTGTCGTCGCGCGGCCAAATCTGGCGTACGGTGCGCGCGAGGCGCAGCCAGCTTGCCGCGTCACTAGGCGCCACGGAGACGATCTGGCCCAGCACCGTCATCCCGGTGCGGAAATCGTTTTTCTGGAACGCCGCATCGGCGTCGTGCCGCAATGTCGCGGCCGGCCTGGTCACCGCGCCGGCGTCACTCTTGATCTGCGCTTCGAGTTTGATGGCCGCGTCGTCAAGTTCGCTGCGCTTGAAGGCCTTGTCGGCGGCCTTGGCGGGAAAAAGCGTAAGGGCGACGAGCGCGGCGGCAAGGCCGGCGCGAACGATCGTGAGCATCGGGGAAGCCTCCCAGTATGGCAACGGGCCGTCACTCTTCGCGTGCGCCGGTCGCCACCATCAGTTGAGCGCCTGAAGGTGTCGAGGTCATGGCTGCGGCGTGAGCGGATTATGGAGGTGCCCGGCCGCGGCTGCGACATCGCTGGCGACGTGGACGCAAGCTCAACGAAGTGTCCGGATAGATCGCTAGCCGGCAATTCTGAGAAGTTGCGTGAACCACTGCAAGGACCCCACGTAAACCATTTGTTTTCCTAGCGAATATTCGGTTGGCTGCGGCTAGGGAACGTCGGCATGGGCAGCGCCTGCTCGAGCACCAGCGCCGCCCGCAACACAAATTCGTCGGATCGGGGCGCCCCGACAACCTGCACGCCCATCGGCAGGCCGTTGCGTGCCAGACCGGCGGGCACCGAGGCCGCCGGCTGTTGCGTCAGGTTGAAGGGGTAGGTGTAGGGCGACCAGTTGAGCCAGTCGTCGCCGAAACCGCCGCCATCGGGCATCTCGCGTCCCACGGCAAGCGCGGTGATCGGCATGGTCGGCGTCAGCAGCAGATCGTAGCGCTGGTGGAAGGCCAGCATGGCGGCGTGCAATTCGGCGCGCGCGGTATAGGCGGCAAGATAGTCGGCGATCGTATAGCGGCGTCCCCGTTCGGCGATCGCTGCAAAGCCCGGGTCGATTTCGCCCCGGCGCGCGGGCGCGACCGCCTCGACGATTGCCGTCGCCACCGGCCACCACATCGCGCGGATCAGCTCGAGCGCGCGTTCGAGCGGCGGATCGACCTCCTCGATGGCGGCGCCATGCTGCTGCAACGCATTCGCCGCCTTGCGTGTGGCCGCCTCGATCTCCGCGTCAAGCGTCGTGACATGACCGAGCCGCGTCGAGAGCGCCACGCGCAGGCCGCGCACGCCGTCGTCGAGCCCGGCGGTGAAATCCGGCGCGGGTGTATTCCAGGCCGCCATGTCGCGCGCGTCAGGTTGTGCGATCGCCGACAGCATCAGCGCGGCGTCGGCGACGGTGCGGGTGACCGGCCCCTGGTGCGACAGCACGTTGAGGAGCAGCGCCGGATAAACCGGCACCCGCCCGAAGCTCGGCTTCATGCCGAACACGCCGGTAAACGCCGCCGGGATGCGCAGCGAACCGGCGCCGTCCGTTCCCAAGTGCAACACACCAAGGCCGAGCAATGCCGCGACCGCTCCGCCTCCGGTCGAGCCGCCCGGCGTATGGTCGGGATTCCACGGATTGCGGGTCACGCCGGTGAGCGGACTGTGACAGACGCCGATCCAGCCGTGTTCGGGCATGCAGGTCTTGCCCAAGATGACGGCGCCCTGCTCACGCAAGCGCGCCACCGCCGGAGAATCCGCAGCCGCCGGTGCCGGATCGCTGGTTTTCGAGCCGCGCCGCGTCGGCAACCCCCCGACCCAGATATTGTCCTTGATCGAGGCCGGAACGCCGTCGATCGGGCCAAGCGGCGCGCCTGCCCGCCAGCGCGCCTCCGACGCCGCGGCGGCAGCCAGCACCGCGGCCGGCTCTATCGGCAGAAACGCGTTGATCGCCGCGTTATTGCCGATGCGGGCGAGGCAATCGCGCGCCACATCGACCGGCGACAGCGCACCGCGCCGGTAGGCCGCCGCCAATTCGGCGCTGGTCATGTTGGCGATAGCGGTCATTGCATGGCCTCGGGGCTATCCACGTTAGCCGCGCAAAAGCCCGCGCGCACCTTTCATTGCGCGGGCGGCGCGGGTAAACCTGATGCCCGGGCGTGACCCCGTAGCTCAGCCGGATAGAGCACCAGCCTTCTAAGCTGGGGGTCGCTGGTTCGAATCCAGCCGGGGTCGCCACGTTTCGGGCCGCCGACGGCGGCGGTAGTCTTGGCCGGTCGGATCTACTCGTCGGCGACCGCATATTCAGCCCAGGTTACGTGGATGACGCGATTATAACGCCTGAGTTGCACTTCCCAGGCGCGCCCCTGCGTAAAGTGGCCAACGGTCGGCGCGTCCGCGGATTCCAGCGCCTCCAGCGTGAAAGTCGAGCGGTCGGTCTTCAGTCCGATATCGGCCGGCGACTGCGCGTCGCGCAGCAGACAGGGAATGTGGGTCGCGCCCATGCGCCGCGCGCCCATCGTCCGGTGTAGGCCGTCGTGCAAATAACAGCGTCCGTTGTAACGGACCACATGCACCAGCGGCACCGGCATTCCGAATTGGATGCCGATCCTGTTGTCGGCCGGGAAAAAGCCGGTGTCGACGACGCGCACGTTCAAGCTGCGTGCGGTCAGCAGCAGCGACCCGACCGTGAGCTGTTTGGGCAGCCCATCCGGCAGCCGGACCACGTTGATATGCTCATCCGGATAGACGGCGGGCAGACAAATCGGCAACAGGTCCGCGACGCTCGGATTTTGTCGAAGCGCCTTGCAATGCGCCATTGAGCGATCGAGGTCCGCCATGAAATGAATGGTGAGCAGCGGATCGATTTCCACGAGCTTGAATTGGGCGCTGGGCTGCCGGCGTCGCAGTTCCGCCATCCACCCCTGTTGCATCAGCATATCGATGTGAGGCTGATTGGCGGCGGGAATATCCGTGATTTCGGGCCTGCCTCCGGGCATCGGCGCGCCTCTGCGCTGTTGCGCCGCCTGCCACTCCGCGATAAGCGCGCGGACGTCGGGGTTGGCCGGAATGGTATGGGCCCGCAGGTGCTCGACCGCATCCTGTTGGCTCATAAACGCAAGAAGCGACAGACCGGCGGTTGGCATCATCTCTCCTGATCGTTTTGGTTATCGAAAATGGGCGCGTGCGGGAAGCATCAACCGCCGCCGTCACATATCACTTCTGTTTGCCCTAAAAATCATCACGTATCGCGCCCCCGCCTGCGGCCCGCTTAAATACTGTTGCCGGCAGTGGAATTCAGCCCGCGCCCGCACCGCATCCGCGAGCGCGAGAAACCCATATTTAACAAGTTTGGCACACCAATAAAGGAAGCTCGTTTTCACCGTTGCAATGCCCGTCACTTCCATGCCCACGCCGCCCGCCAACCCGCCAGGCAAAAACGTCCACAAGCCCGCCGCCGGCGTCGAGGCCCCGCCGCTCGCGCCGGCAGCCGCCCCGCTCTGCTTCGTGGTCGACGAAGAGCCAAGCATCCGCAATTTCCTGGCGTTGCTCATGCACGGTTCCGGCATCGACACCGTCGAATTTTCCGACGGCGCGGCGTTCCGCGGCGCGGCCGGCGAACGCGAGCCCGACCTCATCTTCCACAATATCGCGCTTGACGCCGCCGACGCCATCGAATCCATGACGATGCTCGGCAAGCGCGGTTTCAAGGGCGCCGTGCAGCTGACCAGCAGCCGCGGCGCCGCGGTGCTCGAGCATGTCAGGAATGTCGGCGTCGAGCGCAAACTCAACATGCTGCCGGTGCTCAAGAAGCCCTACGAGACCGATGCGATCGTCAAGATCATTCAGGAACTCAAGCTTGGATTGTCGGCGGCCACCGCCCGCATCGAGCTCGCACAGGCGCTCGCCAACAACTGGATCGAGTTCTGGTATCAGCCAAAAATCGACCTGCGCAAGAAACAACTCGCCGGCGCGGAAGCCTACGCCCGCGCGCGCCATCCACAGCACGGCATCCTGCTGCCGAGCGCCTTCATGCCGGACGCCGCCGAAGCCAGCATCACGAAGCTGTCGGAACTGGCGCTCGACAGTGCGCTCAAGACCGGCGTTATTTTTTCAAAGCTCGGCGTCAATATTGCGCTGACGGTGAATATTCAGCCTGCGGTGCTGGTCAAGCTGCCGATCACGGACATCGTGAAGGAGCACCGTTCGGGTATCGAAAAATGGCCCGGCTTGATCGTGGACATGCGCGAGCGGGACATCATCTCGGACCTCGCGCTCGCGCGAGACACCGCTAGGCGACTGGCGCCGCACAATGTGCGGCTCGCCATCGACGAATTCGGCGCGAACTGGAGCGCGCTGGCGAAGTCCGGCGAAATACCCTTCGTCGAATTGAAGCTCGACCGCAAATTCATCGCCGACTGCGGCACCGACAAGGTCAATATGCCGCTGTGCCGCGCGGTGATCGACCTCGCCCACCAGCATCGGCGCAGCGCGGTCGGCGTGGGCATCGAAAAAGCCGCCGACGCCGCGGCATTGGTCAGCCTCGGTTGCGACTGCGGCCAAGGCTTTCTGCTTGGCCAGCCGATGCCGGAGGAGCGATTCGTCGCGCTTCTGCGCCAGCGCTCGGCAACGCCGCCGCGCGAGCCCGCGCCGGCCCGTTGAGCGGGCGGGCGCAATCTAACGTCGCTGCGGAGTTAGTGAGTCCAGGCGTCGCGCCGCTTGAACGAAAAATTGTCCGAATAGGACAACCCGTGCCGGACCTGCGGCGTCTCTTCGGTCACCTGATAGGCGATGCCGTGACGCTCACAATAGGCGATCGCGTCTTCCTTGGTGTGAAAGCTCAGGCGCACCTGCTGGCGCATATCCTCGGATGACGTCCAGCCCATGAGCGGCTCCACCGTTCGCGGGGCCTCGGGCTCGAAATCGAGCGCCCAGGCTTTGGTGTTGGCGAGGCCCGACTGCATGGCGGTTTTGGCGGGCTTGTAAATGCGGGCGGTCATGGCGGAATCCGTTGCTCCGCGTCCGTATAATGCCAATGCCCGGCGCTGGCAACGCGCGCCGCGGCGGCGGCCGTAAGGGCTTAATGCCGATGCGCCGCGCCTCAGGCGCGATAGGCCGGCGAGCGGTGGCCAATGGCGGTTACGCCCAGATGCACGCGTGCGGCATGGCGCCGGCGCGACTGGGGCGTTGCCGGGCGGTCGAGCAGCGAGGAACGGACGCTGACCCGGAAGCCGCCGTCGGGCAAATCCTCGAATTCCACGCCTTCCTCGCGCCAGACTTCTTCGATCGCGCGGACGGTCGTCCGTCGCGGCTCGGTTTCGCCCTGCTCGATCTTGTGAATGGCGCGCTGGGTCAACCCGACGCGGAAGCCAAATTCGCTCTGACTCCAGCCCAGCACCGCGCGCACCACCCGGATCTTGGCGGCAAGCGCGCGCCGTTCAAGCCGCATCAGCTCGACCAGGTCGCGCGAACCGTGCTGTCCAAGCTGCAATGCCATGGTGGACCGATGTTCGGTTTAAACACGCCACCCCCGGCGGTCACCCGCCGGGGGTTGATTCCGTCAGCTCACCGCTATCCGATCAGGGATAGAAGTTGCGCTGAGCGCGCAGGATCGCCTGCCACACGCTCTGGTCAGTGTATTTCGCGTCTGCCGTATTGGTCCCCAGGTGATTGTACATCACGTCGACGCTCAGATCGAGGTTCTTGACCGGGTTCCACACCGTGCGCGAACCGACCTGCCCATAGTTCCAGTCGTTGGTCTGACCGGGTCCCAAGAGGCTGTTCACGCTGCCGGGATAGCTGATCTCGCCATAGCTGCCGTAGATCGAGGTCTTCCAGTGGGGATTCCAAACATGCTGGAAGCCGGCGACCACCGCCCATGCAGTCGTCAACTCGAGGCTATTAGTCGTGGCGAGGTAGGTCGCGTCCGACGCGACGCCTTTACCGCAACTAGCACCTGTGGTCCCGCCATGGCACCAAGAGAAGTTGCCCCAGCCGCTGCCGGTGTAGACGGTCGCGCCTTGGCTGTAGTCGATTTCCGCCGAGATCATGTCGCCAGCGCCGAGCGCGGGCATCTTGACCGTGGCGCCGGCGCCGACGGCCCAGCCGACTTTGTCTTCCGGCCAAACGGTCGAGGTGCCGACATAGTCGACCTGATGCACGGCGCCCATGATCTGCGCCATGCCCCAACTCGCGTCGAGATGGATGTTGGCCACCAAGTCGGGCAGCTCCGGCCCTTTTATGTAATTATTATTACTAGAAACGCCGCCAACTTGGATGCCAGTATTCTGAGCGTAAAGAGGATCTTCGAGCGCCAAGCTCGCTGACAGGCCGCCGCCGAACTGCGCGGTGTAGCCCCAGACGATCTTGCCGCTGCCGCCGGTGTCCGCGCCCAGCACGTTGGTGGTGTTCGAGAAGGCCGGCGTGACATAGAAATCATAGAACGACGTCGCCTTGCCCAGGGTGAACCCGGCAAACTGGATGAAGGCGCGCGGGGCATAATAGGTGCCGGGAGCAGCATAGTCGGCCTGACCATTGGGGTTCGTCTGCCCACCACCGCCGGGCGTAATCTGCCAGCCGCCGGCGATATAGGCGCGCAACGTGCCGTATTCGGTCTGCTCGCGAACATCCCACGACATGATGCCGCGGTTGCGGATGGTGTTCTCGTTATCGCTGCGCGTGAAGTTGCTGGACTTGGACGGTGCAAACGAACCGCCTGAGTCGATGTTGTACTCAGTGCGGACCCAGCCGCCGAGCTTGATGCACGTATCAGTCCCAGGGATATACCAGAACCCAGCACCATACAGACTGCAAATCTTCACGTACTGGACGAGTTGGGCGCAGCCCACCGTGCAAAAGCCGGGAACGACGCGGTCACCCGCAGCGGCACGGCGGCTACTCAAGCGAATGCACGGCCTGCTCCGCTAGGACCGCACTGGGTCGAGCGGCAACCTATATCGTTGACCGCACACAATTCCCTTCGCCCCCGGCGCGAAACCTTGCCCGCTGTCAAATGGGTATAGTCTGGGTCGCTCACCTGATCCGCGGCAATGGGTTGCGCTTGGTCGGCGTCGAAACATCGACGATCGGTCGGCCGCATTGGGTGAATGAGAGCCGCAGCGGGCGCGGCATCGGACCAGCGCCCGATGCGCGCGCTTGCGTAAAACAAAAAAGATTATTTGAAAGCGGTGGCTGGGCCGGCAAGCGGTCTAGTTGGAGCGCTGCGCCGCCGATTGCAGGGAGCCGTCGCGATCGCGGCCGTCGATGCCGGCGAGATCGACGCCGGGAAAGGCGACCACCTGCTGGATCAGGTCGGCAGCGCCGCTCAGCGTTTCTTGCGTGAGATGGGCATAGCGCTGGGTGGTGCGCGCGTGCAGGTGGCCGAGCAGGCCCTGCACCACGTAAAGCGACACGCCGCGGTTCACCAGGAAGCTGGCGAAGGAATGACGCAGGTCGTGCAGCCGGACGTCTTCGAGGCCGGCGCGTTTGCGGATGCGGTCCCAGGGGAAGAACAGCGAAGCCGACGGCCTCCCGGTGACCGGCGATGGAAAAATATAGGGATTGCCTTCGATGCGTGGCGTCGCCGTCAGCAATGCGATTGCCGACTGGTTCAAGGCGATGACCCGCGCGCGGCCGGATTTCGATTTGGGGACCAGCAGGGTCTTGTTCTTCCAGTCGATGTAATCCCACTTGGCGAAAGTGATCTCGTTGCGGCGTCCGCCGGTGAGCAATAGCAACATGATCGACCGCGCCGCGGTCTGGTTTTCATCGTTATGGATCGCGCGCATCAGCGCTTCCGCCTCGTCCTCGCTCAAAAAGCGGTTGCGTTGGACGTCCGGACCGGCGCTAAGCCCCGCGGCCGGGTTTTCGATGCCCCCCGGCACCTTCCATTTGCGCGCAAGGTTGTAGATGTAGCGCAGGATCACGATCACCCGATTCATGGTGCCGGCAGCGTAGCCATCTGCGCGCATGCGGTTGATCAGATCGGAAATGGCGTCGGTCTTGATTTCGTCGAGCGCGAGCGCACCGAGCCTGGGCAGGATGTGAATGCGCAGCACCGTTTCGTCGGTTTGCCAGCTGTTCTTGTAGGTCTGCACGAACGGCAGATAGCGCTCATGTACAAAATGGCCAAGCTGCGGAACCGCCCGCAGTTCGCGCCGCTTTTGCTGCGGATCGACCCCCAGCAACGCCTCGGCGCAGATCTGCCGTGCCTTGCGGCGGGCCTGTTCCAGGCTGAGCACATCCGCCGGGCCGATCTTGTATTGCCGCTCGCGCCCGCGCTCGTCGGTATATCGCTGATAATAGGTCGCGCCGCCGGAACAGCGTACTTCGAGCATGAACCCCCGTTGCGCCTGGTCGAAATAGTCGACCTTCTTGCGGCCGGGCAGGCAGCGGGCGCTACGCACAAAGCTGGCGGTCAACGCGACTGTTGGCATGAAACTCGACCACACTCCGACGCTTTATTGTCCCCAGATGCCCGTCCCCAAAGCGCGAAAAGGTCGTTAAATCGCAAACTTTACGCATTAATTTTTTATTAACATTTGCGTAATCAGAGGAAATTGGCAAGCAAAAATCATAAATTATGAATTGCGCAGCCTATTAAATACTTTTCCTGGCGAGTCTTATGTGATTTCAATACCTTAGCCTTTTGGCCCGATTAGATGGGCCATTTCTCGTAACGTGCCATGGAAAGCGCGCCAAACCTGAAGTTTTGACGGCAATATTCCGAAAGAAGCCGATTGGCGATTACTCAAGTATTACGAGACGAATACCAAGATTGGTCGTCCCGCTTTACGCTTTCTTATTGACGATCTGGTCGGGGCGGCAGGATTCGAACCTGCGACCCTCTGCTCCCAAAGCAGATGCGCTACCGGGCTGCGCTACGCCCCGACTGCCGACGCGATACACGCTTGCGCCGGCGCCATCAACTCAAGGGCCTTTGAAGATCGGCGACGCCACCCGGTCGCCCGGCGCGATGCCCATTTTGCGGGCGGTCCCGGCGATGACCTCCAGCACGGCCCGCACCGGCCCGTTCGACGGAACGATCCGCGTCGACAGCGGCTGGGTATTCTCGGCGATGCGCAGGATGCGCCCATCGCCGCGAATGAAAATCATGTCAAGCGGGATGTATGTGTTCTGCATCCAGAAAGAGACCTCCTCCTCGCGATGAAAGTCGAACAGCATGCCGCGCCCTTCGGGCAGTTCCTTGCGGAACATCAGGCCTTTCTCGCGCTCGGCGTCGTTGTCGGCGAGCTCGACTGTGAACGCATGGACCCCGGTTTTGCTGGCAATCTCGAGCGTCTGCACGCCGGCGGGCCGGACCGGACCGGCCACAACCAGAAGCCCGAACAGTGCGAATGCTATCCACCGCAAGGCGCGCATGCGCCCGCCTTTACGCGCACGAACGCCAGGCGGCAACGGGAAAATCGGCCGCAAAGGCGCCAATACGACCAGGATTGAAGCCTGCGCGGATCAGTGCGAGGCGAGGCCGATCGGCCCGCCGTCCGGGCGAACCTCTGCCGCCATCAGCCCCTTGGGGCCGGGGCCGAAGCGGACCAGCACGGTCTGCCCTGGCCGCAACTCGGCAAAACCGTAGCGGCGCAGCGTTTCCATATGCACGAAAATATCCGCCGTGCCCTCGCCCCGCGTGAGGAAACCAAAGCCGCGCAACCGGTTGAACCATTTGACCTGGGCGCGCTCGAGCCCGCTGGTCGGCGTCACCGTGATGTGGGTGCGGGGCGGCGGCATCTGCGCCGGGTGCACCGCCGTCGACTCGTCCATCGACAGGACGCGGAACGCCTGCAAGCCCTTGGGCCGTTGCAGGACTTCGCATACAACCCGCGCGCCTTCGTATGCGGTCTGATAGCCGTCGCGGCGCAAGCAGGTCACATGCAACAGCACGTCAGGCATGCCGTTGTCGGGGATGATGAAGCCAAAGCCCTTGGAGACGTCGAACCACTTGATGACACCGGCCAATTCAATGAGATCGGCCGCAGTTTCATCGACCAGCTCTCTGACCGTTCCCGGCCGGAGATTTGTCCCAGGCATTTTTGATTCAACCCCGTCCGACGTCATAACGCCGCACGCCGCCGATTTTCTGGCGCCTCTTCAAGAGCGCTTCACCGAATCTTCAGTTTCAAGATAACACCGGGCCTAGCGCGGCAAAGTGCAAAATGGGCTTGCGCACAGGTCTATGCACAGTGGAAAGCCCTGCGAATCACTGGCTAACGAAAGGTCCGAGCACCTCGCCGATATCGTGGTGCACCACCAGATCCGCGGCGTCGTCGAATTCGGTCGGCTCGCGATTGATGATGACCAGCCTCGCGCCACTGTGTTTGGCCATCAAAGGAAACGCCGCCGCCGGCCAAACCACCAGCGAGGACCCGATGGCGAGAAACAAATCGCAACTGCGGCTCAATTCCTCGGCGCGCGCCATCGCCGCAGCCGGCATCGCCTGCCCGAACGATACCGTGGCGGTCTTGATGAAGCCGCCGCAGGCGCAATCCGGCGCATGCCGGCCGGCGGCCTCGTATTTTTGCCGGACCCAGGACAATTCATAACGCCGCTCGCACTCGAGACAGACGGCATAGGTGGTATTGCCGTGCAGTTCGACGACGTCCTGCGGGGCGATGCCGGACGCCTGATGCAGGTTGTCTATGTTTTGCGTCATCAGCGCAGGCACCTTGCCGGCACGGTAGAGCGAGGAAAGCGCCATGTGCCCCCGCCCCGGCCTCGCCTTGGCGAAACTTTCTTCCATGACGAAACGCCGACGCCAGGCCTCGTCGCGCATCTCTGCGCTCGCCAGGAACGCGTCGAATGGGATCGGCTGGTTCTTGGTCCACAAGCCGCCAGGCGAGCGGAAATCCGGGATGCCGCATTCGGTCGAGATGCCGGCGCCGGTGAACGGGACGACCGTTGCCGCGCCTTCGATGAGGCCGCGCAATTCGGCGATTGCCGTCTCAAGATCGCCCGTTACCATTATAATATCATCGGCGGCGCCAAGGCTGCCCGCAATCGTTCAAGAGGTCTGAGCCATGAGATATCTGCACACCATGCTGCGCGTACGCAATCTCGATGCCGCGCTCGATTTCTATTGCAACAAACTGGGCCTGAAGGAGACCCGCCGCCGGGTGGACGAAAAGAACCGCTACACCCTGGTGTTCCTGGCGCCGCCGGGCGACGAAAAGCTGGTCGAAGAGAGCAAGAAGGCCGGCCGCCCTGGCCCCGAAGTCGAACTGACCTACAATTGGGACAGCGAGGACTACGGCGAGGCGCGCTATTTCGGGCATTTGGCCTACGAAGTGGACGATATCTACGCCACTTGTGACCGGCTGATGAAGGCCGGGGTCACCATCAACCGGCCGCCGCGCGACGGGGTCATGGCCTTCGTGCGCTCGCCCGACAAACATTCCATCGAGCTGCTGCAAAAGGGCGCGGCCAAGCCCGCACAGGAACCGTGGAAATCGATGCCCAACACCGGCAAATGGTAACGGACAGTCCGGGCTTGCGGGCCGCTTCCGGCTGCTGCGAAAAACCGGGTGCCGACGCAATTTGCGCTGCGGGCAGGCTTTTCGCCGCCATCGGCTTACCCGCGCTTGCTGCACCCGGCGAACCTGATTATACCTCGCGGCCTTGCAGGATTGCGCACGGCCCCGGCCGGGCGGGCCGGCACCGGGCAATCCGGACATTGCGTTTGGCGCCCTTCGTCTAGAGGCCTAGGACACCGCCCTTTCACGGCGGTAACAGGGGTTCGAATCCCCTAGGGCGCGCCAGCAAATCGACGCTTTTTCGAGATTTGCGGCGCTTGGGTCCAAAACCGGTCCAAAGCTTTGCCGCCCGTTTGCGCGCGCAGCCAGCGGACAGCCCGGCCATTGCGGCCAATCGTCGCCCAGTGCGGAACGGCCGTCCAAGCGGCAAGCCTTACTTGCGCGTGGACGAGATCGCCTTGTCGATGCCCTTGATCGGCAGTTCGATCGGGATCGGGCCGCCGCCCGCGGTATGGACCGTGACCGTTGCCTTGCTGTTGGCAAGCGCCTCCTTGATGAAGGCCTCATCGATCAGCGCCTCGGCGAAGCACTGCTTCGGGCCGCACCAGACATAGTTGATGCGCCGCGCGGGACTGTTGCCAAACTTGAGTTCCACGCCGTTCTGGATCATGAGCGGACCGGTAATCACCTGATTGTCTTTCTTGTAACTGAATACCGGGGGAACGTGGAAGGCGGTCACGTAATGGCCCTCCTTGTTCATGCCGATTTCCCAGTCCAGCAAGATCTGCCCCTGTTCCTGATTGACGGCCTGGAGTTTCGCGGTGCAGGACTTCTTGCTGGTGCCGCCGTCAGCGCAGACCACAACCCAGGAATCGTACTTGATGGTCTCAACCCGTTGCGGCCCGGAAGGCGCCGCAGCAGGCGGCCTCGCCTGACTTTCGCGGATGAGCGAGGAGTTGTTCTTCGTTGCCGAGACCCGCACATCTTTGGCGGGATCGGCCGACTCTTGCGAGCCGAACACAGCCGCCGCGCTGGCGGTGACCAAAGCTCCGGCGGCAACGATGGCTACCCAGTGATATGTTCGCATTGAATCACCCACTATTGGTTCATGTGCTTCAAATCGACGAGGCGGCTCGTCGGTCGCGTCCGACACAGCCCGAGCAGGCGGCGTCCGACTATGACACCACCGGGGCCATGTCTTTTACCGCGGCCTGGGCCGGTTCGGGCTCTTTCGGGAGCGCCGTTTCCAGAGAGATCGGTGCCATATCAGGGTCAATGCTGATGGTCTGCTGGACTTCCGGCGTGCCGATGCCCAACGCCATGGGGCAGCGCGCGCCGGGAATGACGCCAACGTCGAAGAGTTCTTTAATAAATCCGTCGAGCCGGATCCACTGCACGATGTCGCCGGTCCTCAGATCGACGATCTGAATGCCGCACCACGGCACCCCGCCGCGCGCGCGGACATTGTCCTCGAGTTCCAGATCCTTGAAGGTTCCGTCGCGCGGCAACGACACCGTGGCGATCGCGTGGCCGTTCCATATTGTCAGGCCGCGAAGGAACCCGGGGCAAAACGCGACGTTTTCCTTCTTTCCGGTCTGCTCATCGACGCGGGCGATATAGCCGCGGCCCGAGTCCAGCACCCACAGCGCGCCATTCGCCACGCGCGGCGAGTGCGGCATCGACAGGTCGTCGGTGACGATCCGGTCGGTTTCGATATCAATGATGACGCCGCCCTTTTCTCGCCGTTCGCGCCAGCCATTGAGCAGATCGCTCTGACTGACCGAGGTGACATATTTCGGCGAACCGCCGACCATCGCCATCCCGTTCAAATGGCAGCGGTCTTCGGGCGAGTATTTGGAAATGAATTTGGGCTTCCAGACCGGCTTGAAGCTGTGCACCAGGCTCACGGTCGACAGGCAGGAATACTTCGTGTTGACGAAGATGAGTCGCCCATACTTGTCGACCGCCATTTCATGGACGTCGAGGTCGCCGGTGATCTGCGCATTGCGCGGAACGAACAGCCGGTCGAAATGCTGGTTTGCCCGCTCGGTCCGGCGGAGGATATTTTCAAGCCGCCAGATGGCCTCGATCGAGGCGACATAAACCCGATCGGGCTGGGCGATCAGGCCCATCGCGCGGACGAAGTTGCGCTGATGGATCGAGATTCGCTTGTCGGGCAGCGTGCCGATAAGGAAAAGCTGGCCGGTCTGGTAGGAGGTGAACCCGAGGCTCACATTGTTCATCACCAGCCAGTCGGCAAGTCCACGCGAGCATTCGATCTTGGTGGTCTGAACCTGCTGCGTCTCGATATTCGCCGCTTCGGCAGGCGCCGGCGGCGTTTCCTGTTTCTCCGCGGCGGGGGCGATTTCGGGCGCAGCCCTCGCGTCGCTTTGGACGACGAGGCTTGGGCGTTCTTCGGTTGCTTGTTTGTCGGTCAACGGTCCGGAACTCACGCGCTTGTCTTCGGTCACAATTATAACGCCCTGTAAACTTGGTCAGCAAAAAGGCGAGATCGCACGATTATCGACCTCGCCTCCGATCTTGCTTTGAACTTCCGGAGAACGGTCCCGGGCTGGCAACCGGGGGTTTCCCCCAACTGCCAGCCCGGACGGTCACCCGAATGGGTTTGCCTTGTTAGCCTATAGCAACCCTCATGTCTACCACTGGAAGCGAGCGCCGCCCTTGACGGAACCGCCCCAGTAGTCGTCGCCGAAGCGGACGTCGCCCTTGACGAAGCCGGACCAGCGTGAGCCGAGTTCGACCACGTTCACC
>Ga0335083_10002223_pt1 | contig 25837 bp, 20 predicted proteins | sample Lox_Sample_42_FD_206716 | JGI IMG/M metagenome (GOLD analysis project Ga0335083, IMG submission 206716) | Soil microbial communities from Loxahatchee National Wildlife Refuge, Florida, United States - Lox_Sample_4.2 | ecosystem: Environmental > Terrestrial > Soil > Wetlands | place: USA...
TCAGCCGCTCGACTGCCATCTTCCGGAATGCCTTCGGGTAGTTGTTCCCTCGTCTCGTTGCCACTCGCAGTTCCTTTCCCTGCAAGGTGTGCCAACTGCGAGTGTCTCAATTTTTGGGTTCAGTCCATTTCGCCTTACGCGTGTGGCCAGCAACGCCAAGAATAGCTTGACTAACTTGTGTCGATTTGGAGGTTTATCTTGGAGCCACCCGCCGGGATCGAACCGGCGACCTGCTGATTACGAATCCGGCGGATCGCCGCCCATGCTCTGTGATGCCGTGACTTCTCGTCCACCTGGGCAACCTACAAGGTCCACCACGGACACGCTGAGAAACGGGAAGCGTTCCTGTTGGCTGTCAAGGTGGCTGTCACGTCTCTACGCATGAGGCAAGGGCTCGTCGAAACTAGTCATCAGGGCCCGTCGGGATCTGGTCTTTGGCTTTCTATCCATTCCTGGTAAGCCCGGTCCGCATCCTCAATGGCCGACTTGAGAACCGGGTCCGCGTTGGAACGCTCCCTTAGCTGATCGAGCACAAACGAATCTTCGTTTCTTTGGGTGCTGGCACTGATCACTTGGCCGATCCAAATCAAGACTAAGGTCCCGGGTATGAGCGCAACGATCATCCACAATCTGCGTCTCCTAGCTCGAAATCGAGACGCATCTCTGAAGTTTTGTCGCTTGTATGTGGGCTCCAGTCCCTGTTCGTCGTCCCATCGTGAAACGACGTAGTAGCGTTCGCTATCGGAGAGGCCGCTATAGAGACAGGATAGGCGCTGAAATTCAGCCATTTCTTCATCGCTGAAGCCCTCTTGATTGGGAGTGCCTATCTGAGACGTCTCTCTTGAGACAGTTGAGCCGGGGTTGTGGGCTCCCGCCTGCGCTGCTTCAGATGCCTTCGGAATAACCCCCTCTCTGAGAGCGGCAGGAACTGTTGTCCTGGCAAACAATTTCTCCGGCGATACCGGAGATTGCGGCGTTGGCTGTTCTTTCGCCGGCGCCGGCGGAGCAGCGGGGGTGCCACCGATAGACGCCATGATCTTCTGGAACTTTGCTTCGGTCGTAGTGAGCGTTACTGGCTTTCCGGTGACACCTTCCAGCGTGTAACGCACTGCTCCGTTGGCGCTGTCCAGGACGGTGTAGGACCGGTTGCCAATTTGGAATTTGTCACCCGGAGTGATGCTCATTTGCGGCTCCCGCGTGAAGGCCATGCGAAGTACAGCCCAGCAGCGACAACAGTGGTCATGAACCACTCGATTGTTAATCGGGATTGGTCGACATGAAGCGATTGATTCGGCGGCGCAATAATGAGATGGTACCCGGCTGGATGACCGCGCTGGGCCCAAGGCGGATATATGCCGCCAACTACGATAACTGTGATCCATCCCCAGATCACGAGCCTCTGTCGAGTGGTCATTGGCTTCACCAGTTACCGTGCTTCAGCAGTTATATCACACCCATAGTGTGTAGAACTCATAGTATTCCCACTGCACGATGATTGAGTGCGGACCTCGGACCCGCGCGTGTTGTTTGGCAGACGCGTGCGCGAACTTCGGATAGAGCGCGGTCTTTCTCAGGAACGTCTAGCGGAGCTCGCTAACCTGCATCGCAACTACATTGGCGGAGTCGAGCGTGGCGAGCGCAACCTCGGATTACTCAACATCGTAGCGTTGGCGCACGCGCTGCGGGTTAAGCCCGTACAACTCATTGAGCCAATTCCCTGACTGATTATTAACTGGCGATGGATATTCACCAATCGTCGGGAGATCATCAATCGCGTCTTCCGCCGATTGTGGAACCCTTCGATTTGGGAGGAGGTTCAGGATAGGGGACACCTTGTTGCCGCAAGGGTACTCTGAGAGTCTTGCGGACGTAATTCGAGAGCGTCAGGCCCATTTTACGTGCGTCCTGGACGAGCCGCTGGTGTTCAGTGTCCGTCAAATCAATGACGAGGCGCTTCTTCCCCATAAGACGAGGCTATCACGGCCGCACCTTGACATGTACCTATGTACATATGTACAATGCAATTGTGCTGACACAATCCTTCCTCTCCGCAGCGTGTTGATCCAGGGAAAAGATGAACGCCGCGATTTACGCCCGAGTATCTTCAAAAGATCAAGACAACAAGATCCAAACCCGCGAACTGACGGAGTATGTTGAGCGCCGCGGCTGGGAACTGGCGGGCGTCTACCAGGAACAGATGAGCGGCGCAAAAGCCTCGCGCCCCGGGCTCGATCGACTGATGGCGGATGCCCGGCGGCGCAAGTTTGACGTAGTGGTCGTCTGGAAGCTTGATCGCTTTGGGCGCTCGCTTGTGCACTGCGTCTCGGGGATTCAAGAATTGGCCAGCCTCGGTGTTCGTTTCATCGCCACCTCACAGGGTCTCGATACCGACGAGTCGAACCCGGCGAGCAAGCTTCTGATGCACATCCTCGCCGCCGTCGCACAGTTCGAGCGCGAGTTGATACGTGAACGAGTCAGCGCCGGAATGAAGGCCGCCAAGACCCATGGCACAAAGACCGGGAACGCAATTGGCCGTCCGCGTCGCATCTTCAATCGTGATGAAGTGGCTCGGCTACGGGAAACAGGGCTCTCCATCGAGAAGATAGCCGGTCAGATGCATATCGGTGTAGGCACTGTGGTGCGCGCCCTCCGAACAGCCCAGAACGTCCCGAATCGCGTTTCTTAGAACGCCGTTTGCTGGAGCGTTCTCAATCGCGTCGAGAATACCCCATCATCCTGCTCACCGTGTCGTGGATAGACCGTTCGCCTTTATGAGCTGAGTGCACTACTTCGCAAGCCTGTGCCACAATTTACGGCTAAGGCCCGTTTGGCAAAGCTCGGAGAACGCGTAACGATATTCTCGGGGCATAGATAACAATGAGGACGCGAGATTCTCCGAGAGTTCAAAAGAAGTTCAACAGCTTTCAACAAGGTGCCCGCATCTCGCTGAAACAGAAGGTGTTGAAAATAGGCAACTTCCTGCCCAAGGCCGTAAACCGACTTGGGCTCAGGGGATCGCCCCTCACGCGTGTCTTTAGATTCAACAGGTTAGAGAACGGACCCTGTTGAATCTTGTGGAACTCCTGTGGGAAGGTACATCTACAATTTTGACTACAATCGCTCGGACCCACCGACGGGGCACGATTAGCAAGTTTATAAGAAAGAAGAATGAAGGCAGTGAAGTGAGCAGGGGAGCGCACCTGCTATTGCGGCAGGTGGTTGGTCTACCTTGAGCAACGAGGACATGATCCGAGCCACCGCCAGTCGGCCCGGTCCTGACACTCATGCTCCCTGAGACCAGCCTGGAACTGATCTCTCCAGAGCCTGCCACTTGCGACTCCCCCAATCTCTAATTCGTCAGGACATCAACTTACGCTCTTGGACAGGCGACTCAAGCGAACCGCCATTATCCTAGGTCGGTGTCAGATCGCGGTGCAACACGTACGCTACATCGGTCGGGACGCCATCGTTGAATTTCACCCTCACAATGATTTGATAGTAGCGAGGAATTTGCCCGGACGGTTTCCTCAGTTTTTTCACTAGTATTCTGGCGAGCGAGGTGTCCGTAAACGCTTCAACCGCGCCTTCGCGTCCCCAGGTTCGCGAGCTCGAGAAACTCTGTATAACAGTGCTCTCCAAAGGACCCGGCGCTTGCGAGATCAACGCGTAGGCTTCGCCGTCGTTGGCAGCAGAACCGAACCGTCTGTCGGCGAAGAATGCAGGTTCGCCGCGGCGCGGATGTAGATTGCGAATACCTTGGGGAGTCTGCACAAATTCAGGCTGAAGCTGAATCCCGGGCAGTTTTGGGTCGATCACCACTTCAGGGCCGATCAGGATCACGTTGCTGTCGCCCAATTCCTGCAGCGGTAACTGGCTGCTGCGGGCCAAACGAATGTCTTGCCTCCGGCTTCCCAGCAGCTTCGCTACAAGGAACGAGGACATCAACTCGCCGGTGGGCGTGTAGCTGTAAGCCGGCTGCATATCGGGGTTCCCCAGCAACTTTCGTAATGCGGAGAGCTCCGGTGAATCGGCCGCATCTTCCGGTCGCCGAATCGATATCTTACGGAAAAAGATATCCGTGCCCTTCAGCTCGATGAATAAAGGATCGGCGAGAGCCACCACGACAGGGCGCTTGGAGGCGAGAAACGGACGCCACAGTTGTTCCAGCTCCGGAGTCCAAAAGGCTGAGCTCGGAATGGAGCGCGTCCGCCATAGCGCAATTCCGGAATACGCGCCCCAGATCGCGGTGATCAACAGTGCCAGGGCCAGCGTCAATGTCAGCGAACTCCAGCGCAGTGTGGCACGCGGCGCAGCGACGACAGGAAGTACTGGGTCCAGGCGCTCTTCCGCCGGGGCTGTCCGGACTTCCCACTTCAGCTTGAAGCGCCCCTTGGGCAGTTCGAATACAACCGGATCCTCCCTGCCTTCCGTGCGGTAGTATTCTCCCAACTTTTGGCGGAGCCTCCCGACTTGAAGCCGGACGATGGCATCGTGTCTCGGGTCATAGCTGGAGGGTTTGCCGAAGGCGTCCACCCCGATGGAGTATTCCTTAAGTTGGTCCGCTTCGCCGGCTACAGCCTTGTCAGCCAGGAATTGGAGCAGGCGTCGCAGAACAGCCGAAGTGCGGAACGTATCACTCTTAAGAATTCGCTCCAGCTCGACAGAGAGCTTAGCGTCGTTCAACAACATGCTAGGAAGTATAACACCGCCTTCCAGGGAATCGAATGACGCACTAAAGCGCTCATTTCATATGCGAAGCAGGGGTCATATACCGGTTAGAAACCTCAAGGGGTGGGCGTGTACATCTCTGAGTCTACGCAAGTTATGTCGATTTATCCGATGCTTGACAATCCCGGCGTTCAAGCAACATACTCATCGCCTAAGAGACTGAAGTTGGCTTCCGAAGTGGGTCGCTCACGTACTTCTATCCAGCATCTTTGATGTCTGATATCAACCGTTCAGGTAGTCGGAAAGGGATTCTAACGTGATGAAAAGGTTCGCGTGGTGGATGTGCGTTTTGTGGGCGTTGTGCGCTGGTTTGCCGGCCCTCGGCCAGTCTACGTTCGGCACCATTCTGGGTACGGTTCAGGATCAGTCCGGCGCCGTGATTCCGGACGCCACCGTAACGGTTACCAACTTGGACACCAGCACTGCTCGCACGGCGACGTCGAACAGTGCTGGACAATACGAATTTCCGAATATGCAAGCCGGCAGATACTCGATCAACGCTGAGAAAGCCGGATTCTCCGCGGTGAAAGCAGACAACGTAACCCTGGAAGCAAGGCAGGAGAGGCGGGTCGACCTGACCATGGGCCTTGCCGCGGTTCAACAGTCCGTCGAGGTGAGTACCGAAGTGGCGGTTGTCAACACAGAAAACGCGAACATAGCCAACACGATGAATAACATGGAGGTAACACAGCTACCCGCGAACTATCGGGGAGGCTCTACCAGCCCGTTAGGCGCTATCGTCGCCTCTCCTAATGTGCAGCAGGACCGGACAGGAGCGATCGCATTGACCGGGTCTCTACCGTTCATGACCGACTACAGCGTGGATGGCACCTCCGCCGTTAACGTGGGTGTGAACGGACCTGCGGCGGACATGTACCCGTCCTCTGAAATGTTAAGCGAGTTCAAAGTCTCGGCGATCAACAACAACGCCGAGATGGCGTCTTCGGGAGACGTCACAGTCACCACAAAGAGTGGCGGGAACGCGGTGCATGGAAGCGCGTTCGAGTATCTTCAGAATCGCGCTCTGGACGCAACCACGTACGGTTCTTCAGTCAAACAGGCCAAAGTGTGGAACACGTTCGGAGCGAGTTTGAGCGGTCCGGTCGTGATTCCGAAGCTGTATAACGGCCACAACAGGACCTTCTTTTTCGTCGATTACGAAGGCAACCGGAAACCGGGCTCACAACTGGTGATCAATAACGTTCCCACCGCAGCTATGGTCGGCGGCAACCTCAACGGCGTCCCGGGCGGTCCCGCGGTGGACCCGCTCACCGGTCTACCTTTTCTCAATAATCAGATTCCGGCGAGCGAGATGAACCCGGTAGCGCAAAAGCTGCTCTCAAAGTACTATCCGCTCCCGAACTACAATTCCGGGTCGACCACTGGCAACTACCGCACGCTCGAACCGCTGCCCAACGAAACCAACGGCTACGACCTCAGGATCGACCAATACATCGGCACCAAGAATCAGGTCTACGGTCGGTGGAGCTGGAAAAATCTTCCATTCTCATCCCAGGCAACCGCCTTCAGCCTGGCGCAGTTGTTGCCGCCGATTACCAATCAGGAGGCGAACCGGAATCTCCTGCTCGGAGACAGCTATACGTTCACGCCGCACCTGATCAACGAATTCCGTTTTGGCTACAGCGATTTGAACACGCAGCAGTCGTTTCCATTCTCCGGCGCTTCCGTTGTGCAAGAGCTAGGACTGAGTGGCCTGGATCTGTCGCACGCCGGCAACGATGGGGGCTTCCCCGGATTCAACTTCAGCTCGGGAACAGGATTCAGCCGGATTGGTCATGGTGACATAGGTCCTTCGCATTCGCGGACGCTTCAGTACACCGACAACGTCACATGGATCAAGGGCCAGCACACGGCGAAGTTCGGCATCGACTGGCGGACCGTCAGCTACTCCCGAGTCAACAACTTTGGCGCCGCGGACGAGTTCGGCTCACTCTCTTTCGATGGCAGCTTCAGCGGCAACGCATTTGCCGATCTTCTCCTCGGTCTGCCCGCCACCAACCTGGTTTTCGACATCGGCCCGCCCATCGATCAAAATTCACAGCATTTCGCGGCCTACGCTCAAGACGAGTGGCGCATCACGAAGAACTTGACCTTGAGCTTCGGTTTGCGGTGGGAACTGCAACCGCCTTTCTCGGAAAAGAACGGCAACATTGCGAATTTCAATCCGGCTAACGGCGGCATGGTGTACCCGGACATCGCCGCGAAGCTGCTGCCGCCGGCGGCGCAGGTGCTCTATCAGATCAACGCGTGCCCAGGCGTGGTTTCTACACTGCCCTGTTCACCGGTCCAGACTGCCAGTGAGGCGCATCTGCCGCAGGGACTCCGTTATACCTACTGGAAGGATTTCGATCCGCGCATCAGCCTGGCGTGGCGACCCTTTGGCGACGACAAGACCGTCCTTCGGGCGGGTTTCGGCATTTACACAGTGCCGCAACTCGGTGGAGTGGCGTATCAAATGACAGGCTTGGCTAGCACTCCCTCGCTCATCTACGTCAATGGAGTGTCGAACGGAGCGCCCCTGTTCCAATTGCCTTCGGTTGCTTTTGGAAACGGTGGCTTGATACCGGCCATCGTCGGCACTTACGAGTACTACGTGGCGCAGGATATGCACTACCGCGATCCCCAGTCTGCCCAATGGAACGTCACGATCGAACGCCAGTTCCTGGACACCTGGATCGGCCGCATCAGCTACATCGGTGAGAATTCGTACCGCATCGGGATGCATACTGACCAGAATTCCATCCGGGCGAGCAACACGCCCTACAATCCCATGAGTGTCCCCTACCCTCAGTTGGCCCCGATCATCCAGCTAGGGAATTGGGGCTTCGCCAATTACCAGGATCTGGAACTGCAACTCTCGCACCGCATGGGTTCCGGCCTATATCTCCAAGCCACGTACGACTGGGCGAAGGATTTGACCGACGCCAACGGTGATGCTCCGACAGCCTTCAACATCGAGCAAGGCAACGTGTCGGGGCCCAATGGTCTTACCGGCGTGAATGACCGGTTTAACCTCAGAAATAACCGGGGCAATGATCCGGGAGTGCGTCGCAACCGTTTCCTGTTGACCGGGCTGTATCAACTTCCATTCGGACGTGGCAAGAAATTCCTGGCTAATTCCAATCGCGTCGTCGACGGCCTTTTAGGAGGCTGGCAATTGAGCACGATCGCTCTCGCCGAAAGCGGTCCCTTCCTGACGCCGTATGACAGCAACCCATTCGACAGCCAGGCGAACCTGAACGAATTAGGACGGGCAGCGGTAGTGCGGCCCGACCGGATTGGGAACTGCGATGTTTCCAATCCTGGGCCGAATGGTTGGTTCAATCTCGCCGCATTCCCTCCCACGCCGGCTGGCGCAGGACGCACCGGGAACGCCGGAGTGGGAATTTGCGAAGGTCCGGGAACCGTGTCGATCGCAGGCGGTCTGTCTAAATCCTTTGCGATAGTGGAAAGACTCAGGCTGCGGTTTGAGGCCACATTCACAAATATTCTGAACCACCCCAACTTTGCCCCGCCGCCTACGGACGTGTCCTCGCCCAGCACCTTCGGCGTAACGCAAAGCGTGCAGACGGTGGAAAACGGCGGCAATCGCGTCGGGCAGTTGTCCCTGCGGCTGGATTTCTAGGACGGAGAAAACATGACTCTCTCGCGCCGAAGGTTCTTGGAAGTCGCGGGCGTAACCTCGTTGAGCGGCCTTCCGCTCGTGCAGGCGCAGGGGACGACCGCTGACTTGGTCTTGTTCAACGGCAAAATCGTGACCGTGGACGACGCGTTCTCGATTCGCGAAGCCATCGTCATCAAAGATGGCCGTATCTTAGCGGTCGGCGGAAACGAACTGCGAAACCGGTATAATGCGGCGCGCACCATCGACCTGCGAGGCCGCATGGTGATGCCCGGTTTTCACGACACACACATCCACCTGGGCGGTCATTCCCGGCGCTACATCGACCTGAATGAAACGACATCGCTCGCGCAGTTGAAAGAGCAGGTGAGCGAAAAGGCGAAGGACCTGGGCCCGGGCGAGTGGATCACGGGCAGCGGCTGGGATGAATACCACTTCACCGAACGGAGGAAGCCGCTGCGCGGCGACCTGGATGCCGCCGCGCCAAATAATCCGGTGGTGTTGACCAGGGCGGGCGGCCACAGCTCGGTCGGCAATAGCAAGGCGTTGGAGCTGGCTGATATTAACAAGGCCACCCCTGATCCACCGCGCGGGCTGATCGAACGAGATGGAAGCGGCGCTCCGAACGGTGTGATCCGGGAGCGGTCGGACCTTTACACGCGGCTGGTTCCCAAGGACAAGCCGGCGGACGTTCGCGCCAGCTTGCTCCAAAACGTGCGTGACCAGCTCAAGCTGGGCATCACCAGCGTGATCGAAGCCGGCTCATCCGTGGATCCGAACGTGGTTGGCTCCTACGCCGAGTGGGAACTGCTTTACCAGAAGCACGGCACGGAGCTGCCGCGCGCGTCGATTCAAGTTGGCTATCCTTCTCCTCAGGGCCAAGCCAAGCTAGGCGCGATGAAGTTGAAGGAATTCGGGAAGAAGACCGGCGACGGCAACGATCGCTTGCGAGTCGGCTCCATCGGGGAAATGGCGGCCGATGGCGGATTTACCGGTCCGACGGCCTGGTCCTTGGTGGATTACAAAGGGCAGCCGGGATTTCGCGGCCGGGCTTTCTTCACACCCGAGGAAATCCACGCCAACATCGAGGAAGGCCACAAGCTGGGCTGGCAGTTCGGGATTCACGCGATCGGCGACGCCGCCATTGCCATGACTGTTGACGCTCTGGACAAAGTGCTGCACGACTATCCGCGCAACGATCATCGCCATTATTTGTGCCATTTTACGGTACTTCCTCCGGCCCGCACCATGGAAATCATGGCGAAGGACAAAATCCATATCGCCCAGCAACCGAACTTCACCTACAACCTGGAGGGGCGTTATGTAGAGACGTTGGAAGGCAATCGTCTGCAAACGAATAACTCCATTTCGACCCCCGTCAAAAAATACGGGTTGTTTATGGCCTTCGGCAGCGACAACCTGCCTATCGGCCCGACGGTTGGCCTGTATGCCGCGGTCACGCGCAAAGGCGAGAGTGGAAAAGTTTATGGCCTCGGCGAGGCGGTCAGCATGAAGGAAGCGATCACCATGTACACGCGTAACGGCGCCTTCCTCACCCGCGAGGAGAAGATCAAGGGCACGCTCGAAGTTGGTAAGGTTGCAGATATGATCGTGATGCCGGAAGATCTCTTGAATGTCTCACCGGAAAAAGTCTTGAAAATGAGGGTTGACATGACCATCGTTGGCGGGAAGATTCTTTACGAACGTGCCTAGCGCGCTCGAGTCGGCCATTCAACTGGTGACTGTTGTTCCCGGACCTCGTTCTGTGGAACTCCAGAAACGCCGCGAAGCCAGCATCCCCCGTGGCGTGGGTTCGGTTTTGCCGGTCTTCATCCGCCGGGCCTCGGGAGCGATCGTCGAAGATGTCGATGGCAACCAACTGCTCGATTTTACCGGCGGGATTGGTTGCCAGAACGCCGGCCACGTCCCTCCGCAAGCGCTCGCGGCGATCCAGCAACAGGCCGAGCAGTTCATTCATACGTGCTTCATGGTGACGCCGTACGAAGGCTATGTGCGGCTCGCTGAAGAACTGAATGCGCGGACGCCGGGGAGCTTTCCCAAGAAAACTTTTTTCGTCAATAGCGGGGCTGAGGCCGTGGAGAACGCGATTAAAATTGCGCGGCACTTTACCCGGCGCCAGGCGGTCATCGCGTTCGAGGACGGTTTCCATGGGCGCACGCAAATGGCTCTCAGCCTCACCGGCAAGTCCAAACCTTACAAAGCCGGCTTCGGACCCTTCGCTCCGGAGATCTATCGCATGCCGTACGGCTACTGCTACCGCTGTCCGCACAACCTTACGTATCCGAGCTGCGAGATTCAGTGCGCCGAACGCCTGGAGTCCATGTTTAAGCGGCACGTAGAGGCGGAAGCGGTCGCGGCAGTCATCTTCGAACCCGTTCTTGGTGAGGGCGGCTTCGTTGCCCCGCCCCCGGAGTGGTTTCAAGTCATCGCGGGCATCTGCCGCAAGCACGGCATTCTGATGATCGCGGATGAGATCCAAAGCGGCTTCTGCCGGACGGGCCCGCTGTTTGCTTGCCAACACTTTGGGATCGAGCCGGAAATCATCGTGACCGCGAAGTCCATCGCCGCGGGCCTTCCGCTGGCCGCAGTAACAGGCCGGGCGGAAATCATGGATTCGCCGGGCTTCGGCGGATTAGGCGGCACGTTTGGTGGGAACCCGGTGGCCTGCGCCGCCGCGCTGGACATCTTGCGGGCCGCGGACACGCTGAATCTATCCGAACGCGCCCGGCATATCGGCGACCTGTTCGAATCGACGACCCGCGACTGGCCGGCTCGCTTCCCATTGATCGGGGAGATCCGCGGCCTGGGCGCAATGCGCGCGATTGAACTCGTCAAGGACCGGCACAGCAAAGAACCGGCGGCCGATGAAACCAAAGCAATTCTGGCAACGTGTCATCGCCGCGGCCTGATTATCATTTCAGCCGGAACGTTTGGCAATGTCATTCGGATGCTAGTGCCGCTGATTGCCACCGACGGGCAAATTGCGGAAGGGCTACGGGTGTTGGAGGAAGCACTCGAAGGGGTGCAGGCCAAGCAAGTGGTCTCTTCGCTTTGATTAGCCGAAGCTGTTCGCCGAAAGCAGTGTATATTCGATCTAGAGAACACTGCTTGAGTCTCTTGATCTGACCCATGGGATCGTCCGAAAGCAAGTATGAACTCGATGGGAGCCTGACCAAGCCGAATACTGAGTGACAATCCCAGTTGTAGATAAAACTGAGGATGCGAGATTCCAAGAGCTCAACAGCACGTGCCGACGCAAGGCACGTTGTTCATGTCTCCCAGTTGCATGCAACAAAGGATTCCCCGTTTGGTTCATGCGTGCGCTATCACGCGGTCGTTGAGGATGCGATTGCCACCTCGGGAATGGCGTTTACCAACCTGCGTGCGAACCTCTTATACAAGGCCTGTTGGGATTTCGCTCGTCCATTGCGTCGGAGGGCCGCTTCTTCGCGCCGACCGGCGATTCGCGCATCAGCATCTTCGACGCCGTCGAAGGGGCGCAACAGTTGGCTGGTCTCGCGTTGGTGCTAGCCAATGGCCGGTGCATCGAGAGTGGAATTTCAGGGCGGCCGCCCGTTCCAAAAAGCCTCCGCAGTTCGCGCGATCCAGGAAACGAATCTACAGTGTTTGACTCAAAGTGATTCACTCTTCCAGAACCATCAGGTTTTGGCAACCGAAGACGGTTGGTGTGGCTGTGGCCGCGGCTGGCGCTAGGCCTCTTCGTAGGCTCCTGCCTCCCCCTCATCCGTACTGGCGCCAACGATCCTGTGGACGAATTGGTGGCGGGCTTCGGCGTCCCGACGATGGGCGGCAAACTCCGCGTACAACCGTTCAAGCTCCTCGGGAGCGAGTCGATGTTTGAATTCTTTGATGGGTGAACCACCGCAGCCTGTGGTGATCTTCAGTTGCAGACGATCCGGGAAGGGCGGCACCAGCGAAAACGCGAGCGTCACTGGTTGACACACTACGTGGGGCGCAAGACGGAAGCTGTCTTTGCACAGAACTTGCGTAATGCATCCGGAGACGTGGTTCGCGGACCAGTTTTGAAGGTCGGGAAATTCGACCGCAATTGTGCTGTTGCCGCCGGGCGGAATCACCATCACACTCAAGTAGACATCACGCGCGACCGCAGGTGAGCGATTTGTCAGGAGTAGCCCAATCCTGAACCTTGCGACACCGTGCTCGTCAAGCTCCGCTGGTGGGGCGCTCCACATATGGAAGATCACAGGCTGCGGTGCGCGGCCGAACATGCCGGCTAGGACGCCGTGCGGAACGGGCTCAAAGTTCGAACCGGCCCGCATGTAGTATTGGGGCGGCCGAAGGCACTGATGCGGTGCCAAGTGGCTTCGGGGTATGTAGGTCGCAACGAAGCCGGGCTGACCTTGCACGTCTTCGAGGACCGTGTGGCGCACTCCCGGGTGGGGTGGCAGTGTTAGGCCCGAGACAGCATTCTCAAGCCAACTCTTGAAGCGTCTCGGATTCTGTACTCCGCGCCGATCTGTTGAACGAGTTCGATAGCAGCGTTCAGAAGGGAACGCCGTGCTGAATTTTTTCCGCCGTAGTCCATCGAGACGACGCACTCGTAGTTCTGGCGGAACCCTTGTCGCGTCAGATTTGCTGATCCTACGATCAATCGCATTCGCCGGTCTGGTGCCGCGCCGCCCACGCGGTCTTCACGAACCCACATCAGCAGAGAGATCTTGGAATGCAGCTTGCGGGCGACGACAGGAATGGCGTCGATTCGCGGTGACAGCCGCGCAAACTTGTCACAACCTGCAAGGTCGTACAGCACGGACACCTCGACTTTTTGAAGCCTTCGCTCCAATTCCGAGCGAAATGCCTTCAGCCGACTGACCGATGACCGGACGCCAAGCGCAGCGGCCAAGAGTTCTTCTTCAAAGAACTCGAAATCGACCTGATAGGTTGTCGCGACGAGGGATTCGAGGACGAACCCCTCGCCAGGCGGCAAGTAGTGGTCGGTTAGGCGGCAGCTTCTTTCCATGCGTCGTCATCCAGCTTTTCTAGTCAGCTGCCTTCGGGATTACACGGTTCTCGCGCAGCATGTAGACAAACGGCTCCAGCCGGTACGGGTGCGTCAATGACGCGCCAGCCGCGCGGCCTGGCCGATCATTTCGTTGGAAGCGCGGCGAAGGTCGCAACAGTTTGCTGCTGTCACTAGCGATCCAGTCGCGCTTCGGCATTCCCCCGTCCATTTTTCCGGACTGGACCCGATGGTGACGATCCAGCAGTTCAGTCACAAGCTCGCCCTCGGATCGGCAGCGGTCCACCTGCATGGACCATCCTGCCAAACCGCCGACGGCGTCACGAACATCGAGCCTCTCGCAGCGCGCGCGAAATTCCCAAAGGTTCTTCGCTGTCTCCCGGCAGCGGTCGGCAGCTTTGCGGAAATCGCGGTCGCCCGCCAGGTCTGCCACCGGCTTTCCCGCATTGTGAGTTCCCCACCACAATAGCGTCTCAAAGACCGCCAGGACTGCCTCGTGGAAGTGTTCTGTTGCCACGATGGCGTCAATGACTATAGGAAGGCCGAGCTCCATGGCCCTAGGCATCGTTGCCAAGATCTCGCGCAGGCGCTCCAAGGCAGAGGTTCCCCAGACTTCCGGGATGTCGTCCACCATTTGTGCAAGCGCACGGCTTACGCATTCCCGCCGATCATCGGCGGTCAGGGCTTCGCCCAGCTGCCTTCGTTCCTGATGACCGGCTGCCTGCATGTGGCATTTCTCGCTCCACGCGATGAGATCGTCTAGCGACATCGAGACCCGATGTGCGTTTTCCGGATCGGCGAATCTTCCTTTGTCCTTGCGATCCAGCGGAAGCTCCGGGAACTGCTCGGCGAGTTCCAGCCCTTCATTGGCGAGCGATCCCGTATCGGCGTTTACGAGCTGCCCCCCAACCAGCGAGGTCCAATAGGTTCCGACGGCGCCGGTACGGGATTGGAACTTGAGAAGCTTGAAGTCGCAGTTGACCTTCTTACCACTGGTCGCAAAATCCCGATAGCTTTTCTCGGCGTAGGTGATGCCGCGCAAACCATCCGCCGCGCCATTGTGGCCAGCTTCGCGGGCCGCGACGCAGGCCAGTGCCCATATACGTTCGAACGGCTCTACCGCTTGGCGCCTTTGTGCCAGGCCAGATGCGCCGGGAAGAATCTGCCGGTATTTTTCCGCGCTAGCAATCGCAGCGCAAAGCATGGAGAGGTAGCGTGAACGAGTAGTGATGGTCGTCACTCCCGGCAACAGCATGTCGGCGAGCGTTACGTAAGTCTGAAGAGCTCCAAGCGGGTCAATGCTTCCAGAGCTGCCTCCAAGTGGATCGTATGCGGTCAAGAACGGCAACATCTGATTTCTGCTCTCAATATTCTGCTGATCCTACGAGCGAAGCGCTTTCACAGAGCGGTATCGATAATGGACGGGTGAAACTGCTCATTCTTTGAACCTTAGCGCTTGCGAGTCAAGAGGCCCTGAGCTACTCCAAATCCGAAGCCCCGTGGATTCAATAGCTTGCAGGCCTGGGAGCTTCCACTATACCGGAATCCGTTCTCGTAGTGCGACGACACAAAGCCGCCCTGGATCGAGCTTGAAAGCCCAGGCATCGGCCATCATCCTTCGCACCGCATACTCGCAGATGCACGCCTCAATGATTTCTTTGCCGATGCGTCGGTCGCATGCGCGGATCGATGGGTTTCTCGCCGCGCATTTACTCGTGACGCATTCAAGGAGTTGCGAAATTGAAGAGTTGGCGAGCCGCGCGATGCGCGGCTCGTGGTTCATGTTTGCGATGCGGCAGACTATGGCAAATAAGTTTGCGTCGCTCGGATGCGCGGCTCTCGCTGCCCGGCCGCGTCGGGTCGATGGGTTACTCGCCGCGCATGGTCCCGGATTTGCAAGAGCGAGCGTCCCGGATTTGCAAGACCTACGCCGGCCAGCCCTTCAGCTGACCCCGCACATGCGAAAGATGCGCCCGAGAGCTTCGTCGTAGAGATCCATCTCCGGCCACATATTGTTTTGATCCGGGCGTTCCTCGTTCAGGACCTGCCTGAGCAGGTCGCGTAATTGATCCGAGGCGTCCAGAAGAACTTCGTGGCGATGCTCCTCGGAGAATGCGAGCCAGAGGTCGGGCCGCCGCTCAAAGATATGTTGGGATGTCGGTTATGTTGGCATGCGTCACGAAGGGCCTCATTGACATGGTCTGCTTCCCAGGTGCCGCCACATAAGGAGGGGCTCCCAGTGGTGGCGGAGATCGGCGCGGTCGCAGTGGCCGGCCCGGGATTACCTCAGGTTTTAGATCAAGACGCCGGGGCTCTTTCTGATAGCCGGCCATGTATCACGGTCCGGCGTTTGACACGTCAACTTGGCTGGACGGCCAACTCCCGAGTGACGCAATCCGCTCACAATCGTGTCCCTCCAACGCCACAGAACCGGACGTCAGCCCTCTGGTACTTTTGGTCAGGCATTTTTGGTTAGAATCGAAAGGCCCATGGAGGGAATCGTGCACCGGAGTGGCCTTCGAGTTTTCGCTGCCCTGTTAGTCCTTAGAATCGTCGCGTACGGGCAGCCGCCGGCAAGCCTGACGCCGCCGGCCCAAACCTGGATCTACAACCTCAACGCTTCCGCGTACGTGCCGGTTCCACCGGCGCCGGTTCTGAATCTTGGCGCCAACTTTTCGATTGAATTTTGGATGCTCCTCAATCGTGACGTGCCCGACGGCCAGTACATGCGGGTCTTCAGCAAGGCCGGTGATTATGAACTGGATGTGGAGCCGGGAACACACCAATTAACGTACTCTCTTTCTGCGCACTTTGGCAGGATTGCTGTGTCTCTTCAGCCGGGGCTTTGGTATCACGTTGCGATGGTTAGCAACAATCTGCAAGTCACTCTGTACCTGAACGGGCAGCAGAAAGATCACTTCACGGCTTCCGGTCCGCCTCCCGTCAATTCCTCTCCTTTGGTACTTGCCGGCCAGGCGTATGGAGACGGAACGCAGTATTGCTGCGGGTTTCCGGGAATGTTGCGGCAGTTTCGCATTTGGAGCCGCGCCCTCCAAGCCACGGAGATTACTTCGTTTGCCACCAAGCTACTCTCAGGAAACGAGCCCGGGCTGATTGCGGATTGGCCATTTGACGACGGCAAGGGTGACGCGATCCATGACGTTGGCCCGAACCACCTCGCGTTGCGCATGAGTTCCGGGATTAGCTCCGCGGCTCGCTCTACTGCGTGGATGAGAGCGGCAATTTTCGACGGCGGCCCATATTTTCAGGTTCAGCGGTTGACGGTCCCCTCTTCGATCATTCAATCTCCCGTGTTGACCATACCGATCGACTTCGATTCGGATGGCAAACTCGATTTGCTTGTCTGTCAGGCGTATAAACCCACCGCTCAGCCTTGCGCGGCCTTTCATAACGATGGCAAGGGTAATTTCAGCGACGTCACACAACGAGTCCTCGGTCCGAATCCACCCAGGTTCGAGACGGCGCGCGACTACGCCGTAGCGGATTTCAACGGGGATGGTCGGGCCGATGTGTTCATCGCAAATACCGGAGAGTGTTTTCCGTTTTGCGGATACGGGGGTGGCCAAAGTGCACTGCTCCTGCAAACACCGGACGGGCGTCTTGAGGATGCTACAGCAGCCGCAGGTCTCCCGCTCCAGCGCATTTTCACTGCCGGTGTCGCGGCAGGTGACATTGACGGCGATGGCGATGTCGACCTGTTCCTCGCAAACGGAATAACTACCGGAGTGCCGTCGCAGATTTGGTTGAACGACGGCCATGGCCACTTCACTTTGGGCGAGGCAAGCCGACTACCCACAGGCCTCAACAGCTTTGCCAAGTTCATTGACGTCAATCGCGATGGCCGCCTCGCCCTGGTTGTGGCGACGGTCGACAATCGACCGCGCGACCTATTATTGCTCAATGATGGTCACGGTTTTTTTACACTCGCTCCGGATAATGCTATGCCGTCGAAATATGGCGGGCGGCAATGGGCGACGGAAAACCTCCAAGTTGTCGACTTCGACGGAGACGGCTGGCCGGATTTAGTCAATACAGTAGATTCCAAAGACTACTGCGAGGGAGCAATTCAACTGCTCCTAAACAACCACGACGGCACGTTTCGCGACGCAACCGACCAGATCATACAGCCTGCTTGGCCGCACTGTACCTCCAGCGAATTGCTGTCGCAGAACCGGCTCTACTTCGGCGATTTCAATGGTGATGGCTTCCTGGATCTTTTGGTCGAGCCCTACGGACCGCCGCACCTGTTTTTGAACACGGGTCCTGCAGGCGGTAACCGCCTCGTGGAAGTCACCGAGCTTTTGCCTCGGTCGGGGACGGCCTTCGGTGTCGCTGACTTCGACGCTGACGGCTCTCCCGATATTGCGGTATGGACCGATTTCGGCCTCGAAACCTGGCTCCCTTCTCGTAAGTTCACGGTCACGCCGGATCTGATTCCGCCTGTACCTACCGGCCCGTTCTTCCTCCGTGGGAACGTCCTCAACTCCGCCGACTTCTCAGCCGACGCGCTCGCCCCAGGTCAACTGGTAACCATCTTTGGCCGGAATCTGGGTCCGAACACGCTTGCAATTGCTTCTCCCGATCAAGGATATTACCCAACCGCGCTCGTGGGGACTCGGGTGCTATTCAACGGTGGCGCCGCGCCGCTCGTCTACACGTCCGCCGGGGCTGTGACCACGATCGTACCCTTCGGAGTTGTTCCAAAGACGCAAGCCGACGTAGTCGTCGAATACCAGGGCAAGCGGTCGCCGCCGGTGTCGATTTTCGTCGATAGCGCTGCCCCGGGATTGTTTACGCTGGACAGCAGCGGTGGGGGCCCAGCGGCTATTCTGAACGTCGATTCCGCTACTGGGGCGGTAAGCGTGAACAGCCCGCAAAATCCCGCACCACGGGGTGGCATCATCACGGCTTACTTCACAGGGGCTGGGCAGACTGATCCTCCCTCCACAGATGGCGTTGTAGCTACCGATGTAGGACGAATGGCGCTTCCTGTAGAGGCGGGCTTGGGTTACTTTGGCTTGGGGAACCCATGTGAAGCTCGTTTTTACTGCCAGCCAGTGGAGGTGCTCTATGCCGGCCCGGCTCCGGGCATCGTCGCGGGCGTCATCCAGGTCAACATGCGCCTACCTAACAGCCAAATGGCGAGCGGTACGCACTCCATAGGGATATCAGTCGGCGGAATCTGGAGTCAGTTTAATGCCACCGTTTCCATTCGCTAGATTGACAGCCACCGACAGGGAAAGCGTCGGTAAGATTTCGTCGGCTTGGTTGACGGCGCGCAAAGCGGCCTGAACCGGCGTTGTAGGGCGGGCTCTATTCCGAACCAGTCGTCGGCACACTGGAGCAATCCATCTTGACCCGTAGTCGTCGACGGTTCCGGATGCCGGGCCCCGTGCTGCCGAGGCCCCATTCAGGCGGGATTCCTCGGCACGGAATGCGGGTTTTGCGCGCCATTGCCTCCTCGAAGAGGATAGCTGGGGGCCACCGTCGACGAGTCGTGTCAAATTAGGCAGAAATCCGCATGCTTCAGTAAATCCTTTGCGTTCAGTTCGTTCCTTGCCGTGAAGACCCCATAATCCGCATACTTGGCTGAGTTCAAATTCACTCCAAGGAGTCAGCCAAATGTTCAGCGAGCTAATGAAGCGCAGCAATGCAGTATGGCTTTACAGCACGGGCCGCTTCGCCGAAGAGCGGCGTACGTTTCTTTGTGACCTGGTCGAACGCGGCCGCAATGGTCGGTACATGCTCCGACAGACGAACAGGTTGTTACTAGCCATTGCGGAGCAAGTGAACGTACGGCAACGAATGCCGGTCACAGAACGGCAGATTGTGCCGGCGGCCAGAGACTGGGTCTCGAAGACCTGCTCGGCGGGTTGCACAGACGCGACGCGCGACACCGCAACGAAAAGGTTCATCTTTGTGGCCAAGAGGTGGTTGCATTTCTTGGGCAAGTGGGGTGAGCCGGACCGCACATCTCAGTTCAAACCAGAACTCGACAGTTTTCTTAAAGAGCTCCGGGATCAGAAAGGCTATTCGCCCGAAACCATCTCCACTCGCAAGTCGGCGCTCAACCTTTTCTTCGGGTGGCTTGGAAAGCTGGGCATTTCGTTGAAGGAATTGTCTCCGCAGATCCTTGCAGCGTATTTTGTTCAACACAAGGCACGTGGCTGGAAGAAGACGACAATCAAAGCGTATGGTAACTCGATACGCGTTTTTCTTCGGTACGCAGCCCAGCGCGGTTCGTGCGCGCCCGGATTAGCCGAAACAGTGCATAGCCCACGCATCTATTCGATGGCCGGGCTGCCGGAAGGTCCGAGTTGGGACCAGATCCAGCGCCTGATTGCCAATCTCAACACGGATCGTCCGAGCCATATTCGTGACCGTGCCATCGTCCTGCTTCTGGCGGTCTACGGACTGCGAATCGGCGAAGTTTGCGGCTTGGCTCTGGATGACCTGGACTGGACCAATGAGAAACTTCGCCTCCGACGTCTGAAGAACAAGCGTACTCAGGAATTTCCCCTGACCGCCGAAGTCGGCAATGCCATTCTGAAATACCTCCAGAAGGTCCGGCCTCGGTGTTCTTCGCGTTCTCTTTTTCTGACGTTACGAAGACCACATCGGCCGATGAACACGACGGGTGCATCTTCTTCCATCTCCCGCCACGTCCGGGCACTTGGACCGGCGCCACACTACGGTCCACACAGTCTGCGCCACGCCTGTGCCAGCCACCTTCTAGATGAGGGATTTTCGATTAAAGAAATCGGCGATCACCTCGGTCACCGCTCGCCGAGGTCAACCCAGATCTATGCCAAGGTCCAGCGCAAGAAACTGGCGCAGGTTGCTGACACACAGCTACCGAGCCTGACGGAGTACTTACGGGCACAAACGCAGCCCATCACAGCGCACTGGGCAAATGAACGTCTGCGTTCGCTTCAGGTAGTCTCAAATTTCCGGTTAGGAGGTCTTCAATGAAACTCGCTTCCTCCATTGAGGATTTCATCCAATACAAGCGGGCTCTCGGTAATTTGTTCATCGGTCCGGCCAACATCCTGAAGGCTTTTCTTCGAATGACAGGAGATCTCGATCTGGACGCTCTGACGAGCGCGCATTGCCAGGCGTTTCTGCCAGTCAAAGGCGGTACGGTTACGAACTTTTGGTTCGCGAAGTACGCAGCACTCGACCATTTCTTCCGCTATGCAACCGAGCGCGGATATATGCATCGAGTGCTCCCCACTTCCATGCCAGAACGCCCGCCGCGCTTCGTCCCTTACATCTATTCGACCGACGACATCCGTCGCTTGCTGGCCGTGCCTGACTCGCACTACCCCCGGACATGTCCGTTGTCGCCGGACACCATGCGTACTTTCCTTGTCGTCCTCTATGGGACCGGGCTGCGACTGGGAGAAGTGAGCCGTCTGACACATGCCGAAGCGGACCTCAGAAATGGAACACTACTGATTCGTGAGACGAAATTCGGCAAATCCCGACTGGTTCCAATCGGAAAGGATCTCGTCAGTATCCTCAGGCTTTACCGAATGCGGCATCGTCCAGGTGTTGGCTACCAGCGCCCGCCGACGCTCCTCGCCACCAAGATAGGCATGATGATCCAAAACTGGCATGCCGACCACGAATTCGAATGGCTGAGAAGAGAAGCTGGAGTACTGCGATTTGACAGTGCCCGCTACCAACCAAGGCTCCATGATTTCCGCCACACATTTGCCGTGACTCGCCTGTTGACCTGGTATCGCGAAGGGAAAGACGTACAGCGAATGCTCCCCTTGCTGTCGACCTATCTTGGCCACTGCGGCGTGGAAGAGACGTCCGTGTATCTCCAGATGACACGGGAACTGCTCCACGAAGCTAACCGCTGCTTTGAGCGCTATGCCTTCGCGGAGGTGGACAATGGCTGATCATGCTTCAGTTGGCTTTTGGGTTCGCCGCTATCTATCTGAGTACCTGGTTCATGAACGTGGCGTATCACGAAACACGCAGCAAAGCTATCGCGACACTTTCTGTCTGTTCCTGCCGTTCGTCGCCGCGCACCGCAAGACAGACGTTGACAGGCTCGTGATCAATGACCTTTCGCCCAAGATCGTATTGGAGTTTCTCGCGCATCTGGAACAGACCCGAAGTTGCTCGATCGCCACCAGAAATCAAAGGCTCGCCACGCTTCACGCTTTCGCCCGGTATACGGGAAACTGCAGCCCCGAGCATGCGGAATGGTGCGCCGAGGTCCGCAATGTTCCGTTCAAACGCGGGTGGACGACCCCCATCACGTATCTGGAAAAAGAGGAAATCGATGCACTTCTCCAGGCACCGGATCGGAGCAGCAAGCTCGGCCAACGCGACTACGCCTTGCTGTTGTTTCTCTACAACTCGGGGGCTCGGGCCAGCGAGGCTGTTCGAGTGGCGATCGAGGATCTAACCTGGGACTCAGCAGGAACGGGCTCCGTCAAGATTCATGGTAAAGGCAGGAAGGTTCGCTTTGGTCCGCTCTGGAAAAAGACGATGGCGGAACTGCATTGTCTCATCCAGGGAGGGGATCCGGTCAGGCCATTGTTTCTCAACCGATATGGCGACGCAATGACGCGCTTTGGAGTTCATGAGCTTGTGGCGCGTTCGGCCGAAGTTGCGGCGGCGAAAATCCCATCCCTAAAAGCGAAGCGCGTTAGCCCCCATACCATCCGCCACACGACCGCAACCCACCTGCTCCGAGCTGGTGTTGACCTGAACACGATCAGGGCGTGGCTCGGTCATGTTTCCCTGGACACGACGAATATCTATGCGGAAACAGATCTGGCTATTAAGGCAAAAGCTCTGGCCGCCTGCGACCCCGGGGGCGGACGCCGGAGAAGCAAGAAAAAGTGGCGGGATAATCCCAACGTAATGGACTTCCTGCGCAAGCTGTGAGCCGTCCGTCTTCTGGATCTCTCGCGGATCCAAACGGGGCGCCATGGTTCGCGCCCCGTTTTATGTGGCCGTACTCAGAAAGCACACCATTTCAAATGAGGCCCTTTGTGAAGCATGCCAACATAACTGACATCCCAACATATCTCTGCTTATGTGGTCGACTACATAAGCGGAGGTAATCTGCAATACGCGGTCGGCCATTTCCTGTGTGATGCGCTTCTTGGTACCCTCGTCGATATCGAGCTTGATCAACGGCGGCAACGGCTGGTCCGGCGCAGAAGCCAACGGCTTACCCTTCGGCGGGATCTATCGGCGGATGATCGACGTGTCTGCGGCGGGCCGAGCGGGCACCCCGGACGAGGTGGGAACTGTCGGCGCGCTCCTCATGGGGCCTGACGGCGCCTTCATCACCGGCAGCGACTTTCTCATGGATGGCGGCGTTACCGCCGCGTATTGGTTCGGCGAGCTGAAACCGAAATGATGGAGGAGAGGCCCGCAATGCCGCCCAGGAGCAGAGAGACATCATGACCACTACCCGAATGACTGTGCTGGTCGTAGGTGCGACAGGGTCGATCGGTCGCCTCGTCGTCGACGAAGCGATCCGGCAGGGCCATGCCGTACGGGCTCTGGTGCGCAAATCCAGCAAGAAGGATCAGCTTCCTCGCGAAGTGCGGGTGATCACGGGTGACGTGACCCTACCGGACACGCTCTCCGGGGCGGTGAACGGCGTCGACGCCGTTAGCGCACGGATCCTGCACGTATTTGAAGCACAGTCGCACGTATTCCCCGCAACTTAAGCGAAACTCTGAATCAGCAGCGCTGCGACCTCTGATGAGATCTATCAGCGTCCAACGGCGTTCTTCGGAACAAGGAAGTCTTCCAAATCCTTGTAGTTTTGGCAGGAGTCTAACGGATCCAACAAACCTAGCGGATCTCGCTTTCCTGGTTAGATCGCTCGGTAGGCTTTTTGGAAGGATGGTCCAAGAGGCAAGTGGCTTCCGCGAGTCGTAGCCGCGACGGCGGCTGTCTCGCTTATGTGCGTTCCGTGACCGGCGTTTCCCAGGACTTGGTTTTCGAACGCTCTACGAACAGAGCATTACGGTAAGATTGTTCAAACCGTTATGCCCCTATCCGCCGGCACGCGTTTCGTATCAGACCGGCGTTTTCTTTCCGCCAACGCCAGCGTGAGTATGTCGTTTGAGAGTTTCACTGTGATTGCCACGCATTCGCGGAGGCTCGTGTCTCTTCTCATCATAGTGGCGGCTCTGGGCCCCGCCCAGGAGAAGGCGGAGAAGGCCGAGAAACAGGACTCCACCTCGGCGGTGGCAGCTCCACCAATGATGAACGCGCCTGATTTCCAGCGGATGCTCGTGCAACTGAGCAGCGATTCGTCGGGATGGAAAGCCTGGACCCAGGCGATCAACGCCCGCCAGGCAGCGCTCGGCGAAAAAGGGATCAGCGCCATCGACGCGCGGAAGGGGAGGTTGAGCGGATTCCTCGACCTGGTGGCCGATCAAACTAGGATTCTTGCTCAAAAAGAGTCTATCGAGGGGGACGATCGCCTCCTCATGGGATTGCAAAGTACTTCGGAGGCTTCCGGCGAGCTTCGAACGCTGCTCGTCTCTACAAAATCCGCTTCAAACAACGGTACTTCGCAGCAGACGGCCGGGTGGATCGAACAGTTAGCCCAAATACAGGAACAGGCCTTGGGCTATGCTGCGAATCTGCTTTCCCATACTGCGGACGTTTCCGTCCTCGCCAGGAAAGCCACACAAGCGCGCAGAAAGGATTATTTCGACCTCGTCAAGTCTCTAGCTTGGCCTGTGATTCTCGTGGTGGCTCTTGTTGTTTTTCGCAAACCAGTCGCCAGGCTTTTTGAAGGTCTCGGAAGGCGGATTACCAAGTTATCCATTCTCGATGTCGAGTTCGAGTTGGCGCCGTTGGAGAGCAAGCCACCTTGGTCCGACCCTGGGATATTCGAGGCTTCGAGCTTGTTCGGCGGAGCGGTGACCACCACCACAGTCATGGAACTGTTCGCGCGAATTCATGCCGATACCGCGTGGACATACATGATCGTGGACATTGGGCACGGGAGGAAGTGGCTCCTCTCACGCCTGTTCTTGTTCACCGCCATCCTCCAGCAGATGGGGTTCCTCAAATGCGTCGTTTTTGTCGAGACCAGACACGGGCTTTCCCGGCGTTTTCTGGGTACAGCGACTCCGGAACATGTCTACGCAGTGCTATCGAAGAAATACCAATGGCTTGCTGGCGCGCTGAAACGATCGTACTTTGCTCCCTCCGATGCCAATCTGGCTTTGGCGCTGCAACAGCCGTCGCCGAATCCAGAATCCATCAAGACGACCCTGCAATCTGCCGTGCCTCTCAATGACAGGCTGCCAAAACAAGCCGCCGAGAAGATTGTGAATGCGTTCATGGCCGACGGGGACATCCGGTGGAGCCTGGCCGGCGATCCCCCGCAAAGCGAGTGGGAGAAGATCAACGAGACCATGAATGTTTGGGAACACACGAAGTGGCTGAATCTCGACCGTTTCAACGGAGACCTGCGCGAGGCTCTGGATGACCCCAGGGCATCCTGGATGGTGGATAGTCCCGATGTTTCCAAGGAAAAGAGGGTCCGCGGACTGTTGCGACGTGACGCCCGCTATGTGGCGCTAGTGAACGAGCGGATGGAGTTTCTGGAATTGTTCGACCGCGAACCGCTGGTGAAACACTTCCTCGCGAAGCAAGGGGAGACCGAGAATGGCGCAGACTGAGGGGCCACTCAACCCTCAGTTTATAGCCGTATGCGCGGATCACGGAGTCACAAAGCCACCCGGACGGCGCGTTTGAGATCGATCACTTCATCTTTGCCGTAAACAGATCGCAAGACTGGCCAGGCTGGTGAGAAATCCGCGCGGTCGTCAGCCCTTCCTTGCATGGACGCTCTCCTGCGCTCCCATCATGAACTCTTCAGTTGATTCCGGCAACGCCCTTCGTCTAGGGTTGTGCGTGGAGGCATATCCTGGACGTCTATCTGATTGACGGTACGTACGAGTTGTTCCGCCACTACTACGCGCTCCCCTCGGCGCGCGATCCGGACGGCCGCGAGGTCGGAGCGGTGCGAGGCGTACTCGCGTCCGTTCTGGGCATGGTCAGCGGCGGTGCCACGCATATCGCGGTAGCGACCGACCACGTCATTGAGTCGTTCCGCAATGTCCTCTGGCCGGGCTACAAGACCGGCGAAGGCATCGAACCGGGCTTGCTGGCGCAGTTCCCGCTGCTTGAAGAAACGCTTTCGGCGGCTGGCTTTGTCGTCTGGCCCATGGTCGAGTTCGAAGCGGACGATGCACTTGCTGCCGCGGCGGTGGCGGCTGCCCGCGATCCACGCGTCGGTCAGGTGATCATCTGCACACCCGACAAGGACCTCGCCCAATGCGTAAGTGGCACGCGCATCGTCCAGCTCGATCGTCGAAAGCGCGTCACGCGCGACGAGGCCGGCGTCATCGAAAAGT